>Ga0210377_10004416_pt1 | contig 11862 bp, 8 predicted proteins | sample PLM4_65_b1redo_FD_155480 | JGI IMG/M metagenome (GOLD analysis project Ga0210377, IMG submission 155480) | Groundwater sediment microbial communities from an aquifer in East River, Colorado, USA - PLM4_65_b1 redo | ecosystem: Environmental > Terrestrial > Soil > Riparian zone | place: USA: East... | reverse complement strand
CACGCGCTGCGGACCGGGGCCGCCGCCGCAATGGCCCATGCCGGGCACGAGGAAAAACCGCACATCGTCTTTCGCCGTCGCGTCGTGCTTAAAGACGCTGTCGGTGTACGCAATCGTGCCGAAGGCGCTGATGGTGGCGTCGGTCCAGCCATGGTTCATCAGGAGCTTGCCGCCTTTCTTGCGGAAGGCGGAGAGATCCGGATTGTCGGCGTTGCCGCTCTTGAGCGTCTGCAGGTCCTTCTGCATTTCTGCGATCGTCGGCTTGGCGTAGTTCCAGTCCGGCCGGCCCATGAAATAGCCGAGATAGTCGATCGCACGCAGCAGCCCGCTGTTCGGCGCGTAGGAGTCCTTGCCGGGATTCTCGTCGGCGCCGGTGAGGTTCTGCTGCCAGAGATTGTCGCCCTCGCCGCCTTTCGGGAAGCCAGGCGTCAGCTTGGCGCCCTTGGCGTCCTTCACACCGCCCCACCACGACCTCACCGCATCGAGGCCCTCCTTCGTCAGGCAGCCATCCTTCTGGCCGCCCTTGCAGGCGATCGTCGCCGGATCGAACTTGCAGCTCGCCGGGTCGGAGAGGATGCCGTCCTCGAGGCCGTCATCCTTGTCGCATTTCGCCAGCACCGCCTTGCCGAGCGCGATGCGGTCGGGATTGTCGAGCGTGCGCTTCGAGAAGTTCTTCGGGTCCGGAAAGATGCGCCGGCCGGTGTCGACGCGCGGCAGCAGGAGCTGGTCGAGATTGTAGGACGGCGCCGAGATCAGAGCCGCGTCAAAATCATCAGGGTAGCGCTGGATCTCCAGCAAGCCCTGCCGCCCGCCATTGGAGCAGCCGGCGAAGTAGGACTTCTCCGGCGCGCGGCCATAGCGCGCGGCGACGATCGCCTTCGACGTCGCCGTCACGCGATGGATGGCGGCGTGGAAGAAGTTCACCTGCCGCTCGGGCCCGAGGAAGGGATCCATCGCCCAGGCCGGCGGCTTGCCGCCCGCCTCGGCGGCGTGGCCGGTATCGGTGCCGGCCGTGGCGTAGCCGAGCGCAAGCGCGTTGTACTGCTGGGCCGCCATGTTGGAGACCGTGCCGGCGATGTTGCCCTGGCCGCCCATCGCGAACTTGCCGTTCCACGCGTCGGGCATCTGCACGCTGAACTTGATCTCGCGGCCGACGACGCCGGTGACGGTGCACATCGGCACGGAAGCGGCGGCTCCCCGGCCGCCGGCCGCTGGAGCGGCAGCGCCTCCGGCAGGAGCAGCGGCAGCCGGCGCGGCCGCTCCAGCCGATGCCTTGGCGTCGCTGATGGTGACATCGGGAAGCTTCAGGCCCTTGAGCGACTCGCACGCAAGCTGCGCCTGCGCCATCGGCGCGAGCGCCACACCCGCGCAAAGCACGGCAAAAGTCCTGAGCATGAATGCCCCTCCCACGGGATCACTGGATTCTGCGGGCGAAGCTATGTCACGTCGGCGCCCCAGCCAAGCGTATCTACTTGCACTCGAACTGATCGGGGGAACGGCCGTCGCCCGAGCCTTTGTAGGTCTGTGTCTTGGGATAGGCGCAGACCTTGCGGGCGCCGCCGCCGGTCGCAAAGCCGGCGTTCAGCTCGTCCGGCGCCTTTCCGCTGGTCGCCCATTTGTCGATGGCGTCGAGGAAATCGACGCGGTCCGGTCCCGGTCCGCCGGCGCAGTGCAGGACGCCCGGCAGCATGAACATGCGGACGTCGTTCTTCGCGGCCGCATCCTTGGCATAGACCTTGTCGAGATAGTCGATGCTCATCAGCGGCGAGAGCGCCGAGTCAGACCAGCCATGATAGATCAGCAGCTTGCCGCCCTTGCCGCGGAAGGCCGAGAGGTCGGGGTTGGTCGGCGACAGCGTCGCCTGCAGCGCCTTCATGTCCCCATCCAGCGTGGCGAGGTTGAACTTGGCGTGGTTCCAGGTCGGATCCTGCTTCACGAAGTAGCGCATGAAGTCGAGCGAGAAGCCGTAGGCGAGGCTCGGACGGTTTGGACCGGCGGCATTGTTCATGCCTGCGAGCCAAGAGCCCCAGCCGCCATCCGATCCTTCTCCGCCCCATGGATAGCCGACATGATACTGTTTGCCGGCGAGCTGCGGTCCCTTGATGATCGCATCGACCGCTGCGAGTTCTTCCTTCGACAGGCAGCCGTCCTTGTTGCCGCCTTTGCAGGCCAGCGTCTTCGCGTCGAACTTGCAGCTGCGCGGATCGGTCATGACGCCGTCCGCCAGGCCGTCATCCTTGTCGCACTTCGCCAGCACCGCCTTGCCCAGCGCATCGCGGTCCGCCTTGTTCAGCACGGGCGTCGCGAGCTTCGTGGGATCGGGAAACATCTTCTGCGTCACCGTCGCGAACTCGGCGGTGATGCCCTGGAAGTTGATCGCCGGGGCGCCAGCAACGATGGCGTCGAAATCGTTGGGATAGCGCTGCGCCGACATCAGCGCCTCACGCCCGCCGTTCGAGCAACCGGCGAAGTAGGATTTGTCCGGCGCCCTGCCATAGCGCGCCTTCACCGCCGCCTTCGAGGTTTCGGTGACGCGGTGGATCGCGGCGTGCGCGTAGTTGACGAGGCGCTCCACGTCGCCCATCGCCCAGGCGCCGTCGGTCGCGCCGCCCGGGGCGCTGTGTCCGGTGTCGGTGCCGCCAACCGCATAGCCTTTCTGCAGCGCCTGCATGGCGAGCGCCTGGCTTTCCACCCGACCAGCGTACCCACCCTGACCGCCCATCACGAACTTGCCGTTCCACGCATCCGGCAGCCAGACCGTGAAGTTGATCTCCTTGCCGATCACCCCGTCGAGCTTGCACAGCTGCACGGGCGAAGGCGCCGGGGTTGCTGCGGTGATCTTCACGTCCGGGGCCTGGAAGCCCTTCATCGACTCGCAGGCGACCTGCGCTTCCGCCGCGCCCGCGAACATTGCCGCCGCCATCAACGCCGCAGCGCTCACACTCATTCTCACCATCGTATCCTCCCACGATGAAACCCGTTGGGATGGACCCTGCCACACGCGAGCGGCGCTCTCAACGCGAGCGATGACCCCTCGCATCACAAATCGCTCATGCTAGAGATAAGCGTCATGTCCGACCTTACGCTGCGTCCAGAAGAGGTTCCGAAGCTCGTACCCGGCCGGTCATGCCAGGACTGCACGATGTGCTGCAAGCTTCTGGCGGTCTACGAGATCGACAAGCCGGCGCAGAGCTGGTGCGAACACTGCGACATCGGCAATGGCTGCAAGATCTATGAGACCCGCCCGGCCGACTGCCGTACATTCTATTGCGGCTGGCTGCTCGATCCGCGCATCAGCGACGATTGGCGGCCGTCGAAATCGAAGATGGTCGTGAAGTTCGAACCGATGCGGATCGTCATCCACGTCGACAAGGACAGGAAGGACGCCTGGCGCAAGGAACCTTACAATGCGCAGATCCGCGCCTGGGCCCGCGCCGGCATGACCTATGGCGGTACGGTCATCGTTTGGGAGGGCAAGGAGGCGCTACGCATCCACCCGGCGGGCGAAGAGCGGCTCGGGCGCGAGCAGAAACCTAGCTCAGGGAGTTGAGCAGCGACATGTTGCGCAGCACGTTGAATACGCCGGCCGAGGCGTCGTAGGCGAACTGGGCCTGGTTCAGCCGCACGGCCACCTCGGCAAGGTCGACGTCGACGATGCCGCCGATCGCGCCGTTGAGCGCGTTCAGCTGCGAGGTCTGCCGGTCGGTCGCGGAATCCACTTCCTTCTGCAGCCGGCCGTTCTCGGCCTGGCTCTGGAGCGCCTGGTCGAATGCAGCGGAAAGGGCGCCGAGTTCGCTCTGGATCGCTTGTTTCTGCACCGCCGTGAGGTTGCCGCCGAACGGACCGTCGACGCCCTCGTCTACCTCCGCCAGGCGCTTGATCGAGGCCATGGCGAGGGAGATCACATCGTCGGCGACAAGGCCGGCCTTAACGGTGCGGCCCTCCTCGATCCTCATGATCTGCCCATCGGCGCCCTGCTGGATCGACGTGGTCAGCGGATTGGCCGCGAGCTGGCTCAGGGAGGCCGCGGTGACCGGCGGCCGATCGTTGAGCACGCCGCCAAACAGGTAGCGCCCTCCGAGATTGGTGTTCATCGAATCCTTCAGGACCGCGAACGCCTCCTCGAGTTGCGCCCGCACGCCCTCGCCGCTTTCCAGGCCGACGTTCTGGAACAGGTCTTCCTTGAGCTTGGCGACGGCGTCGGCCGCGCGGTCGAGCGCGACGTCCTGGATCTGCATGCGCGTGGTCAGCTCTTTTGACGTGTCCAGGAAGCCCTGCGTGCGCGAGACCAGCCGCTGGGCCGAGACCAGCGTCTGCGCCTCGCGGGCATAGCCCTTGAGATCGTCGGCCTTGCGCTGCGAGGAGCTTTGCCGGCCGGCATCCACCAGCGCCTGCTGGGCGCGGGACAGGTCGCCCAGCGACGCCATCGGGATCATTGCCGAGGAGATGCGTGTCATGGCTGTGACTCTCAGACCATATTGAGGACGATATCGTAGAGATCTTTCGCTGCGGTGATCATCCGCGAGGCGGCGGCGTAGGCCTGCTGGTATGTCGTCATCTTGACGAGTTCCTCGTCGAGGTTGACACCCTCCTCGCTCATCCGCCGATCGCGCACTTCGTTGCGCACGGATTCGGCGGCGGCCTTGGAGGCGTCGAGAGCAGCGGCCCGGACGCCGGCATGGCCGGCGAGGCGCGCCCCGTAGTCGATGACGGAGCTTGTCTGGCCTGCAAGCCCGCCCGCATTCGCAAAGAAGCGCGGCGCCGTTCCGGCCGCCTCAAGCGCGAGCGCGCCGCGGCCGTCGCCGGGCGACAGCACCCGGTCACCCACCGGTGCGACCGCAATATCCGCCTGCGCGCTGGCAAGGAGGCTGGGATTGGCGCGGATGTCGGCCCGGATGGTCTGCGTGCGCGAGCGGTCGGCCGGCAGCGTCTCGCCGAGACCGAAGAGGTCGGACATCGACATGCTCGTGCCGCCACGCACCGTCGTATCCTGCAGCACGTCGATGCTGCCGATGGCCGCGTTGGTGGGCTGCAGCGCCAGGCGGCCGTTGGCGTCGAACGTCGTCTGGCCGTAGCCGGCCAGCGCGGTGTCGATGTCGGTGCGCAGCGAGGCGATGGTCGTGCCGGCGCCGACCGCGAAATTGATCGTCCGGACGATCGAGCCGTCGTTGTTGCGCAGCGCGAAGGTCATCGTCTGGCCAGCGGTAAAGCCGTGAAGGTCCGCGCCCGACAGGCCCGTGGCGTAGTTGAGCGGCTTGCCCTTGGCGATCAGATCGTTGAGGCCGAACGTGTGCGAGAAGCCGCGGCCGGCGCGCGTGGCGCCGTTGACGGGATCGTCGGTGATGACGATGCCGGCGTTGGCTATGTTGGAGTCGATCGTGAGCACGCCGTTTACGAAAGTCGCCGATCCGTTGGCGCCCAGCGCCGTGTTGAGCACGGTCTGGAGACTGCCGATCGAGTTGGTGAAATTGGTGACGACGCCGATGTCGGTGTTGATCGTGCCAAGATCGAAATCGACGCGGTAGTTCCGCACAAGAACGCCGTCGTTGTCGACGATCGCGATGTTGGTCGCGCCGGTAAAGTTGAGGCGATCGGTGGCGAGCAGGCCGGTGTTGCGGCCGACCAGCTTATCCGGCGGCGGAACGCTGGTCGCCCTGTTGTGCGCGGCGTTGAGCGCTTCCGCGGCGCCGGCGGTGAATTCGCCGAATGCAAGCTGCAGGTTCACGAGCTCCTTGTCGCGCGCGCGCAGCAAGCCCTTCAGCTCGCCGCCGTTTATATGGGCCTCGAGCGGGGTCTCCGTGGTCGAGCGCGGCGGGATCATCACTGCGGCGGGATAGGGTTCGCCATTGGTCGTCGAGGCCGGCGCAAAGCGCGCCGCGTCGAGATCGACGAGCAGGAGGCCGTCGGCGGTTCTGACCTCAACGCCGCCCAAGGGCCGCGCCTGGGTGCGGATGTCGACGATTTCCGACAGCCTGTCGATCATCTGCTGCTGTTCGGTCTGCGCCTGGCTTGCTTCCAGCCCGCTGACCATCGCGCCCTGGATCGAGATGTTGAGCCGGGCGATTCCCGACATCAAGGTGTTGGCTTCCTCCATGGAGGCGGCGGCGCGCGAATTGGCTTCATCCCGCAGGGCGGTGAACTCGGACGCCGTGTTGTCGAACTGAGACAGCATGGTCTGAAGATCGGAAAGCGTGGAGCTGCGCCGGAGCGCCGAAGCCGGATCGACCGCCAGCGCGCCGAAGCTGGAGAACACGGGATCGAGCGCGGCGAAGACCGAGGAGTTATCCGACGGGTCGCCGAGCAGGCCCTGCGCCCGGTCCATGAACTGGGAAAGGATATCAGCCGAGGCCACGTCCGCGGCGCCGCGCATCTCAGCGGCGGCGAGGTAGGCGTTGGCGACGCGCCTGATCTCGACTTCAACGCCCTGCAGGCCGCCGGAGGCGGTCTTGGAAACGAACTGGGCGTCGAGGCGCGAATAGCCCTTGGTGTTGACGTTGGCGACGTTGGTCGACGTGGCCTTCATCGCCTGCTGGTTCGCAGCAAGCGCCGAGAGGCCCGTACCCATGATGGTCGCGATCGACACGATCAGCTCTCCGTCGCCGGAGGCCCTGCAGATCTTGCCCACCCAACCGGGAAGTAGGCGCAATCTGCCGGGCCGCAGCTACGCGACCAGTTTCGACCGGCGTGGATCCATCCTCCTGAATAACAACGCGAAAATCAGCGTTGTGCAGGCTTCTGCCCTGAGCACTCCGGCGATGTGGCCGCAATGTTGGCGTTAACCACGCAAGCGCCGGGCCAGTCGGACAAAAGGGAGCAGGGAATGGAGAGTAGAGAATAGTGTCAGCGTTTGCGCCGATGTTTGCGCGCCACTTCCTGTTCCTTGCTCGCTACTCCCCCGCGCAGCGCAGACCGGCAACATCTACCCAGCTGCCCAGCGAGACTTGCCGGGAAGCCGCCGCCGGCAGCACTCGCGTTAATCACTGAACTCAACATTTCCCGGCGCTTTTCACAGTAAAGATTACTGGCGCGTCCGTTGCAGACCTTGCCTTGCTTCGCGCCCGTGAGGGTGTCGATGGGTTGTTCGCGAGGAGCGACAGAGGACATGGCAGCGGTAGAGACCCTACCCATCGCCCAACCCGCGGCGCGGCCGGAAACGGCCGCCGCGCGCAAACCCGTGTCCGCGCCCAGCGAAACCGGCAAGACCAGCTTCGCCGACATGATCGATGCCGAAGTCGATGCAGACATCGACGCCAAAGAAGATACCGGCGGCGCCACGGAAGCCGCCGCAGCCGATCCTGCCGCCGTTCCGGCGCAGCCCGCGCCTGCGGCAACGGCGCCGGTCGTGAATGTCCAGGCGGCGGTGCTCGCGGTCCTGCAGACGATTGTTGTTCCGCAAGTTGAATCGCCAGCCGACGCAATTGAAGTCCCAGGCCTGGAGGTGGCCGCAGCTCCTGCGCCTGTCCCAGCCGCTGTCGCATCCGCCGCATCGCCCGATTCGGCGATCGCGACCGCCGCCGCGCCGGATGCTGTACAGCCGGCTGCACCTGTTTCTGTCGAAACCGCAATTCCGATCCCGGCGGCGCCTGTCGCCGACGCCGCGATGGCCGCAGCAGCTCCCGCTATTGCGGCGACAGCAGTTGAAGCAGTTGTCGCCATCCCAGCAACCGCGCCAGGCGCGCCGAAGGCAGTTTCGCCGGCGACAAAAGACAAGGCGCCGCTGGAATCGTCATCTTCAGGCGCCGAAGCGCCGGTTGCAGCTGATGCGCCCGACGCCCCTGCACCTGCATCTGCAACAGCGGATACAGCGCCGGTCTTGCCCGCGGCCGCGCAGGCGGCTGTGCTGGTGCAAGCCGCCACGCCCACCCTTCCCGCGCCGAAGCTCGCTGTACCTGCGATGGCTTCGGAAGCTTCACCAGGCTCTCGGCGCGCAGCCAATCGCGCCGATGTTCCGGTGGCGGCCATCGATACGACCGCGACAAACATAGCCCAAGCGAAGCCCGCGTCATCCGGCGTCACACCCGTGGCCGCCGCTACCGCGCAGGCGAATGCCCAGGCGCAGGCTTCGGCCACCGCCGCGGACGCTACGCCGGACATCAAGCGCGACGCTCCGGCGGCTTCATCCACTGCTTCAACATCCTTCGCGGATGCGCTCTCGGCCGCACGCCCCCAGACATCGGACGCAGGCCGCGCACAGAGCGTCAGCCCGCAGCTGCAATCAGCGCCCGCCGCCGCGATCCAGGTCTACACAAGGTTTGTCGAACGCTTCGATGGCCGAGCCCAGCGCTTCGAAGTCAGGCTCGATCCGGCGGAACTCGGCCGTGTCGATGTCCGCATCGAGATCGGCGCCGACAAGAAGGTCCACGCCGTGCTCGCCGCGCATGACAGCGCCGCCTTGACCGACCTGATGCGCGGGCAGCGATCGCTGGAGCGTGCGCTCAACGACGCCGGTATCGATCTCGCCGACGGCGGGCTGCGCTTCGAACTCTCCGACAATTCAGGCCGCAACCTCACTGGCGGCGAGCAGCGCGGCGAATCCGGATCGGACGATCAGCTCGCCCACGCCTGGCGCGCCTTCTCGACTGTAGACGTCGGCGTCGACGCCGAGGCGGCTCAGGCCGCAACTGCCCGGCCCTATTCGTGGCGCACTTCGCGCCTCGATCTTGTGGCATGATGGAGAGACCTGAATGACTGTGATCTCCTTCGTCCCACCGCCAAGCACGACTACCGGCGCGAACGCGACAAGCTCCGCGGCGACCTTGTCGGGCAATTTCGACACCTTCCTGCACATCCTCACCGCGCAGATTCAGAACCAGGATCCGCTCGAGCCGCTCGATTCCTCGCAGTTCACCGAACAGCTGGTTCAGTTCTCCGGCGTCGAACAGCAGATCCGCGTCAACCAGCAGCTCGAAACGCTGATCGCCAATTCCAATTCCTCGACCGGCGCCATGCTGTCGGGCTATCTCGGCCAGCAAGCCGAGGTCGATTCGGCGGGCGCCTCCTGGAGTGGCGACACGATCCACTGGCGCTACGAGCTGCCATCCGACGCTTACTCGACAACCGTCACCGTCACCGACGCCAAGGGCAAAGTGGTCTATTCGAAGACCGGCGAAAAGACGGCCGGCGTCCACGACTTCGAATGGAATGGCGAGCTCAACAGCGGAAAGACCGCCGAGGAAGACCAGCCTTACTATATCAGCGTCGTTTCGGAAGACGCCGAACACAACGCGATCACCCCCACGCATTCGCTGGTGACCACCATCACCGGCGTCGACCTCACCTATGGCGAACCTGCGCTGACCACGCCCGCGGGCGTGTTCGCGTACGCCGACATCAAACGGCTGATGCGCCCGTAGCGCAGCGGCCTTGACGGAACGATACGGCGCAGAAGCGCGCCGTCTGGCTGCAAAGCGGCCAAGAAAACCCAACGCCCACGAACCACGCCCACAGATCCTGTTTGGGAGCTTCTACTATGAGTATCAACTCTGCCATGCTCGCCGGCGCCTCCGGCATGCGCGCGAACTCCAGCGCGCTCGCGGCGATTTCCGACAACATCGCGAACGTCAACACGGTCGGCTACAAGCGCATGCGCAGCGACTTTACCGCGCTGCTCAACTCGCAGAACCGCCAGACGACCTACAACGCAGGCGGCGTGCTCTCGACCTCGGCGCCGCTGATGGCCGAGCAGGGTTCGACCATCGCGTCCTCCGTCGCCACCCACCTTGCCGTCTCCGGCAACGGCTTTTTCGTGGTGCGCGGGCGCAGCGATGACGCCACCGACCAGGATCCGCACTTCTATACGCGCGCTGGCCAGTTCACCGCCGACTCGGATGGCTTCCTCAAGAACACCTCGGGATATTTCCTCCAGGGCTGGCCGGTCGATTCCCAGGGCAACGTCAACGCCAACCCGACTGATCTCAACGCGCTGGAGCCGATCCGCGTGTCAGGCATCGCCGGCGGCGCCGAGGCGACTTCGAGCCTCGCGCTGTCCGCCAACCTGCAATCCTCGCAGACGGTCTCCGCCGCCGCGGCGACCTACGACGCCGACAATTCGACCTTCAACATGTCCTCGGGCGCGGTGACGCCGGACTATGAGGTCCCGATCCAGGTCTATGACAGCCAGGGCGGTCTTCACACTCTGACCATGTCGTTCCTGAAGCAGGGTCCGAACGCCTGGTACACCGAAGTTCACCTGCCCGCCGGCGAAGTCATACCGACTGCGACGCTGGTCAACGGCCAGCTTGCCGCCGGCATCATACGCTTCACACCGTTCGGCCAGATCGATACGGCGACTTCGACCTTGCCGACGACCTTCACGATCAACCAGAACGGCACCGCCGGTAATCCGCAATGGGGGGCCACGCTGGGCCTTGCGACACAGACCATTACGCTGGACATCGGCGGCCCCGGCTCGCCCGGCGGCCTCACCAACTATGACAGCCCGTCAGCGCTCGGCACCAGCCAGATCAACGGAACGCCGTTCGGCTCGCTGGCCTCGGTCGACGTTGACGATGACGGTTTCGTCACCGCGATCTTCACCAACGGCCTCACGCGCAGGATCTATCAGATCCCGCTCGCCAGCTTCGGCAACGTCGATGGCCTGGTGCCTGAGCACGGCGGCGTCTACGGCCTCGGGCCAGGCGCCGGCGCGCTCTCGATGCGCGGCGCAGGCGTTGGCGGATCGGGCAACATCAAGGCTCGCGCCCTGGAAAGCTCGACCGTCGACCTCGCCGAGGAGTTCTCCAACCTGATCATGACGCAGCGCGCCTACTCGGCGTCGTCAAAAATCATCACGACGGCCGACGAGATGCTCGACGAGCTGATCAGGCTGAAGCGGTAAGTTTAGAGTAACGAGTAGCGTGGCGTGAGCAGGGATTGGAGGTTCGCCGCTGATCCCTGCTCATGTCCGGCCCATTCCGGCACATCCGGCGGGCGAACCTTTGCGCATGGTCACCGCGCTCTTCTCCAATTCGAGCAATTTTACAGAAAAGCCGCCGGTCCACATCCGCGTGAACTTAAAAACCACCGCGTATGGTTCGCCCTGTACTGAGCAGCAAAGTGAGCCATCCATGCTGAGCCAAAGCGCGATAGACGCGGCCGTCATTGGACCCGACGGACGCCATATCACCCTCGCGGATCTCCCTACTCCGGGGATCAAGCGCTGGGTCACCCGTCGCAAGGCGGAAGTCGTAGCCGCAGTGCGCGGCGGTCTTCTCACCGAGGAAGACGCCTGCCGTCGCTATGAACTCTCGAAAGAAGAGTTCGGCGGCTGGGAGCGTCTTTACGAACGCCACGGCGTCAAAGGCCTGCGCACGACGCGTCTGCAGAACTACCGCTGAGCCAGAAAGCGCCGTGCCGGGGGCACGGGATACGCGGCGCTGACGGCTTCACCTTAAGATTTCGCTAACCACAACTGCGCGGCTCTTAAGCCGCCGTTTACCGTGTACCGGGAAATTCCTGCCTAGTCGCAAATGGCGGCAGGCAGTTTTTTCCGGGCGGCGATGGCTGATTCACCTCCAGCAGACAGCAACAACCTGATCGCGACCCTGGCGCGCTCCGGCCGGATGCGCATTGCGGCTGCCCTGGTCGTCACTGCGCTCGTCGGCGGCGGGCTCGGCGTCATCATGCTGCGAGGGGATTCCGGCGGCAAAGCCCCCCTCTTCTCCGGCCTCGATCTCGAGGAATCGGCCGAGATCATCAACAAGCTCGAAGTCGCCAACATCAAATACGAACTGGAAGGCGGCGGCTCGGCCATCCTTGTCGACCGCGCCAAGGTCGACCAGGCCCGCATGATGCTGTCCGAACAGGGCCTGCCCACCCGCGGCTCGGTCGGCTGGGAAATCTTCGACAAGAGCGATGCGCTGG
>Ga0210377_10004415_pt1 | contig 11862 bp, 8 predicted proteins | sample PLM4_65_b1redo_FD_155480 | JGI IMG/M metagenome (GOLD analysis project Ga0210377, IMG submission 155480) | Groundwater sediment microbial communities from an aquifer in East River, Colorado, USA - PLM4_65_b1 redo | ecosystem: Environmental > Terrestrial > Soil > Riparian zone | place: USA: East... | reverse complement strand
GAGCCTTACCCAGGTGAAGGAATACAAGCTCACGAAGGACGAGGTCACGGCTTACACGGCCGGGATCGTTGAGACCGAGATCATCAAGGATGAGATCCGCGGGACCCTGGACCATCCGGAGTTCTACCTCAAGGCCCGCTGCAGGGTAGACACCGATGTGCTGGCCAGACAGATCGACCGCTACCGGGAGAACCAGGAACTGCGGGAGCAGCTCGAAGCCGCTGCCAGGGAAAAAGAATCTCTCCGGAAAGAACGGGACGCCATCCAGAAGCAGCTTGCCGCCGAGAAGGACAAGGGACAGGCCGACGAGACAAGGAAGAAGCTCGACTCCGTCCTGACACGCGAGGAAAGCAATGATGATACAGCGCGCGTGTGGGTCAAGCTCTCGCCCCGGATCGATTTCTACGGAGGGCAGGAGAGCCGCCAGGATATTTCGGCCGCGGACCTCGACGCATCATCCGCTGCGCTCCAAAAGGCCCTGGAACGCGATCCCGGGAACGTCCGAGCACGGATACTCCTTGCCGCGGTCTACCATCAGAAACATGCCCCTGCTGCCGCGGAGAAGGAACTCCGGACGGCCCTCGAGCGTGTGCCGAACAACGACCTCGTGCATATGCGGCTCGGCATCGTCCTTCGGGAGCAGGGCAAGTACCAGGAAGCGTTCAGGGAATTCCGCGTCATCGAGCGCAAGCGGCCCAACCAGCCCCAGATGCTGTTCCAGACGGCCCTCACTCACAAGGCGACCGGCAACTGCAGACTGGCATCGGCATACATGAAGCGGCTCCTGCTGTACACCAAGAAGAACGACCGGCCCGACATTGCGAAGCTGAAGCCCAGGGCGAAAGCGGTCATCGAGGAATGCGGCGACCATCCGGCGTCGAAGACGCATAAACACAATACAAGATAGATGAACCACGGGCGACTGCGTCGCACACAATTAGTCAGTTACAAATAAAATTCAGCTCAAAACGGCAAGACATTATCTCGCAAAGACGCCAAGCTCGCAAAGAAAAGCAATATTCTTTGGTTTTAAAACCAGGATTTAAAGATTTCCTTTGCGGCCTTTGCGGCTTTGCGAGAGATGCCTTTTGCTTTTGTTTCTGCTTTTGGTTCCGGCTTGTCCGGGTTATATATGATTCTTCACAGAGGGCCATGTTCTTCCGTGTGTCCCGGCAAGAACAACCCCCACCCTTTTTCCCTCCCCCTGAGGGGGAGGGGCAGGGTGAGGGTGCTGTTGTCTTTCGGGACCAGTGGTTACAGCGTTGTTGATCGTTATTGAGGCCTCATCATGAACTCTTCAGACATCACCAAGCTCCTTGAATCCGTCCGCTCCGGCAAGACCGGCGTGAAGGCGGCGCTGGACCGGTTGAAGCACCTCCCCTTCGAGGACGTGGCCTACGCCCACATCGACCACCACCGGAGCCTGCGCCACGGCATGCCCGAGGTGATCTACTGCGAGGGCAAGACCGTGGAGCAGATCACCGGCATCACCAAACGCATGCTGAAGGCGGGAAGTGATATCCTCGCCACCCGGGCCTCCGTTGCGGTGTTCAAAGCGATAAAAAAGCTGGACCGCCGTGCGGTCTACCACAAAGCATCACGGGCGATCGTTATTGAACACAAGAAGAAGGACCTGACCACAGGGGTCGTCCTTGTTCTCACCGCCGGGACGTCGGATATTCCCATTGCCGAAGAGGCCGCAGTGACCGCCGGGACGCTCGGCAGTACGGTCCAGACCGTCTATGATGTGGGTGTGGCAGGCATCCACCGCATCCTGAGCAAGAAGAACATTTTGGATTCCGCCCGCGTCATCGTGGTAGTCGCGGGTATGGACGGCGCCCTTCCTTCGGTCGTTGGCGGGCTGGTGGACAAGCCGATCATCGCCGTGCCGACGAGCGTGGGCTACGGCGCCGGGTTCCAGGGGCTTGCCCCGCTCCTCACTATGCTGAACTCCTGCGCCTCGGGCATTGCGGTTATGAATATCGACAACGGCTTCGGCGCGGGTGTCCTGGCGCACAGGATCAATCTGTTGGGAGAGAAGCGTTAAGCAGGGCTGTCTCTCGCAGAGGCGCAGAGCGCGCAGAGAAGGCAAAATGCTCCGCCTCTTTCAAAAAGCATAAAAAAGAGATTCATCAAAAATACTCGTGTCTCGCAAAGCCGCAAAGGCCGTAAAGGAAAATCACACCAAAAACTGATCTTTATATGGAATACTGTAATTCTTCTTTTTTCTCTTGATCTCTTTGCGTACTTTGCGCCTTGGCGAGAGATAAGGCTTTGATCCTTGGTCGTTCTCTGCGTACTCCGCGTCTCTGCGAGAGATAATGCTTTGCTCTTTGTCTGTTCTCTGCGTTCACTGCGTCTCGCTTAGAAGCGCCTACTGTTGGCTGCGAGAAACAAGGTTTAATATGGCTATTGCTTACTTCGACTGCTTTTCAGGAATATCCGGCGACATGACCCTGGGCGCCCTGGTGGACGCGGGCCTGCCCATCGAGGTCCTGCGCTCGGAGCTCGCCAAGCTGAACCTTCCCGGTTATACGATAACCGCTGAACAAGTGCGCCGCTCCGGCCTCGCCGCCACGAAGGTCCATGTCGTCCTGGACGAGCAGGAACAGCCTGCTCGCCATCTCTCGGAAATCCAGAAGATCATCAACGGCTCTGCCCTCTCTTCGGCGGTCAAGCAGAAGAGCATAAGCATATTCCAGCGGCTGGCCGAGGTCGAAGCGAAGGTCCACGGAACGACGCCGGAGAAGATCCATTTCCATGAGGTCGGGGCCGTGGACGCCATCGTTGACATCGTGGGTTCGGTCATCGGACTCGAGCACCTCGGCATCACCGAGATCATCGGTTCCCCGATGAACGTCGGCTCCGGCACGGTCCACACTTCCCATGGGAAACTGCCGGTCCCCGCGCCTGCCACGGCGGAACTGCTTAAGAACATTCCCATCTATTCATCGTCAATCACTATTGAGCTCACGACCCCGACGGGTGCCGCCATCATCAGCACGCTCGCTGCATCCTTCGGCCCCCTTCCCCAGATGTCCATGAGCCGGATCGCCTACGGCGCAGGGAATAAGGACATCCCGGGCCAGCCCAATGTGCTCCGGCTCATGATCGGCGAGCCGGTGTCGGCGTATGAAGAGGATACGTCGATCGTCATCGAGTCCAACATCGACGATATGAATCCCCAGATCTACAGCCATCTGATCGATACACTCATGGCCAAAGGCGCCCACGACGTCTATCTCACTCCCATCATCATGAAAAAGGGCAGGCCGGCCATCCTGCTGTCCGTTCTGACCGACAAAGCAAAGGGCACGGAGATACTCGATACGATCTTCCGGGAGACAACGAGCATCGGCGTCCGCATCCAGGAAGTGGGCAGGAAGAAACTCAGCCGGGATGTCCGGGAGATCGAAACCTCGTACGGAAAGATCCGGATAAAGATCAGTAAGCGTGGCGATGAGATCATGACCATCACACCGGAGTATGAGGACTGCAAAAAGCTCGCGGAGGAGAAGCAGGTGCCGCTGAAGAGCGTTATGGACGAGGCGAAAGCAAGAGCCGTCTCTCTCAAAGAAATTAAATAAAACCACCAAGTGAAAAAACACGGCTTGTCTCTCGCAACCAAAAGTAGGCGCCTCTAGGCGAGCTGCAAAGGCCGCAAAGAAGGCTAAATTCAAAATGGATGAAAATGAGATAGCTAAGATTGTTGTCGATCTTTGCCTCAAGATACACAAGATCCTCGGTCCGGGGCTCCTTGAATCGGTCTATGAGGAAGTACTTGTGTACGAGCTTAAAAAGCTCGGCCTTATCGTTGTTCGACAGACAGGCATTCCCGTGGTCTATGAGACAGTCAAGTTGGATATTGGTTTCAAAGCCGATGTCATTATTGAAAATAAGGTCATCCTTGAGCTGAAATCCGTTGAGACCATCCTGCCTGTTCACAAGAAGCAGCTTCTGACCTATTTGAAGTTGACGAAAATGAAACTTGGTTTGCTTATCAATTTCAACGAGAACATGATCAAGAATGGTATTACTCGCATCGCGAATGGTATGTAGTATTTACCTTTGAAGGTCCTGTCTGTATCCGGTTTCTTTGCGGCCTTTGCGTCTTTGCGAGAGATAAAGCCTTGTCTTTTGTATTTTACAGGTTCTCTCCTGGACTAAATAAAGAAGTTTTAAGATCTCCTCTGCGAACTCTGCGCCTCTGCGAGAGATAGGTTGTGATCTTCTTTTATTGCTCTCTGCAATTTTGCGAGCATTAAGCTTTCCTTTTTATGAGAATAAATATGAGAACCCTTCGCATTGCCATGGCACAGATCAACCCCACCGTCGGCGACCTGGCCGGAAACCGGGACAGGATCATCGACTGCATCGGCCGCGCGAAGAAGGCGGGCGCCGACATCGTCTCGTTCCCCGAACTTGCCGTGACAGGCTATCCGCCCGAGGACCTGCTGCTCAAACCGCAGTTCGTACGGGACAACCTCAGGACGCTGCGGGAGATCCAGACCGCGACCGGAGATATCACCGCTGTCGTCGGCTTTGTCGACAAGGACGACTTTCTCTACAATGCCGCGGCCGTGCTGCACAACGGCAGTCATATCTCCACCTATCACAAGATACTCCTGCCCAATTACGGTGTCTTTGATGAGTATCGCTATTTCCGTCCCGGGCGCCGCTATCCCCTCCTGACGCTCAGGGGCGTGAAGATCGGGGTCAACATCTGCGAGGACATCTGGTTCAGCGAGGGGCCCACGCGCTCCCAGGCGCTGGCGGGCGCGGAGGTGATCATCAACATCAACGCTTCGCCGTACCATAAGGGCAAGGGGCGGGAACGGCAGACGATGCTGTCGGAACGGGCGAAACAGAACAACGTGATCATTTCCTACACCAACGCAGTCGGCGGGCAGGACGAACTGGTCTTCGACGGGCAGAGCATGATCATCGACGGGAACGGCAGGCTCATTGCTTCGGGCAGGCAGTTCGAGGAAGACCTGCTCGTCGTGGACATCAAGGTCCCGGACAGAAAACCGCTCATCCCCAAGGCATCGGAACAGCACTTCGAAGCCATTGACCAGGTCGTCATCTCGGCGAAGGCGGGGCCGAAGAAGAAGCCGCTTCCCGCCCGAAAGGCCGTAAAGGCGCTCCCACTCTGCGAAGAGGTCTACCGGGCCCTGGTGCTCGGAACGCGGGACTATATGCGGAAGAACGGCTTCAAGACCGCCGTGATCGGCCTGTCAGGAGGCATCGACTCATCGCTCGTGGCCGCCGTGGCAGCGGCCGCTCTGGGAAAAGAGAACGTTGTCGGCGTGATCATGCCGTCCCAGTACAGTTCGAACGAGAGCCGCGAGGATGCCTGCGAACTGGCCCGGAACGCCGGCATCAGGGTCCTGGAACTTCCCATCCTGCAGGCCTTCGACGCCTACCTCAACACCCTGCGCTGCGAGTTCGCCAGGACCCGGCAGGACGTGACCGAGGAGAATCTCCAGGCGCGCATCCGGGGGAACCTCCTCATGGCGCTTTCGAACAAGTTCGGCTGGCTCGTGCTTACCACCGGGAACAAGAGCGAGATGTCCGTGGGCTATGCCACGCTCTACGGCGACATGGCGGGCGGGTTCGCCGTGATCAAGGATGTGCCCAAGACCCTGGTGTACGACGTCTGCCGCTGCATCAATAAGCTCGCGGGAAAGACCATCATCCCGAAGCGGGTCATGACCAAGGCGCCGACCGCCGAGCTGCGGCCGAACCAGAAGGACAGCGATTTCCTGCCGGTTTACTCGGTGCTCGACCCCATTCTGAAGGCCTACGTCGAGGACGACAAGGCTTTCAAGGAAATACTGAAAATGGGCTTCGACCGGCAGACCGTGAAGAAGGTGATCCATCTCGTCGATTCCAGCGAGTACAAGCGAAGACAGGCGCCTCCCGGCGTCAAGATCACACCGCGGGGGCTGGGCAAGGACAGAAGGTTCCCGATCACGAACCGGTACAAGAGCTACTAACCCGTGTTCACCGCAGAGATCGCTGAGCACGCTGAGGACGGCAAAACCGAAAATATAAGAAATGCATTCTCTCGCAAAGTCGCAAAGCTCGCAAAGAAGGCGTGAATCAAGAGACATCATTCCTGAAAATGATGGGACCCAAGAGCCGCGTTGCTGTTTGATAGATATATAGGTCCTAATCTTTTCTCTGCGCTCTCTGCGCCTCTGCGAGAGCATGGTTTCAGGTTTCCTTTGCGGCCTTTGCGCCTTTGCGAGAAAAAAGCTTTGTCCTTTGTCTTTTACAAGCTTCAGTCCTTGACGAGATAGAGTAGTTTTATTCTTTTCTCTGCGTTCTACGCGGCTCTGCGAGAAATCTTTCCTATGACTTCTGGTGTGCTTTATATAGTCGCAACTCCCATCGGCAACCTCGAGGACATCACCCTCCGTGCGGTCCGCATCCTGAAGGAAGTGGACGCCATCGCCGCCGAGGACACGCGCCATACCCAGAAGCTGCTCAACAAGTTCGACATCCACACGCCGCTCACCAGCTACCACGATCACAACAAGGAAGAAAAAGCTCCGGTCCTCGTTTCCCGCCTGCTCGAAGGAAAGAACGTGGCCCTTGTCTCCGACGCGGGAACTCCGGGAATCTCCGATCCCGGTTACTTCCTCATCAACCTCGCCATAGACCAGAAGATCCCCGTTGTCCCCATCCCCGGGCCGACCGCGGCAATTGCCGCCCTTTCGGTCTCAGGCCTGCCGACGGACCGGTTCGTGTTCGAAGGTTTCCTCCCTAGCAAGCATACCGCGCGGTTGAAACGGCTCGAAGAACTCTCGAAAGAAGAACGGACGTTGATCTTCTACGAGGCACCCCACCGCATTCTGCAAACCCTGGACGATATGCATACGGTCCTGCGCGACCGGAAGGCAGTCCTCACTCGCGAACTGACCAAGGTCCACGAACAAATCATCCGCGGCAGCCTTTCAGAGGTAAAAGAACAATTGGAAGCCGGCAGCATGAAGGGCGAGTTCACGATCATCATCCAGGCCGCGATCGAAGAGCCGATGGGGCCGGTGGACACGCTGGTGTATCTTAAGAACCTGATGCTGCACCGGGGTATGAGTAAGAAAGAGGCGGTCGCCATTGCCGCAGAGGAACTGGGACTGCCGAAGAAGGAAGTTTATAAGGAAAGTCTGAAGCTGTAGACGGTATATCGTATGATCTTCTTCCTGAAGTCCGCGATAGTTGCGTTATTCAGAAATTGCACGATACAACTTGAATTCATCGATCTATTCCTTTCCGAAATGCCCATTCGAATCCCATCGGTGTTACCATATAGAAACAGTTGACAACATCGTGCGTCAAAGCATATATTCTTGAAAATAATGAATGAGTGGCATGGACCTTGCTAAACTAGGAAACACCAGAAATTCGTTGTTTCCTAGGGGGATAGCCAATATCCCCTTGGCTAGTTAACTAGACAATTCCTGGTTAGGCCGCCCTATGATTAGAGGTACTCTTACGTAATGCGACCCCTTCGGTATTCCATCAACGTCACATTGGACGGGTGCTGCGATCACCGGGCAATGTTCGCGGACGAAGAGTTGCATCGTCACGCGGTCGAGAACCTCAACCGGGCCGATGCCCTCCTTTTTGGCCGGGTGACTTATGAAATGATGGAGGCAGCGTTTCGGCCGCCGGCGCGGACGGGAGAGATGCCCGATTGGATGGAACCCTTCGCCCGGACGATCGACGCGGCAAAGAAGTACGTCGTGTCGAGCACCTTGGACCGGGTCGACTGGAACGCGGAGCTCGTGCGCGGGGATCTGGGGAAGGCCGTTCAGCAGCTCAAGCGGGAGTCGGGTAAGGGACTGTTCCTGGGAGGCGTGAAGCTCCCGATGGCGTTGGCGGAGCTGGGATTGATCGATGAGTACGAGTTCGTGGTGCAGCCCACGCTAGCGGGCCATGGGCCGACGTTGTTCGCGGGGCTATCGAAGCGTATCGACTTGAAGCTCGTGAGCCGGCTGGAGTTCGGCTCGGGGGCGGTGGCGATGCGGTATGAGCCGAGAAGGTAGCCATTCCTTCTATAGGGCCGCCAGCGGTGACTTGGCGGTGTTGCACGTGGTATGCGAATTCGTGCCGCCTAACCCGTCGTTGCAGCGGACTCGCTTCGCTCGCAGCTGAACTCCAGCGTTCATGCGTAAGATACAACCGGTATTCTTTGCTCTCGTCGCAATATTGGCAGTGCAGAGTAGTAGGTGTAGTCGTTAGTTTGATCGCATACCAAGCATCTCTGATCTACTGAGGTTCCCATGTCCAAGGTCTATTTCTCGACCGCCCGCACGCTCCGTTGGAACTATCGTGACAGCGTGCCGGGCAAGCTCGAAGCGCTGCTCGCGAAGCTCGACCTGAGCAAGCGTCTTTCGAAGGACGATTGGGTGGCGGTCAAGACCCACTGGGGCTCGCACGGCGCGTTCCGGATCATTCCGCCCGTCATGCTCCGGAAGGTCGTTGACGCAGTGAAAGAAACGGGTGCTAAGCCCTTTGTAACGGACACGGTGCGCATCAAGGGCCTCGATTACATCGAGGTGGCGAACCAGAACGGTCTGAACCATCTCTCCTGCGGCGCGCCGGTGGTGCTGGCGGACGGACTGTATGGCAAGGACAGCATCCTGACCAAGGCGGGTCCGCTCCTCGGCGAGATAGCCGTTGCCTCGGCGATACACGATGCTCCCGCTATGGTGGTCTGCTCGCACACCAAGGGGCATATCAACTCGGGTTATGCCGGCGCTATCAAGAACCTTGCCATGGGCTGCGTGAGCGGACGGCACCGTGACCAGGGATGGCAGAAGGGGCGGGGTGGAATGCATTGCCACGGCGAGAAAGGTCTCCAGTGGGACAAGGACCGCTGCACGCTCTGCCAGCAGTGCGCCGAGATCTGCCCGCTGGACTCCATCGAGTTCAAGGACGGCGATTTCACCTATGACGGTGAGACCTGCTGGCACTGCGGGAGATGTTCCCGCGTCTGCCAGGAAGGCGCGCTGACCCTTCCTCAAGATGACGAGACCTTCATGAAGAGCATGGCGGAATCGGCCGCGGCGGTGCTTTCGACCTTTCCCGACCGGAGGAAGGTGGTCTACGTCAATTTCCTCTTTCAGATACAGCCCGAATGCGACTGCATGCCCATCGCCGACGTGCCGGTGATCCAGGACCAGGGCATCATGGTTTCCGACGACCTTGTTGCCATAGAGCAGGCGTCGGTCGACATGCTCAGGGCCGCGCCTCCCCTGCCCCAGTCTGCGGCCACGGACGCCAAAATAAAGGCCGGGGATGATATACTTTCTCTATTGAACCCGCGACCACTTCAGCTCCAGATCGATGAGTGCGAGCGGCTGGGACTGGGGACGAAGAAGTACGAGATGATAAGGATCGAACCGTCAGAGCTGTTTAACCACAGATGAACACAGATGGACGCAGATTATAATGAAGAGACAATAAACTACGCCGGATAATCCGAGTCAAGCCGGATCACTGCAGGAGTTTCCGTCGTTATGGATAGTCAGCTTAAATCGTCTTAATCTGTATCGCTTAGACGCGCCTACTTTTGGTCATCTGTGGTTCCTTAGAGGGGTGATTCAATGTCCAAACGCACCAAGATCATCGCCACCATCGGCCCGGCGTCCAGTTCACCCGCCGTCATCGCAAAGCTCATCAAGGCGGGAATGGACGCGGCGCGTCTCAATTTTTCCCACGGTGAGCGGAAGGACCACATACGCCGCATCCGTCTCATCAAGCAGGCGTCGCTGCGGGCAGGAAAACCCATCGCCATCATCCAGGACCTCCAGGGACCGAAGCTGCGGGTCGGCATGATGCAGAATGACGGAGTAACGCTCAAGCGCGGAGACCTGGTCACGATCACGACAAAGAAGATACTGGGCACCGAAAGGATGATCTCCATCACCTATCCCCGTCTCACCAAGGATCTAAGGTCAGGCGACATTATCCTGTTCGACGACGGGAAGCTTGAGGCCCGGGTCGTTCGCAGGAGCGGGAGTGATCTTCAATGCAAGGTCGTCCGGGGCGGGGTCCTCAAGAGCCATAAGGGGGTCAATCTCCCTGGCGCCCACCTGACCCTTCCTTCCCTCTCCCGAAAGGACAAGGACGATCTGCTCTTCGGTATTCAGCACGGAGTGGATTATATCGCCCTGTCCTTTGTCCGCACCGCGTCCGACATCGAAACTACGAGGGCCTTCATCCGGAAGGCAGGTGCGAACATCCCAATCATCGCGAAGATCGAGAAACCCGAGGCGATCGATAATCTCGAAGAGATCATCCACGCGGCCGACGGCATCATGGTGGCGCGGGGGGACCTCGGCGTGGAGATGTCGCCCGAGCAGGTGCCCCTGCTCCAGAAGCTGATCATCCGCGCCTGCAACGACGCGGAAAAACCGGTCATCACGGCCACCCAGATGCTCGAGAGCATGATCGAGACCCCCCAGCCCACGCGGGCAGAAGCCTCGGATGTGGCGAACGCCATCCTGGACGGGACCGACTGCGTCATGCTCTCCGGCGAGACGGCGGTCGGAAAGCATCCCGTGCAGGCAGTAACGGTCATGGCGCGCATCGCCGAGCAGGCCGAGACATCCCTCGAACCTTTGCCGCCGGACAGGCACATCGGCGGCATGGATGAGAGCGTTGCCCATGCGGCCTGCCGGGCCGCAGCGGAGCAGCACGCTCGCGCCATCGTGACATTCACGCAAACCGGCAGCACCGCGCTCCTCGTGTCGAAGCACCGGCCGGCTGCGGACATCATCGCGCCGACTCCCTTCGAACGGGTGGCGCGCAAGGTTTCGCTCTACTGGGGAGTGATCCCGGTCATCCTGAAGGCAATGAAGACCACCGACGCAATGATCAGGGGCGTGGAATCGATCATGCTGGAGAAGGACCTGGCGGGAAAGCGCGACCTGATCGTGATCACCGCAGGAGTGCCGATAGGAGTGGCCGGCAGCACGAACATGATGAAGCTGCACCGTGTGGGGGAATTGAAAGGCCTCGAAGCGAACCGTCGGCGAAAAGAGACCGTCAGGCGCTACCGGATCGAGAAAGGGCTTCCGTGAGCTCGCATAAGCTGAAGAACGCGCTTCTCCTGGCGCTCAAGATAACCGTAAGCGGGTTCCTGCTGACGTTCGTTCTCCGGAAGGTCGGTCTTCAGAGCATCCATTCCCATCTCAGGAACATGGACCTCCGGTTCTTTTTCCTGTCCTCAGTGGTCTACCTCCTGACCATTGTTCTCGCTTCCCTGCGATGGGGGATCCTGCTTAAACGATCCCAACCCGGGAAAAAGCTCTTCTCGCTCTGCCTCATCGGCAGCTTCTTCAACCATTTCATGCCGGGCGCGGTCGGCGGGGACGCGGTGAAAGCCTACTACCTCTACAAGGAAACCGGCCATGGCGGAAGCAGCCTCGGTTCGGTGTTCCTGGACCGGTATGTCGGATATTGCGCGCTCCTGTCCATCGGGCTCCTTTCAGGCATCGCCGCCTACGGCGATCTGAAGACCATCGGGCTGCACTGGCTCACGCCTTCCCTGTTCATCCTGTTCCTGTCGGGAAGCCTGCTGTTCTTCGGACTGCGCATAGGGAGGCGATTCAAAGCTGTAAGTGACTTTTATGATTATTTCCATGATACGCTCAGGGACCGGCGAGCCATCGGAAAGGCCTTTTTGCTGTCCCTGACGATCCAGATCCTCAACATCCTTGAGATCGAGCTCATCTCCCTCGGGCTTGGTCAGCATCCCTCATTCACCGCGCTGTTCGTATTCGTCCCCCTCATCATCTCCGTGATGGCAGTTCCCATCTCGATCTCCGGCCTCGGCCTGCGGGAAGG
>Ga0210377_10004414_pt1 | contig 11863 bp, 7 predicted proteins | sample PLM4_65_b1redo_FD_155480 | JGI IMG/M metagenome (GOLD analysis project Ga0210377, IMG submission 155480) | Groundwater sediment microbial communities from an aquifer in East River, Colorado, USA - PLM4_65_b1 redo | ecosystem: Environmental > Terrestrial > Soil > Riparian zone | place: USA: East... | reverse complement strand
AGAACCCAGTGGCCAGGGGCGACGACAAGGAGCGCCACCGCGGCGCAGCCGAAGAGGGTGCCTGGCTTCAGTCGGCTCTGAGCCGAACGTGATGACACTCGATCACCTCCATTCCGCTGAGCGCCACGATGCGGTCAGGGGGACGGAACCTGAGAAGCCAGGTAGTTGCCGTATCCGACTATGACCGTCGAGGACACGAGGAGCACGAGGCCGGCGGCGACGAGGCGATGGGTGCCGGCCGTCGTCCCCTTCCACTCCTTGAGGGCCAAGCCCCAGCAAGTGCTGAAGATGATGATGCTGGCCATGTGGAGGGTCCAACTGGAGAAGTCGTAGCGGCCCATGCGCGTGGTACCCATGCTGTAGAAGAAGAACTGGAGATACCAGGTCAGGCCCGCGAGGGCACAGAGGAGGTAGTTGGCGAGGAGGGGAGCGGCTGAGCCGCGCTCCCGGTATTCGCCGAGAGAACCATTCTTCACGCCCAGGAAGACGCACCAGACGAAGTTGGTCAGGAAGCCGCCGGCCATCACGACGATCAGCACGGGCAGGTTCTGCCAGAGGGAGGGCGCACCGTGCCGGAGGGCCGCCTCGGAGATCGGCTTGCCGGCGGCAAAGCCGAAGGCCATGCAGGCGCTCATGATTCCGCAGGCGATGGCCACCCCCATTCCCCGCCCCAGGCTGAACTCGGCCACCGTGGCTTTCTTCTCCGCGTCCGAGACTTCACCTTCCTTGCGGATGCCCGCTCGCCCGCTCACGGCGATGCCCCCGACGCACACGAGGACTCCGAGCACGACGACCTGCCCAGAGCCCCGAGAGAGGATCTCGCCGAGCTGCCCCAGGAAGAGCGGCGGCATCAGGGTGCCGAAGGCGGCGCACAGCCCGAGGGCGATCGCGTAGCCGAGCGCGATGCCCAGGTAGCGCATCGTGAGGCCGAAGGTGAGTCCCCCCACGCCCCACAGGACCCCGAAGAAGAATGTCCAGAGAAGTGTCCCACCGCTCGCGTCGCGGAGGATCTCCACGGTGTTCGGGAGGATCGTCAAGGACACCGCCCAGGGAGCGATGATCCAACTGAAGACGCCGCCCACGACCCAGTAGGTCTCCCAGGACCACTGTTTCACCCGCTTGTACGGGATGTAGAAGCTGGCCGCTGCGAGACCGCCGATGGCGTGCAGCACAACTCCAAGCAGCGGGTTGGCTTCGGTTCCCACGACCTCTCCTCCGCGGCTCGGGCCGCGCCTGCCGCTAGCAGATCCGAGCGACGTCCATGTCCAGCAGGCTCCCCAGCTTGCCGATCTTCGAGGCCACGTGCCCGATGCCGACCGCGCAGTGGTGCGCGGGACCGTGGCCGCTCCAGCCGTTGACGTAGGCGCGGGCGCCGATCGGGAAGCGATAGCGGCTGTTCGTGTTCCCGATCTCCAGGGTGGGCCCGGGCACCGACTCGCCCTCGGCCACGAGCAGCTTGAGCTTCCGCTCACCCGTCTGGACCACCGACAGAACGGTGATGGGCCCGTGCTTCACGGACATCTCCACGGAAAGGCCGCGGCCGACCTTGCCGTGATAGACCTGCAGGGGCCGCACCTTGGTCTTCCCCTCCGCGATCCGGAGATGGCCCGGGCCGTCGTGGCCCATGAGCACCACGTCGTCCGCGAAGTCCATCGCGTAGTACTCGGTGAAGGAGCCGCCCACGCCGAAGGTGTCGAGGATCTTCATGGCCTGGACGTTCTTGATCTCCATCTCACCGGCCATGGGCACGCCGCGGGCGGTGAGCAGGCTGTTGCCCAGGATGATCGAGCTGATCGCATCCTCGTTCTCCGGATTGCCCACTCCCATGTAGTAGTAGGCGAGCGACCCCAGGCGATGCGCTTCGACCATCCGGTCGAGGGCCACGCTCGTCCGCGCCGCCCGCTCCAGCTCCACCTCCGGACAATCGGGCTGCACGTCGAAGGCCTCGCGGAAATGCCCCACCCGGTCCCGGATCTCGTCCGCCGTGGCCTCCGCCCGCCGCGACGCCAGCTCGTCCACCTCCACGATCTCGACATGGCCGCCGAAACCCGCGCACTGCTGGGTGAGGTCCGAGTAGATGTCGAGCATCCCGCTGTAGTAGTGGCCCATCACCCCGAGGCGGTTGTGCTCCATCACGTAGGCGACGCGGGCCGCGTCGATCCAGTCGGAGATCTCGTTCCAGGCCAGGGGATCGTCCTCCAGCATGCCGGTAATCTGGTGGAAGGAGATACCTGCGCGCCGGAAGACGTTGGCGATCTCAGGTACCGAACACGACTGGCAGTAGGCCAGCCACTCCCCCGTCATCTTCGTGCGGTCACCGAGAGCGTTGAACCACTTGTAGTCGATCGCAGCCGCGGGGGCGAGGTTCAGGACGATCACCGGGACCTTCGCGCGGCGCACGACGGGGAGCACGGTGGCCGAAAGCGCGTAGGTCGTCACATAGAGGAAGATGAGGTCGACGTCGGCCTGGCGGAATCGATGCCCGGCCACCGCCGCCTTCTCCGGGGTGTCGATGAGGCCCAGGCTCACTACATCGACGCCCGGCCGCCGGAGCTTCGCTTCCACCCGGCCCAGGTACCCCTTCAAGCGCTCCTCGAGGCCCGCGAACTGCGCCCAGTAGGTGTCGAGCCCGATTCCGAAGAGGCCGACGCGAAGCCCGTTGCCCGTCGCCGATCCTTCGACCATTTCCCTTCCTCCCGCCCCTCTGCCGACGCCTGACGCCCGTCGAGCTCGGTACCCGCTTACGGCAGCGTGACCACCGCAACGGCCAGTCCGTTCAGCGTGACCCTGTCGCTCTCCAGCCGCGCCGAAGCGGGCGGCCGGAACCCCGTGGTCTGGTCCACGTAGTCCATCTGGCCGCCACCCGCGCCGGGAACGGAGATCTCGACCCCCCGGTCGCGCTTGTTGACGAGCAGCACGCGGCGCTTGCCATTGGGCCGGATCACCCCCAGTGCGTACACGTGGGGGCTCGGGAGCTCCGTCGTCACCAGCTTGTCTCCCGGGCCGAAGCTGTCCTTCAGCAGCTTCAGCACCCAGTAGCGCGGGTTGGGCTTGCCGTTCGTCCAGTCCACCATCGACACGCTCGGGAACTGCGTGGGATAGCCGACGAGCTGCGACTCCCCCGCCACGTCGATCCCCAGACGCGTCATCTCTCCGAACAGGTAGGCGTACATCGCCCCCGCCAGGTTCCAGTAGGCGCCCGGAATCGGCTTGAATACATAGCCGGGGGCCCCTTGCCCGAGGTCGTCGGCCGAGATGGAGCCGATCTCGTTGATGGTCGTGCGCGTAGTCGGGGACAGTCGCTTGCGGATGGCCTCCACGTAGCGGACGGTGTTCAGGAAGCCGTCGGCCTGCGCGAAGAAGACGTGCGGCTGGATTTCCGCGCCCTGGTCGGCCGTGGGCACCGCGTAGAAGTGGTACGAGATGAGGTCCAGCGGGATGCCGGGCTTGTGGTTCTTCGGGTTCAGGAAGTGCTCGAAAAAGTCGGGCTGCTGGCCTGGGAAGGCCAGCGACACCCCGACGAACTTCGTCTCGGGCTGCACCGCCCGCATGGCCGTGACAACCGCGTCGTAGAGGCGCGTGTAGGTCTCCGGCGAGAGATTGCGCTCGAGGTCCGGCTCGTTCAGCACCTCCCAGTAGGGAATCGAGTAGTGATGCCCCGACTCGTGCCGCCTCCCAAGCTCGTCGGTAAAGCCGCCCTTCGTGTACCAGGACAGGAGGCGCGCGTAGTAATCCGCCACCTCCTTGAAAGTCGGGTCGCGGAACTCGCTCCCTTGCGTGTAGGTCCACGTCACCCCGTCGGGGTCTGCCGGGTACTCGGCCGGCTTCTCCGACTTGAACATCCACTGGGGGATGGTGCTGAAGTTCAGCACGACGGAATGACCCTTGGTGGCCTCCAGGAAATCGATGGTCATGGGATCGATCACCGAGAAGTCCCACGACGTCTTGCCGTCCTTGGGCGCCTCCAGCTCTGCGATTCCCAGCCGAGGGTAGGGAAGCCACGGGACGTAGCGGACGTAGTCGGCCCCCAGGTCCCGCAGCGCGATGAAGGCGTTGTCGTGGACCGGGGTGCCCCGCCGGAGAGGCGGGTTCACCACGACCTGCAGCGTCGGGGTCGTCTTCGAGACCCCGGTGACCTTGCCCCAGTTCACGGCCACCTTGGGGGGCTGGTCTTGGGCGACGGCGCCCGCGGGAGAGCCGGCTGCTCCCGCAAGAGCGACGATCAAGATCCACTGCCGTCGACGGGCGAGGTCCATGGTTCCTCCGTGACGGGGCGAGCGCCAGCGCGCGCCCCGAGCGATACGAGTCAAACGACTAGGGCAGCGTCAACACCGCCACGGCATAGCCTCCGAGGGTGACTGTCTCGCTGTCGAGCTTCCGGGAAGCCGGCGGCGCGGAGGCCGTGGTCTGGTCGACGTAGTCCATCTGGGCGCCCTTGGCGCCCGGTACCGACACGGCGAAGGCGCGATCCCGCGTGTTCACGAGGAGCAGCCGGCGCTTGCCGCCGTCGCGGGTTAGCACTCCCTGGGAATAGACGAAGTTGGACAACGGCGAGGGGGGAAACCCCTTCCGGTTCATGTCCACGAGTTTGTCCCCCGGACCGAAGCTGTCCTTCAACAGCTGCAGGACGCGGTAGCGCGCGTTGGGCAGGCCGGCGTCCCAATCCACCATGGTCACGCTCGGGAACTGCGTCGGGTAGCCGACGAGCTGCGACTCGCCCGCCACGTCGATCCCCATCCGCGTCAGCTCGCCGAAGAGGTAGGCGTACATGGCACCCGTCAGGTTCCAGTAGGACGCGGGAATGGGCTTGGCGACGTGGCCCGGCTCGCCCTGGTCTACGTCGTCAGCCGAGATCGCGCCGATTTCGTTGATCATGGTCCCGGTCTCGGGAGACAGCCGCTTGCGGATCACCTCCACGGCGCGGACGAAGTTCAGGAAGCCGTCGGCCTGGGCGAAGAACGTGTGCTGCTGCACCTCCGGCGTATGGTCGGGCGCCGGGATGGCGTAGTGGTGGTACGAGATGTAGTCGAGGGGGATGCCGGGCTTGTGGTTCTTCGGGTTCAGGAAGTACTCGAAGAACTCGGGCTTCTGGGCTGGCTGGGCCAACGACACACCCACGAACTTCAGCCCGGGCTGCACGCGCCGCATGGCTTCGACAACCGCGTCGTAGAGACGGGTGTACGCCTCGGGGGAAAGGGTGTGCTCGAAGTCCACCTCGTTCAGGACTTCCCAGTACGGGATCGAGTAGTGGTGGCCCGACTCGTGGCGCTTGCCGAGCTCGTCGGTGAACCCTCCCTGCGTGTACCAGGCCAGGAGGCGCGCATAGTAGTCCGCCACCTCCTTGAAGCTCGGATCGCGGAAGTCGCTGCCTTGCGTGTAGTCCCACACCACCAGGTTCGGATCGGCGGGATAGGAGACCGGCTTCTCGGTCTTCACCATCCATTGTGGAATGGTGCTGAAGTTCAGGACAACCGAATGCCCCTTGGTCGCCTCGAGAAAGTCGATGGTCATCGGGTCGATGAGGGAGAAGTCCCAGGACGTCTTCCCGTCCTTGGGCGGCTCGAGCTCCGCCACCCCCAGCCGCGGGTACGGAAGCCAGGGCACGTAGCGCACGTAGTCCGCCTGGAGGTCGCGGAGCGCCTTGAAGGCGTTGTCGTGGACCGCCGTGCCCCGCCGGAGCGGCGGGTTGACGACGACCTGTAGCGTCGGGGTCGTCTTCGAGACCCCGGTGACCTTGTCCCAGCTCGCGGTCACCTTGAGGGGCTGTTCCGCGCCCAGGGCCGGAGCCCCGGCCGCCACTGCCATGGCCATGGAGATGATCCAACGCCGTCCTCGAGAGAGGTCCACGCTTCCTCCTTGGCGGGGCGAGTGGTCGCTCGCGCCGAAGCTTTCGGCCGTTTGGGGTGCGCATCGAAGGCTAACACTCCGCCGTCCGCGGGCAATGGACGCAATGACCTGTCTGGTGTACAAAATGACACTTGCCTTGCCGACACCGGCGAGCTTCGGCCGGACGCCGGAACGGGGTGCGCGCGATGAGACGGGACGTACACACCTTCTTCCGCTATTTCCCGGTCAGCGAGCGCGACCGCCGCTGGGGGCTCTACCTGACCACGGCTGGAGAGTCCCGCATCCCCCCCGGGTTCGCGTACCCACCCACCGGCCATCCCGGCGCGTACCAGTTCGATTGGAAGAAGGGGCGCGTCCTTCGGGAATACCAGATCGTCTACATCTCGTCGGGCCAGGGACGCCTGGAGGCGGGCCAGGCACGCTGGCGGATCGGATCCGGCAGTTGCTTCCTGCTCTATCCCGGCACCTGGCACCGGTATCGGCCGGACCCTCGAACCGGCTGGCACGAGCACTGGGTGGGCTGCGACGGGCCCGTGGTCCGGGGCCTCGTCCGCAACGGCTTCTTCTCACCCCAGAAACCCGTCGTGCGGGTGCGGGACGAAGACCTTCTGCTGGGCGCCTTCAGCTCCGTGATCGACGCGATCCACGCCGGCCGTCCCGCCCTCCAGCAAGTCGCGGCGGGCGCGACCTTGTACATAATGTCACTGCTGTATTCCGCCCTCCAGCCGGGTCAGGAGGGCCGTCAGGACGTGGCCCGGGCCATCCACGAGGCCATGCGCCGCATGGCCGATCCGATGCAGGAGACGCCGCCGCTGCCCGAACTGGCGCGACGCCTGGGCGTCAGCTACACGTGGTTCCGCCGCGCGTTCGTACACCACACCGGCCTCAGTCCCCACCAGTACCGGTTGCAGCTCAGGGTGGGACGCGCGCGAGCGCTCCTGAGCGAGACCTCCCTCACGGTCAAGGAGGTCGCCTTCCGCTCCGGTTTCGAAAGCGAGCACTACTTCTGCCGGCTCTTCAAGCGCAAGACCGGGGCCGCTCCCGGAGAGTGGCGCCGCACCGCCTCCCGAGGCAAGGGTTGACGCCGACGCGCTGAGAGCGTTGCAACCGACACTGACGCGCGGCTCACAGGCCGATCTCCTGCCGGCCGGGTCGCAACGGCAGCTTCCGGCCTTTCCATTCGAATACTCCGCTCAAGCCCGGCGGCAGCGTCACTTCGCCACGCAGGCCCTGGTCGCCCGACCGCTCCAGACGCACGTCGATGTCGCCCAACGGATGCGGCAGCCGTCCTTCGGCCGTCCGCAGCGGACCGAGGCTGGGGGCGATGCGCACCGACCGGAAGCCCGGCGCGTCGGGCCTGATGCCGAGGACGGTGGCGAGCAGGCCGTAGTTCGGATGGGCGCTCCAGGCATGCGAATCGGACCGCGTCGGCTCGGGGCTCTCCGCGGTGGTCGTGAGGCCCATGGCCAGCATCTGCTGCCAGGGAGCGAGCTGCTCGATGTAGCGATCGGCCAGGCCCGCCTTCCGGAGCGCCTCCAGCATGTAGAAGCTGTAGTAGTAGGTGGAGCGTACGAGGGTGGCGTCGCTGAGGACGCGTTCCATCAGGGCGGTCTGTTCTTTCGCCGGCACCGCGTCCACCAGCACGGCCATGGTATTGGCCTGCTGGCTGTAGAGCTTTGCCTCCGGCGAATCGAGGAAGAGACGGCGGGCAGGATCCCAAGCCTTCGCCCGCGCCGCCGCCGTCAGCTTCTCGGCAAGGCTGCGGTAGCGGGCCGCTTCCGCGGGCTGGCCGAATGCCCGCTCCAGCTCGGCTCCGCGCTGAAGGGCGTAGGCGAACTGCAGCGTGACCATCGCGGAGTGCCCGTCCTGCACGCCGGGAGGAACCCCGGCCGGCCACTCCTTGGCCCAGTCCACGAAGCCCCACCACAGCATCGGGCCGAGCAGGCCCGTGGCGTCCACCTGCCGCTCATACCAGGCGAGCACGCCCCGCACGCCGGGCATGAAGCCGCGGACGAACGCAGCGTCGTCGCGGTGCATCCAGTAGTCGTGCACCATGGCCACCCAGATGAGCGAGAAGGTCGGGATGTACTGGCCCAGCGCCGAAGGGTATCGGCTGGCAGTGATGCCGTCGGGAATGCGCGAGGCGTCGAAGTGCTCGATGGCCTGGCGCACCAGCCGGTCGTCGCCGGTCATGTAGAGCGAGATCAGGGCCTGGATGCGCGTGTCGCCGATGTACTGGAGCTGCTCGTAGTAGGGCGTGTCGAAGTAGGTCTCGAAGGCGCAGAGGCGGGCCACCCGCCAGTCCATCTCCCACATGTCCTTGATCCAGGGGAGCTCGGGGGCGGCGAAGCGCGCCCTCTCCTGGAACGGATAGGCCGTGAAGATCCCGTGCAGGTCGTGGATGCGGAGGGGCTCGTCGCCGGTCTCGATCTCCACCTGCACGTAGCGGTAGCAGCGGAACCAGAGCGTCTGGAAGCGGCGGTGCTCGCCGCCGCCGGGGCGAAACACGTCCTTGACCCCGAGCACGGTCTTGCCCTCGATCTCGTTGCGGTTCCCCTTCTCGCCGTTGGCGTCCTTCAGGGCCTCGGCGTAGATCAGGGCGATCGTGCTTCCGGCGCCACCGCTCGTGTCGAGCACGGCGTAGGCGTTGGTGAGGTGCGAGTGATCGAGGAGGACCACCGCTTTCGCGCGCGCCGGCACGACCAGATCTCCCGTGCCCTGGAGGAACCCGTCGCCCGGCACGATCCCTTCCGCTCGGCGCACTCTCGCGAAGCGGACCACTCTCTCTTCCATCGGAGGGATGGAGCGCGGCACGAGCTGCCAGGAGGCGCCCTCGCCGGTGACGGCGGTTCCACGCAACTGCGTCCTCTCCGCACCCCACCCCTCGGTGACCGCCGGGGCGGGCCAGCTTTCGTCCGCGAATCCGACCTGCTCCCAGCCCCACGGATAGCGACTGCCGTCGACCGACTCTCCCGGAGGCGCCGCGTAGTAGCCGCCGGCGGCCGGGCCGCGGACCGGGATCGGCTCGTAGCCGGGGTTCTGGAACACCTTCCAGTCGCGACCGGTGTTGGCCACCGCCTCGCGCTCGCTGTCCCCTTGCAGCAGGAAGGCCGTGTGGTAGCTGAACTGCGCGACCGGCCTCTCCGCCCCCCAGTTCCAGACGATCGCCGCGAGGACGTTCCGGCCGGCGCGCAGGTGCGGGGCCAGATCCACCGTCTCGTAGCGCCAGTGCATGATGTCCGAGCGCTGCGGCCCCGACGACACCTGCTGGCCGTTCACGAAGAGCCGATAGCGGTTGTCACCGGAGACGTGGACGGTGAAGCGCTCGGGCCGGACCGCCAGATCGAGTGTGCGCCGGAAGTGGAACACGCCGTAGGCGTCTCCGCGGACGTTGGGGGGCGCGATCCAGCTGGCCGCGGGCGCGCCGCCGAAAACGCGGGGCGCCGGGGTCTGCGCGCGGGTCGGCTCACTCGCCAGGAAAGCCAGCGCCGCGGCAGCGAGCGCAACGGATCGACGCGGCACGGGCTTCACGGCGTCACCGTGAGGTCGGCGTGGAACGGAGCCGTGGAATCGCCCCCGGCCCACAGGTCGAACGCTTCCGCCTCCTGGACCCACTTGCCGGTCGAGGTGCTCCAGTAGCCAAGCTCCTCGGGACCGAGGCCGAAGCGGACCGTCTTCGTCTCGCCCGGCTTCAGGGCCACCCGCTCGAAGCCCTTCAGCTCGCGCATCGGCCGCGAGGCGCTGCCCGCCTTCTGATGGACGTAGAGCTGCACCACCTCGTCGCCCGCCACCGAGCCGCGGTTCGTGACGTCCACCGACACCCCCACCCGGCCGCCTACCTTCACCTGCGGCAGCTCCGGCTGCAGGTTCGCATACGAGAACGTCGTGTAGCTGAGCCCGTAGCCGAACGGAAAGAGCGGGGTCGTGGGGCCGTCCCAGTAGCGCGACCGGTACATCGGCGAGCCCTCGGGCTGAAACGTGAGATTGCGCGCGTAGTAGAAGGGAGAGTAGCCGGCGCTCCGCGGAAACGTCACCGGCAGCTTGCCGCCGGGGTTCACGTCGCCGAAGAGCGCGTCGGCCACGGCATGGCCGCCTTCGGAGCCTGGCTGCCACGCCTCCAGGATGGCGGGGACGTTGGCGGCCGCCCAGTTGATGCTCAGGGGACGGCCGGCCAAGAGGACGAGCACCACGGGCTTGCCCGTGGCCACCACCGCCTTCAGCAGCTCCTCCTGTCGTCCCGGCAGGTCGAGGGAAGCGCGCGAGGCCGCCTCGCCGCTCATGTTCGACTCCTCGCCCAGCACCATGACCACGACTTCGGCCTTCTGCGCGGTCTTCACCGCCTCGGCGAAAGCCACCTCGGCTTCGGCGGGCGTCTCGGTCGACTTCGGCGGGCCGCCCAGGATGTCGTCGAGGAACGACGGGATGTCGCGCTTGATGTCGGGGCCCTTCGCGTACTCGACGCGCGCCGCGTCGCCGAGCTTGCCGCGGATGCCCTCGCGCACGGTCACCGCCGCCGGGACGTGCCCGAACACCATCCAGCCTCCCTCCGTGCCGTGCTTCGAGTCGGCGAGCGGGCCGATGACCGCGACCGAAGACAGGGTCTTCTTCAGGGGAAGGAGGCCACGTTCGTTGCGGAGCAGAACCAGGGATCGCTGGGCGGCGAGACGCGCCTCCCGGCGGTGCTCCGGCGCCCCCAGCACCTCCCGCGCGCGCGCGTCGTCGGAATAGGGCTGATCGAAGAGGCCGAGGCGGAACTTGACCGCGAGGAGCGGACGCACGGCCTCGTCGATCTGCGCGACCGTGATCCGGCCGTCGCGCACGAGGCCGGGCAAGTGCTGGGGGAAGGTCCCGCTGGCCATGTCCATGTTCAGCCCCGCCAGGAACGCGCGCTCCGCAGCGTCCCTGCCGTCGCGGGCGAAGCCCTGGATGAGCAGGTTGCCCACCGCGATCGCGTCGCTGACCACGAACCCTTGGAAGCCCCACTCCTTGCGCAGCACGTCGCGCAGCAGGAAGCGGTTGGCCACCGCGGGCACGTCGTTCAGGTCCATGTAAGCGCTCATCAAGGAGCCGACCCCGGCCCTGACCGCCGCGTGGAAGGGTGGCAGGTAGACGTTGCGCAGGAGGCCCTCGGGAACGTAGACCGAGTCGTAGTCTCGTCCGCCTTCGGCCGCCCCGTAGGCCGCGAAGTGTTTCACGCAGGCGATCACCCGATCCGGCGCGCCGAGATACGGGCCCTGGAAGCCCCGGACCTGGGCCGCCGCCATGGCCGATCCGAGATAGGGGTCCTCGCCCGCGCCCTCCATGATGCGGCCCCAGCGGGCGTCGCGAGCAATGTCCACCATCGGCGCGAACGTCCAATGCACACCGGCCGCCCGCGCCTCCTTCGCGGCAACCGCCTGCGCCCGTTCCTCGACCGCGGGATCCCACGAAGCCGCCATCCCCAGCGGGGCCGGGAAGATCGTCTGATAGCCGTGGATCACGTCCAGCCCGAAGAGGAGCGGCACCTTGAGCCGCGACTCTTCGACCGCCACCTTCTGCAGCTCGTTGAAGCGCTTGTTGTCGACCCAGAGCACGGAGCCCGCGCCCCCGGCACGGACCGTCTCTTCCGGCTTTCCGCCGGGAGGGAAGGGACCGCCCCCGATCTGGGTGAGCTGTCCGATCTTCTCCTCGAGGGTCATCTGTCCGAGGAGCGCCTCGACTCGGGCCTTGACCTGCTCGTCGCTGATGGGCGACCCGGCCGCCCGGGCCGCGGCCTGCGGCGGCGCCGCCAGGAGAAGAGCCACGCCAAAGACGGGTCCGCCGGCCACGACCCGCTTCACGGAACCCATGTGTCGACCTTTCTTCGGCTCACGGCCGGCTCACCGCCGACAACCTCACGGGCCCCAACAGTCCGGACTCGAGCAGCGGCGAGTCCTGCTTGTAGGGCTTGAAGGTGGAGAACGTGTACCGTCTCTCCGCCGACGGCTGCGCGTCACCGATCATCCGGTTCGCCCAGAGGTTCGTGATCCTGATCTCG
>Ga0210377_10004413_pt1 | contig 11864 bp, 10 predicted proteins | sample PLM4_65_b1redo_FD_155480 | JGI IMG/M metagenome (GOLD analysis project Ga0210377, IMG submission 155480) | Groundwater sediment microbial communities from an aquifer in East River, Colorado, USA - PLM4_65_b1 redo | ecosystem: Environmental > Terrestrial > Soil > Riparian zone | place: USA: East... | reverse complement strand
GAAGAGTTCGCGATCATGGGCAGCGCCTACGCCCGCGGTGTCCTGGGGATCGCCCGCCCCCGCGTCGGCCTGATGAGCGTCGGCGAGGAGGAGACCAAGGGCAACGAGCTGGTGCGCGAGGCGCACGAGCTGCTCAAGCGCTCGAGCCTCAACTTCGTGGGCAACGTGGAGGGCCACGATCTGTTCACCGGCAGCGTGGACGTGGTCGTGATGGACGGCTTCACCGGCAACGTCGTGCTGAAGGCCTCCGAGACGGCGGCCGAGCTCGTCTTCGAGCTGATCCGCGCCGGGCTGCCGCGGGGTCTGCGGGGTGCGCTCGCAGCCTTCACCCTGAAGCCGGCGTTCGAGGCCGTCAGGCGGCGCAGCGACCCGGCGCAGATCGGCGGCGCGCCGCTCATCGGGCTGCGCGGCTGCTGCGTGATCGGCCACGGCAAGTCGAGCGCGCTCGCGATCGAGGCGGGCATCCGTACCGCCGCGTTCTTCTACCGCAGCGGCGTCAACCTCGCGATCGAGAGCGACCTGCGCATGCTGCGGCGGGCGCCCGAGGGCAGCGCCAACCCCGAGGTGGCGAGCGCATGAGCGTCGCGTTCGTGTTCCCGGGACAGGGCTCGCAGCGGGTCGGGATGGGGCGGGCGCTCTGCGACGCCTTCGCCCAGAGCCGCGAGGTCTTCGCCGAGGCGGACTCGGCCCTCGGCTTCTCGCTCTCCGGCCTCTCGTTCGAGGGGCCCGAGGCCGAGCTGCTGCTCACGGCGAACACGCAGCCGGCGATCCTGGCCGCCAGCATCGCCGCGCTGCGGCCGCTCGTGGCCCGCGGCGTCCGGCCCGACTGGGTGGCGGGCCACAGCCTCGGCGAGTACAGCGCGCTCGTGGCCGCCGGTTCGCTCTCGCTCGGCGACGCGCTCGTTACCGTGCGCCGGCGCGGCCAGTACATGCAGGAGGCCGTGCCCGTCGGAACCGGCGCGATGGCCGCGATCCTCGGGCTCGAGCTGGCCGCGATCGAGGCCGCGTGTCAGGAAGCCGCGCAGGGAGAGGTCGTCTCGCCCGCGAACGTGAACTCGCCCGGGCAGGTCGTGATCGCCGGGCACACCGCGGCGGTCGAGCGGGCCTCCGCCCTGTGCAAGGCGAAGGGCGCCAAGCGGGCGGTGCCGTTGGCCGTGTCCGCGCCTTTTCACTGCGCGCTGATGCAGCCGGCGCAGGACCGCCTGGCCCCGGAGCTCGCCGCCCTTGCTATTGGGGATCCCGTGCCCCCGCTCGTGAACAACGTCGACGCCGAGGTGGTGCGGGATGGGGCCGTGTGCCGGGCGGGGCTGGTGCGGCAGGTGTCGGGAGCCGTGCGCTGGCAGGAGTCGGTCGAGCGGCTGGTGCGCGAGGGCGTCACCCGCTTCGTCGAGATAGGCCCGGGCAGCGTGTTGAGCGGGCTCGTCCGGAAGATCGCGAAGGGGGTGCAGGTGCTGAACGTGGACGGCCCCGACTCGCTCGAAGCCACGCTCGCCGCCCTTCGGGCCGGCGCGGAGGGATGATGGGTCTTCTCGAAGGCCGGGTATCGCTGGTGACGGGCGCCTCGCGCGGGATCGGCCTCGCCATCGCGCGCGCGCTCGCCGCCGAGGGTGCTCACGTCGTGCTCGCGGCTCGCGACACGGGCAAGCTCGCCGAGGCGGTCTCGCAGATCCAGGCGTGCGGTGGAAGGGCCGAGGCGCTCGCGCTGGACGTGGCCGCTCGTGCGTCGGTGGAAGCGGGGATTGCACAGGTCGTCGCCGCCCACGGCCGCATCGACCACCTGGTCGCCAACGCCGGCGTCACGCGGGACAACCTGCTGCTGCGCATGAAGGACGCCGAGTGGCAGCAGGTGATCGACACCAACCTCACGGGGGTGTTCCTCTGTACCCAGGCCGTGCTCAAGCCGATGCTCAAGCAGAAGGGCGGCCGCATCGTGGCGATCACCTCCGTGGTCGGCCTCGGCGGCAACGCGGGCCAGGCCAACTACGCCGCGAGCAAGGCGGGAATCATCGGCTTCACCAAGTCGGTCGCGCGCGAGGTGGCGTCCCGGGGCATCACGGCGAACGCGATCGCGCCCGGCTTCATCGAGACCGACATGACCGCCGCCATGACCGACAAGGCTCGTGAAGCCGTGCTCGGGGCGATCCCGCTCGGTCGCGTGGGACGGCCCGAGGACGTGGCCGGGGCCGTCCTGTTCCTGGTATCCGACGCCGCCGCCTACGTGACCGGCCAGGTGCTGGCAGTAGACGGCGGCTTCCACATGTAGAATCGTTGGCCTCCCCGGTCGCCCGCAGGGCGGGGGAGCTTTCCGGAGGAAAATCCGCATGGAGCCTGTTGCCGATCGCGTCAAGAAGATCATCGTGGACCAGCTGGGCGTCGAGGAAGAGACCGTGACACCGGAGGCCTCGTTCGTCGACGACCTCGGCGCCGACAGCCTCGACACCGTGGAGTTGGTGATGGCGCTCGAGGAGGAGTTCGGGGTCGAGATCCCGGACGAGGACGCCGAGAAGATCACCCGCGTCAAGGAAGCGATCGACTACATCGAAAAGCACTCGGGCAAGAAGTAGCTCGAGGGCGGCCGAAGGACCTACGTGACGCCCAAGCACAGGGTCGTCGTCACCGGGGTGGGGCTCGTGTCCCCGCTCGGCATCGGCACCGAGGAGACCTGGCAGGGTCTCCTCGCGGGCCGGTCCGGTGCGGCGCCGATCACGCTCTTCGACGCTTCGCAGCACTCGACCCACTTCGCCTGCGAGGTGAAGGGATTCGACCCGCTGCGCTTCGTCGAGAAGAAGGACGTCAAGAAGATCGACCGCTTCATCCAGTTCGCGATCGCGGCGGCCGACTTCGCCGTCAAGGACAGCGGGCTCTCGATCACGCCCGAGCTCGCGCCGCAGGTGGGCGTCTACATCGGCAGCGGCATCGGCGGCTTCGGCACGATCGAGCGCGAGCACTCCGAGCTGCTGAAGGGCGGCCCGCGCCGGATCAGCCCGTTCTTCATCCCCTCCGTGATCATCAACCTGGCCTCGGGCTGGGTTTCGATTCGCAGCGGCGCCAAGGGGCCCAACTCGGCGACGGCGACTGCCTGCACCAGCGGCGCCCACGCCGTGGGCGACTCGTTCCGCCTGATCCAGCGCGGCTTTGCGGTGGCGATGATCGCCGGCGGCTCCGAGGCGGCGATCACGCCGCTCGGCGTCGGCGGCTTCTGCGCGATGCGCGCGCTCTCGACGCGCAACGACCTTCCCGAGAAGGCCTCGCGGCCCTTCGACAAGGACCGCGACGGCTTCGTGATCGGCGAGGGCTCCGGAATCGTGGTGCTCGAGGAGCTCGAGCACGCGCGCTCGCGCGGGGCACGCGTCTACGCCGAGCTCGTCGGCTACGGCATGTCGGGCGACGCCTTCCACATCTCGGCCCCGAGCGAGGACGGCGACGGCGGCGTACGCGTGATGCGGGCGACGCTCAGGGACGCAGGGCTAGCACCGGAGGCGGTCGACTACATCAACGTCCACGGCACCTCGACGCCGCGCGGCGACGCGGTCGAGGTGATCGCCACCAAGACCGTCTTCGGCGAGCACGCGCGCAAGCTGGCGCTCTCCTCGACGAAGTCGATGACGGGACACCTGCTGGGCGCCGCCGGCGGAGTCGAGGCCGGGATCACGGCGCTCGCGCTCCACCACCAGCTGATCCCGCCGACGATCAATCTCGAGAACCAGGACCCCGAGTGTGACCTCGACTGCGTGCCCAACCAGGCGCGCAAGGCCGAGCTGCGCTACGCGCTCAGCAACTCGTTCGGCTTCGGCGGCACGAACGGCGCGCTGCTGCTCAAGCGCTACGAGGCCTGAACAGGAAGAAGCCATGAAAGTGGTCGTGTGCGTCGAGCAGGTCCCGGACACCGAGACGCGCGTGCGCATCGCCGCGGGGGGTGCCTCCATCTCGGAGCCGGACGTCCAGAGCTGGATCGTCTCGCCCTACGACGAGTTCGCGATCGAGGAAGCGCTCCGGATCAAGGAAGCGAAGGGCGGCGAGGTCGTTCTCGTCACCGTGGGCTCCGAGCGCGCGCAGGCGGCGCTGCGCACGGGGCTCGCCATGGGGGCGGACTCTGCGATCCACGTCAAGGACGTGGCGCTCGACGCGACCGACACGCTCGGGACCGCGCGGGCGCTCGCCGCGGCGATCCGGACGCTCGGGGCCGTCGACCTGGTGCTGTGCGGCCAGCAGGGCGTTGGCGGCGACCACAGCCAGATCCCCGGCATGCTGGCGGAGCTCCTGGACCTGCCGCAGGTGACGGTGGCCGTGAAGATCGCGATCGGCGACGGCCAGGCCACGGTCGAGCGGGAGATCGAGGGCGCGCGCGAGACGTGGACCACATCGCTGCCGGCCGTGATCTCGACGCAGAAGGGCCTGAACGATCCGCGCTATGCCGCCCTCAAAGGCATCATGGCGGCGAAGAAGAAGCCGCTTTCGGTGCTGGACGCGGCGGCTCTCGGCCTCGACGCGGCGGCTCTTTCTCCCCGGCTGCGCGTCAAGCAGCTCGAGCTGCCGCCCGCCCGCCCGCCGGTGCGGATGATCGAAGGCGACCCCGCCGCGCAGGCGCAGGAGCTCGTGCGTGTGCTTCATGAAGAGGCGAAGGTGATCTGAGGTGGCCCTGATCCTGACGTTCGCCGAGGTCCGCGACGGGCGCCTGCGGCGCGCTTCGCTAGAGGTCGTGTCGGAAGCGCGTCGGCTCGCGGGGCCGCTCGGGGCGACGGTCACGACCGTCGTCGTCGGGCCGGGCAGCCAGGCGGCGGCGGGCGAGCTCGCCGCCCAGGGCGCCGACCGCGTGCTCGTGTTCGAGGACGCGGCGGTCGCGAGCTACGCGACCGAGACCTACGCCGCAGCGCTGGCGCAGGCGATCGCCGACACGAAGCCGCAGGTCGTGCTCGTGCCGTTCACGGCGATGGGAAAGGACCTCGCCCCGCGTGTGGCCGCGCGCGTCGGCGCGGGGCTGGCGTCCGACTGCGTGGCGCTCGAGGTGAAGGACGGCCGGCTCGTGGCGCGACGCCCGATGTACGCGGGCAAGGCGCTCGCCACCGTCGAGTGGACCGGTGAGCCGCAGATGGCCACCCTGCGCCCGAACGTGTTCGCCCTGGGCCCCTCCGACCCGCCGCGCCCGTTGAACGTCGCGCGGGGCTCGGTCCAGGGCTCGGCCCGCGCGCGCGTGACGGCCACCGCGGCGACCGCGCAGGGGCGGCTTCCGCTGAGCGAGGCCCAGATCATCGTGTCCGGCGGCCGCGGCCTCAAGGGTCCCGAGAACTTCCACCTGGTCGAGAGCCTCGCAGACGCGCTCGGCGCCGCGGTCGGGGCCTCGCGGGCCGTGGTCGACGCCGGCTGGGTGGACCACCAGCTCCAGGTGGGGCAGACGGGGCGCACCGTCTCGCCCTCGCTCTACGTGGCCTGCGGGATCAGTGGTGCCATCCAGCACCTGGCCGGGATGTCGTCGGCCCGCTGCATCGTGGCGATCAACAAGGACCCCGATGCGCCGATCTTCAAGGTCGCCGACTACGGCGTCCTCGGCGACCTGTTCGAGGTCCTGCCCCGGCTCACCGAGGCCGCGAAAGCGCACCGAGCCTCGCGCGCCTGAGGCGGGAGCCATTGGCCGAGGTGCCCTGATGGCCGTGCTCGCGGTCCTGCAGTCGGTCCTGGTCGCGGCCCTCTCGGCGATCGCGTTCGGCTCCATGGCGGTCGAGTTGCGCCGTCTGGCCCGCTTGATTGCGAGCGGCGCGCCCGGCGACGAAGTCCTGACCGACGTCCCCGCGGAGCGCCTCTCGAAGCTCGTCAGCTTCTCGCTGGGCCAGCGCAAGCTCAAGGAGGACGCGAGCGCCGGCATCCTGCACGCGGTCTTCCTCTACGGCTTCTTCGTGCTGGGGATCGGCCACCTCGAGGTGCTGCTGGAGGGCGTGACGTCCTTCCTCGTGGCCTTCGGGGGCCGAGCGTTCACGTACGACCGGGTGCTGCCCGCCGGGCTCACGAGCGCCTACCACCTGAGCCAGGACGTCTTCGCCGCGGCCGTGCTGGTGGCGGCAGCAATAGCGCTCGCGCGGCGCTTCGCGGGACGGCCGGCTCGCCTGCTGCCGCGCTCGGCGGACGGCGAGCGCATCCTGTGGTTTCTGCTGGCGCTCTACGTCACGTTCTTCCTGCTCGCCGGCCCGAGCCTGCTGCTGCGACAGCGCGCGGCCGGCGCTGCCGCGTTTTCGCTCGTCCAGCCGGTGACGTCGTTCGCGGCGGTAGCCTTCGCGTCCCTGGCTACAACCGCGGTCGAGGCGCTGCGGGGTCTCGGGTTCTGGGCGCATACGCTCGTGTTCCTGGCCTTCGCCGCGTACCTGCCGACCACGAAGCACATGCACCTCGTGTTCGCCTGGCCCAACCTCTACTTCTTCCGGCGCCAGCGCTACGGACTTTCGCCGCGGATTGACTTCGAGAAGACCGAGAAGTACGGCATCGACCGCGTCCAGGAGCTGCCCTGGAAGAGCCTGCTCGACTCGTTCGCCTGCACCGAGTGCGGCCGCTGCAACTCCGTCTGCCCGGCGCACGCCACCGGCAAGCCGCTCATGCCGATGAAGGTGCTACACGACGTCAAGCTCAACCTGCGCGACCGCAGGGACGCGGCGCTCGTCTCTGATTCGCAGATCGACCGTTCGCGGCCCGGCGTCGTGCGCGGGGATGGCGGCTACCTCCAGGTCGACGGCCAGGTTCACCTGGACGAGCTTTGGGCCTGCACCACCTGCGCCGCCTGCGTCCAGGCCTGCCCGGTCTTGATCGACTCCGTGCCGGGGACGCTCGTTGCCCTGCGCCAGAGCCAGGTCATGATGGAGTCGCGCTTCCCGCAGGAAGCCACCACCGCGTTCAAGGGTCTCGAGACCAAGGGCAATCCGTGGGGACTCGGCCCCGACCGCCGCATGGAGTGGGCCGAGGGACTCGACGTTCCGCTCATGAGCGAGCTCGGGGGCCGCGAGGTCGAGTACCTGCTCTGGGTCGGCTGCGCCGGAGCCACCGACCCGCGCGCGCGCAAGACCAACCAGGCGCTCGTCCGGATCCTGAAGGCCGCCGGTGTCGACTTCGCGACGCTCGGCTCCGAGGAGCGCTGCACCGGCGACCCGGCGCGGCGGCTCGGGAACGAGTACGTCTTCGCGCAGCTCGCCTCGGAGAACGTCGCGACGCTCACGCCGTACCGCTTCCGCAAGATCCTGGTGACCTGCCCGCACTGCCTCAACAGCCTCGGCAAGGAGTACCGCGAGCACGGCGGTAGCTACAGCGTCGTGCACCACTCGCAGCTGCTGTCCGAGCTGCTCGCCGCCGGCCGGGTGCCGCTCGACCTGGCGAAGAGCAGCGACGAGCTCGTGACGTTCCACGACCCCTGCTACCTCGCCCGCTACAGCGACACGGTCGAGCCGCCGCGCGACGTGCTCGACCGGATCGGCGTGAAGTCGGTCGAGATGGCCCAGAGCCGCAAGAGCGGCTTCTGCTGTGGCGCCGGCGGTGGACGGATCTTCCTCGAGGAGCGCATCGGCAAGCGCGTCAACGTCGAGCGCACGGAGCAGGCCCTCGCCACCGGTGCAAAGACGGTCGCTGTCGGCTGCCCCTTCTGCATGACGATGATGACCGACGGCACGAAGGCCAAGGGCGTCGACGAGCAGGTGAAGGTCAAGGACCTGGCGGAGCTGGTGGCCGAACGCCTCCAGTAGCCCAGTGGGCCTGGGGGCCGCTGCGCCGGCTCGCTCTAGAAGCTAAAGGCCACGCGCAAGGCGGCGCCCCCGCCGGGCGGCGGGGTGAACGTCACATGCAGGCCGTCCAAGGATTTCGTCTCCCACTTCTCCCCGTGGGATGTGGCCAGGCCCAGCAACGCGCCGGCCGAGCCCAGGGCGACTCCCGCGCCCGCGGCGACTGTTCCCGAGCTCACGAAGTTGTCGTTGCTGGTTGCTCCCAGCAGTGCTCCCACGACGGCTCCCGCGGCGAAACCGATGGCGGTGGCCTTGCCACGGTTTGCCCGCCGCCGGCTGATCTCGACCCGGGTGACGGCCTGACGCTCCAAGCGGAGGTCGTCCGGCTCTCCGGAGCCTCGAATCGTTAGGGTTTCGGCGTCGAGGCCCACGAGTGTGCCCACGACGCGCCCCGACGGCGCCGCGGCCGAGGTCACCCGCACTCGTGGGGCGGTGGAACTCTCGTCCGCTGCCGTGCCGACGACGGCCGTGAGCAGCACACCGACGAAAGCCGTCACGTATCGACCTTGCATTGCGACCTCCGCAGTTTGCCCCTGGCAGCTCCCTTTCCGGGCGGCATTCGGTTGGACGGACGCGTGCACCGATCTTCTCGACCCAGGTCGGAGCCCGTGGCTCCCGCGACGAGACGAGGGAGAACGGCTCGCGTGCTAAACTGCCTCGTTTCCAGTACTTGAGTTCATGAGCGACTACGACTTCCAAGAGATCGAGACGCGCTGGCAGAAGGCCTGGGCCGAGAGCGGGGCCTTCGAGGTCAGCGAGGACCCGAAGCGGCCGAAGTTCTACTGCCTGGAGATGCTGCCTTACCCCTCGGGCGACATCCACGTGGGGCACGTGCGGAACTACTGCATCACCGACGTGATCTCGCGCTGCAAGACCATGCGCGGGATGAACGTGATGCACCCGATCGGCTGGGACGCGCTCGGGCTGCCGGCCGAGAACGCCGCGATCAAGAAGGGGATCCATCCCGAGAAGTGGACGCGCGCGAACATCGCCTCGATGAAGCGCCAGCTCCAGCGGCTCGGCTTCAGCTATCCCTGGAGCCGCGAGATCGCGACGTGCGACGCGGAGTACTACCGCTGGAACCAGTGGTTCTTCCTGCGCATGCTCGAGAAGGGCATCGCCTACCGCGCGAAGGCCCCGGTCAACTGGTGCCCGTCGTGCCTCACCGTGCTGGCCAACGAGCAGGCCGAGGGAGGCCTGTGCTGGCGCTGCAAGAGTGTCGTCGAGCAGCGCGACATGGAGCAGTGGTTCCTGCGCATCACGGCCTACCAGGACGCGCTGCTCGACGACATGGCGCAGCTTCCCACCTGGCCGGAGCGCGTGCTCCAGCAGCAGCGCAACTGGGTCGGCAAGTCGCACGGGGCAGAGGTCGACTTCCCGGTCGACGGGTTCGCGCCCATCCGCGTCTTCACGACCCGGGTCGACACGATCTGCGGGGCCACCTTCATGGTGCTGGCGCCGGAGCACCCGATGCTGGACGGCCTGCTCGCCGGTCTGCCTGACGCGGCCGCGCGCAAGGACGAGATCGGTCGCCTGCGCGCCCAGGACCGTCGGGCGCGCCTCGAAGGCCGCGTGCAGAAGGAGGGTGTCTTCACTGGCCGCCACGCCACGAACCCCTTCACGCAAGAGAAGATCCCGGTCTGGGTCGGCAACTTCGTGCTGATGGGTTACGGCACCGGCGCGATCATGTCGGTCCCCGCGCACGACCAGCGCGACTTCGAGTTCGCGCGCAAGTACGGGCTCGAGGTCCGCGTCGTGATCCAGCCGGAAGGGGACAAGCTCGAGGGCGCGACCCTCGCGGCCGCCTACGACGGTCCCGGCCGGGTGGTCAACAGCGGTGAGTTCGACGGTCTCGTCGCGGACGAGGCCATTGCGCGCATGGCGGCGTGGGCGCAGCAGAAGGGCGTCGGCAAGGCCACCGTCACGTATCGCCTCAAGGATTGGCTGATCAGCCGCCAGCGCTACTGGGGCACGCCGATCCCGGTCGTCTACTGCGACAAGGACGGCATGCAGCCGGTTGGTGACGCCGATCTCCCGATCGTGCTGCCGCAGGACGCGCCGTTCACCGGCGAGGGCGGCAACCCGCTCGAGAAGGTGCCCGCGTTCGTCCAAGCCACCTGCCCGAAGTGCGGCGGCCGCGCGCGGCGCGAGACCGACACGATGGACACCTTCGTCGACTCGTCCTGGTACTTCTACCGCTACCTCTCGCCGCGAAAGAGCGACGGTCCCTTCGACCCGGCCGCGGTGAAGTACTGGTTCCCGATCGACCTCTACGTGGGCGGCATCGAGCACGCGATCCTGCATCTCGTCTACTCGCGCTTCTGGACCAAGGTGATGCGCGACCTCGGCCTCGTGACGCTCGACGAGCCGGTCACCCGGCTCTTTCCCCAGGGCATGGTGCACAAGGACGGCGAAGTGATGTCCAAGTCGAAGGGCAACACCGTCGCCCCCGACGACGTGATCGCGCGCTATGGCGCCGACACGCTGCGGCTGTACATCCTGTTCGCCGGGCCCCCGGAGCTGGCGATGGAGTGGAGCGAGAGCGGCATCGAGGGACCGCACCGCTTCCTGCACCGCGTGTGGCGACTGGTGGACCGGCACGCCGAGGCCTTCGCGCGGGAGCCGCGTGTCCCGCTCTCCGCCGAGCTGCCGAGCGCCGCGAAGGAGCTCCGCCGCAAGCTTCACCAGACCGTCGACCGCGTCACGCGCGACATCGAGGAGCGCATCCAGCTCAACACCGCGGTGGCGGCACTCATGGAGCTCGTCAACGAGATCTACCGCGTCGAGGCGGACGTTGCCGCGGGGCCCGGTCGCGCGGCCCTGCGCGAGGCGCTCGAGACCTTGGTGCTGCTGCTCAACCCGTTCACGCCGCACGTTTGTGAGGAGCTCTGGAAGCGACTGGGCCACGACCGGGGCCTGGTGCGTGAGGACTGGCCCGTCTTCGACGCCGAGGCCGCGCGCGAGCACGCGGTCGAGCTCGCCGTGCAGGTGAACGGCAAGGTGCGCGGTCGCGTGGTGGTCGCGCGCGAGGCTGGCGAGGACCAGATCCGCGCCCAGGCGCTCGCGGAGCCCCGCGTCGCGGAGCACCTCCTCGGCAAGCAGATAGTGAAGTTCGTGGTGGTTCCCGGCCGACTGGTCAGCATGGTGGTGAAGTGAAGCGTCGCCACGTCCTCGCGGCTGCTGCGTCCGCCCTCGCCACGGGCTGCGGCTACGCGCTGCAGGGCCGAGGCATCACGACCGACGCGACGGTGAAGCGCATCGGGGTGCCGCTCTTCAGGGACCGCACCGGCAAGCTGGGTCTCGACACCCACGTCACGCAGGCGGTGATGGCGGAGCTGATGAAGCGCGGGCGCTTCACGGTGGTGAGGGACGCCGCGAACGTGGACGCCGTGGTCGAGGGTGAGATCACCGCGTTCACGGTGGTGCCCGTGAACTTCTCGAGCGAAACCGGCCAGACCCAGGCCACGCGCTACGCGATCGCCCTCACCGCCGCGGTCGTGTACCGCAAGATCGGCCAGGCCGAGCCGCTCTGGTCGCACGACGGCTTCTCCCAGCGCGACGAGTACGACATGGGCGAGCAGTCGGAGACGTACTTCGACCGCGAGGAGCAGTCGATCGAGAGACTCGCGACGGCCTTCGCGCGCAGCCTCGTGGCCGCCATGCTGGAGGCGTTCTAGCCCCGGGATGGCGCCCGCCCGGCGGCCCGCCCCGATCCAGGCCATCGTCGGTGAGGACTCCTACCTCGCCGAGGCCGCTTTGGCGCAGGTGCTGAAGGCCGCGGTCGGGTCCGACCAGCAGGAGTCCGTCCGCGTCCTGTACGGCGACGAGGCCAAGTGGGAGGACGTGCTCTCCGCCGCTCGCGCCGGCTCGCTCTTCGCCGCCAGCCGGGCGGTGGTCGTGCGTCGGGCCGAACTCCTCAAGTACGCCGCCGCCCCCCAGGACGACGAGGCGCCGAGCGACACCAAGGGCCGGGGCAAGGCGCGGTCCGACGAGGACCCCGTGGACGCCTACGCGGACGCCCCGGCTCCGGACGCGACGCTCGTGCTCGTGGCGGCCAAGCCCGACAGGCGCCGCCGGCCGTGGAAGAGCCTGCTGGCGAAGGCCGTGGTCCAC
>Ga0210377_10004412_pt1 | contig 11865 bp, 14 predicted proteins | sample PLM4_65_b1redo_FD_155480 | JGI IMG/M metagenome (GOLD analysis project Ga0210377, IMG submission 155480) | Groundwater sediment microbial communities from an aquifer in East River, Colorado, USA - PLM4_65_b1 redo | ecosystem: Environmental > Terrestrial > Soil > Riparian zone | place: USA: East... | reverse complement strand
CGGCGTCGTCGATCAGCACCTTCGTCTTGCCGGTGCCCTGATCCATGAAGTAGCCGAACACGGGCTCGTCGCGCCCGAGCAAGAGCGCGTCCTTTTGGTGCTTGTAGCACGGGTGTTTGAACGGCACGCGGTCTAGGGCGGAGTGGTCTAGGCCGGCTTGGGCTAGACCGGATTTGCGTTCGAGCGTGGCGTCGAGGCGGTCGATCTTGCTCTTGAGATAGTGGCGAACGGACACGCACTCTTTCGACCATGCCGCCTTCGGCCACTGCGCCGCGATGTACTCGACGTTATCCTGCGACGCCTTACACACCCAAGCGCGGTCGCTCTTGCGATAGCGACGCGACGGGATGTTGCGAGCCTTGATGAGTTCGATGTGGTTGTACGGCAGAAACAAGAGGAAGGCTTTGTTCTTGCCGTCCCATTCAACGCGGTGATCCACTAGAAGGTCCCTCGCTCCTTGTCGAAGCGTTCTTTCATCTCAAGCTCGAAACCGTCCGCGTCATCCCACTCGGCATCGACGCAGCCGTAGCTCGACACGCTCGGATCGAAACGCCGAGCGACGCCACGCATGAGCGGATGCGTTTGGCGGTGCTTTACTTCTCTGCCCATTTGGAAAGACGCTCCATCGTCGCGAGATTGTTCGGGGCTTGCGGGAACGAGACCCACTCCGTCGCCTTCACAAGCGGCGGCTCTTCACAGAGCACGGGCATGAAGTGGTTCATGCCGAACTTCTCGTGCGTGAGCCAAAGCGCCTGCATCGGCGGTTCATACTCGAAGTTGCACGAGAGCGCGTATTCATCGAAGCCTTTCACCGATCCGTTGAGGATCAGCTTCCGGTTCTGATAGAGAGTGTGGAAGTGATGCACGACGAGCGTTTCGTATTCCTGGCCGCGAGTGGGCAGGGTGCTCGCCTGTCCGCGCTTCTTATTGTCGCCGCGCTTGATCGGACCGAGAGGACCGATGATGCCGTCACCGCCGCGGAACTGATCGCCGTGCGTCATGCGGTAGGCGTGGCCGGCGACCTTGAAGGTGATGTCGCGCGCGGGCGGACAGAGGAACACGACTTGGCCGGCGCGGACTTCCTGCGCGAGCCAGCGTTCGAGAAGTTGATAGACGATCCAATCGAAGTTGGTCTCGGCGTAGAACTTCGCGTAGCTCTTGCGCGTGTTGCGACCGTGGTTGCCGGCGACGCCGGGCACGAACACCTTGCCGTAGACCTTGATCTGCTTCTTGATGATCGCGTGGATGAGTTCCGCGATGCCGAGAATTTGGCGCATGATCGGCTCGCCGCCGAGATGTAGTTCCGGGTGCATGATCTCCTGCGCGCCGTTGATGAGATCGCCGCCGAGCCCGAGCACGAAGCCGGGGAACTTCGGCTCGTCGAGCACGGTGCCGAGCAGCATGTTCGCCGTATCAACCGTGTGTTGCAGGCGCGTGGCGCAGATTTCGGTATTGAACTTGTTGGCGCCGAACACTTGGCGCGGATCGACCATCTCGCCGTAATGGATGTCCGAAAGTTCGAGCCACGGGATGCCGTGGTTGTACTTGCCGATCTCACGGTCGTTCGCCCACTCGGGCGCTTGCGGTTTGTAGTCGCCGAGATCGAGAAGTTCGCGCACCGCATCCGCGCTCAACTTCTCTGCGTCCGCTTCCTTGACGCGGCGCTCCAACTCTTTCACTTGCCCCTGCAAGGCGGCGACGTGGACTTCGGGCGAGCCCGACTTCAACTTCTCCGTGACCGAAAGCTCGAAGCCGACTTCCTTCGCCCAATCCTTGCCTGGCTTCGTCTTGAGCCAGCGGAGACCTTCGCGCACGCGATGGCGCAAGGTCTCACGCGGCAAGTTGAGCGCCGCTGCCGTATGCACTTGGTTCCAATCGTTGTCGCGCCATGCGAGCAGGGTTGCGGGGAAATCGATCTTGTTCTTGTTTGCCATGACACGATCCTTCTTCCAGAAACACGAAGAGCCACGCCCCGGTGAGGGGCGTGGCTCTTTCAGCGGCGAGAGTTACTTCGGAGCGTCGGTCGGCGCGGGCGCCGGGACGATACCGAATTGCTTCTTTGCATAGGCGATGATGCGCGCGCCGAAGATGTGGCCGAGCACAACGCCGAGCAAAGTTCCGAGTACAAAGCTCATGCGATACTCCTTTACTGGCAACCGGCGGCTTGCAACCGCGCGCGGAGCGTGCGGTAGTGGACGATGAATAGCCGCGTCATCGTTGCCGAGTTGGCGCGGATCATCTCTTCCAATTCGTTCGCGAGTTGGTTCTGCTGATCGACCGTGTAGCGATCCAACTGCGGGCAGATGAGTTGCGGGCTCTCGACCGACGCGCAGCCGCTAAAACTTGTGATTGCGCAGATCGTCAAGCACGTCTTTATCAGATTTTGGAATGGGAGCATTGTCCATCTTTCCTTTCACTTTGGCGGCGACCTTCGCGTACCGCGCCTCGATGACGTAGACGCCGCGGTCGTAGCCCTTGCTGTATCCGATGACGGCGGTGCCAATCGAGAGCGCGACGCCCGCGAGTGCCGCATAGACGAATGGGGGAAGCATTAGTGTTTCCAATCCTTGTGCTCTTGTCGGCGCAACTTGATAAGGCCGGTGAAGTAGAGCAGAGCGAAGATCGCGGCGACAAAGCCGAGAGCGCCGAAGCCGCTAAAACTTGTGATTGCGCAGATCGTAAAGAACGTCTTTGTCAGATTTCGGAATGATGGCATTGTCCATTTTACCTTTCACTTTGGCCGCGACCTTGGCGTACCGCGCCTCGACGATTTAGACGCCGCGGTCATAGCCTTTGCTGTAGCCGATGACGGCGGTGCCAATCGAGAGCGCGACGCCCGCGATGGCTGCATAGACGAATGGAGGAAGCATTAGTGTTTCCAATCCTTGTGCTCTTGCCGGCGCAACTTAATGAGGCCGGTGAAGTAGAGCAGGGCGAAGATCGCGGCGACAAGGCCGAGAGCGCCCCACATCCACTGCGGGAAGATGTTCGCGATGTCCTTGACTATGCTGCTCGCCATGTAACCGAGCCCTGCGACCGCGGAGCCAATCGTCGCCCAAATCCCGCTGCGCGCGCCCGAGATAGCAGGGGATGCGTTCACGTCGAGGCGGCGCTGCGCCCCGTCATCGTTGCGGTACTCAAGGAGATCGCCGCTCGCGTTGCGGATGACTTCGGTGTCCTCTTCCCACTTCTTCCACCACGCCCAATTCTCGGGCTTGAAGTAGTTGGCGCGGTTGATCCAACCTTGGAGCCACTTGCGTTGCTCGGGATTTTTCGCCACGTCGGCTTGATACGCTGCGATCTTCCAGTTCGCGAAGTCGGTTGCGGCCTTGGCGACGCCCTGCGTCTCGATCCACTTGTTCCACGCGTCGATCATCTCGGGACCGACCACGCCGTCCGCGGAGCATCGGATGCGCCGCTGAATAAACTTGATCGCGGTCTCGGGACCGCTGCCCCATCCCATATCCACGAGGATCGCGGTGATCGGTCCCCACGGAAGCTGATCGATACCGGGCGCGACGTAGTAGAGCTTCAAGCCGACTTCGACCGCTTCGTCCTCGGAGATCGCCTGCATCTGCTGCTCGTCGAGCGAGTAGACGGAGCGGCCTTGAAACTGCGCGTAAGTGGCCGGCGTGACGCCGCGCATCGTACCAATGACGCGCCCGCCCTCTGCCATAGCCTTGCGGCGCGCGGCGAGATTGAACGCCTGCTTGGGACCGGGAATGATCTTGCCGTTGCGGTCGATGACGATGTTGCCGCGATCTTCGAGCTTGTTCTGATAGCCGCCCTCGTGACCCGAAACGAAGTCGCGGATCACGGCATCCGGTGTCATGGTCATGCCGGCCCCCTCATTTCAAGAATGGTTTTGATCGCGGTGAGATTGTCGCGGATCGCGAGATCGACTTGTCGATGATCGCGCTGCTCGTTCCTGATCTCGCCGAACGTCGCGTTGAGAGCAGTGAAGGCTTCCGTGTTCTTCTCAATGACCTTGGCATTACCCTCGATCAACTTGAGCAGCTTCGGGAAGCCCCACGCAATTGCGCCGGCCAAAGCGGTGACGGCGGTGATGAGCACCGCTTCAAGCGTGGAGAGGCCGGCGAAGTCCATTAGTCGCGCGTGATCGCGTAGATGAACTGATCGCCGGCCTTGAGCTTGACGATCTTGTAGCCGTTGTGCTCGACAACGACTTCCACGATCACCGCCGGAACTTGCGGCCCGCCCGTGTACGCGCACGTATTGTCCTGCGCGTCGAGATAGGCGCGGATCGCGGCGGCGTCGCCGGCCACGATCAGATCGACGAGCTTCTTCGTGTCATCCAACGTCTCGCAGAACGTGGTGATGCCGACCGTGGTCCCGGCGGGCGGGATCGCGGCGAGAGCGGATGTGGAAAGGAAAAGGGCCGCGAGAGCGGCGAGAACTGCGCGCTTCATGGAACTCTCCGTGATGTATGCGGGATGAGAAGTGGTAGCACGTTTGAGAGACGAAGTTCAAGGGGGCTAGACGGAAGTGACCATCGTCCAATCGTGGAAGATCGCGTGGTTGATGATTTGGCCGTTGCCGTGCCAAAGAGCGACGCCGACCAAATCAATAGTTCCGATAAAAGAGGACAGAGGCTCCGCAAACAAAGTGCGCCAGAAGCCCGCGCTGTTTGCTCTATGCGCGCTCCACTCGAAGTAGATCGTGCTCGTATCCCAACGCGCGCGCACATAGGGTTGTCCGTTGAACGCCGCAAAATTCTGATTGCTCATCGTCGTCGAGAAAGCAGTAGGGCTACTCCAACGGCCAACGTGCATCGTCTTGGCGCCGCTCAAGTTCATCCAACCGAAAGAGAGGCATCGAGAGTTGGTTGAATTCTGTACGGCGATGCCGCCGCCGATGCCAACATGGACATCCTGACCGAACATCTGCAACGCCACTTGGATCAAGAGGACGTTGGAAGTTGCCGCGGTTAGAAGAGGATGGATGTTGAAGGCATCCGAGCAGCCTACGCACGACATCAACAAAGCACTATCGGCAATCGTCGCCCACACTACCGACTTGCTGTTGATCTGCGTCCACGTGGTAGGAGCCGGTTGACGCCCGTAGAGCGTGCCGCTGCCCGTGCCGCCGCCGCCGCCGCCGCCAAGCGACGAGACCGGGATGAAGTAAATGTCGGTTCCGTTCGTATTGACCGCGAGCACGCTACCGGATTGAGCGGCGCTAAGGACGCCGCTGCCGACGCCGAAGAGATCGAAGAAACGCATAGGACGAGCAGGGGAGAAAAACAAGCCGTCCTGGGCTATGCCATAGCCGATGGAATGGCGCGCGTTCTCGTAGCTCCCGACGATAAGACCGGCGGTGCCCGAAGAGACATAGAGTTGTTCGCCCGGCACGCACGCGGAGAAGATCGCGAGCGAGCGCACGGCGCCTTGAGCGAGGAAGAAATCCTGCTCGCCGCTGCCAACCGATTTGTACGCGAGCACTTGCGGGCGGATCGTGAGCGAGCGCGGATCGTAGGGGAACACGAAGCCGCCGCTGTTCACCCATCCGACCATGCCCGTGTTGATCGCCGTGCCCGCCGTCGCTTTCACGCGATAGCCGCGCTCGATGATCGAGACGTTGCCGTTGAGATCGGTATCCCAATCGGCTTGTCCGTTGGACGGCTGCGCCAATCCCTGTTGATCGGTCGTCATTTCATCTGCTCCATATGCCAGTCTGCGTAAGCCGGGTTGTCGCGAAACACTTGGACGAGACCGTGCGCGATGTTCACGGCGATGCGCTCTTCATGGACATCCGGGTCCTCTTCTTCCGCGCACTGCAAGCTGCGGAACTTTATCAGAGCATGGATGATCTCGTGAAGGACTGTATCGGCAAGCTCAATTCCTTCGAGGCACGGATGCAGCTTGATCCCGCCGATGGAATGGAATGAGCCGAGATCATCGGGGTCGCCGAGCAACACTTCTTGCGGCGACATCTCGCTCACTGACACATCCTTGTAGTCGATGCGAAGCGTCTTGAACGGAAGCTGCATAGTGATCTCCCCTAGTAGAAGAGGCTAAGTGTCTTTGTGTAGCTGCGGATCGCATCTCCATAGCCGTTGCGCGGCGTGACACGCAGGGCAAAGCCGCCGTTCCATCCGTTGAAGTCCGCCGAGTTCGTAGCGCGCGCGTAGGTGAAGAACATCGTCGAGACCGTCGTGCTGCGAACGACGCTCGCGTTGCCAGAGAGAACTTCCACGCGCCAGTGATGGCTCGTGATGTCGCTCGTGAAGTGGCCGAAGCCGAGAGCGCCGAAGCCGCCAGTGCCGTAGCCCGTCGAGCGTGAAGCATCCGGCCACGTGAAGATCACATCGCAACCGCCGCTCGTCACGCCTCGAAGCGAGAGCGGGCCGAGATCATCCGAGTTCGTGCCGGTCAACGGGCTCTCGATGAACGTGCTCAACGGCGCTTGGTTCTGCGGACGGAAATAGGTGCCGCGGATCGTGTAGCTCTTCGCGGCAATCGACGAGACATCGTACTCAAGGCCGTTGAAGTTATACGGCGTGACCTTGTAGTAGATCGTGGTCCCGATCTTGTCGGGGTTGTAGGTGTAGGTGAACATCCCGCCGCCGTGCTTGTGGAAGTAGTCGCCCGACGTATGGTTGTGGATGTTCGTGCCGCCCCATCCGCGGTACACCTTGTCGAAGCGGTAGTGGTTCTGCGCGAGCAGCGTCACGCCTTCGTAAGCAAGCATCTCCGATCCTACCCACAAGAGCCCGGCGCCAAGGCCGCGCGCGGCGGCGTCCACGTCGTCGAGTTGATAGCTCTGCGCGAAGATCGGAGTAGCGACGGTGAACTCGCTCGCCGGCATGAGATACACTGGAATATCTTCGAGCATTCCAGCGTCACTCGGAACGTCCGTCGCCATGCGCCCCGAGATGATGAACGGTTGCGCGTCATCGATGCGCGCGAAGCCGCTTGCGCTCTGCGCCGACACGTAGAGCCTCGCGCCCATCGCAGGGTTGAGTTGGTTGTATCCGACGTAGAGCAAGCTATCAGCGCCTTGGAACTCTTGCGGCAGTTCGTACATGCGGAAGTCGGCGGGCGCGAGCGCCGGGCCGAACAGGGGATTACTTCCCGGCTGCGTCGCCGATTGCACGCCGGTCGATGCGGCGTTGTAGTACGGGATGTGCTCGACCGCTTGCCACTCGAACACGCCGCGCCGCTGCTCTTTGAAGTGAGTGAGACGGACTTGCTTGCCGGTTTGCAAGTACGGATGAAAGCTATCGACGAGCGTATGCACGCCGCCCGGTTCGAGATCGCTGTCCTTCCATCCGAGCTTGAAGGTGAAGATCGCGCGGTTGTAAAGGTTAGACCACAACGTCCGCACCGCGAGCTTCGTCGCCGTCGCCTTGCCCATCGTGAACTGCGGCGGGAACTCGTGCGCGCGGATGCCGTGCAAGTCCTGATCCACTTCGTCGTTCTCTTCCACGAAGTCTTGACGGTATTCGAGATCGCGGTTGAGGAAGTTGATCTTGACCTTGTTGAAGGTATCCTGCTTGCCGCCGACAACGACGCGCACGGGCGGCTTCGGGCTATCAGGATCGTCCTGCACGAGATGGTCGTTGTCGAGCACGCGTCCCGCTGCTTCACTCGTGAACGCGGCGAGGCCGAAGTAAATCTTTCCGTCGCGCTCCGTGAGATAGCCGCCGTAAAGCGACAAGCAAAGCTCGATGACTTTCAGCGCATCCTCTTCGCGCATCCAAAGTGCAGAGACGAGGATGCCTTCGTCGTAGCAGTGCTGCACCGCTTCGCCGTAGCTCGTCGCGTCGATGTCAGCGGTCGTGTAGTTGAAAGCGCGGAAGATCGGATGCGAGAGGATGTGATAGATGATATAGGGCGGCGCAACGTCGGAGCCGCCGCCGATGTTGAGATCGCCGAACTTGGCAAACACATGGTTCTGACCGGGACCGCCCTGATACGATGCCTGCTTGTGCAGAATGATGTCGCTGTTCGCCTCGTTATAATAGACGTTGCCAGAGTAGGAAGTGTGCGTGTAGCGGTTCGCTTCACTGACGCCAATGTTGGTTACGGTGTCGTGCGTCGAGCCGAGAGCGAACGCATACTGCACCGCCTCTTGGTTGAATGGGTTATAGATGAAAGCGCGCACCTTGATATAGTCTCCGGTCGGCGCGAGATCGGTCGCGCCATCGAACCGTTTCGTGAAGATGATGAGATAGCCGCCGGCAGCGCCTTCCGCCGTCAACTTGATGCAGGACGGCGACGCTTCATACTCGGCTTGATAGTTGACATCGCCGTCCACTTCCAAGCACGCGTCATCGAACGGCAATGCCGCGATACCCAAATCCTGCGAGACGAAATTGCTATTCACGATCTCGGGCGAGCCGGCAACATCGATCCTAATACGGCCCAAGAAGCCATTCGGATATGTACCAGTGAGGCCAGCGATGTAGCTGTTCGCGTCACCCGCGGCGGGCGTATCGATGTGCTGTTGGATGTCCGCGCGCCCGATGTAGTAATACCAATACGTCGAATAGGTGACACCGAAGGCACCAATCGTCGCGACCGGCAGGAAGAAGCCGAAGTTAGCGCGATAGGTGCGCTTCGATTGATGCGTCGAGAAGAACTGTCCGAGCCCCGTCAAGACGGTCGTGACATCTTGGAAACTATTCGTTGTATCTTGGACAACGGCGGACGAGATCATAGTGGTGAGAGACGGTAGCACACCGGCACGAATAGGGCTGCTGCCGCCTTGAGGCTGATTGAAAACGACATACACGAAGTCAGAATTTTCGCGATTGCCGCCGAGACCGCCGCACCGCAGATCGAACGTCGAGAAATCCGTGGCGCGCCCCATGTAGCCGCCGAGCGCCGTCAACACGCCAGCGTCCGACACTTCGCAAACCGTGAAGAAGAACGCCGAATAGAATGCTTCGATGTCGATGCCGACGAGAACGCAATACTTCGTGCCAGCAATAGCGAACGCGCCTTGAGGATAGGCGACATACAAGCTACCGGGATCGAGCCCCGCGGTCGTGGCCAGCGTATCGAACTCGGCGACGGAGATGCTATCGGTGATGACGCCATCGCTCACGCGCATGATCTCTTGCGCTTGGCCGGCGCCGCCATCGATAACGATGAATTGTGTTCCATTGGCAGAGACCATCGGCGCTTGGCCGGGAGTGTCGTGGTCGCTGCCCGCGGTTCCGCGACCGAGATAGCCGCTGCCGTAGTCAATATCGACCGCGCCCGGTCCTGCTTCCCAAGTCAACTGCGGGATCGCAGCGGAGCCGCCGAGATTGAGTTGTTGGAAGCCGACATAAGCCGTGTGCGGCCAGCGCACAACGGAACCTTCTTGAGCCTCGAAGTAATCCCAATTCGGATACTCACCGCCAGTCTCGCCAGCGGGAGCGAAGAACGCATCGGTGAACGTGAGCGACGCATTCTTCGGGCGCGTCACCGCAGATTGGAAAAGGAACTGCGCCTCGGATACGAGGCCGGCGATAGCCGCAACCGTGCTGCCGTTCAAACGCTCACCGCCGAGCCATCCGCCGAAGAGTGAGATCGGTTCCGGTGCCATGCCCATGTGCATGATGAGATCGACTTTGTAGTCGTAGCTCACGTTGGTTGCGCCGCGCGCGCCGCCCTTGCCGCCCATGCCAGAGCCGCCGCCCTTGCCGCCGCCCGCGCTCTCACGGCTCTCGTGGCGGATCACCGTCCAATTCTTCATCCACACGATTTGAGACGGCCAGCGGTTCGTACCGAAGCCAACGGGGATCGTCGATCCACGCAGGGCTTGGTTCGGTCGCGGCATCTCTTGCGCGCCCGGATCGAAGATTTGCTGATCGTCGCGCGGCTTCGCGCCGAAGAGCCACGAGCCCACGAGCCATCCCGCAGCGCCGCCAAGTTGCGCGCCGATAGGACCGAGCGCCATGCCGCCGATCACGGCGCCGCCAAGCGCCGCTGCCGGCGGGCCAATGTAGCTGCCCGTGCGTCCGCCGATTTCTTGACCGCCGCCCGTCATTTAGATGAGACCCTTCTTCACATCGAAGTAGCGCACCGGGCGCTGCTTCTCTCCTTGACCGAGACCGTATGCGAACTTCGCAATCGGCCACTCAACGACGCCGCCCTCTTGGTTCCTTCCCCACGCGTGAACAAACTTGTCGTTGTCAGTGCAGATCGCCGCGTGAGCCCAACGGTGCGCGATCTTGAAGAGCGCCATGCCGCCCGGCACGGGCTTCGCGATCTCGTCCGTGAACGGATGGACAAAATTCAAATAGAGTTCTTCGCCCGCCGAGTGCAGAGCCCAATCCGCCGGATAGTCCTGGGGGAAGGGAGGAAGGACGAGTACGGTGCTGTAGATGCAGTGCAGGATGCCGCCGCAATCGACGCCGACGCCCTTGACGCGGCCCTTGTGTTGATACGGAGTTCTCTTCCATGTCCGCGCCTCTGCGATGATATTCAAACGCCATTGTTCCATTAGAACGCATCCTCTTGGATCGGTATCCACTTGAAGCCAAGATGGTTCTCGGCATTGTTGTAGAGCGTTGTGCAATCGCGCACGAGTTGCTTGCGACATCCGGGGAAGATCGTGGCGGTCATGCCGGTGAAGCTATTGATCGCGAGAGGATGCGAGAGCATGAGAAGATCGGCGGTGTGCGCGCGGATCGTGCGCACTTGCCCCGAGTTCACGCCGCCAGTCACGGTGAAGCGCCCGAAGTCGAAGCGACTATTCGAGAACGACGCGGCGAGCGTGCCCGGCTTGATCTCGATGTTGATGGTCGTGCAGCTTCCGGTCTGTATGCTCGCGGTCGCGAGTGTCAGGGTGAAGCTCGACGTGTTGATGCCGCAGCCAGGACCGCCGAAGCGCCACGCGCAATTGTCCTGATAGTTGTAGTACGGCCAGCGCAGTTCTCCGCTCGCCCACTTCGAGCGCGCCTGCCCGCCGACCGACGCGCGATCAAACGAGAGATCGCCGAGCTTGCCTTCGTAATAGAACATGCGCCCGAGATCAGGCGTGTCCACGAACACGCGTCCGACCTTGACCGCCGCCATCTCCAACTCACCGCCCTGCAAGAGCGCGGAGAACAGCGTGCCGGTGTTCGCCATTCCGAAGTCAATCATCGCAGCGCCGAGATCGATACCCTGCTCCGCGCCGCCGCCGGCCACGCCGGGGAACGGCTCGTAGACGGTCGCCACGCCCGAGAGCGTGTAGGTGATCGGTCCGTTCGCGCTCGTCCAATGGAAGCTCGCGGTGCGAGCTTCAAGGTCGATCAACTCGCAGAGACGTACATCGTCTTGCTGCAAGCGCGCGAAGAACGCAGAGTTGGGGGAACGGCTAGACAATTTCCTTCACCCGTTGGTTCATGGTGAACTGCTCCCAAATGATGCCCTTGTCCTGATAGTCACCGATGAACACGGCCTTGCGCCAATACTCCATCGAGCGCACGCCCCACACATCAGTATTAGCCTTCGTGTTGGCGGTGAAGAGGCCGGTGTCCTGCGCGTATTGATACTCAACGCCGAGCCGCACGTAGCCGCTCAACGACGAGAACAGCGATCCAATCGTGGTCGTGTCCGCGCGCACGAAGTATGAGCGCGTGTCGAACAAATACAGCGTAGCTGCATTTGTTAGACCGCTGCGCACCGCCATGACCGAAGCCACGCGGAAGTCGTATGCGTCTTTGATGAGGAAGGGAGATGCGCCGCCGAACGTCGCGTCGAAGAGAGCTTCAAGCGAGTTCTGACGGATGATGTTGATATTCTTCCAGGGAATGTCCCAAGTCAACAGGGGTCGCACTCTCGGGGTCGCGCCTTGATACGCGCCGCTATCGTAGAAGGTCTGCTCGACCGCCCACGAACGGTTGCGCTGCGTGTCCGCAGGCAG
>Ga0210377_10004411_pt1 | contig 11866 bp, 11 predicted proteins | sample PLM4_65_b1redo_FD_155480 | JGI IMG/M metagenome (GOLD analysis project Ga0210377, IMG submission 155480) | Groundwater sediment microbial communities from an aquifer in East River, Colorado, USA - PLM4_65_b1 redo | ecosystem: Environmental > Terrestrial > Soil > Riparian zone | place: USA: East... | reverse complement strand
TGCCCCCAGTCGATACAATACCCTTACAGTGTGTACATCTGGTTTGATATCCATACGGGTTCGATCCAGATCACTAAACCGCACGCCGAATGCCTTCTCAATGAGTAAGACACCCATATTAGCAATGCCTGGCCCAACACCGTGAATGGACATGAGTGTACGATTTACATCGGCAGCACGCTTACCCTCCCACACTTTGGAAGCTTCTCCGTTGTATTCCTCAACTACAAGGCGCGTTAAATCACGGACTGTTTTCGGTGCATCATTAACATAGCGTGGCTTGCGTGGGAGTTGCAAAAACAATTCAGCCAGTTCATCTAGTGACATCTTATAAATGAGTTGTGGATCAAGATGGCCGAGCTTCATTTTTATGTCATAGGGTATCGTCCAAACGACTTGTGCTTTTGTGCCACGATCGAGGCAGACAGCAATCAGAAAGGCGTAAGGATCTGTTTCAATTAATGGTGCTGCCTCGGGCACGATGATAGGAAAGAGTGATGTGTTCGGAACAGTTGGGCCAAATTCGAGTAGAGCTTCAGTTATTTTAGTTAAGCGTGTTTCGTCAGTCATGTGCTGTGTTTCCTTGTTCAGTTAGGCGTTGTAGTTGTCTTCCGATGGTTAGACCCTCAAACGGGATTTCGACGTGACCCAGATTCTCTACCAGGTATTTTCTATATTTTGCCCCAGCAAGGAAAATGAACTGATCTTGTCGTAAATCTGTCTGGCTTGTAAGGTCACGAAGAACGCCTTCTGCCCAGTGTTTTACTTCTACCACTGACATCGTATTGAGAGTCAAGTCATACGGCTCGATTTCTTCATCTAATGAGACCAGACCGTATTTCGCCGATAGGATAAAAATCTGATCTGGTTTCAGTTTCATTGCATATTGCAGGTTTTTCTTGAAGAGCGGACTGATATACAGGTCTCGTGCTTTACTCTTTAGTGAGCGCTTTTTGCTTACGCAGGAAATCAAAACAATTTTCTTCATTCTTCCAACTTCCAAACTATTTTCTTTCACTGCCTAATGGCCAAATGATTTGACCACAGTATGGTTCCAACAATATAACCGCTTTGGCAGATAATAACCTTGCAGTTTCTGTCCCACCTTCAGCCAAATATCGGCGGACTGCGGTAATTGCATCTTCTTTCCTGTTTACATCAATGCTTCTGGACAAGCAATCTACTCGACGACCAATGAAGTCAGATTTGTCTACTGATTTCCCGAATTTTGGGGACCCAAAATCAAAGGACTTGATTCTTTTTGCGTACCAATTCTTTTTGGGATGCTTTTTGTAGAAAGTATATACGTCAAAATCGTTTATACCTGTAGCGCCATCGATGTACTGCATTGCTGCGCCCTGGCAAAGAGCAACACATATCACCCGTTGTGCATAGAGTTTTCCCCAATCTGGGTGAGTTCTAAAGAATCCTTTTCGATCCTGATTTGCAATCTCTGCCAGCCTTTTGAGATCGTCAAAATCGATAGAAATGTATGATCTTCCCTGTGGTCCTACTTTGCTCATATCAAATTACCAATCAATGAGAATCCCTTTGTTGCTCACATAACTTAGTTAGCTTTTCTACTATTTTATTCTGTTCTACCTTGGATAGTTTTTCTCCCTGCCAGATATTTCCTAATTCATCGGGCAGACGGTTGTATTGCCAGACTGCCACCGAGGGATTTTCAACCATCAACGGATGGTCTTGATTTGCCCAAATGACTGCCGGGTTTACAAAAATATTTACATTGTCTGCCTTCAAAAAATTTCCTAATCGACCTGCGCTATTACGTGCTTGCCTGCTTGGATTTTTAGATGTGGCTTTCCACTTTTTGCCATTTCTCCATTCCCATGTTTCGCCAATGTTGCGATACTCACCGCGAAAATTCTTGACTTCAAGTGCCCATACACCTGGTGGACCAACCAAAATAATATCGAGATCAGCCTTGTTTCGCCCTGGTAAACTGATATTTCGAAATAAGTGCCAGTTTCCATCCAATGCTTGCACTATTAATTGTACTGTTCTTTCTTCGCCTTCCTGTCCAAGGCGATGTTGTTCTATTTCTTTGTTTATTCTATTCGTGATCCGGTCAATGCTGAAGTTGATGATCCATGCTATTAATATAATTGAACCTACGGCAATGCTAAGCGCAATAATCCCGCCGGGCGAAGAAGCTATTTCACCTATAGACTTGGCGGTTGGGTTTGGCTGAAAGCTCCTGGTTATTGATTTTGATAGAAAATAATATGCCACGGCAATAAATAAGCCAAGCATCATACCTTGAAGTAAGGTAAAGAGTGATTCTCTTCGCTCTGAATAACTTCTTCCCCCTGAAACAACATGGACAAACCCCGCCGAAGGGACAGGTTCTTTCACTACTTGATCGAGCCTTACAAGTGAAAGTGCAATAGCAGCCTGTTTTACTTTCTCATCCCAGGCATTTTCGACTGCATAGCCCAAATCTTTGAGTGAAAGTTGTTTGGACTCTACAAGCACCCCCATTTGCTGTCCTTTGAAGGGCGCAAAAGGCCATAGTGTTGTGCGCGCTTTGTCCAAGGTGATATTAATGGGCAGGGAATTATTTAAAGACAGTTCATGAGCAGATTTTAGCTTTTCTTCTACCTTTGCCGCAGGGATTTTCATTACCTCAAGTAGGACTTGGGCGGCTTGCTTTAGTTTTGAGTTGTATGCCCATTGAGCCGCCCATTCGAGCCTGTCTTGTGTGAGATAGCCTTCATCCAGCAATTCTCCCAAGGGGCGCGGATTGCTTTTTAACCATAACACTTTACGGGCTTCTTCAACATTCATGATACGTCTTCAATCTCCTATCCCTATTTTTGCTTATAGGGATAATCTGAATTTATTTTGTTTTAGGTTTTTTAGGCGCTGATTTTTTCAAATCAGGCAATAGATAAGGCAAACGGAATAAGGTGGCCTGACTAAATTTCGTCCATAATGCCTTTTCAGCAACTCTGGTTTTAGGGGCATCAATACCTAGTGACTCCAAGAGTGTGAAACGATATATATCGAATGCCGACTTGACGTAATCGCCCCAGCCAACCACGGCACTGGTAGCGCGCCATTGTAGGAACCAATTCAGTAATCCAAAGACGACAATGGGGATAACAATATTAAGAACTGTGTAGTACCAGGAAGGAGTTAAACCCCATTTACTAAGGATTGCAACCCAAAACTCCATTAAAAGGACAAAACTCAAGGTGCCTAAATTGACCCACCAATCCACCTGTGATTTGGCATCGTCTATTAGTTCCCGATACTCTTTTGGAAGAACGGCAAGGATGCGAGACCAGCCTTCGATGGATTCGAAGCCATACATGACGCGTGGGTAAACTTCAAAAGCACGTAGTGCATTTCCAAAGGCAGTTGGAAGTACAAAATCCACCTGATCGGGATATCTTTGTGCCATTTCCTCCATCAATTCTGTACGTTCTTTTTTCAGCTCATCGGTAAAGCCTGGTTTTTCGTATTCATCATCAAGCCATTTTAGCCGATCATCTTTTTTTATGAATTCTTCCTTAGTCCTAATCTCAAACCAACGCAGCGGATTGTACTTTCCATAGCCTTCCAAGAACCGATAGATGTCTCGGTTGAGTACCATAAGCAGGATGCCGCCGATCCAGGCAACAAAGATTCCTAGTGTAGCATCGACTAATGTGTTGCCCGTAAATAATGCGCTGATCTTTGCCCAGTAGCCAACACGTTCAAGTATCCAGGCGCTGATTACGAGAAAAATGCTCACTGGTAGAAAGTAGGCGATTGCAAAGTTTCGGTCGAATAGTTTTGGAAGTTCACTAAACATTTTATCTCCTAGACTTGTTTGTAAGTTATTTATCCCTTTCTTTTTGGTTTTTTCTTCGGAGGTGGAGGAGTTTTAATGGTAGGATTTCCAGCTAAACCTGCTATTTGAAACGCTTGACTGACAAATGTAGTAAATTTATTTGAGTCACGGACTGCTAAATCAGCCAGCATTTTGCGATTCAACTCTATATTCGCCTTCTTCAGTGCAGATACTAACTTGCTGTAGGTCGTACCATTCAGCCGAGCTGCTGCGTTTATTCGAGCAATCCACAACTTGCGCAGATCGCGCTTGCGGACACGGCGATCGCGGGTCGCGTACCAGAGGCTCTTAAGCATAGATTCATTGGCGCGCTTGAATAGCCTATTTTTAGCACCACGTTGACCCTTGGTAATTTTAAGAATTTTCTTATGTCGTAAGTGCCCTTGAGGGTCACCTTTAATTCTCGTCATATTATTCTCCCAGTTTACTTCCCTTTCTCTTTTTTCTTCTTTTCAGGCGGCGGGGCATCGGTGGTGGGGTCGCCAGACAATGCTCGGGCGTGTGGCCAATATGAAATTGCATTATAGAGATATTTCCTGCATTTACTTATTGCGCTAAAAAATCTCTGAGAGGGGTTTGACCTGCCCTTTACGTAAAGCCCTTGCGCAACCGTTAATTCATCCCTTGCATTTCTCAACTCAGCAAGTGCTCGGGCAAACCGGTACCCACCTGATTGAATTGAACGTAAACCTTCAATAATAGAGACTACATCATCTAAGATAATATCTACATTTTTTTCAGTTAGATTTCTAACATCCCCCATGTCGAGGAAAGATTCGATCTCGATTAATGTTTCGCGATAAAGATTCAGTAAAACTGCATCACTTGCTTTTCGCAGGTTGATTTTATGCTCTATAGCTTTATTCTCTAAGATACTGCTATTGCTAAAAGGCATCGTCACTTCCTTTTCCCCTTTTTCTTCTTCGGCGGCGGGGCATCTGTCGATGGGTTGCCAGAAAGAGTTTCATAGGCAAGCCGGCGTTTCGAATAAAATGCGATCTGTTTACGGTTGCTAGCTCTCAGCATTCCTAAGATACTGCTGACATATTTTCTAATGGTGCCTTCTGTTTTGCCCAGTCCCAGAGCAATCTGTTTATCAGTAAGGCCTTCTACTAGCAAATCCAGAACCGCCTCCTCAGTTATTTCTAAGCGGAGTGGCTGATTACTCTTGGAACGATTGAGTATGAGATCATAGGCGATTTGATGAAGGTACGATCGCAAATTAGCCCGTGGCCCTTTGCCAGACGCAAATTCCTCCAATAACCGAGCGAAGACTTCGCCAGTTATGTTGTCAGCTTCAACCAGATCTTTTGATAGGCGCAAGGTGTATTTGTAAATCTCAGGCGCATAAAGATCATAGATGGCTAGAAGGGCTTCCTCATCTAACTTCTGAGCGGCTTTGAGTAGAACTGCTTCAGGTTTCATGTCAACCTTCTTTTATTACTGTTGCTGTAATAGCGTCAAAGAATTTAGAACAGCTAAATATTCTCACAGAGGTTTACCTCTTCGGCTTTTTCTTCTTCTTGACATCAGGCGGCGGGGCATCGACAGTCGGATCACCAGCCAAACGAGAGTGAGCACCTTTACTGATTGTATTTTCTATTTGACGGTCGAGTGTGATCAGGATACGACCAAGAGCTTTTATGTTCTTAACAAACTTAGCGTCAAAAACCTTATTCTGAATCGATAAACTAATTGATGATGACACACTAAGTGCCTCTAAAATAGCTGGCGAAATCTCTAATAATTCGTGACTTTGAATAGCTGTTACATATAGCTGGTTGAGAAAACTTTCTGTTTCGATGGCGAATGAAAAATCGATTTTGCTGGGTATTGTGCTCTCGTAATAATGTCCAATGGGCAAAAACACGCCTTTATAACGGTCCAAAAGCACTTCTCGTTCTTCTTACAAGGAGACAAAATTTTTTCTGAGTTCAGAAACCTCAACCATAATTGACTCAATTCTTTTTTCTTCTGATCTTCTTTTTGCTCCCTGGCGGTGGGGCATCGGTGGTGGAATCGCCAGGCATTCTCGAACTACCCTCAGGGGTATTGTCCCTATCGCCAATTACATGCTGAATAATGATATGGCCCTGGTTGAAATAAGTCTTCGAAAGTTGTTCTTTTAAATAATCGTCAAGTGGATTGCTTCGTAATACTTTAATATCCCCAAACTCATCGGGTTGTAACTTCTCATATTCCTTCTGGCTGACCTTGATATATTCCCAATGCGTCCCCGTCAGCCTGGTCGCATTCTCACACCAGAGACTTGCAGCGCGGTCTTTGTTGGCGACGTCGACATCTTCGCGCCCTTTGGTTTCAACAAGATAATGTGTACCTTCCGTTGTTATCGCAGCAAAATCGGGTTCGTAGTAGCGCAGGTTGTTGTTGGAGTCGGTGTATTCGATGGCAAAGCCGAATTGTTCGGGGAGTTTGGCGAAACGGTCAATGTCCGGAGCTTTTTCGAGGAACTTGGCGAAGCTGAGTTCGAATTCGTTGCCAACAGCAACCATGTTGAAGATGGTGTTGCGCGCGGGTAATGTTTGACGTGAGTGTGGGAAGGGCGGTGTTTCAGAAAGCCTGCGACCTTCGCTGAGGAGTTGGGGTTCCATTTCTTCCACAACCAGTGGACGCAAGGCTTTGACAAAGGTTTGAACGGTTACATATTGTGCGATGTTGCTATTGATGGCTTTGATAACCGCAGGGTCATCCAGATCCACTTGTTGACCAAAGGCACGTTGACTGAGGAATTCCTGCACCTTTGGAACAAGGGCGGCGAACTGAGATGGGAGTTTGACTTCCTGCGCGATGCGTTTTGCGTAATACGAGACGGCTTCCTGCGAGGTGGAAATCTCAGGCAGGGTGTAAGTGCGCTCAACCATCTTTTGCAGCGTGAGCAGGTCATAGCCTTCGTATTGGAATGTCTTGGCGGCTTCGTCAGTTGACTTGTAAGGCAGAGTTGGTGCGTCGAAGGACATGACATCCAGTGATTCGATTTCTTCTGCCAGTGTTTTCTTGCGCGCCAGAACGGGACTGAGCGAGGGGAGAAGAATATCCTTATCCAGTTTATCGGCGTCAGGCATGATGGTGTTGATGACCAGCTTGTCCTTGCCCACATCAAATGTGCCGAAGGCGATCTCTTCTTCACGCTCCAAATCCTCCACGAATTCGATAAAGGCTTTGTTGCCGATGACATCCACGCGTTCGGTGTAGTCGCTGGATAGTTCACGGAACATGAGACGCAAGCCGCGCCCGATGGTTTGCTCAGGCAGAATGTTGGCTTTGGATGTGTAGGGACGCAAGCCGACGACCACCGTCACGTTTTGGACATCCCAGCCTTCACGGAGCATGAGTACACTGACGATAGCATTCACGGGGCTTTCGTAATCGTCCACTTCGCGGGCAGCTTTGCGGGCTTTGTCCAAATCTCGTTTGGAAACATCACCTTTGGTATCGGTGTGGATCACCAGTAATTTGTTGCCGCCGAACTCGGAAGGGTATTTCTTTTGCAGGTAATCGCCCACATCATCAGCTTCATTCGTATCATTCATCATGATGAACAGGATGGGCTTTTTCTTGAGCGGCTTGAGTTGCTCGACGTATTCCTTCCAGCGTTCAACACCTGCTGTGAGATAAGCCTTATAACGCGTGCTCGTGACCGTGGACTTTGCTTCCAGCGAGCCGCGGGTGATGCCTTTGATGGGGCGTTTGACGATGCCATCCAATATGGCTTGCTTGAGGGGATAATCGAAGATCGTCCAGGTGAAGAGTGCGCCTTTGGAATAGCGCGGGGTAGCAGTGAAATCCAGTTGTCCCGCCAGCTGGCTGATATGTCCGTTGGACTGTGCTTTGAGATTGTCGCTCAGTCGTCGAATGACATTGTTCCACTCACTGTCTTCATTGTGCGTGTGATGCGCCTCATCATTGATGACCATTGCCGTGCCGCCACGCGCCAGGATACGCTTATCGAAGTCTTCGATTTCAAGTTTTTGGGAAGGTGGCTTACTGCCAAGCACCGCCGTCATGACATCAGGTTCGTCGTTATCCTTCTTATCGTTGCGTTCGTAGAATTGCTGGATGTTGGTGAGATACAACGCACCAAGCGATTGCGCACGTTCGGCGTCGCCGCGCATGTAGCAATCGAAATCCCAATAGGTTTTCAGTTCTTCAGGGATGACGGGGTCAGTGCGAAAAATACGCCCGCTGGCAAAGTCATGCCGCAGGCGTTCGAAGACGATCACGTTGGGAGCGAAGAGTAAAAAGGTGCGGGCGAAATCTTCGCGGGCTTCTGCCACTGAATTGAAGAATTGCCAGGCGATTGCCAGTGCCATGACTTTGGTCTTGCCACTGCCCGTTGCCATTTTGATGCAATAGCGAGCAAAGTCATCATATTGGAGCAGGCGCAAGTCCTTGTTCGAGCCAGCGTAATTCTCAACCAGGGTTTTATGCCGACGCACGCCAGCCACTTCATATAAATAGATCAGTGTTTCAATGGCTTCACGCTGGGACTGGTGATACGCAAACTTGTTCCCGTTGGGCAGGCGATGATCGTTCTTGAACCAGTAGTTCAACAGGATGCGGGTAGTGTCGCTGACTCCCTCATAATCTTTAACACGCCATTCTTCGACAGCACGCCGTACCGCAGGCACACACGGCGCCGTTTTTGGAGTTGGTTCCAAGAATGAAGTTTGAGCTTTTGATACTGGCTGCTTTTTGCGTGGCATGATGTTTCCTTATGTCGCTGCGAGCGGAGCGAAGCAGTCTCCTTGTAGCCGGGGATTGCTTCGTCGTCGCTACGCTCCTCCTCGCAATGACATTACACCTTTACTTTCAATGTCTTCGTCGTGTCATTACCAAGAATGTCAATAACCTTGACAACAACCGTGTATTCGCCTGCCTCTTGATAGACATGCGTTGCTGACTTTTGCAAATCAGGATTCTTGCGTGTTCGGTAGGTTTGCCATTGGTTGTGGAAGGTATCGCCTTTGAAGTCCCAATCCACTGCCCAGTAATCCACCCACTGTGACCAGTGCTTGATAGCCTTCTGTACATCTTGCGGAACGTCATCCGGTGGGATAACGAAATCAATCAATGTGAGTGTGGCTTCTTTTTTCTTGTTGACTTTGGTTTCAACTTTCAGCGCTGCGAGTTCGAAGAAATGGATATCACCCTGCTCTACAGCGCGTTTATCCATCACATCGCGCGGAACACGATAGAAACGCACATCCAGATTGGCTTGCGCTGCTTGTTGTTTGGCGACTTCGTTGAGTTCAAAGGCGAAGTCCCAGCCAAGGATATCCACGCCATTGGACTTGGGAGCATCCTTGCCTGTGCCGATGGTTTTCTTGAATTCGGTGGCGATGTTGGCAAGATCGCCCGTGGTGACAGGCGCGTCCACCGAACCGACATGAACCAGGCGCCCACCCTTGATACCGTGCAGCCAGGTATGTTGATTTAACGGACGGGCATGATACAGATCGAGAATGAATTCGCGATATTTCTGGTGCGCTTCCTTTTGTGTGAACTGTGTTTCAAGCCATGCCTGACGTTCATACTTGCCGAGGTTTTGAACGATAAACGGTTTGATGCCTTCAATGCCAAGCAAACGCTTACGCGCTGTATGAATGGCAAAGCGACCTAGATCACATGTGATCCAGCGGCGGTTAATTTTTTCAGCGACAGCAGCAGTAGTACCTGAACCGCAAAAACAATCCAGAACTAGATCATCTTCTTTTGATGATGCCTTGATGATTCTCTCTAAAAGAGCCTCAGGCTTTTGAGTTGGATAATCCAGCCATTCACTTTTAGATTGATGTTTTGTCATTCCTCGCAGGAAACTGATATCAGTCCAAAGCGACTGCGCAGGCACGCCTGGACTTTCATCGAGATAACGCTTTTCATAGACTCGACCTGATTGTGAATAAGTTAATCTCCCCTCATTTTCCAATTGTTTCATTGTGTCTTTTCTGTAAGCCCAATGCCTTCCCGATGGCGGTAAATGGTCCTTCCATTCATAATGGGCTTCAGTTCCGAGTCTTAAGCCAGGAGCACTAATATCTGCTTTGTTGTATCTTCGAATAGTCCCTTTTTTGAGAAGTTGTCCTTTACGGTTAACCAAATCCGTTTCAACTTCTTCTTCGTTGCTATACCAAGTATCTGCAGTTTCTTGACTCAAGGGAGTAAATTGCTTGTCAAAATAAAAATCTTGTGTCTTGTGATAAAAGAATATTGTATCGTGAGACAACCCGTAAGTATCTGCTGAACTCTGAGCATCTTTACGTTTCCAAATTATTTCACAGTCAAAGTTCTCTCTTCCAAACATCTCATCCATGATAACTTTCGAATAATGCCCGATATTTGAATCCAAGTGTATATAAATGCTTCCAGTGTCAGATAGTAACTCACGGAGGAATATCAAAGTCTCATATAGCCACTGCAAATAAGAATCCAATCCTTTTCCCCATGTATCACGATAGGCTTTTTGCTCAAGTAGATTTGGTTGTTTAGTAAATGATGCTGACTCATCCTCATCTGTGTCAGGGTGGTCTGGAATGCTGGCTGTGAAAGAAAAATCGGCTCCTACATTGAAAGGTGGGTCAATGTAAATCAAATTCACTTTGCCCGCAAATTCATCCAGCAGGGAAGGCAATACGTATTTTTTGTCACCCCAGATCAAGCGGTTGCGCCAGTCCGAGTCACGACCTGCGCTGAACAAGTCCAACATGCGCTGGCGTTCCATGGTCGATTCGTTGATGGTTTCCACGGTTTGGAAGGGAAGTGAGACGCGCAGCGGCGCGGTCCGGTTGCCGTTTTCGTCGTATTTGCCTTGCCAGATGAGTTCGGTCATGAGGGGAGCCTTCGAGTTTTTCGCTTATTTTGACTCGGTCTGCGTTTCGACAATGGCTTAGGTCTTGGCCTCGGTGCTTTTATTGTTATATTGCCAGGAAGGCGATCCCTTTTTAGAGGAAGTGACGTGTTCGGTACAGATTTAGGAGACATTTTTGTTTTCCCTTCCGCCAGCCTTTGCTTTCATGAGACAAAAAGCGAGATGGGCAAATTACTTTTCGTTTGGATCATATTTTTGTGAGACGATCCTTTTTTTCCTTTTGGCTTTGGTTTCGGTTTTGGCTTGGGTGGTGGGGCGCTCGGTAATCGCCCACTCGTACTTGTACGGTGAGAAGGTTTTTGCGTTTGGTACGCCTTGTTTTCAATTGAATCTGTTTAGGTGACATGTCAAATCCCTTGCTTTGTCTGTTGTCAGCCGTTTGTTCAAGTGAACTATGTATAAGCATACTCAAAAACCCCCGTCTGTACAAGATGAGTTTCGTTACAAAGCTAGCTTACAGTTTCGGTAATTCCGGATAATGCCGCTCCAGAAATAACGCCTCCTCCACCAATCCATGTTTCCTGTAAAAGCGGATCGCACGGTCGTTATCGGGCATCACTGCCAGGCAGAGTTCCCTGGGATAGAGACCCGGCAGTCTTTCCAGCAGGGCAGACATCAATGCACTTCCGATGCCCGCACCGCGTGAACCTTCGTCCACGACCAGCTCCTCGATCAATACCGAATTCCCTGCGTGGAAGAGATCAGGTCGCACGGAATAACTGAGCAACCCCAAGGGGATGATTATCAAGATCCCGACCACGATGCGAAATATTCTCATGAGGTGTACAACCAAATCCCCTGTGCGCAAGTCCCCTGAAGGGTAGAAGGACACGAAGAGTACGACTAGCTCTCACAACCAATCCCATCTCCATCCCGATCAAAATCATGTGGGTCAGGAGACAACACCTGAAAACGCCGGTACGAAATATCTCCACAATCCAGGTCAGGCGGTGGAGGCGGGATGCAAACAGTGGGGTAGGATGGATGGCAATTGCCGTTGCTACCCCCTCCACTTACAGGAATCAATGGTGTATTGCTTGGCCATAAAGTAAATGTAGGTAGCGGTGTACGTGTGGCAGTGGGGGTGAACGTCAGTGTCGGTGTATTGGTAATCGTCGGAG
>Ga0210377_10004410_pt1 | contig 11866 bp, 15 predicted proteins | sample PLM4_65_b1redo_FD_155480 | JGI IMG/M metagenome (GOLD analysis project Ga0210377, IMG submission 155480) | Groundwater sediment microbial communities from an aquifer in East River, Colorado, USA - PLM4_65_b1 redo | ecosystem: Environmental > Terrestrial > Soil > Riparian zone | place: USA: East... | reverse complement strand
GATGAACCCCTCCCCCTAAATACTCCGAAGGATATTTGGGGGGATGTCGCTGTACCCAGTGACAGGGGGGTCGGGTCTGCTATAATTACTGCGTCAACGTCCCTACTCCCCGTGGGGGCACCTAATAATAGACGCAGTATTCCCTTCTCGTTCGCAGTCAAAAGCAATAAAAAATCCCGCTGAGCCAAGCAAGCGGGATTTTGCTTTTCTTAAGAGAGCGTGTGTGTGACGGTAGCATAATATGAACCATTATTGGTCATAGTCCTATTGAAAAAAGTTATCTGATTTCCAGAAATATAGGTGGTGCCCTGAGATAAACCTGCGGCAGTAATACTATCCAATCCATTTGCAGGAGATGTACCAGCAGCAAATGTACCAAATGGCAGCGTGAAAAACGTGTGAACTTTATTTCCGCTTCCTCTCACTAATGTACTTTCAAGATGCGCGACCATAGTTCTATAATTTATTTGATAGTTTTTCGTTGTAGGGGTGTTCGATGTCGGATTAGTTGATTCTGCAGAATAGGTAATCACTGGCGTCCACGTCAAAACTTCTGTCGCGAAAGTCGGTTTATTCTTTACAAGCTGAGAAGCTATAGACCAGTTGAATGCCGCCGTAGCTGAAAGTTGTGCCCTAAATCTCCCTATGTTTTCTACTCTATCGGTTGCGTTGAAATTCGTCCAGTTTCCTGCAATATATTTTTCATTATCTACAGTGTTTACAAAATCAGACATGGTTGTAGCATATGGAATCCTGGAATGTCCAAACTTCAAACCAGCGCTGGCGCCAGTTTCAGCAATTGCATACAGAAAAAAATCTATTGCATTTCCCGCCAATTCCGCACTTCCAGCCTTGCACCAATTGGTTGCCGCGTCCTTCTGATACGAGACTGCCGCGGTGATTGTGAATTTACTATCCCCCACTCTGAAACGTAGCGGGTTACTGGCTGATGGATCATTCCCGTCGACGCCCTTCAGAGCAACGATCAAATTATTCGCAGATATGCTTGGAACAATAACATAATTATCTCCGAAGCCCTGCGGACCTGAAATAATGCGCTCACTGATCCCACCATATAACGTGTCGAAATACGTCTTCAGCAATGTCTTCACAGTGCTGGTCATCGCCGACGAAGTGAGATCCTTATATCCTCCGTTCCCATCAGGGACCATGAACGCTGCTTCACCCTGCCCCAACACTTGGTGCGTGGTTGCCCCATCATTGCTTTTCACCGTTAATGTGAAATTTCCCGCGCTGATATTGATCAGAAAGAACGGGTGATTCCCATTTGCGCCTGGTGGCACCTTCACAATGCGGTTCGCTCCATTGCAGTCCAACCGCTGGATCGCTGTATCGCCATCGGTCAACGTCAGATCCGTGGTCATCACCACCGCATTGGAAAATTCCTTGCGAAGGATCGATCCCAGCAACAGATTGTAGTAACTCGCTAATACATATTGGTTGCCATCAGCAACTGAGAAATCATTTAATGTCGTCATGCAATTTTCCTATTCTCCAATTGCTATCCATGAAACAGCCTGGTTCGAGATGGACGAGAAAGAAGTCACATAAAAAATAACCTGAGTGGCGCTTACCTGCTGCATCACACCAATCGCATTTTGTGATACCAAAGCTCCTAAGGATGCAATAACTATGGGTACTTGTGCAAAAGCCTCAGGAAAAGTGACTGTGACCGTTCCATAGAAAATGGAACCAAACGCTGTGCTTACAGAAGCCACGTTGATTACACCAGCCTGAACCTTCGCAGTCGCTGGTGTATAGTTTGTGGTGCCAACAGTTCCCCAATTCGTGGCAGATCCACCCCGGCGTGCTTTTACGAGTGCTCGCCACAGGATTCCCAATGACTCTGTAGAATCAGCTACTGGGATCGTTCCATTTGCCCCCACGTTCAGGATCCCCATATCATCTACACCCAACCCAACAGGCAGCTGGCCTTTCGCGCTGAACAGATCAGGTATGGACGCAGCCATATTGTCCCGCCAATAGGTATTCAAAAAAACTTCATCAATTGTGTCACCTGCTAGAAATGCAGGCACAGGTGTATAAACAGGCATCACTTACCTCCAAGCATTGAATTCATCGAGATCAGATCATCCAGGCTTTGACTTGGATACCAGCTGCGGAGCAGCAACGCATGAACGGGCGTTGCCAACCTCGCTGCTTCGATCCTATCCCGCGCCAATGGGTGATCCACCACGGGCCGTTGCATCAGCAATCGCTCGATCTCTTGACGCATGGCTCCAGGCGGGAACAACACAGGTCTTGCGATCCCCGTATTTCCGTTCCCGCATCGAGCGCAGAACATCACAGGCTCATCTGGATCCGCATAGTTAACCTGCCCACATTCACACTGCGCACACCAACGCCCGAAGTCAATAAATGCCATCACTGGAGCTCCACCCACGCGTCGCCCATCCCACATCACCTGGAAGCGCTCACGTTGGCGTGATTGATCAGCCAGATAGAGAATCCAGTCAATGGTTGATCCCAACCCCTTTCGTTCTGCCATATCCCTTGCAGTAATAATCACTTCATCTCCTCTTCCCCCAAATTGTGATCTTCATTTGGGGGAAGTGCCCGAAGGGCGAAGGGGGTCGGGGGGTCATCATGCCACCACCATTGGAACTGTATCTGGCACCGTCCACACATCCCCTCGATCTTCAACAGGCTCAAGGATCACATCGGTGTTGGTGTTCAAGCCAGCGGGGTCCGTCCATTGCCCGCGCACGAAATACACGCGAAACGTCCCACTGATCCCCTTGCTCACGATATCCACATCCACCTGTTTCCCCAGGTCCATGGCAAACTGCTTGTCAGGGTTAGCCTTCATCGCGAAAGACAGATATTTTCCAGGCGTTGAAAGCCGATCACGTAAACGCCTGGCGATATACCGTGCAATGTTTTCATTGTGGATCCACGGATATGCCAGATCGAGAGATCTTGTTCCATACCGCTGCATGCTGACTTCGCTTTCGAGCTCACTTGTGGTCTGCTGTGACGACATTGCATTTCCTCGTATTGTCAATGGCACCAGGACATAACCCGCCTGGCTGCCATTATTTCGCACAGTCATCTTTCCATTGGTGGAGAACAGATCAATACCAATGCTGATTGCCGCCGTGATGTTGACTCCCGTTCCATCAGCATTGGTATTGGCAATGTAATCAAAACCAGCTACAGGGGCGATCAGGCTTTCAACAGCCACGCTCGAACCGTTGTAAGTGAAATCCACAAACTTCTCATAACTCTCCCCTGCAGTCAAACGGATCGCTTCCAGCGATTGCCACAGGATGATTCCCTCCTGAAGCGTTGGGATCGTTGCAGTCACGCGCACCGAGTTCCGCACCACGTCCCAGGGCTCGAGCACTTTCAGCGATCCCAGATAAACATCATCATCTGTGATCGTAAAGATACTTGTATCCACTAAATGACGATTGCGAAACGTAAGCGATCCATCGCCCGCGATCCAGATCTTCCCCATCTCAGAAAATGCCAGGTCAAACAGTGCCTGCGCTGCGCTCTTATCATCCGCCCACCAGAATGGATGCTGATCAACACCCTGCGCCAGGTCCCGTCCCCATGCCCGCGGCCACCCGATCTTATCCAGTAATAGATTCATCGCATCGTCGCCATAAATGTCCTGCTGGAACGCAACACTCACGCGGTTGCGCTGGTCACGTAGCAATCCCCAACCATCCTCCCCACTTAATTGCACGCGTGGAGTCCCTCGTCCGTTCTCGATCACAGGCTCACCGATCGTGCCTGCCATCAAATCGAAGACTTGATCACTCGGAGTTCGTACCCACAATCTAAAATTCCTGCCTGAGCCAATATTGGGATTTGTGAACGGGTCATACCAGCCATCCAGGTCCAGCACCGTCCCGATAATGGATCCCGTCATCTCCTCTTCGAACCCGCCCCCATTGGACGAGATGATATAGCGCTTGCCACGTTCCCACTTCAGGCTGTTTAATAACAAGCCATCATTGCGACCATCGAAGAAACCATCGTTATCCCAATCGATCTCCAACGCAAAGCGCGGACGTGTTAATACGCCCGCACCAAACTGAAATTCACCAAACTTGCCTTCACCAAATAATGCAAAGGTCATCTCTCAATATCCTCTCCCCCTAAATACTCCCGAAGGGATATTTGGGGGGATGTCGTTGTACGCAACGACAGGGGGGTCAGCGACAGGGTCGTCACGACTTCTTCTCCCTCTTTCTTATCTCATCCTCGATCATCGGAGCCAGCACAAACCGTGCTTCATTCTGATCCCCTGCACTGATCAGCGGATGATAATCCAACATGACGGTGATAGCCTGTGGCATCGTTCCAACTGAGCTCATGCCTGGCATTGCTCCAGCAGCCTTTGGTAGGATGCTTTTACCGATGCGAGGCATCAATAATTTCCGAACGCTTTCCTCATAGCCTGAAGCCTGCCCCGCACCCATCTCCCAGCCCACCTCGTACTTCATCAACTTTGATTCGCTATGAATGCTGAAGAAGCCTTTTATAGTATCCATAACGCCCTGAGCCACCTTGCGGATTGCCGCATCGAGTTTCACGGCTGCCCAGAACAGCCCGTTGATGATACCTTCGATGATGTTTCTCCCCACTTGTGCCCAATCAATATTCTTGAACTTCTCGATGATCTTCTTGATTACGTTATCGAAGATCAACTTGATGTTTTCCCAGGCATTCTTCAGGAGTGTTCCCAACAACCTCATGGCAACGTCCCATATCTTTCTCATCTCCACCCCAAACATATACCAATTGCCGTTTTCGATATTACGCCACGCTTGTTTTATATGCCGCCAGATCGCCAAAGCGCTTTCAATGATGGCTTGGATCGAATCCATGGCATTTCGCCACATCTGTGAGAGCCACCCAAGCTTGCCTGAAGTCAGATCCTGAATCCACTGCATTCCAGCCGCGATAATGCCCTTCACCCACTCGATCGCGGCACGTGTCTTCTCCTGGATCCCAAACCAATTGTTCGTCCATGCCAGGTAAAGCAATGCCAGCACTGCGATGATCGCCAGGATGGGTACTAGGAAAGGTGTCAACGCTCCTATCACAGCCGTGATCACAGGAATGATCGCCCCGATCGCAGTGACCAACGATCCAATCACGATCAACAACGGACCAATCGCCGCCGCACTCGCAAGGATAATAATCAGCCACTTTTGCTGCTCAGGCGTCAATGCCTGGAACCATGTAATTGCCTGGCTGACCCATCCTAAAAGTTGGGTAGCATAAGGGAGCAGCTGCGTTCCGATGGTCGCTGCTGCGTTTTCGAATTGCGCTCGCACGATGCGCATCTGGTTGGCTGCGCCATCTGCAGTCCTGGCAAAATCTCCCTGGGCTGCACTGCTCTTCTCCACCATCAATGCATACAAGGCTTGATAACGTGCTGCATCGCTCAGTACACCCCCTTGCTCCATCAAGCCCATCCTCAAAGCTTTTTCTTCGAGCGACGCCTGGTTGATCACAATGCCCATGCGACGCAAGGGTTCATATTGACCCGCCACTGCGCTTTGGATCGCATTCAGCGAATCGACAGGGTTCAGGTTATAAAAACTCGACCAATCGCTGCCAAGCTGCACCAGCGACTGCGACCACTTCAAGTTCTCCTGGGCGTTCAAACCTGCCGAATCACCCATCGCCCCAAAGGTGCCAGCTGCATCCAACGCCTTTTGTTGTGAGAGTCCCATCGCCCTATCTGAAGTCTCGCTCCACTTCATCACATCATCAGACATCGACCCGAAAACGACATTGACCTTATTCTTGGTTTCCGATAGGTCACTGGCAAACTTTGTTGCAGCGATCCCTGCACCGATGATGGGCAGCGTCACATACGTGGTCATCCCTTTTCCAAAGTCAGTGACCTTGCCACCCACATCCTTCAAATTTTTGGAAACGTTTTTAGACCACGCCTCAGTCTTCTTCTGAGACTCGTCCATGGTTGCCAGAAACGCCTTGGCATCTGCGATTAATTTAACTGCCAGTGTTGCGATCGTTGCCATCTACAATCCTCTCCCCCTAAATATCCCGCCGCTCTTTGGCGGGTATTTGGTGGGATGTCTGCGTAGCAGACAGGGGGGTCTTGGGCTTTACCAATCCGCTGAGCCTGCTCTTGACCTTGTCCCATACGCGCTGATGTTCTGGGATTTCTTCCTGTGCCTGCATCTCGTCCAGAGCTTTTTCAAAATCAGGCATGAAATCCTCAACTGGCGTTATGGGATCGCTGTCCTTGCTCCTCGTCATGACATTCGAGATCAATGCCATGAGGTTCGCAAAGCGGAAATCTTCACGCCATTCGCCATAAGGCTCCAACTGGAAGAATGCCATCCACTCTGCAAACTCGCGTGAGCTCATCACACGCTGCCACTCAGCTACTGTCCTGCCACCCAGAGCGAGCGCTAATTCGAACCACTTTCTTCGCTCGGGGTGGCTTCTGAGTTTTTTGTGAGCTCATCAACATCATCCTGGGTAATGCCACTCAACCGCTGTGCCACTTCATAAACACGATTGAGCGCCGCGGCGGATTTTTTACCGAGTGCTGCAATATCCGAATCCTCGAAGATACGATTACCATCGCCATCCACGATCGATCGCGCCACCAGCTTTGCGCGCAGGTTCGCCAGGTTCACATTGGCGTTCTTGCCCTTGCCCACGATCATCGAGGCTTCAAGAGCATCACGTTCATTGCCCATCAACGACTTGACACGGACTGCACCTCCCCACTCGGGTACTTCCACATCTTCGAGCTGCACATCATCTGCAGCCAGGATTGCTTCTTTGGTTAGATATTGACTCATACAATCTCCAATCGCTAATTACTGATTACTACCTCTCCCCCTAAATACTCCCGAAGGGATATTTGGGGGGATGTCGTTGTACCCAACGACAGGGGGGCCAACGACAGGGGGGCTTAGATCTCCGTTACCGGACCACTGATCTTTAACTTGATGTCAGCCGAAAGCTTGCCCTTCACAGGAGCTTTGGGCTTGAATCCCGTTACCAGCGCCGCAAAAGCGAAACCATTCCCACCAGGGTCAGGGTACACGACTTGCCAATTGCGCTTCGTGCGATTCTTCATGTCCGCCTGCAACCCTGTTGTTGCATCATGCGTGGCGTCGCTCGGAAGGAAATTGATCGGGAAGGAAACCTCGCCACCGCTCAAGATGGTTCCAACGAACTCATCCCAGCCATTTACGCTGCCGTGATGTGTTGTTTCTTCCGTCGCCAGGCTCATGTCCGGACCATCGATGTCGCCAACCTCAGCAACGGTGGCGAACGTCTCTGGAGTTCCACCATCACCTTTCTTAAGGAATGTCCCGAAGGACGAAAATGCATCTGTCATGTAATAGTTCTCCTTATTTACTCAAATTCTTCTTCCCCTAAATTCGTGCCTTTCGAATTTGGGGGAATGCGGCTTTAGCCGAAGGGGGTTGGGGGTCTAGAGTTGGATCACTACATATTTGACTGCCGCGTTGCTGGCTTCCATGTACACGCGTCCATCGTTCTGCATCCAGCCTGGCTTCTTGAAACGGAGCGCCGCCAGCAAACCCGCGCCCACGGAGTAGGTCGTAATATCGCCAGTGCGTCGTAATGAATCAGCCGCACTCGTGAACGTGACAGTGTACGGGGATGCTCCCGTGTTATGGATGATCACCAGGTCATCGCCCGAAGGTACGAATTGCTCCTTGTCTGCCACAATAGCCGCGGTCTCAGCCAGGTCCAGCGCATTGGCAGCCACAGGCAGTGTTGGATAAGGTCCCAATGGAATCTGTTTGGTAATAGTTTGTCTTGCCATGGTTATTTACTCCTTGATTGTGAAAGTTTTGTGTTCGTTGCCTTGCTCATCAGTGGTGCTGGATACCTCCTTGAGCTCGATTTCGAACATGCCATTCAGATCTCCTTCCGAAGAGACCTGATCGGTTACGTCATTACCGCGTTTGTCTGCCACCAGCACAGATGGGCTTTGCTGCTTGCCCAGTTGATGTGTCTCTTCGATGTGCTTGAAGATCGTATCTTCATTCAGCGTATCGAACTTGCAGAGCAAACACCTGTACTGCGGCAGTCCACTCCAGCTGCCCACTTCATACGGAGTTGTTGTTGCGTCTACTCCCCTCTCCAAATTGTGTTCTTCAATTTGGGGAGGGGCTGGGGGCGGGACCTGCCTGTTCTTCTCTTTTCTCTTTACCATCATGCCTCCTTATGCCAGATCTCAAAATCGACGATCACCCAATGCCTGTTGGTTTCAGGATCAAAACTATCCTGGGAATTTTCCTGAAAACCTGCATAGCACGTGGTGCTTCCCATAGGACCTTTATAGCCATCGAGTGCCGCGACCACTTCAGCTGCCAGGGCTCGCGCTCCCAGATATCCATCATGACTTTCCGAGTCCTGGTCAAAACAATCCAGTTGGTAACGTGGATGTCTCAGGCTGCTTCGTCCGCTGTGCGTATGCTCAGGCGGATCGCTCACCTCCAAATAACGGATCGCTGGAAGAGTGGCCAGTTGCGGAAGCTGCTGGGGATAAATGCGGCTGCCAGCACTTGTTCCTGCAGTCGATAAAAAAGTGAAAAGGTCTTGTGCAAACATGGTTCATCCTCTCCCTTCCCTTTAGGGAAGGGCTGGGGTTAGGTCTCTGCAGCCTTCATGATCAGTGATTTAAACGCCTTGCCCATATCGTCGATGGCATCCTGCTTGTGTTCATCGAACGCAGGTCGTATATACGGTTGCGCAGGCACAGTGACGCTGGTCTTCAGCACGTACTGCACACGTCCCGAACCATCCACCATGATCAGGTTTCCGCCAGCCGTCTTTCGTAGTTTCAAGCCCGGATGCTTCCGCGGGCTGCCACGATAATTACCAACAGGGATCGCCAGGTACTTTGCTGTTTTCGCTTTTACAGTGCCACCGAATTCATGAATGGCTGCATACTCCAGATTGGTACCAACTTCAGCAATTGCAACCGCTGAGCTTTGCATCGAGATCTCCACATGGATCGACCTGCTCAACGCTCGCGTGCGGATCAATCCCTGATCTTTGATGTTGGTCTTGGCTGCATTGGCAATGGTCATCGCACCGACCTGCACAGTTCGAGCCAGCGTCATACCCTGGGAAACCTCGCTCATCCTGCGAAACTTCCTGATCAGTGCATCCTTGCCGATCACAACTTCTTCAGCCATAACTTTTCCTTTATCCTTCCCCTAAATCGGTGCTTTTCCGATTTGGGGGAAGTGGGCGAAGCCCGAAGGGGGTGGGGTCACCTTGCGATCCTCGCATCCAGATGGGTCATCACGCCTTCAGCATCTTTGCCAACCAGCAGGATTTCATACTTCTGTTCATCCACTACTGCGATCCACTCCTCCGTCACATCCTGAAATTGACCTGGCAGTGCAATTGCATGCGTGGCATCCAAATGTGTGAACCGTTCGCCGCGTCTCTCACCACCGCTTGCAGGTGCAACACGGCAGGGCAACGCTTCATAGCCTGGTCTCACTTCGTAATTGACGATCTCTTTACCAGTGGAACTCTGCGTTTTCACAGGTTGCTTTAAAGCGCACAGTTGCGGGAAGAAATCCCTTTCCAGTTGTTCCATCATTCTTGGATGAATCAGACGACTGACCATTACGATTGACCTCTCAAGGTTTGATTCGTCACACGCTCTCTGGCTGTAAACGCATTCGTCACCATTTCTGCATAATCGAATAGGTCACCTTCTCCAGCATCTGAATCATTTGCTTCATCGCGCAAGCGCTGGGCATGCTCACGTAGCGCCCTCGCCACAGACGCACCATCTGTGCTCAAGTCCAATGTTCGAATGACTTTCAAAACCAACGCCTGGTCACTGGCAATCGAATCGAGTGCCGCAGCTGCACCACGCTTCACACTATCTTCGTTCAAGTCCAGGAACGCGCCAATCTCCTCATCTGAATAGATCGCAGTCGCTTCGACCTTATCGTTGATGATCAACCGCACCCTGCCGATTTCGTTCGTTACATCATATGTGAAAGCCATATTTTCAACCTATCTCCCCCCATTTATCCAGGATAAATGGGGGGGATGTCGTTTACTCAACGCAGGGGGGTTACGGCACTCCAGACCCATTGCTCCCAAGGGTCATCTTCGGATCTTCACGGGTCCCGCCCAGGATATGGCGGACCTTATATTCGCGGCTGTCGGTATCGAAATCGAACTCATCAGCACCACCGCCACCCACACGCACAGCATTCGGTTGCTTCATGAAGATTTGGGGGTCTTCATATCCGCGCAGGAAACCCACTTCCAGGGCAGGTCGCCCATTGGCAGGGTTGGCAAACATGAACCAGCTGGTGTGTCCATTCGCCGTGCTGGCAACGAGCGGGATGTAGTAATCCAGGTTTAAGTTGAAACGGGTCTTCATCCAGTTCTGGCTTACCAGCTTGCGTGCCGATGTGCCGCCTTTTTCAGTCAGCTCGATCTGCAGCGCATTGAGATAGTTCAATGCAGTCACTTCCAACGCAGGGGGCACCACCAACTCGACAGATTCCACCACGATGGGCTCGCCATCTGCATCCACTTGCTTGGAAAGGGTCTCCATGCCCGTCTGCAACGCCGCCAGTGAAAGCACAGGGTTGCCAGTGATGATGTTGCCATTGCCAGCGGTGTAGAACGATGCGTGCGGGCCATTCGCATCCACATAAAGCCCAGTGACAAACTTCTGCTCGGTGCGGCGCGATGCACGTCCCAGGCGCACAGGACCATCGGTTAATGCTTCCAGATCATCATTGATGATCGTCTCGAAAGAAAATGGAAGCCTGCGGCCATATTTCTTGACCGCAAATTCATAGGGCGTGTCCTCATCGATCTTGGATGCTTTATATTCTTTCTGCTCAGGCACAACCTCGAGCACCTGATCTGCGCCATGAACACCGTAGCGTTTCACAGTGCGGAAATCACGCACAACGCTGCGCTTCACGAAGTTCGTCCATGTGGACGGAGCTTCCTGGTAGGATGCCAATACCTGACGATCCAGGATGTCACCGAACAAATACGGGAAATCACTGGTCGTCATGGCTTCCTGCAGGTGGCGCAGCGTACGGCGTCCCTTCACAATATCCGCAACAAATTTCGCTGCTTCAGCTAACATCTTGGGATACATTGGGTGTTTGTGAAGGTGGTGCCTTCGCACACCTGCGCCATCACCTTTGAACAGGCGCTCAGGGCTTGCTTCCTCTGCGCGCATGGTCTCGATTACTTCAAGAAAATCACTCATATTTACCTCTTGGTTTTCATCTTCCCCCAAATCGGCTTTAGCCGAAGGGGGTTGGGAGTCTGAATGGGTCGCAGGCCTATGCCACGCGGATCCCGAGCACGTACGCGGTCACAGCTGCATTCGTGTCTTTCACTGCTGCAATGCGCAATGTTCCACCTGCGGCGATCTCAGCTTGTGCAGGAGTGATCGTGCTGATCCGCTTTACAGCGTTCACGGTGGCGGTTTTTGCAACCGCATCAGAGATCGCATTCCCAGCATTCTTCACCTGCCACGTGTCGTTGGCTGCATGTGCAGCAATGCCAGTGTTCAAAGCCCAGGCATCGATGACGCGGGTCTTATGCGTCAAAACAACATCAACGTTCCCTGTGGCATCTGGGACATCAATACGATGCAGCACCATCAGACCACCGATCACATTGGCATCTGCAACTATCTTGGCAATTAAGCCAGTGAGACTCGCCGCTGCGATCTTCGCTTCTGTCACTGCGCCATTCGGGATCTTCGCCGTGGTGACTGAATCGTTTGCAAGTGTTCCAGCACCAGGGCTCGGGGCGTGGAAAACATTGATGGTGG
>Ga0210377_10004409_pt1 | contig 11868 bp, 8 predicted proteins | sample PLM4_65_b1redo_FD_155480 | JGI IMG/M metagenome (GOLD analysis project Ga0210377, IMG submission 155480) | Groundwater sediment microbial communities from an aquifer in East River, Colorado, USA - PLM4_65_b1 redo | ecosystem: Environmental > Terrestrial > Soil > Riparian zone | place: USA: East... | reverse complement strand
GATCTCGTACGGGCGTTGAATGAGTACCAGCCCGCGGTCATCGGGAGCTACCCCACCGCGCTGGCCGTCCTTGCCGGGGAGCAGGCGGCGGGCCGCCTGCGGATACGGCCCGCCTTGGCGCTTTCCGGGGCGGAGCGGCTTTCTCCCGCCGCCGCGGAGCGGATCAAGGCGTCCTTTCCCTGCCCGCTGCGCGACACGTATGCCGCCTCTGAATTCATGGGGATCGCGTTCGACTGCCGGTACGGCCGGCTTCACCTCAACGCCGACTGGGTGATCCTGGAGCCGGTGGACGCCGCGTTGCGTCCCGTTCCGCCGGGGATACCCTCCCATTCCACCCTTCTGACCAACCTGGCGAACCGGGTCCAGCCGGTCATCCGTTATGACCTTGGGGACAGCGTCACGATGCTCCCCGCCCGATGTCCATGCGGCAGCCCCCTCCCCCTGGTGCGGCCCGACGGGCGGCGTGACGAGATCCTGTATCTCGGATCGCCGGGTGGAGGGGAGATACCGGTTATTCCCCTGGTGCTGGCCACGGTCGTGGAAGAGACGGCGGGGATTCTGGGGTACCAGGTGATCCGGGTCGGGCCGGGACTTCTTCGCGTACGCGTCGACGAGGCCCCCGGATACGATCGAGCGCGGGTCTGCGACGACCTCCTCCGCCGTCTCCGGGAGCACCTTGCGTCCGTGGATCTGGCGTCCGTTGTCGTGGAACTGGCCGGGGAAAGGCCGGTCCGCGACCCATCGGGCGGAAAAATGCGCCAGTTCTACGCCGAGCGGTGAGGGTGTCGGCGTGGGGGTTCCGCGATACAATTACCGTACAGAACCGTGCCGATCGGACCGTACCGGTCGATACCCTGTGTGCGGGGCGGAGAAGAGAGGGAGATGGGCTTCCTTCGTCTCATCACGATTGCCGCGGTCGTCCTGTCGGCGCTCCATGGGGCGTTGGCGACGGACGATCCGTACCTGCGGAAGCGGGCGGCGATGGTACGCGACCAGATCGAGCGCGAAGGGGTCACCGATCCGCGCGTTCTGGACGCGATGCGGGACGTCCCCCGGCATCTCTTCGTTCCGCCTTCATACCGCGATAGGGCGTATGAACCGTATCCCTTGCCCATCGGGGAAGGGCAGACGATCTCGCAACCCTACATCGTCGGCTTCATGACACAGATCCTGCGTCTCAAGGAGACCGACCGCGTTCTCGAAGTTGGAACCGGGTCCGGCTATCAGGCGGCGGTCGCCGCAAAGATCGCGGCGGAGGTCTACTCCGTGGAGATCCTCGAATCCCTGGCAGCCCGCAGCCGACGGACGCTCTCCGATCTCGGTCTCCGCAACGTCGTCGTCCGGCAGGGGGACGGGTACTACGGCTGGGAGGAGAAGGGGCCCTTCGACGCCATCATCGTGACGTGCGCGGGGGGTCACGTTCCGCCGCCTCTTCTGCGCCAGCTCCGGGTCGGGGGCAGGATGATCATGCCGGTCGGCGGGCCCTTCATGACCCAGAACCTCGTCTTCATCGAGAAGGACTCCCGGGGCTCCATCGCGCACAGAAACGTCCTTCCCGTCGCCTTCGTCCGCCTCATCGGTCACTGACGGGGCCTCCGCTTGTCTACGGCAGAGCCGACGGACCGCGGGGATGCGGGTTACGCGGGCGCAAAGGCGGGAGCCGTCCTCCCCGCCGTATTCTTCCTATCGGCGGCCACGCTGGCGAACGAGATCGTCCTCATCCGCCTCCTGTCGTTCCGGTTCTGGCCGCACTTCGTCCCGCTGATCGTCTCGCAGGCGATGCTTGGCTTCGGGGGCGCCGGGGTTGCGCTGCAGATCGTCCGTCGGCAGGTTGGAAGGTCCCCGGGCGGGATCTTCGCATGGATGGTCCTTTTCGCCGTGCCGTCGTTCGACCTCGCGTTCCGCGCCTCGCAGTTCGTCTCGTTCGATCCGTTCCTGCTCCTGTGGGACCCCGCGGCGTGGCCGCGATTCGGGGTCTTCTTCCTCCTTCTCGCCGTGCCCTTCTTCCTTTCCGGCTGCGCGACGGCGATCCCGTTCGCGTTCCTCGGACGCAAGCCCGGCCCGGTCTACGCGGCGTCCTTCGCGGGATCGGCGGCCGGCGCTCTCGTTGCGCTCCCGTTCCAGACGCTCGTCCCGACCGAAGGACTCCTGCGCCTTCCCCTCGCGCTCGGGGCGGCGGCGTGCGCCTTCGTGCTGGCGGACAAGGTGGGGGGATTGCGAAAGGCCCGCGTGGCCGCGCTGTTCGCCGTCCTCCTCCTCCTGGTCCTCCCGCCCGCGGATCTCAAGCTCTCGCCCTACAAGGATCTCGCCGCCGTCCGCAACCTGCCGGGGGCACGGGAGATCGCTTCCCGCTCCGGAATTTCGGGGGATTACCGGGCGGTTTTTGCCCCGGGAGTCCACAGCGCGCCGGGGCTGAGCGTCCGGTTCATGGGAGAGATCCCGCCGCAGGCAACGGTGTTCGCGGACGGCGAGCAGCGCGGAACCGTCCCGAAGGACGGCGGAAGGACGCCCCCCGCGTATCTCGGGTATTTCCCCGCCGTTCTCCCATACCGGCTTTTCGACCACCCGAGGGTCCTCCAGCTCGGCCTCCGCGGGACGGAAGGGGTGTTGGCGGCCGCGGTGAACGGCGCATCCTCCGTGACGATCGTGGAGCCCGCGGAGGAGCTCTTGCGGATGGTCCGCGACGACCTCTCCGGCTTCTCGGGGGGATGGCCGGGGTCGCTTCCCGTCGAGATACGGGAAGAAGGGGCGCGCAACTTCCTCGCCCGGGACAGGCGGATCTTCGACGTCATCGAGGCGGCGGATATCTCCTCGGCGAGCTTTTCCTCGCTCGGGGTCCACGCGACCGGTGAGACGTTCCTCCTCACGCGCGAGGGGACCCGGGCGGCGCTCGCCCGCCTCGGGGAGGGCGGACTCCTCGCGTTTTCGGGGTGGCTCAAGACGCCCCCGAGGGAGAACGTAAAGATCCTCCGCACGGTCCGGGCCGAGCTTTCGGCCGCGGGCCTGGCGCCTGCCGCCGATCGGATCGCCGCGATCCGCGGCTGGGGAACGTTTTCCGTGGTCGCGCGGCGCACACCGTTTCATCCGGCGGAGATGGACCGGGTAAGGCGGTTCTGCTCCGACTACGGGTATTCGATGGTCTGGCCCGACGCGGGTGCCGAGGCCGGGGGCGGTGCGGAGGAGCGGGCGCTGCGCGAGGCTGTTTCCGATGCCATCACGGGACCTCCCGGGGATCGCGAAACCGGACTGTTCGACCTCTCGCCCGTCACGGACGACTCGCCGTACTTCCATCGCTTCCTGCGCCTGCGGACCTTGCCGGAGTTCCGGCGGCTCCTCGGAAGCCAATGGGTGCCCTTCGTGGAGTGGGGCATCGTCTTCCTGGTGCTCTCGCTGGTCGTGTCGGGCGTCCTGGCGGCGATGCTCCTGCTTCTGCCGGCCGCCATTTCGCGGGACGGAGCCGGCAAGGCGGCCACGACCTCCGTTGCGGGCTACTTCACCGCCCTCGGGCTGGCCTACATGCTGGTGGAGCTCACCTTCCTCAAGGCCGGCATCCTCGTCCTCGGCGATGCCATCCGCGCAGCAAGCCTGGCGATCGGGGGCTTTTCCTTTTTCTCCGGGATCGGGAGCGCCGTGTCCGGGCGATGGGAATCGGAGAGGGCGATGAGACGGGTCTTCGCGGGCATCGCGGTTTGCGTCGTGGCAGGGTTCGTCCTGCTCTCGGCCGAGGCCGGCTCCCTGCTTGCGTACGGGTGGGAGGTGCGGACGGCCGCGTTCGTCGCGGCGCTCGCGCCGGCGGCGTTCCTGATGGGGATTCCGTTCCCGGTCGCGATCTCGCGCCTCGCTGCGGCGGGAGGTTCGGCGATCCCTTTCGCGTGGGCCGTGAACGGCTTCTTCTCCGTGGCCGGGGCGTCGCTCGCGTCGATCGGGGCCATGTGGCTCGGCTTCCGCTGGACGGTCGGGATCGGTGCCGTCCTCTACATCATGGCCGGACTGCTGTATCGGCAGGTCGGCAGTGAGGGTATCCGGAGGTAACGCATGGAAATCCTGCTCGACCCTCACATTTGGGTCAGTCTGCATCGATTCGCCTCAACCACGCGAACCGTGCGTCCGGACGGATCATCCAAGTCCACATGCAGGCGGATGCGCTGCGGCGGTTCCAGGGGGGAGTACATGACACGTCGGGGGGGGACTTCCGGATGAAGCGTCGGATCCCTCCGTTTGCATCGGCATGCTTCGCCCTTCTTCTCCTCCTTGCGTCCGCCGCCTTGTCTCCAGGCGGCGATGAGGGTTCCCGCCTCTATCCGGTCGTCCGGGGAGGAAAGTGGGGCTATATCGACAACACCGGGAAGGTGGCGATCGAGCCCAGGTTCGGCGCCGCCTTCCACTTCTCCGACGGACTTGCGCCGGTCCAGGTGGGCTCCGGCAGGGAAGGGAAGCGCGGATACATCGACCGGACGGGCAAGGTGGCGATCCCTCCGGAATACGACAGCGCGTTCAGCTTCTCCGACGGGAGAGCGGTGGCCGTGACCGGCGGAAAGGGAAGGTACATCGACAGGAAGGGGAAGGTCGTCCTGGACACCTCGCGCTTCGACGTGGTCATGCCCTTTTTCGAGGGGCGGGCCATCGCCATGATCGACGACCGGTGGGGGTTCCTCGACAGGAGCGGAAAGGTGGTCATAGAGACGAAGTGGGACGGAGCGTTCCCCTTCTCCGGTGGGCTCGCAGCGGTAAACCGCGGAGGGCGATACCTGCAAGCTCCCGCCCCCCGCATCGAGGGGGGAAAATGGGGGTTCGTCGACCCGTCGGGAAAGGTGGTGATCGAACCCGCCTTCGACTTCGTGATGAAGTTCACGGAGGGGATGTGCCCGGCGATGGAGCAGGGGAAGTGGGGGTACATCGACCGGGACGGAAAGTTCGTCATCCCGCCGCGATTCGACGAGGCGAAGGAATTCGATGGCGGGCTTGCCCGCGTCAAGGTGGGAGCCAAGGTAGGCTACATCGATCCGGCGGGGCGGTACGTCTGGGAGCCGGTCGAGTGATGGGGGGGGAGAGTTCGTTAGCCTCCGGAAATCCTGCCGCGCCCCCGGGCTCAATTACCCTGTTTTTTCCCCGAGATCTCCCGGATCTCCACGTTGACGGAAGGCGTGCGATGATCAGCGGATGAATCCCACGTCAACCGTCCGGAAATTGGAGGAAACGGAAACCACAAGGCGACAAATCCGCACTCTCCTGCAGGAGGGGCCGTACACGGCCAAGGAGATCTCCGCCGCCGTCCATAGGCCGGAAAAAGAAGTCGAGAACCACCTGGAGCACCTTCGGAGAAGTCTTCATGCCGAAGGGCGGCACCTGGTGCAGGTTCCTGCCGAATGTCGCGGGTGCGGGTTCGTGTTCAGGAAACGGGACCGGCTCAAGGCGCCGTCCCGATGTCCCGTCTGCAAGGGGGAAGCGATCTCCGATCCGTCTTTCCGCGTGGCGGGCCGTCAAGACCGAGGTTCGATCGATCCCCCCTAGACCGGGAGTTGGTCACCCACCCGCTTCCGGGCGGGGAGATATACGTCTAACCGGCCTTCGCTTGTGGCTCGTGATGCGAAAGGATCTGGCACCTCGGCGTTCAGCGTTTCGTTGCGATCTTCCGCAGCTTGTCGTTCGCCTTCAGGCCGTGGCCGGTCAGGGGGGCGACGGTCGTCCCGTCCCCGAGGTGCCCGTGGCGCAGGAACGCCGCAACGCCGAGGGCCCCCGTGGGCTCCACGTACAACCCCTCCCGGCCGAGGATGAGGAGGGTTTTTTCCACGTCCTCGTCCGTCACCGCCAGGATCTCCCCCCCGGTCTCGCGGACGATCTCGACGATCTGCTTCCCCCGGATCGGGCGTGCGATCGCCACCCCTTCCGCGATCGTCTCCCCCGCGTCGATCGGAGGGACCTCCCCCAGGCCTTCCTGGAACATCCGGAGGAGGGGTGCGCACTCCGCCGCCTGCACGGCGACGAGGCGCGGGACCGCCGGGATCAGGCCGCACTCCGCAAGGTCCCGGAAACCCAGGTACGCCCCGATCAGGAGCGTCCCGTTCCCCGTGGGGATGAGCAGGCTCTCGGGGGCGCGGAACCCCAGCTGCTCCCAGACCTCGTAGGCGAAGGTCTTGGTCCCCTGGAGGAAGAAGGGGTTCCAGGAGTGGCTCGCGTAGTACACCGTCGCCGCGGCGCGGAGGGCGGCGTCCGCCGTTGCCTCCCTGGAGCCGGGGACCGTCCGCAGCTTCGCCCCGTACATCACGATCTGCGTGAGCTTCCCCGGGGATGCGCTCTCCGGGACGAGGATTTCGCACGGGATCCCGGCCCTCGCCGCATACGCCGCGACGGCGCATCCCGCGTTCCCGGAGGAGTCCTCGACGATCTCCCGGATACCGATCTCGCGGGCCTTGCTGAGGAGGACGGAAGCCCCCCGGTCCTTATAGGAGCCGGTGGGAAACAGCTGCTCCAGCTTCAGGAGCAGCTCCCTGCGCCCGAAGGCGAGGGACACCAGGGGAGTGAACCCTTCGTCGAAGGAGACGATGCTGCGGTCGTCCCCGATGGGAAGCGCCTCGCGGTACCTCCACAGGGTGGGCTTCCTCGTCCGGATCGCTTCCCGGTCGAAGGAGGGACGGAACCGGATGTCCAGGAAGTGGCCGCAATCGCACTTCCACCGCCTGTCGTTCAGCGGGTACGCCGAACCGCATCCCGTGCAACAGAGGGCATCCATCTCTCCGCATCCCTCCAGCTATCGCAATATGCCGTGATCCTCTATTTCCTTGCTTCGTAGATCCGAAGGGGCGGCAGGTTGCGCATCTCGTACTCGACCAGCACGAAGTCGAAAACCCGGTCCAGGTGCGTCTTCAAGTGGTTGTCGGATTGGTAGAACGTCTGGTAGGCGAGGAACTTTCCCCCAGGGCGCAGAGCGGCGAAGGAGTTGCGGAGAATCCGGTCCTTCATGTCGTCAATGAGGAACGAGAAGGGGATCCCGGAGATCACGTAGTCGGCAGAGGCTTTCCCGAATTCCGCCAGGACGTCCCGGATGTTCGAAGCGCAGTCATTGATCACGACCGCCCTCGGGTCCCGGATATTTTCTTTCAAAAGGGTAACGAAGTTGGCGTTCCGCTCGATCATGATCAACCGGGAGTCGGGGCCCATCTTCTGAAGCAGGTATTTCGTGAAAACGCCGGTACCCGGTCCGAACTCCACGACCAGGCCGCAGCGCGAAAAATCGATCTTGCCGCACACTTTCTTGACGCCGAAATTCGAGGTCGGGGTGACGGAGGCGATGTATTTGTCCGAGATGAAGTTTTTCACGTACGACAATGTGCTCATCTTTTTCGGTTCACCTCTCGTGTTCCCCCGGGAGAAGACACACCCCCGGAGAATCGGTGATCATGGGCGGAATCATCAACCATGATAAGCAGTCTCCGGTGCGGCCGCCAGACGAAATTCGTCCCGCCTGCCGGTGGGATCGAACCGGAGGCAGAGGAGAAAACATCCTAACTGACCAGGCAACCGACTTGGCAGACGGAGGAGATTTCACATGGCCCAAACGGATATGTGTTACCGATGGGAAAGCGCCAGGCTTCTTCGCCGATGAGCCGGGCCGGACGCCGGGAGTGGATCGGGCTGGCGGTGATCGCGCTGCCGTGCATGCTCTACTCCATGGACCTGACGGTGCTGAATCTCGCGGTTCCCTCGCTCAGCGCCGTCATCGCGATCGGGGTCGCGATCCTTGCAGCGGCTCTGCTGCGTCTCTCTCGGGCACACGCGTGAGCGAAGTGGATCTGCCGGCAACGTTCAGTGCCTTCGCTTCCGGAGGAAATGATGGTCTACAAAGAGATTTTCGTGCAGCGGAACCAACACCGGATCTATGTCCGAGAATACCCGGGAGTGGAACCGGCGATCATCCTGATGCATGGGTTCCCGGACAACCTGCACCTCCGAGCCGTGATGGGGTGAGTGAGAGTCCGCACCGACTGCAAATCCCGTTCCCGTATCCCCCCGTCTTTTTAGCGTTTTCATCCGATGAGGCCCTCCGTAATCTCAAAAAAAGTCATCTCCTGATCTTGCTGCGAATTCCACATCCCCTGTGGAGCGTCTGTGGATTCCCCTGTGGAAATTCAGGGCGGTTCCTGTCGCGGTGGCCCTTTCATCTGACCGCCTGATTTTTGGGCGTCCCATGAGGTCCTGCGTGTTCCTTGAATTCCGATCAACCCCGGTGCTTTTTCTTATGACATTGAAAACGCAAGCAGCATTTGACGGCCAGTCCGTTTTCTCGTTTAATCGATGAAGATGGCAACTGCTCGTCTCATCAAGCATCAGCATCCCAAGAAGACAGAGCAATTTAGTGCCAATCTTCTGCGGCTTGCCATCATGCCAGTTTGTTTATTCGTGTTCGTACCCTGTTGGGGAAGCGAGGGAAGCGGATCACCTCCGGGAAAATCCGCCCCAACCGTTGTGTCTACGTCTCGAGCAAACAATGCGACGGTTTCCTCGCCTGCTGCCACCCTTCTCTCCGCCCACTTTGACAGTGGGACAGACGGCTTCCGCTACCAGGACGACACGTTCCTGGGGACCAGCCAGCCGGGCTATGCCCGCGGAACCTACCAACCAACCGGCGGGTACAGCAATGGAAGCCTGCATATTACGCTGGGGGGCGTCGACAATCGCGACATAACAGGGATGTCCGGTGGATGGACATATACGCTGAAGCTCTCCACCGACATGAGCGGCGTGGTGCTCTCCTTCCGCTACCGTCTTCAACAATCCGCCAATTACGAGTACGACGAGTACAGCCGGATACTCGTGCGCGTCGATGGGATGCTGCACGGCCGGGGCTCCAAAGAGTATGTGGACCACGTGGGAGGGGACGGCAACGGCGGGATCATGAAGGGGACAGGATGGGTGCAACATCAGGTCTATCTGGGCGCCCTCACGACCGGTCCCCATACCCTCATTCTGGGCGGATACGCCAACCACAAGAATGCGTCGAACGAGAGCACCGGCATTTGGATCGACGACGTGGTAATCACCCGCGGGAACCCTGCGCCCACTCCCAGCGTCGCCCAGACCATCGTCGACCGCCTGGACATCAACCGGTTCAAGTCCGACATTCAGGCCCTGTCCAACTACGGCGACCGCTGCCGTATGTCCGGTTGTGCGCCTTACCAAAGCTTTTTCAACGCCCTGAACTGGGCCGGGCAGCAGCTCGGCACGATGGGCTATGCGCCGATGAAGCACAATTTCACCTTCAACGGCTTCACCGGATCGAACCTTTACGCCACCAAGGTCGGAACCGTGCACCCGGACAAGATGTACATCATCTCCGCCCATCTGGATGGGCGTGGCGGCGGAGGTGCGGCAGACGATGACGGCTCCGGAGTGGCGCTGGTGCTGGAAGCGGCGCGGGTGTTCGCCGCACCGGACGTTCAGACCGACTTTTCGATCCGCTTCATCCTTTGGGACAACGAGGAATCCGGATTCTACGGATCGCATGCCTATGTGAACAACCGCCGGAGCATGCAAGGCATGGAAGTTCCCCCTGGCTCGGGGCGGTTTCCCGAGCCGAACTGGTTGGGCATCGTCCAACACGACATGATCCTGTATGACCATGGAGTTGGCACGGCGGGGCCTGACCAGAGCCCCTACGCCGACCTGGATGTGGAATGGAAGGCCGGGACGACCTACGCCACCCAATCCATGAACCTGGCCCAGAACTGGAGGCTCCGGAACGGCACCTATTCGACCCGGTATCCGGCGAACAGCGCAGACCAAAGCACCAATACCGATGACACGCCTTTCCAGAACGACACCGCTTCCATCAGCGTGCGGGAGAACCGGCGAAGCCTCGGCAACGAGTGGATCAATCCCTACTACCACCAACGCACGGATGCCTATGCCTCGTATCTGGAGTCCGACTTCAACCTGGGCTTCAACGCGGTCCAGGCGACGGTGGGACTAATCGCGGAATTGGCCGGAGCAAACGTCGCGTCTCCTGACAATCCGCCGTAACCCGCTCGCAGTCGGTGGGACGGTTGGAGATACGCCGGAATGGACAGTAAATCCCGTGCAAACAACCGGCTTTTTGGGGGTGAAAAAGGGGTTTCGCAGGGACGCGGTTGACGGGGGAAACCCCTTGCAGTATGATAACTTTCCTCACAGACGCGCCCTTAGCTCAGCTGGATAGAGCACTTGACTACGAATCAAGTGGCCAGAGGTTCGAATCCTCTAGGGCGCGCCATTTGAAAGTGGTCGAACCGGCGCCCACCCCTCCCTGAAGAGCGGAAAGGTCCTTGGGCGCCGGTTCTTTCTCCAGAAGCGCCAAGCATTTAAGGGTCGTTTTTGCCCGCAGGTAACGGAGTCCATCTTCCGTCCCTATCGGCTCGGCCACGATCTTCCCGAACAGCTTCCTCAGGAGCAAGGCGGATCGCTCCGTCTTCAGCTCCAACACCTCCTTGATCCGGGAAACCCGCTCTTCGATCCACTCCTTCGGAGGGGCTTTGAAGAGCCTCGTGTGGCATTTGCCCAGGAATTCCAGATCGGCGCCGAGTTGTTCCACCTTCTTTTCGCATTCCTCAAGGGCGGCCTCCACCGTCTTCGACTGGCGACCCTGGGAGATATACCCGACGAGGTTGTCGAGCATTTGTCGTTGCTTCTTGTATTCATCTTCCTTCCGCTTTGCAGCCCCCGGCGACTCGGCAAATTCTTTCGCCACCATCTTCTCGACCCGACGGAACACGTACGAGAGGCTATCCGTGTTCGAGATCCTGTTTGTGAGCTCGCCGAGGATCACCTTCTCGACGACCGACTTCCTGACGATGATCCGGTTGTCACATCCATGCTTGGCGGCCCGGTGGCATCCGTAATACCCACCGCCTTTTCCGGAAACCTTGACGATCGTGGCCCCGCAAGTACCGCAGACCATCGCGCCGAACAGCAACTCCTGGGGATAAATGCTCGTTGCGTTACCGAGCGAGTCCTGGAACCCGGTCCGGCCTTTCCCCCCGGGCCACGTTTTCCTGATCTCCGCCAGCCGCATTTGGACCCGGTCCCACAATTCCTCTGAGACGATCCGAAATTCAGGGGACTCCTTCACGTCCCATTCACTTCTCGCCTTGCCGAACCTCCGGAGCTTCCCGGTCAAGGGGTTGCGCCTGTACCCAGTGCGGTTCCAGGTCCAGATGCCTTTGTATTTCTCGTTCCGCAGCATCGTATGGATCGTCCCCGTGCTCCATCGGCAGACCTTGTTATTTCTGCCGCGAATCTCCTCTTCGTTGAGGCGCTTGATGATGCTGAAGATGGATTGTCCGTCTGCGAACTCCCGGAAGACGCGTCGCACCACTTCCGCCTCGGCTTCGTTTATCTGCATCAGAACTCCGGCGGGATTTTCCTTGCCCCGAATATCGAGGCGTACTTTCTCTGACGGCGTGGATTCGAATCCAAACGTGCGCTCTCCTACGAAGTATCCCTCGTTCTTTCGGCCCTTCATGCCCCGCAGGGTCTTCTCCCGCAGGTCAGCGAGAAACCGCTCGTTGATCATCCCCTGCAGGGGGATAAGCATCTTGGAACGTTCGTCCGAGGTGTCGATATTGTCCGCTGCCGAGAGGATGGTAATCCCGAAGGAATCGAAGAGTGCCACGGTATGCAGCGTCATGAGGTTGCTTCGGGAAAGACGCGACAAGTCGTCGACCAGGACGGCGTCGAATTGTCCATCCTGCCCCGCAGTGATCAGCGCGGTAAGGGATGACCGATCGTTCCTGGCCCCGGAAACGGCATCGTCGTGATAGATGTGGTCCTCCAGAACCTCGATCCCGCGCTTTTCTGCAAGGCGGCGGCACGAGGCGATCTGGTCCGGGATGCTTG
>Ga0210377_10004408_pt1 | contig 11869 bp, 13 predicted proteins | sample PLM4_65_b1redo_FD_155480 | JGI IMG/M metagenome (GOLD analysis project Ga0210377, IMG submission 155480) | Groundwater sediment microbial communities from an aquifer in East River, Colorado, USA - PLM4_65_b1 redo | ecosystem: Environmental > Terrestrial > Soil > Riparian zone | place: USA: East... | reverse complement strand
GTCGAGTAGCGACAAGCTGCCGGCGGATTTCCCGACGGATGTCCCGTTGTATCCTGATGCTAAAGTTCAGGGGTCAGTGGCATCTGCACAACAACAGGCCAGCGGCCACTATGCAGGGCTCGAGACAACCGACAGTATCGACAAGGTAGTCAGCTGGTACAAATCGGAAGTTCCGGCGGAGGGATGGAAGGTGAGTGTCAGCTACGAAGTGGATGGTGGCCTGATGATCGGCGGTTCAAAAGATACCCGCGACCTCGTGGTGACCATCTCCAAAGACGGAGATAAAGTCGCCATTGGATTGGTGGTAACGCAGAAATAGGTAAGACGCGAGCATGTTCGTTACACCGTAGGGAAAGGAACGGAAAGCCATGTCTTTGGAAAAGCCAGGAACACCTCTCTGCCGATACGGCAACCCGTATGGTTTCCAGAAGCACCTTCGAGAGTACGGAAATGGCACAAATCTTCTCAGGACCGTTCGCCTCGCACAACCTCGGGCGCTGAAAGTTGGAGACATTCTCGCGACGGGGGACAAGGTGCTGTCGGCGCCTCGTGAAGGCGGGAATGGTTCAGTGTTCATCCACCTCACCGGAGGTTTTGATGGACATTGGATCAGCGTCCCTGCTCGTGTCCCCATCGCACTTCTCACGCCCGAAGATGATGCGCCTGATGAATTATGGAAGGGAGCGCGAAGGGGGTGAACCCGCGATACGCAGCGCATGAGGAGCGCTGCGTGTTTTTTCCTACGATGTGCTCTTGGCAGGAATCGAACCTGCATCGCCTCCTTCGGAGGGAGGCGTCCTATCCATTGAACGACAAGAGCTTGGTGCTTGGGGTGGGAGTCGAACCCACATGCCTTGCGGCGCCCGATTTTAAGTCGAGTGCGTATACCAATTCCGCCACCCAAGCATAAATTGTGAGGCGCAGGGGGGAATCGAACCCCCGAATAAGGGTTTTGCAGACCCTCGCCTTACCACTTGGCTACTGCGCCAGATTATAACGATTGCTTCACCTGCTCCTCGGTGATGAACTCCAGTGTATCATTTTCCTGAATATCGCCGTCAAAGTTCGAGATGTCGATGCGCATGCCGCACTCCACGCCCTGCCCGACTTCTGCGGTATCAACTTTTTCCTGCTGAAGGCTGGAGATTTTTCCGACACGCGTGATGGTTTCCCCGCGGACGAGGTCCACGACCGAACCTTTTCGAACAATGCCCGATACGACGCGGCCGCCCAGGATCATTGCGCGCGCATCTTTCTTGAAGATTGCCAGTACGCGGAGCTTCCCGATAACGGTGCGCTCAGTCTGCGTCGGCAGAAGCGCGGCGAGCTTGGTGCGGATTGCTTCGATGAGTTCGTAGATGATGTCGAACGACGTGACGGTGATGCCGTCGCGTTCAGCGAGCTTCGCGGCGGCCGGATCGGTTTGTACGCGGAAGCCCATAATGACCGCACCTTTTGCGGCGGCGGTTTTCACATCGGCCTCCGAGATGTTTCCGATGCCGGAATCCAGTACGCGGATGCCCACCTGTTCGTTTTTGATGGCGCCGATGGACAGCTCGATAGCTTCCAGTGAGCTGGCAACATCGGCCTTGAAGATGATGTTCAGCGTGAGCCGCTCGCTTCCGGCCGGTTGTTCACCGCGGTAGGTGTCAAACGCCACGGGCGGGGGAGTGATTGAGTCGGCCGCCAACTCTTCGGCCGCTTTCTTTGCGGAGGCGGTGCGGAACTGTCCGCCGACGCGGGGCGCCTCCTGCCATCCGGTCAACAGTACCGGTTGCGACGGGCGGGCCTCTTCGAGTGCGTGTCCGAGGAAATCTTCCATGCTCTTGACCTTGCCGACCACATGGCCGACCACAATCCAGACGCCGACATGCAGAATGCCTTCCTGCACCAGCGCGGTGGCCACATACCCGCGTCGTTTGTCGAGGTTTGACTCAATGATAATGCCCGATGCGGGGCCACCGGTGATTTCCTTGAGCTCCTGCAGTTCAGCGACGAGAAGCACCATTTCCAGCAGCTCTGGAATACCGGCACCTGTTTTTGCGGAGATTTCTACGGCAGGGGTCTGTCCGCCCCATTCCTCCACCAGAATATTCTCCTGCGCCAAATCCTGTTTCACTTTTGCGGGATTGGAACCTTCTTTGTCAGTCTTGTTGATGGCAACAACGCAAGGGATGCCCGCTTCCTTGATGATGCTGATGGCCTCTTTCGTCTGGGGCTTCACCGATTCATCGGCGGCCACAACCAGAATAGCAATGTCGGCTACTTTAGCGCCGCGGCTACGGATTGCGGTAAATGCCTCATGTCCGGGGGTGTCGAGGAAGGTAATGAGCTTGCCGTGCGCTTCCGCCTGATAGGCGCCGATGTGCTGGGTAATGCCGCCTGATTCGCCCTCAACGATATTCGTCTTGCGAATCATGTCCAAGAGTTTCGTTTTCCCGTGGTCAACATGCCCCAACACCACCACGACGGGCGCTCTGCCCGCCGAAGCCTTGGCGGGGGAGGGAGTGGGAGTCTTTTGTGCGGGTAGAGTGGTCATAGCGACATCAGAATCTACCATATTATGGGCATTTTGGCAAAAACGAACGGGCCCCGCAGGGCCCGTTGCGTATCGAAACCTTGAAAACTAGCGATAGTACGATTTGACCTGGAACAACAGGTACAGTGAGACACCGGTTCCGATGATGAAGCTCATGATGTCAACGCGAAGCAGGGAGTAGACCGCGCTGACGAGCGCGTTGTAGTACATGAACTGCCAGCCGGACATGGTGCGGGCGAACAGCCCTTTTACGGAGAGCGCCAGCAGGACGACGCTGACGACCGCAAACACGACCGCAAGCGTTCCGCTACCCGCGTAACCCCATGCGCCGCCCGCAATAATAGAACTGCCGATTGCGCCCAGTCCGATAATTGCGAGGACTGCCGGCAGCGAGAGGATAATCCCGATGACCGCCAAATACGGCGCTATCTTTACGATGACCTGCTTGATATTCGCCGGCAGGTTCGGAAGCTTCGCAAACAAACCCGACAGTATCTTTTCAAGTTCTTTCATATAAATGTGAGATTAATACAATACGGATATTATAGCATGTAGGTAGCGGGGATGCTACACAGCGCACAAGTGGTGGCAGGTTGACAGGGGAGAGATGAGTAGGCGTTTCTTTATTTCTTGGCGATTACTTGGATCCAATTGGTATGACCGGAACGGGTCACATCCTCATAACAAAGCCTCATCTTCACATCGTCCACATGCTTTTTTATTTCAGGGAGCGTGAAGTAGCTAAAGAAACGCTCGTAGGGATATCCATAGTCCTTCTCAATTACCATTTCTTCTTCATCTTGATCGGGTTTTTTCTCTTTAACAGCGATGTACAGATAGCCACCATCCTTCAGCTTGCCCCTTAGGTCAACGAGAGCGACCGGAATGTTTGCCTTTGGGATGTGAAGCAGTACCGCCTGAGCAAGAATGCCGTCGAACAATCCGTTCAGGTTGCTTAAATCTCTGATATCGGCGACACGATATGTAGCGGCTGGCACTTCGCGTTGCGCGAGCTCGATCATTTTCTCCGAGAAATCAATGCCAACAACGCGGAGTCCTTTGTCGAGTAGGTATTTTGATTTGATGCCCGCACCGCAGCCAACATCCAGCACGATGCTGTCTTTTTTCAGTAATGAAATGAACGTGTTCGTCCCTTCAATCCACCAGGTATCGTCTTGGTGGCCTCTGAACCAGTCTTTCGCAATCTTGTTGTAGGTGTCCTTGAGGTCCATCACAGGCGTGAGTAATTGCTTGCTATCTGCGGAGAGGGTGGGATTCGAACCCACGAGGCTCTTGCGAGCCCGGCGGTTTAGTAAACCGCTGCTTTCAGCCACTCAGCCACCTCTCCCGGGATTGCAACCACCTTTTATATCAGAGTACCCCCGGGAGGACTCGAACCCCCAGCCTTTCCGTTAGAACCGGTGCGCACTATCCATTGTGCTACGGGGGCATACAGCATTTCTTGATGTTTAGTCTCTTCTCTTCTTTCCCTTAACATCAAGGGCCTCGTAAAGGAGGAAGTACAATAGCTTTTCGATTAAAGGAACGATTACGAGCGTTTCAGTGATAAGCCCTACTACCATCAGTAAGAGGAAGAATTTCCAATTATAGAAGAACAGCAAATATACTGACAGAGCAAAAAATATTAACAAAGCAATGTTCAGAATAAATTGAACGAATACACTCGCGTACATCAGTGGTCGTTCTCCTGCCCCCGCTTTTGTATACCTCCCGTTCAGGATTGTGAGTCCTAGCAATACAAGAAATATGATGGAGAGCGATAGATCTAGAATCATGTGCGTGTTTAATGATTAATTACGTATTAAGTCCGTGTCGAGTAGGAATTTCTTCCATGCTTTCATATTCTCCCTAGCTATTTCGAGGCAATCTCTAGGTTCGTTATTAATCTCAACGGTAAGTTCGGTTCTGTCTTTTCCACTTGGGTCAAACATATGTATATGGGTGTTAATTTCCCCTATCTTACTCCCCGACCGAGCTCTTTGTAAATCGACATGCTTTTCCTGATTAGTGATATCCAGCCCCATTGCAATCACAGGATTTGTATTTACGAAATTCTCCACCATTCCATTATGACCGTCAAAATCTTTGATTCCGCCCGTCTTTTTCAGTGCTTCCTTGAGCTCGTATCCCACACGGAAAAACGTAAGTACATAATCTTTTGGACCCTGAAAACTGTCCACATTGTCGATGAGTCCATTGTAAAAATGTTCCAAGCGATTGAAAGATCTACACAGCTCCTCCCATTTTCTCTGAAATTTCGGTGGCTCCATAAAGACTATCTTCTCGTGGCTCCAGCATACTGATGAAAAACTTTGAATGCGGAGACGGAAGGATTCACTCTCGGCGTGGCCGTCACCACGTCTCGGTTGATTATGCCTTCAAAACATGATAGAATCAAGTGTTTTTTGGAGACGTGTCAGAGCGGTCTAATGAGCCTCTTTGCTAAAGAGGTGAGCCTGTTACAGGGCTCCGGAGGTTCGAATCCTCCCGTCTCCGCCATAGCAATACGGACTACCATTTGGTAGTCCGTATTGCTACTATGATGTGGAAGCGGAGGATTCGAAGCCCGGAGTGAAGTATCGGCAGTAGCCGATACCACGAGGGCCGGAGCCCGGAGCCAAGGCCTTGCGACGGCACGGCCGAGAGCGTAGGGTGAATCCTCGCGTCTCCGCATATGAAATGGAAACACCCTTCCGTTATTAAGATTTATGAAGCACTGGGGGCAGTAGTTGATGAGAGAGTAGAGATATCGCGTAACACCGCGAGGGTGTATTCTTCAAGCCGCAACAAATACTACGATGTCTCATACGACCCTGAGACAAACGCGATCATGGCCAACGATAACGGTTCGTATTGGAAGGGATACTTGGGATATCCATCCATTGCCTTCCTGATGAAAACAAAAGTTCTTTCCTATGACCCGGAAATCGCGGAAATACTCAAAGATATTGCATGGAAAGACATTAATCAGAAATTCAACAATGACTTTGACAAGACGCGCGATTTTATTCTTTCCTCAAAATCTGAAGCAGAACGAAACATGATTCAAAACTTTGTGGCAAAAGTCGACGGCGAGATACACCGGCTCAACCCGAGTCTTCTTGGTAAGAAAACATTACCTCCCGACGGATACTGACCTATTCTTATCCCCGCGCGAGGACGATTGCTGACACCGAGCGAGCACCCGCTTCTTTGAGGGCGCGAGCGCAATCTTCCAGCGTCGCGCCAGTGGTGCAGACATCGTCAACAAGCACGATATCGCGGTCGGCGACCGTTTCGGGATGCGCAACAGAAAACGCACCCTTCATATTATCCAGCCGCTCGACACGCGAGTGCGTGCGAACCTGACTGCCGGTATGGCGCACGCGGGCCAGCGCTGATTCTTCCAGTGGCATCGCCGATGCTATTGCCAACCGACGGGCCAGCAAAGCGGCTTGATTGTAGTCGCGTTCGCGCAGTCGGCTCGGGTGTAACGGTACCGGCACCAACAGGGGATTAGTTCCAAACATCACGGCAGTGCCTCTGCGCAACCCTATGACTCCCGCGGCCCAATCGCCCAGTGGGACGGCAAGTTGTTGCAGGGCGCGATACTTGAGCGCGTAGATGGCGGTTTCAAGTAGGCCTCCCATCGCACCGGCAGCCACGACACGGTCAAGATAGGTGTAATTGCGACAACGCTGACAGGGTATGCCGAATGTGTTGTTGCGATGGCACACCAAGCAACGGTGCGATGTGAGTGGTTTCAGCTTCGCAAGGCATACGCCGCACAGGTCGGTTCCCAGCGTGCCGCATCCGATGCAACGCGCAGGCCAAAGAAGCTCGGCAAACCAGCGCAGTGCGTGAGAGAGATAATCCACAGGTGGGCCTTAGATTCAGTACGCATGGTATAATCTAAATACGCATGGCGTTCAACCTCTTCAAGGCAAAGAGTAAGCTTGGTATCGATATCGGCACCTCATCAATTAAGGTGGTTGAGTTGTCGCAGGAGGGCGGCCGCTGGAAGCTGGAAAACTATGGCACCTACGAACTCCACGGCATCGAGGGTACAGCCGACACCGCAAAAACGGTGATGGATTTGTCCGACGCGGAAATCGCGCAAGCCATCAAGAACATTCTGGAGTCGTCCGGCATGAAAAGCCGCGATGCGGTGGCGGCCATCTCGTCGTTTTCCACATTCGCCACGGTTATCGAGATGCCGTACACGACCGAGGAGGATTTAGCAAAAACGATTCCGTTCGAGGCGCGCAAATATGTGCCGGTGCCGCTGGACCAGGTGGTGCTGGACTGGTCTATCATCGGCGTTGTCGGTGCAAAAGGGGAATCCGCTCCGTTGCCGGTGGGCCCTGCCGCGCCGGGCACGAGCGTTACCGTTGAAGTATTTCTGGCGGCGGTGCCCAAAGACGAAACGGCCCGCTACCAGCGCATCATGAAAGCGGCGGGTGTGAATCTGCTTGCGCTGGAATTGGAAAACTCCAGTCTCATCCGCGCGTTGTTGGGTAATGACCTCTCCGCAACGGCCGTGCTCAATGTCGGCGGGCGCAGCTCGTCAATTCTGGTGGTGAGCAAGGGGTACGAGCGGGTGAGCCACAACTACGAAATCGGAGGATACGAGATGACGAAAGCCATTGCGGCCGCGCTTGGTATCGGCCCGGATCAGGCGGAGGCGCTCAAACGCAAGTACGGGCTCATAGATAACCCCGAAAACAGAGCCCGCGCAGCCATGATGCCGCCGGTGGACATGATGCTGTTTGAAACGAAGAAGACCATCGAATCGTTCGAACAGGCACGCGGCGCACCCATCAGCCGCCTCGTGCTCATCGGGGGATTGGCCAACATGCCGGGACTTTCGCAGTATGTGAAACAACGCATTCCGCACGATGTGCTCATCGGCAATGTGTTCGCGCGTCTGATATATCCGCCTGAACTGACGCCGTTGCTGCAGACATTGAGTAACACGCTTTCGATTGCGGTTGGATGCGCGATGCGCGAGGTATGAGACATGGTATAATCAAAGAGATTTCCGATGCCATATAAAGGAGGGGTACAACTACTGCCAGAGACCCAGCGCCGACCGACGCTGGCTTCCTACACGAGCGGCAACTCGTATTTCTACGCGGCCGTTGTGCTCGCGGTGGGTTTTCTGGTCATCAGCGCCATTTTGGCCGGTTACCGGGCGAATCTGCGGGATAAGATAGACGCCATCGACGGTCAGATAAGTACCAGCGAAAGCGCGCGCAACAAACAACAAGAACAACAGCTCATCGACGCATCAAAACAGTCCCGCATCATGAAGGATTTGCTGGCTAACAAACTGTATTGGTCGCAGGCGCTGGCACGCATGCAGCAGATGATGCAATCGGCCGTGACGCTGACGCAGATGGAGGCAACGGCTACCAAGGGGACCATTTCATTCCGTGCGACCACGGATAGTTACGCATCGGTAGCCCGTCAGCTTGCGGCATTCGTGGCGGCGACCGGCGTGAATGACATTTCCATAAAGACCATCAAGGCGACATCACAGGGGACGGTCGAGTTCGACGGCGACCTGCTCATCGATACCAAATCAATGCTGACGAAACAGCAACCAAAGAAATAGGATGAATCCCAAGAATATATTCGGCGCATTCACGCTTGCCATCGCTCTGTTCTTCTTCTGGCCGGCTGTCTATGGTTCGTGGCAGGAGACACAGGCGATGCGGTCTGCATTAAGTGAGCGACAGCAGTTACTGGAAAGGCGCACTATCATTCTCACCAATGCGGGCCAGGAATACACAAAGTACCAGGCCGCAATCAGCGGGGATACGGGCCGGAACTTTGTCCAGCTGGTACCGGTGAAGAAGAACACCGCGGAACTGGTATCGGCAATGCAGGACATCGCCCAGAATGCGGGTGTTCAGCTGGCACAGGTGCAGATTGCCGAAGCAAAAGGGAAAGACACCGACCCGTACAAAACACTTTCGCTGTCACTGGAGATGAGCGGCTCCTATCCGTCGTTGCGCAGTTTTCTCACCAACCTTGAGCAATATGTGCGCATTCTGAATGTGGGAAGCATTCAGGTCTCCGCCGACCGGACGACCGGACAGTTGCGGTATTCGATAAAAGCGGACTCTTATTTTCTCAAATAACCATGGCAACCACAAAACAAAGCAAGGTACTTCTCTATGTAATCATGCTGTTCGGCTTTGTCACGGGATACCTGTATACTATGCAGTCGGACCCGGAGGCCGCGGTGCCGGTGCTCGATAACCGCTTTCAGCTGACATCATTAAAGAGTTTGGAGGGCGCGCGCATCGACCAGTCGGTCTTTTCCAGTGAGCAGTACAAAGCGCTACGGATTTTCGGATCCCTGCCCGTCCAGGCAGGCGGCGGCGGAAAAGACAATCCGTTCCAATAACCCAGCATCGAATGGCGGGCAAAGTTCCACAAACTCTCATCAATGAATTGGTGCGCATCAACCGCCTGTCGAAGACGGATGCTGATGCGTTGGTTGCCGGCGCCCTGCAAGAGGGAAAAGATGTCGGTGCCGCGCTCATTGAATCGGGGGTGATGTCAGACGGCGAGCTTGCGAAATTCAAGAGCGATCTGTACCGAATCCCGCAAGTTGATCTGGAAAAGACGGAACCCGACCCCGAGGCGTTCAAGGAAATCAGCGAAGATGTCGCCGGGTTTTACCGCGTCGTTCCGTTTGCGGTGGATGGCGGCGTGCTCAAGGTCGGCATCATCGACCCCGAAGACATCAATGCGCTCGAGGCGCTCAAGTTTATTTCATCCGACAAGGGGCTGAAACTGGAAAAGTTTGTTATTACCTACAAAGATTTCGGTGCGACACTCAAGAAATTCAAATCGCTCACCGGAGAAGTCGGTAAGGCGCTGCAATCCATCGCCGAAGAAGCCGGCAAGGAGGTGGGCGATGCCGAAGAGGAGCTGTCGCTGGATCAGATCACCGCTGAGAGCCCGGTCACCAAAGTGGTCTCGGCGATGCTCAACTACGGCATCGAGAGCAGGGCGTCGGATATTCACATCGAGCCGTTCGACGATCATACCAGAGTACGCTTTCGTATCGACGGCATACTGCAGAGCGTCCTCAATCTTCCCAAGAATCTACACATGTCGGTGGTAACGCGCATCAAGATATTATCGAACCTGAAAATCGACGAGATGCGCGTGCCGCAGGACGGCCGCTTCAGTATCTTTCAGGGAAAAATGAAATTCGATTTCCGTGTCAGTACCTTTCCCACCAAAGCGGGGGAGAAGGTGGTCATGCGTATTCTTGATCCGCTTTCCAGCCGCATCGACCTGACGATGCTTGGAGTGACGGGCCGCAGTAACGAGCTCCTGCAGGAAGCCATCCACCGCCCGTTCGGCATCATCCTCATTACGGGGCCGACCGGGTCGGGAAAATCGACCACCATCGCCGGCATTTTGAAACAGATGAACACGGAAGAGGTAAACATCGTCACCCTCGAAGACCCGATTGAATATTTCATTGACGGAGTCAACCAATCGCAGACACATGATGAAATCGGCTACACATTTGCCAATGGTCTGCGGTCTATCTTACGTCAGGACCCCGATGTGGTGATGGTCGGTGAAATCCGCGACCGAGAAACCGCGGGCCTTGCGGTGCAGGCGGCGTTGACAGGCCACATCGTGCTCTCGACCCTCCACACCAACGACGCGCTGGGCGTTATCCCGCGCCTTGTGGACATGGGCGTGGAAAAATATCTTTTGCCGCCGGTACTCAATCTCGCGGTAGCACAACGCCTGTTGCGACGGCTGTGTCCGACCTGCAAAATCAAAGATGTGGCCAACGCGGCCGAGCAGAACATCATCAACGATGCGCTTGCTTCGATGCCCGCCCAGATTGCCGCGCCCTACCTCACGCCCCAGCATGAGATTTACCGGCCCAATATAAAGAACCCTTGTAAGGAATGCGGCGGAAAAGCGTTCAAGGGGCGCATCGCAATCTTTGAGATGCTCAAGATGACCGACGAACTGGAGAAAATCATTTTGGGGAACCTTTCCGAATCCGCCTTGCGTGAAGAAGCGCACCGGCAGGGGATGTCGACGATGTTCCAGGACGGCATCACCAAGGTGCTCGACGGCATCAGCTCGTTGGAGGAATTGCTCGAAGTGGCGCAGAGTGCACGGGACGAAGAAGAGAAGCCATTAGTTATTAGCCAATAGTACAGAGATGCAGTTTACCTACCAAGTCAAAGCACAGGACGGGATTGTATCGAACGGGCTCATCGAGGCGCCCGATGAGAATGCGGCAGTCGCCGAATTGCACGGCCGCGGATTTGTCGTGCTGTCTCTGGCGTCAACCCAAAAGGGCGTGTTCGGCAGCGACATCATGCAGTTCTTCAACCGCCCGAAAACGCGGGATGTCGTGATTTTCACCCGTCAGCTCTCCACGCTCATCGAAGCCGATGTCCCGCTGGCCGAAGGCATCCGTACGCTGGCGAACCAGAGCGACAATCCGATATTTTCCAAGATTATCGCCGATATCAGCGACAAGCTCGAAGGCGGCTCCTCGCTTTCGGCAGCGTTCGCGGAGCATCCCAAGCTGTTCACGCAATTTTATGTCAAACTCATCCGCGCCGGTGAGATTTCCGGCCGCCTCCAGCAGTCGCTGTTATACCTTGCTGACTACCTGGAACGCAATCAGGCCATCACCAGCAAGGTGCGCAATGCACTGGCGTACCCCGTGTTCGTCATCTTTGCGATGATTGCGGTGGCCATCATCATGGTGGTGTATGTTCTGCCGCAACTGTTGGTGATTTTCAAAGAGGCCGGCGATTTGCAGTTGCCCATCACGACGCGCGCGCTCATCGCAATTACCGATTTTGCCAACAGCTACATCCTGCTGATTATTGCCTTCCTCATTATCGTGGTCGTCGGTTCTCTGCAATGGGTGCGCACGCCTGACGGCCGGCAGTGGTGGGACAAGTTCAAGATGCGAATCCCGGCGTTCGGCGTCATTCTCAAGTCGCTCTACCTTTCACGCATCGCCGAAAACATGGCCACGCTCATCAAATCGGACATCGCGATTCTCGACGCCCTTCGCGTCACCGGTGACATCGTGGACAATATCGTGTACCGCGACATCCTCCTGCATGCCGAAGAGGAAGTCCGCGGGGGAGGGAGTGTTTCCGATGTGTTCCGTCAATATAAATCGCAGATTCCGTCGCTGATGACCTCGATGATTGCCATTGGAGAACGCACGGGCAAGATGGATTTCATGCTCGGTCATGTCAGTAAATTCTACCGCGCAGAATCCGAAAACCGCATCGAAAGTATCGCCTCCCT
>Ga0210377_10004407_pt1 | contig 11869 bp, 10 predicted proteins | sample PLM4_65_b1redo_FD_155480 | JGI IMG/M metagenome (GOLD analysis project Ga0210377, IMG submission 155480) | Groundwater sediment microbial communities from an aquifer in East River, Colorado, USA - PLM4_65_b1 redo | ecosystem: Environmental > Terrestrial > Soil > Riparian zone | place: USA: East... | reverse complement strand
CGCGGCCTATCCCGGCCAAGCGAACCCAGCGGCGTCTGGCGATAAAACAAACTGAGGAGATTGTGGCATCCATTGGCTTCCCCCAATGGCGTCCACGCGGCAGGTTAAGTTGCTCTCCGTTGGAATCATGCTAAAGATGATCCAACAGGGGATGAGAGATGGCTCTCTCATCTTTCGCTCGGTGCGCGAGCCTGCCGCCTTGCAACGCAATATCATGGGCAAATTCGCCCACACCGACCGTCCAACTGAATATTCTCAGCGTCAATCAAACTCGAAATTATCGCCCTATCGTCTGCAAGAATTCCCCCTCTCCGTGTTTACGGAGAGGGGGCAGGGGGTGAGGTAACGCCGTTCCATGCGGAACCCCTGTTAAGGGGCTTTGCGCCATGCCCCATGCCCCATGCTCAATCGCTTGTTCCCTACTCTGTCTTGCGCGGGTTGACCGCCAACACAGTCTCGCGCTTGACGGTCACTTGGCCGGGTCGCCCACCTTTCAAGGGGCGAACATAGCGGCGTTCTGTGATGGCAACCTCAACGCTGGAATCGGCCCGCGCTGAGGAATAGTAGGCCGCCAGTTCCGCCGCCGTTTGAAGGACAGATTCCGGGATTTCGCGCCCATCACGGCGTATGATGACATGGCTGCCGGTGCGTTCGCGGACATGCAGCCATAAATCATCGGGCTTGGATTTTTCGGTGACCAGCCGGTGATTCTGCTCGGCGTTCCGCCCGATGAGGATCACAAAGCCTTCGGGGGTGGTCACGCGCCGGAAACCCGGCTTGCCCGATTTCGGGCCGCCGAGCTTGCTGCCCTGCCAGTAGCCCGCCTTCTGCAGCTCTTCGCGCACAAGATCGATCTCCGGCCAGCTTTCCGCCAGATCGAGATCGGTGGCAAGCTGGGCCAGATAATCGGCCTCGCGGCGGGCGGCGGCAATCAAAGCAGGAACATCGGCGGCGGCGCGTTTGGCCTTGTCATAGCGGCCAAAATAGGCGCGGGCGTTGCGGGCGGCATTGCGATCCGGGTCCAACGGGATCGTCAGCGGCGGGCCATCCGGGTCGTACTGCGCGACCAGTTCAACCTGATTCGGCTGGATGGTCGAGGCATAAGCAAGGATAAGCTCGCCCTGCTTGCGAAGAAGCTCAATGTCGGCGGCTTTCGCCGATTGGCGTTCCAGCGCAGCCAGTTTGCGCTGAACGCGCGCCGTCGCGCCTTCGACCTGCTTGCGGACAACATCCTTGCTGCGAACATACGGATCAGGCGCAGCCGCCGGGGACGCGAAATAGGCCGCCAGCGCCGCGCTCATCGATTCGGCGGGTTGGGAAACGCCCGAATAACTCAGCCGATAAGCGGCAAACGCCCGAACGCCTTGGCCATCTTCGGCGGGGACAATGCATGGCGACCAACGGCGGGCGATCACGTCGGCCAGAATTTCGCTCCAAACCCTGAAGACGATCTCCGGCGAAAGATCAAAGGCCGTGGCTTCGGAGTCTTCACAGGCGCGAAAGATGATCTCGCGGGCCAGCAGCGGGCTGATCCCGCCGATAGCCGCCACCAACACGCGCCACGCCGCGGAGTCGGGTTCGGCGCGCAGGATGGCGGTCAAGCCTGATTCCGTGACTTGCTCCGGCGTCAGCTTGTCCTGCGGCGGGGGCGGCTCGTAGACTCGGCGCGGCAAGATGACACGGCGGCGGTTATCGGCGCGCCCCACTCGCCGCGCCGAGTCCAGAATCTCGCCTTCGGCGGTCAGGATGAGATTGCTGCGCTGATCCATGAACTCGGCGATCAGGCGCGTCTCCCCTTCCGGGCTGGAAAAGTCAAAAGTGAGGACTCGCTCCCACGCGGGTTGGGTGATCGCTGTCAGCCGCGCGCCTTCGACATACTTGCGGATCAGCAAGGCGACGGTGGAGGGCTGCTCCACACCCCGCCGGAATTTCTCGGCGACCAGATGGCAGCGCGCGGCTTTCGGCTCGACGGAGATCAACAGGTAGCGCCGCTGCTGGTGGGCGTAGATTTCCAACCCGAAGGAGAGGTCGCTGACAATCGTCACGTCCTGAACGCGGCCATCGACCAGCAGGACGCTAAGTTCATCGGCGAGGGCGGCAAGGGTGACAGCGTCGACGTACATGACCCCAATTATAGCAGCTATTGTCGCTATATTGAGAGCAGGCTGTGTGGTACAATCCCGTCATGCCTAACGCTGAAACTCATCTGGCGGCGGCCTGCAATTTGCTGGCCCAGCCGGAGATCAAAGCCGATTTTGGGTGGCTGGCAGCCGACGCGCCCCACGCCGCTTTTCTGCTGGGATCGATCAGCCCGGACGCGCGGGCGATCAGCGGGCAGGCGCGCGAAGCGACGCACTTTTTCACCATCCCGCCTGCCGACACCCGCCCCGCCCCGGATGTGATGCTGGCCGATTGGCCTGCGTTAGCAGCAGCGCATGATACAACTCAGGCGGCTTTCATCGCCGGGTATATGACGCACCTGATTATGGATCAGGCGTGGGTTGAGATGATTGTGATGCCGTCATTGTTTATTGACGACACAAAATGGAATGCCCGTCACCCTAATTGGCGGCTGTATTGCATTCTGATGACGTATCTCGAATATCGGGCGGGGCCGCTTCTCCCGGCAGAGATAGCGCTATCTATAGCGGGGGCGCGGCCCAAACGCTGGCTGCCATTTGTTGGCGACTTCTTTCTTCGGCAGTGGGGCGGACACGTCGCGCGGATCATCCAGCAGGGCGGGCCGAGATTGCTGTCCAGCGGGCTGGTCAAAACGTGCCGGATGCAATCGGATGAGATGGAAGCTATCGTGCTATCCGAAAGCGGCATGGCAGATGAAGCTTACCCGACTGTGCCGCGCGACCAGATCGCCGCCTTTGAAGCCGAAACTGCATGGCGAAGCCGGGACATCGTCATACAATACCTGTCAAGCCAACGGGGAAAAGCCTCACTGTGAAAATTCTGGTCACCGGCGACGCCGGAGTTATCGGCTCGGCGTGGGAATAGTATCACAGCCACATGGGTGGCTGTGAACCAGTAGAGAAGATGCAATCACATTGCGGGTTAGGCAAAGAGAGTGAGTAGCCATGACATCCAATGGTCGGAAACCTGTCCTCTACGACTATTTTGACAGAACAGCAGATGTACTTCAGGCTGAATACAAACGGTCAAAGCTTCAAAAATCATCGCCTAATCTAGGTGACAATCGAGAACTCTTTTGTGCCAAATTCCTTTCCGGGGTACTTCCTCCCCGTTTAAGCATACGGAAGGGTGAAATATGGGATGGGCAAGGCCACAGAACTGAACAGCTTGACACAGTTATATTGAGAGACGATACACCATCCCTCACCTTTGGCGACACAGACTCCTACTTGGTCGAAGGTGTTTTTTCAGTAATTGAAGTTAAATCAAATTTAAAGCGCGAGAAACTCTGTGATGCAATCGCCAATCTGCGGCCAGTGAAATCACTGATAGCCCACAAAGAAGGTCTTTCAATTCTCGGTATGCCAATAGAATATACCCTTGAGAAGCCTTTATGCTGCGTTTTTGCTTATGAGGGTGCAACATGGGAAACATTGGCTGACGAAATGCAAATTCAGAATGGCTGGGAAGTCATTGATCTGATTTGTGTACTAAACCGCGGCGCCCTAATTCGTAATGGCCTCTGGTTTCGTGAAGATGGGGTTCTCTTCCATATGGTTAATAGCAAGGCGGCCTCATTAGGGATGCTTTATTTTCATTTATCCACATTCGCGTCTAACTTTATTGCAAGGAATATCAGTATTCGACCCTACTTTGAGCCGTTTGAAGGATGGAACGATTCAGGCAAGTGGATTGTCGCAAAACTAAAATCGTAAATAATGCACATCGCTTTCAACGCCTGGTTCTGGAATCGCCCCGACACGGGCAGCGGGCAATATCTGCGCGGTCTGGTCAAAGGTCTGCGCGCCGCCGCGCCTGATCTCCGCCTGACCCTGATCGCCCCCGAAGGTTGGCAAATCGAGCCGCCAAACGGCGCGACCGTCGAGCGTGTTTCCCTGAAGGGCAGCGGGCATCTGGCGAAGGCCGTGTTTGAGCAGGACGGCTTTCCGAAAGCGGCGGCGAAAGTCGGCGCCGACATTGCGCATGTGCCGTACTGGGGATCGCCGCTCGCCAGCCCGATCCCGGTGGTCGTGACCATCCACGATTTGATTCCGCTGATCCTGCCGCAATATCGGGGCGGAATTTTGGCGCGGTTGTATACTGGGCTGGTGGCTGCTTCAGCGCGCGGCGCGGCGGCGGTGATCACCGATTCCGAGCATTCGCGGCAGGATATCATCAAGCGCCTGGGGCTGCCTACCGAGCAGGTCACGGCGATACACCTCGCCGCCGGGGAAGAATATCACCCACGCCCGGCGATGACGCTGGACGAGCCAGTTCGCAAGAAATACGGCCTCCCGCCAGAGTATGTCCTTTATCTTGGCGGGTTCGACGCTCGCAAGAATATCGAGAATTTGATCAAAGCCTTCACTTATGTCAAAACCGGGACACAGGACGCCTACCCGCTGGTGTTGGCCGGGAGGCTGCCAGAAAAGAAATCGCCGCGCTTCGCCGATGTTCGCGGACTGATTGAAGCGATGAATGTGAGCGATGTTGTTCAACTGATCGGCGAAGTGGATGAAGCCGACAAGCCCGCGTTATACCGCATGGCAAACTGCTTTGTGTTCCCGTCGCGCTATGAAGGCTTTGGGCTGCCCGTGCTGGAAGCGATGGCTTGCGGAGTCCCTGTGGTGACCAGCGACCGGTCATCGTTGCCGGAGATTGTCGGCGACGCGGCCTTCACCGTCGCGCCGGATGACGCGCGGCATTGGGGCGGGAGCATCCTCGCCGTGCTGGTGCAGGAAAACGTCGCGCAGGATTTGAAGGAAAAAGGGCTGGCCCGTGCGCGCCAGTTTAGCTGGGAGCGAACCGCGCGCGAGACTCTGGCGGTGTATGAAAAGATTGCGCAGGGCTTGCCTCGTTGATCAGGGAGTCCGCGAATAGCAGCGCTGCTATTCGCGGACTCACGCCTGTCTATCACCGAATATCAACCGAACCCATGCCCATTTCGATCCGCAAATCGAGCTTGTTCTTCGCCTCGGCATAATTCTTTGATTCGTAAGTATTGCCCGATTGGGGGAAGCGCTTGGTGTCGATATTGATGCTCGATATGCCGCCCTCCCAGCGAATGCGCGCGGCAACTTCGGGCGGAATCTGGACGCTGATTGACGCCGCGCCGCCTTCCAGTCGGGCGGTGGTCATCCCGACGTTGGCGGGCATGGATAAACTGGTGGAACTTGCCCCCGTCTTCAGGCGCAAATCGGTGACCTTCACATCGGTCAGGTCAAAGCGTGTCTCCGCTGCGCCCATTTCGATATCCAGCGCGACGGGGATCGCCTTGCTCAAGCCGAACGACCACGCCCGCTGCCCGCCATCCCACCACAGCCAATTATCACTGGAAGCATTGAGATCGACATTGAGCGCGTTCCCGTCGCGCCGAATGACCTCCTCAACGCCGCCCTCGAACGCGCCTGACAGAAGCTGCCCGGGCATGTCTTGCCCCATTACCGTGACCCGCCCCGCGCCATAGCGAATCCGAATTCGCGCGCTTGTCGCGCCCTCGGCGGGAATGGACAACGATTGAGACGCCTTACGGCTGGCGTGCTGTAGCGACCCCGTTAGCGCCGAAAGACCCATCAGGATCAGCGCAATAGGGATAATGACTTCCCATAGGTTGACATTGATGATCTTCAAATTGTTGAGCAACAACAAGCCGCCTACGATGATCAGGATCAATGGCCAAAAGAGGCGATTCCAGCGCATTTCATTGCTCCTTGATAAACATAGGACAAAGAATAGAGATAGCTGGCAAGTTTCCTCACTATCTATACGCACCGCGGGTAGATTTGACGCAGCCAATTGCCGATTGGGAGGGGTTTTACTACAATACGTAGCTCGCCAATAGTGAGGTATTTCATGAACAATGTTGAGCTTGATCAACTATATCAGCAGGGTGTCGCCGCCATACGAGCGGGCGACAAAGCGAAGGCTCTCGAATTGTTGGGCAAAGTAGTCGAGCAAGACCAGCTCCACGAGCAGGCGTGGCTGTGGTTGAGCGCGGCTGTAGAAACGAGTGAGGAACGCGTCCTGTGCCTGAAAAATGTCCTGACCATTAACCCCCAAAACGAGACGGCTATCAAGGGCTTGGAGAAACTTGACGCGCTACCGCCTGCGTCCTCCGATGACAGGCGCCCGGATTGGCTACGAGGCATGTCAGGGCAATCTTCAGAAGCGCCACCCTCAGAGCCGCCAACCGATCCTGTCACGGCGACAGACGCGCCCCAGGAAAGCTGGCGCAAGAAGCTGTACGAGGATGCCACCTATACGGTGGATGCTTTGATTGTCAAAGACAAAGACGTAGCGCCCCCACGCACGTTCAGCGATCTGGTGGGCGCCTGGTTGTCAGCGTTTATTTTCAAAATCCCCGGCGACTATCAGGACGAAGTGGATTACGGCGCGCTGGGCCATATTGCGATCAATGTAGGCGTGTCGGTGCTGCTTCAGGCGCTCGCTATCGTTTTGTTTTTTGGAATTCTCGCGGCAACCAATCGCAACCCCTCTTATCTTTTCGATGCAGTGGCGCGGTCAAACCGGGAAATGTCGCAGGCAGCCGCGCGGGTTTCACTGGCGAACCTCGCCCCCGAGTCGCTACGGCCCGCGCTGGGAATCTTGTTCTCAAGCGCCTCCGGCGTCCGCATCCCGGTTCTCTCCGCCGCGCTACTGGCTTCGTTCGGAACGTTGCTCGTTGCCGTGTTGGTATGGAACATCCTGTCCACATTTGTGTTCCTGATGTTCCAGTCGCTGGTGGTTAGCCGGGTGTCCGAGTGGTTGGGCGGCAAAGGCAATGTCTTTGCGACAACATTGGGCCTGAGTCTCGCGCTCGTCACCAGCGCGTTGATCAATCTGCCGCTGGCGATGATCGCCGCGGTTGTGCCATTTCAAGTATTATTTACGCTGCTCGCTATTTCCGCAGTCTATCAGTTCGCTCAAACGGGATTGGCAATCAGCGCGGCCCACCGCCTGAATATTCTGGCGTCGCTTGGCGCAGTGGTTATCAGCGATGTCGTCACCAACGTTGGCTTGTCCTGCGCGGTGTTTTTGCTGGCTTACCTGATCGCCGCCGGCGGCGCCCGCTGATCAATAAGTTCAGGTTGCCCTGTCTTCCTCGTGCGCAATCAGTTCTGCCGTTTGCAGGTCGCCGGGCGAATTAACGTTGATAAAGCTGCGACGCTCCGGGTCAATCGCGTCAATCTCTTCCCCGGAGACTTCGCGCACATGCGCTGCTGAAAAAAAACCGATCATTCTTAATTTGCCTGCGTCCATGTTGGCTCGGATAGGTTCCAAACAACTTTTACCATAGATGGCGTGCATGCTCTGAGGATAGCCGTCACTTGCCAGCGGAACAACCACATCAAAACCTTCGCGTAGATTGATGATATATTGGAGCAAGGCGGCGTTTAGAAACGGTTGATCGCAACTGACGACCAGCGTATGATCATGGCCCGCCAGCCATATAGCTGTGTATAGTCCTCCCAGCGGGCCTTTGCCGGGGATAATGTCAGGATGCACGGGAACGCCAAGCGCGGCATATTCGTCCGGCGTGTTGGCGATGATAAAGAGTTCGCTGCCTAACTCCCGGACGCGCTCAATGATGCGCTGAACAATCGGCTTGCCGCCGACCCGGACAAAGGCTTTGTTTGTCCCCATGCGGGAACTTTGCCCGCCAGCGAGGATTGCAACGCTGATCAAATTCTTCATTAGTGAGTGTCCACTCAGAATTTATTGGTTCAAGCGCCCCGCCCTATCCACGACTAAGCCAACTCGTGAGAGCGTGGCCGGGAAATGGCTCCTCAGAAACAGCGGGTTGGCATGAAGAGTCTAACATGAATTCGTGTCACGCATGACGTCTTTCGCCAAATTGGGCTGGCTATGCTAGGATTACCATACGACAGTTCGTTGAAATTCAACCGGCAAAGTGTCTATGAAACGTGGCCGTTCTTTGCTGATTATGATCGCGCTTCCGGCGATAGTTTCGCTGGGTGTCACCTTGTTTGTCCTGACGATCTGGGACGCCCAGAAATCGCCTGAACAGCGGGTGATCATCTTGCCGACTCACAGCGGCACAGCTTTGATTTCCGCTCGCTCTACACAGGCTGGCGCGGCGGGCGAAGACAACTCCGGGACAACCCAACCCGACAGCGCGGATGTCTCCGCCCCTCCGTCAGTTTCCGGATGCGAAAACCCTACCCATGTGGTTGTGGCTGGCGAAACGCTGGGCGTTATTTCTGGGCAGTACGGGGTAAGCGTCGACGATCTGATTGCCATGAATCAGGCTGTCGATCCTTTGTTTGATCCTGACATTCTATCCGTCGGCCAAACGCTGGTTATCCCGTCATGCGGCATTCCAACCTCAACAGTGGCCCCAACGCCCACCGACACCCTGGTCCCGACCCGAGACATTCCAACGCCTGTTGCCACTGCCACTGAGCCTGCGCCGGGGACAATTAGCGTCAAAATTGCGCGGGTTCTGAATATCGGAGACATAACCCGCGAGGCCGTCGAAATTCTCAACGAAGGCTCCCCGGTGGATTTGAAAGATTGGACGCTCTCCAACAACAAGGGACAAGAATACAATTTCCCGGCCTTCCGGTTGTTCACGGGCGGGGGCGTTATTGTTTATTCGGGTGTGGGGCAAGACACCCCGATCAATTTGTATTGGGGGCTTACAGATTCTCTATGGGGGATAGGCGACACTATCACATTGCGCGACAGCGAAGACAATCTTCAAGACGAGCTCGAAATTACGAAACAGCAACCATGAACATGTTTGATGTTACGTGAAACCCTGTCTATACTTGGGGAAACTAAATTAAGCAAACCTTTCGCTGGAGAGTTTAGAATATGGGCGTTAATTTTTCTGAAGAGTTTCTGGAAAACGGCTTGCTCAAAATATCGTTGTCCGGCTCGTTGGACGCTCCCGGCGCTATGGGCGTTGAGGAGCAATTTCAAAATCGGCTCAATCAGCAGGGCGGCAACGTGATTGTCGATTTGTCCGGGCTTGAATATATCTCCAGCTATGGGCTGCGCATGCTGCTCATGGCGGCCAAGGGCTTGCATGATCGTGGGGGCGGTTTGTATCTGGCGGCCCCGTCACCGCATGTGATGGAAGTGATCAAAATGGCTGGCTACGACACCATGTTCCCGGTCTATGAAACCGTGGATGAGGCTCTTCTACGACTTTCATAAACTAATTGAGGAGTTGCCCGTAGCTGCGTTTTTTGATCAGGATGCAAACTACGCCGTTGCCTATCGCGCCAATATCGAATTTCATTATTGCCCGACAAACAAAGCGATCTTCTCCGGTTCAACAAGATCGTCTTTGCTGGCTCTCTGTCAGCGATTTTGTTGAACAGCGCTGCTCTACGCGACATGCCTCTTTTTACGTCTTTTTCGGGTGAAGGTGTCAAGCAATAAAGCTTGCTTTTAGCAGCGTTTCAGCGCAAGGTTTTATCAACTCATCGGTTTTGGATAAGCCCTGTTTTTGAAACACTTCCCACTGGTTCAGGGTATCTGATGGTCAAACTGATCGTGTTGTTTCGTGACGCAGACGAATATCGCCGTGATTATGATGAACACTACAATGAGTTCCTGATGAAGATCGACCGCCTGCCCCGAATGCGTCGCAAGACCGTTAGCGAGACGTATGCGGGGCCGGGCGGGTTTGTTCCATTCCGCGCCATGGTCGAAGCTTATTTTGACAGCCGCGGCGATCTGCAGGCCGCGTTGACTTCGGAGGCAGGCATTGAGGCTGGGCGTGTCTTGTTGCAGTTCGCCGGGCCAGATTCGATTACCCTGTTCGCTGACACACAAGAGGAGACGTACTAGCTTGAATGGCGCAATGGCGGCGAAGGCTCTCCTGAAGACAAATCAAAAGGGGCGGCGCATCGATGCGCCGCCCCCCTTTATGCTCTTGGAAAACTTAGTGCCCGCGAGAAGCCGTGTCCTTCGAAGGCGACCACTGCACCCACTTGTTGGTGAAGTTGTCGTTGGTCAGGAAGCTGTTGCCGCCACCTTGCCACGGCGCGCTCAACAAGTTGGGCGTTCCGGTGCGAGTTGATGTGAAGGCCACACTCTGACCACCACAGTCCCAGCTGGGGCCGCTGTTAACGCCCTCGCCGTTGGTTAGTTGATACTCCGCGTTGGAGCTCAGGTCATACGTGAAGACGTTCAACTGTCCGCCACGCTCGTCCTGATAGGCGATCTTGTTGCCATCGGGCGACCAAGCTTCATTGCCGGTGTTGCTGCCGCCGGTGGTCAGCGTCTGCTGATCGCTGCCATCGATGCCAGAAATCACCAGATTGTACAGCCCGTCCACATACGTAAGGAAGGCCAACTGCTTGCCGTTGGGAGACCAGGTCGGGAAGATGATGTCGGCCACAGCGCGTGTCACCGAAAACTCCTCGCCAGTCTCAACATTGATAATTTGCACGTTACTGTTGCCAGTGCGGTCACTCTCATAGGTGATCCACTTGCCATCAGGCGACCAGTACGGATTGATATCGTTGTGCGTGTCGCTGGTCAACTGCCTCTCTTCACCGGTGACAATGTTCAGAGTAAAGATGTCCCAGTTGCCATTGCGATCGCTCTGGAAAGCAATCGTCTGATTATCCGGGCCGAACATCGCATTGATGTTGTTGGCGGTCGTATTCGTCAGGCGTTGCTGCTCTGTGCCATCCGTCTTAGCCAGATACAGTTCCAGGTTGCCGTCACGGTTGCTCTGGAAGACAATAAGCTGGTCGTTGGCCGAGCGGCTGGGCCGTGAGTCATTAGCCTGACCGTTCGACAGGTTGGTCAACTGGAAATTCTGTCCCGCTTCGCTGCCATCCAGACGATAAATCTGGAGATGCCCGTCCCGGAAGCTGTGGAACATGACCCACTGGGGGCAGTCCGCTGCCGGGGCCGGAGCTGGCTGAACCACGATACTCGGTGGAGCAGGAGGAGGTGGCGTGCCGGGAGGCTCGGTCGGAGTCGGGCTCGGGCCCGCAGTCGGGGTCGGACCCTCAGTCGGAGTCGCAGTCGGACCCTCAGTCGGAGTTGCGGTCGCTTGCTCGGTCGGCTTTGGGCATCCGCCGGCCGGGGCCGGGATGATGTCACCCGGGTGACCCTGATGATCGGACAGTTTGTCTTCTGCATTTGCCGCATTCACCGAGACCGTGATCAGCACGTACGGGTTGGTCGCGCTGCCCGTTGCATGGCACAGCGTGATCTTCTCGTTGGTATGCGGAGTCGCTGTTTCGCCGCCGGGGCATCCGCCAGCCGGTGCCGGGATGATATCACCCGGGTGGCCCTGATGATCAGACAGCTGGTCTGATGCATTCGCCGCATTCACCGAGACCGTGATCGTCACGTATGGGTTGGTCGCGCTGCCCGTTGCATGGCACAGCGTGATCTTCTCGTTTTTGGGCGTATCGGTCGGCTTCTCGCCTCCCGGGCATCCGCCGGCCGGGGCCGGGATGATATCACCCTGGTGGCCCTGATGATCAGACAGCTGGTCTGATGCATTCGCCGCATTCACCGAGACGGTGATCGTCACATACGGATTGGTCGCGCTGCCGGTTGCGTGGCACAGCGTGATCTTGCCCGCAGGCCCGCCACCGGTCGTGCCGCCACCGGTCGTGCCACCGCCAGTCGTGCCACCGCCAGTCGTGCCGCCGCCAGTCGTGCCACCGCCAGTCGTGCCGCCGCCGGTCGTGCCGCCGCCAGTCGTGCCGCCGCCAGTCGTGCCGCCGAC
>Ga0210377_10004406_pt1 | contig 11870 bp, 17 predicted proteins | sample PLM4_65_b1redo_FD_155480 | JGI IMG/M metagenome (GOLD analysis project Ga0210377, IMG submission 155480) | Groundwater sediment microbial communities from an aquifer in East River, Colorado, USA - PLM4_65_b1 redo | ecosystem: Environmental > Terrestrial > Soil > Riparian zone | place: USA: East... | reverse complement strand
ACGTGCTGATCCTGAAGAATGTGCACGGACTTTTGTCCTCACCAAATCAAACCACTGGGAATATGAAAAGGAGGTACGTCTCGTAAGAAACGCAGAAACAGAAGAGGGAAGGGAACTTGGTCGGGTCGTAAAGTACCCACAGGATTCTCTTACAGGCATTATCTTCGGATGTTCGATTTCTGATGAAGACAAAAAACGTGTTGCAGAGGCTGTAATAAAAAATGGAGTAAATGTAACTTTCTACCAATGTGTAAAATCGGGCAGCTCATATTCAGTAAAAATTGAAACAATCTAATCGGGTAAGGAAAGGCTAAGGCGACGTTCTTGAAAAGTTAACTAAAGGGGCGTAATGTATTGGTAAGTAAAGCTTTTAAGAACGTCCCCTTGCCTTTACAGGGGGCTAAGAAATACGTAAGGGGTCTGTGAAATTATGGAGATTACGCTCACAAAGGATGTTGAGAAGAAACTTATAGCCTCAATCAAACGCTATGCTTCCGAAAACCTCGAAACTGATATCGGAGAACTGCAATCATTACTGTTCCTGAAATTCTGCTTGGAGGAAATCGGACCGGCTATCTACAACCAGGCTATCTTAGATGCACAGACGTATATGCAGGAAAAGGCGCTGGATATTGAAAATAACTGTTTTGCCCCCGATTCTACCTATTGGGTCATGCATGATAAAAAAGCAGCGCAACGTCGATCCGGGCGGTGAAACTGCAGTTCAGTCAGGCCGTTGTGGCGGTCGGAATTTATTTCGCGCAACCTGAGTGGTTGGACGACCTTCGAGGGTTAGACCTACAAAATTTGACAAATCCAGATAACCAACGGCGACAAAATCAAATATCCAACCAGGCAGAAGCACCGGCCTAAAACCGCCGGTGTTCTCCCGAAACCGTTGGCGAAAATATGAGAACTCCGTGGTTCACAATAGAAGATATCGGCCCTAAAACTACAGCGATCAGTGAATACGGACACTGGGAGCAGGTGCACTCCTATCTGTTCGAAGGAAGCCGCAAAGCAGCACTGATAGATACAGGATTGGGCATTGGCCGGATAAGTGAAGTTGTGGGCAAGCTTACGCAGCTTCAGGTTGTAGTCATAACGACGCACTGTCATTGGGATCATATCGGTGGGCACGGGGAATTCAATGAATTGGCTATTCACCAGGAAGATCGAAGGTGGCTCGAAAACGGATTGCCGATTTCGAACAAGGAGATCCTCACAAATTTGTTAAAAGAACCATTCTCGCAGAAGTTGCCGAAGTGTTTCGACCCAGACAACTATCATCCTTTCGTGGGCAAGCCCCAGCATGTTTTGTATGATAACAGTGTAATCGATTTGGGGAATCGGCAGCTCAAAATCGTACACACACCGGGTCACTCGCCCGGACACATCTGTGTATTTGAGGAAGAGACGGGATACCTTTGCACCGGAGATATTCTGTATGAAGGAACGGTGTACGCCAATTTCCCGAGCACAGACCCATGCAAATTACACAATTCTATAAGACGTATTGATTCTATTGAGCACGTGTCGCGACTTCTCCCAGGTCACAATAGCTTAGATATTCCAAGGTCTTTTCTCACAAAGGCACATGTGGTGTTGGATAAGCTTGCCGACGCAGGATTTGTAAGACATGGCACCGGCGTTCATGAATGTGGAGGTATAAGTTTTATTTTTTAACGTTCGCGATGTGCAGGATTTGTGCAGGATTTGGGGTCTACCATGGGATTTAAGCAGATGACGAAACACTTCCGGGGTAATTCCGGGGAGGGGTAATTCCGGGGACACCATACTGAATTATTCCTTAGGGGTAATTCCGGGGACACCATACTGAATTATTCCTTGACTGGAAGAGGATATTGAATTAATTTCCGCATATGGCCCGTATTGCTCGTGTTATAGCCGCAGGCATTCCCCATCATGTGACGCAGCGTGGGAACCGGCGGATGACAACTTTCTTCGAAGATAGCGACTACAGTGCATATATCGACCTCATGGCGGAATGGTGCGGGAAGTGCGGGGTGGAAATCTGGGCTTACTGCCTTATGCCGAATCATGTCCATCTCATCACCGTGCCTGAAAGTGAAGACGGATTGCGCCGGGGGATTGGGGAGGCGCACCGGCGGTACAGCCGCATGATAAACTTCCGGCAAGATTGGCGGGGACATCTCTGGCAGGGGAGGTTTGCTTCTTTCCCGATGGATGAGTCATATCTACTTGCCGCTGTCCGTTATGTGGAGATGAACCCGGTTCGGGCGCGTCTAGTCGAAGATCCGTTCTCATGGCCATGGAGCAGTGCGCAGGCGCATTTAACCGGGCTTGACGATAAATTGGTCAAGGTAGCGCCGCTTTTGGAGATGGCGGGAGACTGGAAACTATTCCTTGGCACGGCGACGGAAGAGGAGATGGAGAAAATCAGGCGCCACGAGCGATCGGGTAGACCGCTTGGTTCGGAACGCTTTGTAGAGAGGCTGGAATCAACCCTGGAGCGATTATTGACGCCCGGCAAGCCCGGCCCGAAGGGGAAAGGGAATTAAGTATGGTGTCCCCCGAATTCCACGGTGCATAAATTTGTTTCATAATTCATCCTTCATAATTCATACTTGCATTTATGCTTGTAAAGGTGTATGGATTGGCGTAGTTATGCAGTTATTTGGAGGGGACTATTGAGTTACTCCGAAACCATGGGGAAAATTCGATTATAGGCAAGCCGCCCTTGTCAGCCTGGTGCTGACGGCGGCTTTTCTTTATGTGCAGGTGTTGGCAGAGAATCACCTTGGGAAATAGATCTGTCCCGCTTTTCCTGTCTTGTTTTCCCGAGGAAAAGATAGCCAAGGTAAGACAGAGCCTTCAAGTTACAGTCTTTCAGGCCTGACCCCATTTTATGTTCATTTTATGTTCTGAAGCCTCGAACATGCCATTGCGAGCACAAGTCAAAGCAGTGGGTGGTAAGTGGAACCCTGAGAAGCTGCTCTGGTTTGTGACTTATGGCAAAATAGCAGGCAGCCCACTGGAAAAGCATCTACATATAGATGACAAAGATAAACCGAGAAAATAGGAAAAGCATCTACAGGTATATGTTTTGAAGGCATCTACATACAGATGCATGTATCTACAGGTAATGACTTGCATCTACAGGTAGATGACAGGTTCTGACCGCTGAATAACGAGTTGAACAGGAAGAATTATGAAATTACGAATCCTCTCGATTTTGCTTTTGCTACTTTTTGTCGCCCAGACAACAAAAGCCGCCGAAAGCTGGCAAATAACTTCGTATGAAAAGGCTGAAGCTCTTTTCCTTGCACTCGATAAAAAGGAGGAAGAAATTCTGACCAGCTATGAGCCAAAGATGGCTGAGTTTTATGCAGTCTTTACTCCGTACCAAGATGCCGAGAGGAAGATGAGGCGATACGTCTTTTCCAAGCAAATGAAGGAAAATTCAAAATCGATTGATTGGACGGAATTCTGGAATTGGGCTCGGAGTTGGAACATTGGAACAAAAGAACAAGAAAAAATTGCGGCCGAGGATACCGCCTACAGAGCACTACGAGAGGGTTTCCTGGCTAAACGAGAGCTATGGAAGAAAGCAAAAGCCCTTACTCGGATGCGGAACGAAGTGTACGAAAAGCACTCTGACGAATTTGTCCTACTCGAAGAGAACCTTTTTAAGGAATTGAAGGCATTACAGGCTGAGGTGGATAGGCGGATGTCCAACACGCCAGTGGAGCAGTCGCGGTAAACCCGCGCCGCTCACCGGCGAGCCGTTATGTGAATCAACAAAATAAATCAAGATGGAGGCAATCCATGGGCTTGACGGAGCTTTTCAATGAATGGATCGTTGAACGAGGTTCGGCTAAAGTGCAAGAGAAGCATATCGCGTTTTTCCGCGACCAGCTTTCTGCGGCGGACAAGAAGACCTCGCTGCTTGAAAAGAAGATAACGGAGCTTGAAGCCGAGAACGAAAAGCTTAAGTCTTCGCTTGGAGAGTCTCGAAAAGAGAACGAAATACTGCGGAGCAAAATACAAGAACATAAAAAACCCACCAATCAAACCTCTCATAGTGATCTCCTTGAAGAAGTTAAAGTTAACATTCTTCTTTTTCTGTCAACGCATGATGAAGCGTACGCCCATCATTGTGCTTCTGCGCTCAAAATCGGTCTGCCAGTCGCGCAATTCCATTTAGAAGAGCTACAAGATGCCGAAATGGTAAACGCGTCCTACTCAGCATATGACGAGCCTTCGTGGTATTTGGCGCAAGGTGGCCGGAAATATCTTGTAAGAAATAATCTCATCACATAACCAGGAAGATGCACCGGGGGAAAAGGCTCCCCGGTCAGCTCCCCAGCCGTTGAACTTGGAATATGACATGGATGATCCATTTTTTATATTTGCCAAATTCCAGCAAATATCGCTGGCTATACGGGAGAATAATGCGTTCTTGGATGAAGGCGATGTGCTGTTTGCAGGGCGGCAAAAGGGGATTCTAAGCGCTTATCAAACAGAAATCGACTGGGAGCTCGAAGGAAATGTCATAGGAAACAGAGCTGTTATGTCGGCATCAAATGTGGGTGGGTGGAGTAAAGTATATTCAATATGTTATCCGAGAAAGATTGGTGGTGATTTGTCCTTCCTATTCGCAAAGGAAGGAGTTGTAACGACGGCAATAGCGCAATGGACGGAGTACGGCAAGGTACTGCGAGGAAAGAAAATCGGGTTTTTGCCAGTGGGGTGCCGTGACAATCAAAAAGTCGTGAATGTCATGGTAAAGGCTATTTCAGACATTGCGTCAATTTTGTCACCAATTGGTGATCTGCCATATCCAGATCCGTACTACACGCCAACAGACTTCTATCTCTACACACTTACGGACTCGGAAAGATTTATTGCTGCGTTTAAAAAATCCGATCAATGGCGGCAAAACCTCTCATATCGGTGAGGAGATGTCCAACAAACGGCACGACCCCACTCCCTCTGGTCGGGGGTCAGCCTTGCAACGTTATCGCAACCAAAGGGAGGTCACTTGTTTGGCTACATAAACAGCAATCTCTTTCGGTGCTATATCGCGAACGCGCTTACGTTGGGCCTGTACGGTGCTATCTATGTCGTCTTTAGGGCTGGCCACATTGGCAGCCTTGCAGGAATTCGCTACCCTGGTCCTGCACTCTCCGTGTTGTTCACGGTTTTATCTTTAGGGCTCTATCCAGCCATCATGCTATCCGTACTCGCCTTCAACCTTGGCAAGTTAAACTCAAACAAACTCGGCATTAAAGTTCTTCTTCTTAATATCGGATCTGCCGTAACCGCATTTATGTCAGGTGGCCTTTTGCTAGTCATTTCGGTTGTGCTATGGGCACATGCATTCTGGCTGGTTGTGGAGGCAGAGGGCGCGACTACCATTGCGAAAACGCATAACAATTCGCTCAAACCGACGCCTTACGGCGCTGCTTAGCTCAACCGTTAACTGGGAAGATAAAATGAATAACGGTGAAAATATTGTCAAAGTACTCGAATCCATATGTACATTGCTGGAATCGCAAGTCAAAGATATAGCTGGAACTGGATACGCCTCTCCACAACAGCCGCTAGGTGTTCTCAGCCAAAAACTATGGCACTATCGACGGAAACATTATGTCGGACTACATCATGTTTCGCTCCTATTTTCGGAAACTGGCCCCCTAAGCACAATTTCCCAACTGAATGGTTGGGCAAATCAATTCACCGCATTACGGAATGATTTCTTTGTTGCATTTCATGCGCTCAATAGGATTCGATACTACATGACAGAAGAACCTGTGGAGTTGGGAGATCACGTGCAACTACGTCTCTTCTTCAAAAAGCGCATCGGACGAGTGAGCTATTTGCCTGGTAGACCAGTTCATAATTCAAATATAGACTTCAACGGCCTATTCAGCGTTGGGATTCAAATCAAAGGGCAGGCTTTTGTCGCTGTGCACGTTGATCCCGACACACTCGATCTCAAGAAGTCCGTTCGATTCATAAAGAGAGACACGATGAATATCCCTGAAGTTCCACCGGAATCAGTGCTAAATGAATGAATAACCAGTTAACCATCGGGTCCAGCTGTCGGCTTTGCCGCAGCTAACCCTCAAGCCGTTGGCAGCTAACCTGTGAGGTTTAAATGATTCATTCGAAGATATTCGCTGGGCTCCAAAGGGAGCTGGAAGCTAAGTATGAAATTTCATCTACCATAAGGCACAAGGGAGAGCGCGGGAGAAGCCGCGAAACCGGCGTTGCAGGTTTTCTGAAGGAAAATCTTCCCGAAGCTTTTGGAGTAGGAACTGGCGAAGTCTTCTCGTTTAGCGCTGAGGGCGTTTCGCCACAGTGCGATATCATTATTTACGATCGTATGCGTACTCCAATCTTTGGTAAAGATAAGGCCGTACAACAGATCCCAATCGAAGGCGTTTTCGCAATCGTTGAGGTACGATCCATACTGGATGTCGGCGCACTGAAAGCCGCAGCCGATAAGTTTCAGGCGATTCGAGACCTTTGGCGTGCTGCGAAGCCTGATAACGCTTCTCCCACATGGGACGACGACGGCCCAGCGTATTTCCTCTTCGGTTTCAAACTTAAGACGACATCGCATAGTTGTTTACGCTCGTTGCGCAATAGCTCTGCTACGGATACTTCTGTAATAGCTCTGGATTCTGGCTGCTCCGTATGGGTGGGGCCAGCTGTAAAAACAAAACCTGCTCGCCCGGAATGGCTCATTACGACAGCTCCGGCCATCGGAATGTATGCAACATTGGCTTTTTTTTACTTCTTTATTCTTGAAGCGTGCCAGGCTGAGCCTCGTCGTCTAAACTTCAAGGATATTTTGCTTTCGTGCTGATAGCAACGGACCAAAGAGAAGATGAGGGTGCTGCCCTCGAAAGAGGAATAACTGATAATGCGATTCCCAACCAGAAAAATGGACCCGCCCTAGAAAAAGACGGCGGGTCATTTTCATGCCCGTTATACGCGAAAGCGAAACCATGAATCAGAAATTGCAAGGAGAACATGAAGGTGACAGGTCTCTCCTGTGACAATGTCACCTGTGGACGGCCTGACACTACTAACTTCCCCCTACTATCTTCCCCTTTATGCTACTAAGGCGGTGATTGTTTATGTCTTTTTTTGATTCTACCGAGTTTGTATTTCTTATTACACTTCCATTTTACTTATGCGGTGCAATAATGTTACTCGCTGTTAGGAAAGGAAGTATTCCTAAATGGCTTAAATATTGGCCGATACCACAATATCACAAAGACTATTCCAAAGTTGATAGGATAAGGATACATGGATTATCAATTGCTTTGGTAGGAGTTGTTTGCTTTATTTGGGCCACCAGTCCCGGATTTTTCCCAAAATGGGCTGATATGTTACGCAACAAAGCATTAATCGGCATTATATCTTATGCTCTTTTAGTTATAGGAATATATTTGGCTGATAAGATTAGTTTTATACTATTCACCAAGATTATTTTAAAACGTAAGCATATCAAGGCGTGTCCTTTAGAAAGAAGATAAGGGGACGCTGGTAGGTTATGCAGAAGAGATAAAAGAAAAAGGGGACAGATTTATTTTCTGAGAAACAGAGATAAAGCGATTCCCAACCAGAAAATAAGACCGGCCAAGCCGGTCAATTCCCACGACGTTAGTCCGGAGAATATATGACGAATGCAATGCTTATGACGGTCGCAGTCCTCTTACTGATCTTCCTGCTATCAATATTTCTAACACTGAGAAAATTCAAGCGTCAAAGCAATGCAATTCCTCCATTAAATCTTATCAGCGGTTATCAACTAAACTATCCGAATGTATTTATTCCTTGGGATGTAGACGAAAAGGAATTGAAAAATCTACTCGACGAATTTGGATTGATAAAGGTCAAGGATGGTTACTACTATATTTCGTGCGTATCGCTTCAAGGCTTGAAGCATGAATTGGGCTTCCATTTCCAATTCACTAACGAAAAGGCTGATCAAGAATTTGAAAACTATGCAAAATCAATCGGAACGATCATTAAAAAAATCGAGCCTAACCGTGATCCGGCAAAGGAAGGGAAACTGATAAAACTTGAATTCTTTCGCAAAGATAAATCAGACCCAAAGAAATCATTTGACGAGTTTCAGTCTTTTGTCGAAGAGACATTTGGGAAGCCCTTACTTTCACGAAAAACGTCGGGTTTGCCATACCATGAATGGCGGTTTAGAGGAATCAAAATATATCATTACATAAGGGATCGCATTGGTCCAGAAGAGCATATGGCAATAGAGAAAATCTAACCAGGCGGGTCCACAGCGACGCGCCTGGCGGCGCGTGACCCGCGTCGTTGTGACGAAAGAAAAAATGAATATTTCTATTTCCATTTATAGAGGCTGGGTTAACGCTCAAAATGATCCGCCTGATCGCAAGCAGATTGCACATGAAGCGCTAGACACTTATGAAAAGCTTGTTGGTCATGATGCAATAGAACGACATGAGCTTGGGCCAATTGTTATAGCAGCCATGTGTCCATATAGAGTAGCATACGACATCGGGACAGAAATGCTTGTGCGCCTTGCCTCATCAAATGTGACTGCTCAGGATGTGATACGAGAAATCGTATTTAATTCGCATAAAGTAAGCGAACGATTTCGTATTATTGCAAACTTGAGCCACGGGTTGTCTCGTGAATATACTGTCGAACTTATTAGAAAAGCTCTTAATGACAAAGGTAACCGTGTTCGGGAAAAGGCTGCTGAAGTTGCAGACAGTTTAGAATTGAAAGAGCTACTACCTGATCTCGACAAACGTTTACTGTCGGAAAATCATCCTAGTGCTAAACGAGCAATTGAATTTCATGCTGCGATGCTGCGAGATGGTTATGTACTCAAGCAAAACGTAGACGGTAGTTTTGCTTTAACTGTACGAAAAAAGAATGGTTGGAACAATGGCTGGAGCGGGAAGACAATTAAGAAAGAGGACATCGAAAACGGCAAGTTACAGTTCTTAATAGAAAAAATACAGTCCCAAATATAATTTCAGTACTCTATATAAGGTCTACTCTTGAAAAGAGAAAAGTCGGATAAAAGTGGGTCCCAACCAGAAAAATGCACCTGACCAAAGGGCCGTCAGGTGATTTTCCGAACCGTTGGCGAGAAAGCCAGAAGGCAAAAATGGAAATACCAGAAACGAAAGTATTTGAACGCGAGGTCGAGAAACAATTTGAATTCCTCGTTGACGACTTCTCTTTTTCCGGCCCGGTTTTCTTGAGCAGTAAAGAGAAATACCGTGACCGAGTTGTATATTCACTGGATGACACGGCGGTTGAGGTCCTGAACGCATGGCACCCTGCTGATTACGGATTTGAGGTCAACTACTACCCCGACAAAACCGTTCTAGAGACAGCGGGCAGCAAGGCTTCTGCGCGAGAAATAATATACTTTCGGCTCAAAGAACAACAGGACGGGGAAATGACGTTCATTCGTGACGGAGCACTAGCACTCAAGGGTTACCTTGTGTCGAGAGAAACACCGCCAACATCGGCGTAGACCGTGACGCGGCAAACACCGCCGCGCAGGTCACGCCGGGATCCGTTGAAAAGGAAGATAAAACATGACCTTCGAGGAATTTACCAAATTCGTTGATGCAATGAAACTTAAGCACCCGTTTTGGTTTGAGTTTCAAGGAGACGGGCCAATTTCGCAACAGAGGATTGATGCAATCGAAGCTGAGAAGAATATTTTATTCCCCGAAAACTACAAAAAGTTCATTTCGACATATGGTCCCGGCGATTTTGCGTTCACATCAATTTATTCACCCGACCCTCTCCAAAATTGTTCTTTATGGAACGATATTAAATCTTATCCTGAAATCCCCCACGACTTCATCCCTTTTGCAGACAACGGATGTGGAGATTATTTGGGCTTTCCTGTAACCGAAGGACATTGTGAAGATCGTGTGCTTTGGGCTGATCATGAGGAAGGATACATCCTTGCTGAATCGGACTATCCTACGTTTTTAGACTATCTGCTTATTGTTGGACTTAAGGCCGAAGAGTAAAGGAGGAGGGACTCACCATTTTTCATTTTTCAAAAGCATAATTTGAATTTTCAACAAGGCTTAAGACCTGCCCGAAAACCCGGCAGGTCAAAGCCATGACCGTTGGGTGATAAAAATGGACAACATGATAACGACAAATATCCCGCTAAGATTGGAAGACGGAAAGGTGATTGGTGCCACGCTACAGCGCCGCGCTCAAGATACTACATGCTGGCTCCTCCTCGTCGCAGAAGACATTAAAGAAACCTCAACGGCTACAGACTACTTTGAGGCATTCGCTATTATTCGTAAACGGCTAGCAAGGCGGGGAATTTTCCCTCTATGTTATGGTGCATCACGAAACGTTTGGCCTTCGGCAATGGCAAGGGAAATGGGACAAGGGTTGAAAGCATATAAACTTAAACAAGGTGAGCCCGGACGTGAAATAGTGGAGATATTTTCAACCGGTACCGACATTGAATCTGTAACGCCAGAGGAGCAGAAATCATTTGCCGCAGGTTCTCTGGGGTCGGACCAAGCTAACAGACCGATATAATTCGGTAAATATACATTTTCAGCCCCCATTTATAGCCTTAAACCCATGTTTTTGGTGGTAAAAAGGGCACTTTAAGAAAGAAGTCAAAATAAAAGGGTCAGACGGTCACTATTCACTAAATGAACAATGAGCGCCTGGCCCCTTCCGTTTTGCTCAATGATTCTTCTTACTTCGCCTCCACCGGGTAACCGGACTCAGACCACTCCTTCCAGCCCCCCTTGAGCGCATAGACCTTCATGTAACCTGAGCTGATGAGTTTCAACGCCAGACTGGCGCTGGTTCCCTCGTGCGGTCAGGCGCAGTAGAGGACCAGGGTTTTCGTCTTCGGGTACTTCCCGCTCCACTTGTCGAATTCCTGCGGATCTTCCCGGACCGCTCCGACGATCTTCCGGTCGCTCTCCGACCAGTCTTTCCCATATCTCACATCGATTAAGATGAGATCGGGAGAGCCGAGTTGAGCCTTCAACTCCTCTTTTCCCATGGGGGAGGCATCACTCTGGGAGATGTTTTTGCCCATTCCCATGCACCCCACTACAAGGGAAACCACCAGTAACGGAAGCCACTTCCTGAACATTCACTCACCCCCTTTCCCTGTTCTATTGTATTTCATTCAATGGTATCACGCGATTTCCGATGCGCAATTGCAGAAAAACAATCTCATCCTTCCGGTCTTTTTTCACCCCTTCCCGGACGCCACATTGTAACCATCCTTGTACTCCCTCACGAAAAATCCTTTCTGGCGGATTCTTTGAAAAAGATGCTATTATAACCCGATTATTTTTAACCAGGAGAATTCATGCCCTGCAGTAAATGTAAGAAAGAGTTTGCAGTTCGTTTTGTGCCGATTACCAAGTACCGGGCCCAAGTCTCCGGGTTTCGGTAGGTGGCGGTATGAATAAGGCTGAAATAAAACGGAATAAGGTGTCTCCACCTGTGACAATGTCATAAGTGGAGACCTGACACTATAAGCTTTCTCGATGTTTGGCTTGCCCATATTGATACGCTATTTTCGATCCGCACAACGTGTCCCAATTTAAGGAGTAAATTATGGGTGAACAATCCGGATGGCAGCTTAGTGACAATGCACCGGAGGCATACGAGCGGTATATCATCACTGCGTTCCTCGGCGAATGGGCGCAAGACCTGGTGCAAACCGCAGCGCTCAAGGCCGGCGAACGTGTCCTCGACCTTGGCTGCGGGACGGGCGCGGTCGCCCGGTCTGCTGCCTCTGTACTGGGAGAGACGGGCCGGGTGGTCGGGATCGATACAAATGAGAGCATGCT
>Ga0210377_10004405_pt1 | contig 11871 bp, 8 predicted proteins | sample PLM4_65_b1redo_FD_155480 | JGI IMG/M metagenome (GOLD analysis project Ga0210377, IMG submission 155480) | Groundwater sediment microbial communities from an aquifer in East River, Colorado, USA - PLM4_65_b1 redo | ecosystem: Environmental > Terrestrial > Soil > Riparian zone | place: USA: East... | reverse complement strand
CCTCCTTGCGGGGTGCCGATCCTGCCTGTTATATCAATTCTCCTCATGGCCGCCCGATCCATCGGTTCCGCGACTATCTCCTTCGGGCTGGTCTCAGTCCCCGTCAATCTCTTTTCGTCCAGCGAGTCCTCCGCCGCCATCAGCTTCAACATGCTGCACACCAAGTGCGGCTCCCGCCTGAAGCAGCAGTACGTCTGCTCCAAGGAGGGGACGGTCGTCGAGAAGGACGAGATCACCAAAGGGTACGAGTTCGCCAAGGGCCAGTACGTGCTCTTCTCCGCCGAGGAGATCAAGGCGCTGGACGAGAAGGCGACCAACGCGATCGACATCGCCGAGTTCGTGCCGCTCGCCGCGGTGGACCGGATCTATCTGGAGAAGGTGTACTACCTCGGCGCCGGCAAGGGAGGCGAGCGCGCGTACCGCCTGCTCGTCGCGGCGCTGGAGGACACCGGCCGCGCCGCGCTGGGGCAGTACTCGGCGCGAGGCAAGCAGTACCTGGCCCTGATCCGCCCGATGGGTCACATCCTGGTGATGGAGCAGCTGCACTACCACGGCGAGCTCCGGAGCGCGGACGAGGTGCCGAGGCCCGACGTCACGGTCAAGGACGCCGAGCTCGCACTGGCGCGACAACTCATCGAGCAGGGCGCCGTCGAGGAGTTCAAGCCGGAGAACTACCGCGACACGGTCCGGGAGCGGGTGCTCGAGGCGATCCAGCAGAAGGTGGACGGCCAGGAGATCACCGCCGAGCCGGCCGCGCCGCAGACCAAGATCATAGACCTGATGGACGCCCTCAAAGCGAGCCTGGCCAAGCGCGGCGCCAGCACGGCGGAGAAGAAGCCCGCCGTCAGGATGGCCGCGGCGAAGTCGGCCGAGAAAGAAGCCGCGGCGAAGCCGAAGAAGAAGGCGGGCGGCGCGCGGTAGATTCCGCACATGAAGTGCTACACCACTCGCGACGTGGCCAAGCTGCTCGGCCTGTCCGAGGCACAGGTCCGCTCCCACGCCCGGGTGGGCTATCTGTCGCCGGACCGCGGGCCCCGTAACGCCTACCGATTCTCCTTCCAGGATCTGGTCCTGCTGCGCGCCGCCAAGGCGCTGAGTGAAGCCCGCATCGCCCCGCGGCGGATCCGCCGCGCCCTCCGCACTCTCACCCGCCAGCTCCCCGTCGGTCGCTCGCTGAGCGGAATGCGAATCTCCTCGGAAGGCGATCGCATCGTGGTGCGCGACGGCAACGAGACCTGGAATCCCGAGTCGGGCCAGCTCCTGCTCGACTTCCACGTCGCGGACCTGGCCGATCGGGCCGCGCCAACCGCGCGCCGGCTGGCCCGTCGGGCGCGCCGGTCCGACGAGCCGCTCACGGCGGAGCAGTGGTACTCGCTGGGTGTCGATCTGGAGAGCGCGGCTCCGCAGGATGCCAAGGACGCTTACACCCGCGCGGTGGCGCTCGATCCCCGGCACGCTTCCGCCCGGGTCAACCTCGGCCGTTGGCTCCAGGAGGACGGCCATCCGGAGCAGGCGATCATCGAGTACCGGGCCGCTCTCGCGGCGCAGCCCAGGCATCCCACGGCCGCCTTCAACCTGGGCACCGCGCTCGAGGAGCTGGGCCGGCGGGCCGAGGCGATCGAGGCATACCGCAGGGCGCTCGACGCCGACGACAGGTTTGCGGATGCGCACTTCAATCTCGCCAGGCTGTACGAGCAGACCGGCAAGCGGGCGGCGGCGTTGCGGCACCTGAAGGCGTACAAGGCGTTGAGCGAGTAGCTTGTCATCGTGTCATCCTGAGTGAAGCGAAGGAGCCGAAGCGCAGGCATGGCCTCCTTCGCTTCGCTCAGGATGACACACCACGACGCACCGACTTCACCAACCATCGAGAAACATGCACATCCTCGTCGGCACCAGCGGCTGGTCCTACAAGGAGTGGAAGGGCTCGTTCTACCCCGCCGACCTCCCGGCCGACGGCATGCTCCGCCACTACGCCACCCGGCTTCCCACCGTCGAGATCAACAACTCCTTCTACCGCATCCCGAAGGAGAAGGTCCTGCTCGAGTGGGCCGACCAGGTGCCGGCCGAGTTTCGGTTCGTGCTCAAGGCCTCGCGCCGGATCACCCATATCAATCGGCTCTCCGCTCAGGACGACTCACTCGACTACTTCCTCCGGACCGTCAACGTCCTGGGCGAGAAGCTCGGCCCCACCCTGTTCCAATGCCCGCCCTCGCTGAAGAAGGACATCGGACTGCTGCGCGATTTCCTCGCCAAGGTGCCCCGGACCTGGCGCGCCGCGCTCGAGTTCCGCCACCAGTCGTGGTTCGACGACGAGGTGTACGACGCGCTCAGGGCTCACGACATCGCGCTGGTCGAGGTGGACGAGGACGAGGGTGCGACGCCGCTGGTGCCCACGGCGTCATGGGGCTATCTGCGGCTCCGGAAGACGGAGTACGGCGACGACGAGCTGAGAGGCTGGGCCGAGCGAATCGGGAGCCAGCCCTGGCGGGAGGCGTTCGTCTTCCTCAAGCACGACGAGGAGAGTCATGCCGGCCCGGAGGCGGCGACGAAGCTGGTGGGTATGGTCTAGCTGGCGGCTCGTCCCCCCGCGGGCCATATTCGACCCGTCCCCCACCCCCCGGTGTCACCCTGTCCGCGCCCAGCTCCGCCTTTGCGGACGCCCTCCGTGACCGGTACCTGCTCGAGCGCGAGCTCGGCCGGGGGGGCATGGCGACGGTGTATCTCGCCCGGGACCTCAAGCACGACCGCCTGGTCGCGCTGAAGGTTCTCCGTCCCGAGCTCGCCGCCACCCTCGGTCCCGAGCGCTTCCAGCGCGAGATCCACTTCGCCGCGCGGCTCCAGCACCCGCACGTCCTCTCGGTGTACGACTCGGGCGAGGCCGCGGGCCGGCTCTGGTTCACCATGCCGTTCGTGGAGGGCGAGTCGCTTCGCGACCGGCTCCGGCGCGAGGGGCAGCTCCCGCTCGACGACGCGCTTCGCGTCGCACGGGAGGCGGCGGAGGCGCTCGGCTACGCCCACGAGCACGGCATCATCCACCGCGACGTCAAGCCCGAGAACATCCTCCTCACCCGCGACGGGAACACAGCGGTGGCGGATTTCGGAATCGCCCGGGCCATCGGTGGCGACGCGGGGGACCGCCTGACCGCCACCGGGTTGAGCGTGGGCACCCCGGCGTACATGAGCCCCGAGCAGGCGGCGGGCGCGTCCGTGCTGGATGCCCGCACCGACATCTACGCGCTCGGCTGCGTCCTCTTCGAGATGCTCACGGGCGAGCCGCCGTTCACCGGCACGACGCCGCAATCGGTGATCGCCAAGCGGTTCGCCGGACCGGCGCCGTCGGTCGCGGCTCTGCGTGACACGATCCCGGCTTGGCTCGATGCCGCGGTGGCGCGGGCGCTGAGCCGGAGTCCGGCCGATCGGTTCCCCACGGCGACGGCCTTCGCCAAGGCGCTGAGCGCGCCGGCCGCCGGGACGGAGAGACCGCCCGTGCCGAGGACCGGACGCCGGAGATGGGCCGGGGTCGCGGCGCTCCTCGTGGCAGGCATCGGCGTGGTCGTCGCCTGGCAAGCCTACCATGCTCAACGCGGCCGTGCCGGGGAGGGCGAATGGGTCACTGGAACCGCGATTCCAGCCATTCGCATGTTGGCCGACAGCGGGCGCTGGGACTCCGCCTACAGCCTGGCGTCGCGCGCGAGCGCCATCCTCCCCCGCGACACGGCGCTCGAGAGCTTGTGGCCGAGTATATCCGACACCATAACGATCCGGTCGGAGCCGGAGGGCGCGCGGGTGTACTGGAAGCGCTACGCGACGCCGGCCGCTCCTGGGATTCTGCTCGGCACGACGCCTCTCCCAGCCGCCCGGATTCCATTGCGGCTCTCAAGAATCCGGCTGGAGAAGGCCGGCTACCGCCCGCTCGACCTTGCGATTTGGGCCGCGTTCGCGGCGCGGGCTCCATTCGTGCTGGGCAGCGACACCACCCTCGACGACGGAATGGTGCGGGTGACGGGCGGCGAGACCGAAGTCAATCTGCCGGGGCTCGAGCACGTGAAGCCAATCCCGCTGAGCGACTACCTCATCGGCCGCCACGAGGTGACCAACAAGGCATTCAAGCGGTTCGTGGACAGCGGCGGCTATCGGCGGCGGGAGTTGTGGACGCATCCCTTCGTGCTGAAGGGACGCCAGCTGCCGTGGAGCGAGGCGATGGCCCGCTTCATCGACAAGACGGGCCGGCCCGGGCCGGCAGGGTGGGAGGGCGGCACCTACCCCAATGGACAGGCCGACCATCCCGTCACGGGAGTGAGCTGGTACGAAGCGGCGGCGTTCGCGGCGTTCGCCGGCGCCGACCTGCCGACCATTTATCATTGGAGCAGGGCCGCCTTCACCTGGGGGAGCTCCGGAATCGTGCCCTTGAGCAATTTCGGCCGGCAGGGGCTGGCACCCGTGGGCCGATACCAGGGCCTTGGGCCGTTCGGGACCTTCGACATGGCCGGCAACGCGCGGGAGTGGTGCCTCAACGAGACCGGACTCGAGCGCTACATTCTGGGCGGCGGCTGGAACGACCCGACGTACGCGTTCAACGACGCGTACGCCCAAGATCCCTTCGATCGCTCCGCGACTAACGGTTTTCGTCTGGTCGAGTATCTCTCGGACCAGTCTGTCACGGCCCGGCGGCCCATCGTCAGGCTGTTTCGAGACTTCAGCAAAGAGCGCCCGGTGCCGGATCAGGTCTTCGCCGCCTACCGCCGGATGTACGACTACGACCGCACCAGGCTGAATGCGGTCGTGGACACCGTGGACGAGGAGACCGACGATTGGGTGCGGCAGAAGATCTCCTTCGATGCGGCCTACAACCACGAGCGGATGGCGGCGTACCTGTACCTCCCCAAGCGCGGCAAGCCCCCCTATCAGACAGTCGTGTTCTTTCCCGGGTCGAACGCGATCCATGAGCCCTCGTCGAGCAGGGGCATCACGCCCTGGGTGTTCGATTTCATCGTCAAGAGCGGACGAGCGGTCGTTCATCCCATCTACAAGAGCACCTACGAGCGGCAGGACAGCCTCCGCAGCGACTATGCCGACAAGAGCAACTTCTACAAGGATCACGTGATCGCGTGGGCCAAGGATCTCCGGCGGTCGATCGACTACCTGGAGACCCGGTCCGACATCGATACGGCGAACCTGGCATACTACGGCGTGAGCTGGGGCGGTTACCTGGGAGGCCTCATGCCGGCGGTCGAGCCCCGGCTCAAGGCCGTCGTCCTGCTGGTCGCCGGGCTCGAGTTCCAGCAGGGCCTGCCCGAGGTGGAGCCCATCAACTTCCTCCCCCGGATCAAGGTCCCGGTGCTGATGCTCAACGGACAGTACGATCACTACTTCCCGGTCGAGACCGCGCAGCGCCCCATGTTCCGGTTGCTGGGGACGCCGCCGGACAAGAAGCGGCAGGTCATCTCGGAGGGCGGCCATTTCGTCCCGCGGGCTCAGCTGGTCAAGGAGACCCTGGACTGGTTGGATCGGTATCTCGGGCCGGTGAAGTAGCGGGGGACACGTGTCTCGCGCCATGCCCTTCACGCTCTACGTCGCCCTGGGCGACTCCATGAGCACCGATCACTACCCCACCTGCGACGTCCGCGATCTCGACGCCCCGCCGGGCCGCCTGGATCCGCTCGGCGCCGCCGCCCTGCTCCACCGCAACGACGACGACCGCTGGCCGGAGTTCCGCGGGCGCGACCTCGAGGGACTCTCCCCCGATATGGAGTTCCTCAACCTCGCCGAGGACGGCGTCATGATCGACGACGTCGCCACCGAGGAGCTCGCACGGCTCGGCCGGGACTCGGGGGATCCGAACATCCTCCTCTCTCTCACCGCCGGCGGCAACGACCTGCTCGACGCGCTGTCGGCGGGGCGGCCGCTGGACGGCGCTGTGCGGGGGATCGCCCGCCGCTACACCGATCTGGTCGAGACCGTGCGGGAGGAGCTTCCCAACGCCACGCTGGTGCTCACCACGGTCTACGACCCCACCGACGGGACCGGACGGCTCCCGGGACTCGAGGCCTACGGCCGGCTCCCGCTCGAGTATCTCGATCGCTTCAACCAGCAGGTGCGCGAGACGGCTCGCGGAACCCCCGGCGTGTTGCTGGCCGACGTGCACGAGCGATTCCTCGGCCACGGCGTGACGGCTCCCGAGCGGGAGCGCTGGTATTGGCGGCGCAACCCGATCGAGCCGAGCGCCAGGGGAGCGAGCGAGATCCGCCGGGTGTGGTGGGAGGTGCTGGAGGGAATCGCCTAGGCAGGAACGGAGGAAACCACGCGGAGCCGTCGCGGAAAGCAGAGTCGGCAACTACTTTCCGGGCGACCGCCACCCGAAAGCCGCTCCATGCCGCAGCGCAAGACCCTCATTTCGATCGTGATCCTGCTGGTCATCGGACTCCATGCCGTGCCGGTTCTCTATCACAGCGAAAGGGGAACGCTCTGGCCTTTCATGCAGTGGGCCATGTACAAGAATTCGCGTAGACCCGGCCCGATCGACGTGCACCAGCGGCGCATCCTCGCAATCACCTCGCAGGGCCAAACGGACACGGTGACCCCGCACCTCCTGGGCCTGAGCATAACCGTGCTCAAGCAGCGCTATCTCTCAACCATCGGAACCGGTGATCTTTCCCCTGCTCCGGAGCTGATCGAGCGGCTCAACCGGCACCGGGACGATCCTGTCGTCGAGCTCCGTCTGGAAGGCGAGACCTTCACCGTCACCGACACCGGCATCGTCAGGACGGACGATCCCGTCGTCACCTACCGGGCCGACCTCTCAAGATCGAGATGAGTTTCACACCGGTGAGCCGATGGATCGATCGCTGGAACGCCTACTGGTTTCCACCGACTCCGACCCTGCATCTCGCCGTATGCCGGATCGTCGCCGTCGCCGCTCAGCTGTTCTGGTTCTTCCCCGACCTGGATGAGCACAAGAATCTGTTGGTGAAGAACCCGGAGTTCATCGAGCCTCAGCTCATCGTCCGCGCGATCTCGGCCATCGTTCCGCGCGAGGTGTTCTTCACCCCTGACGCTTTCACCTTTCTCTACTGGGTGACGTTCGTCGCGGGCATCGCGGCGCTGGTGGGGTTCTTCACTCGGACATCTCTGTTCGTTTTTTGCGCGGGGACCTGGATCTTCATCGCCCACTTGTTCTCCTACGGCGATAGGCACCATACCGAAGCGCTGTTCGGCATCTTCCTCATGCTCCTCGCGTTCGCACCGTCGGGCGAGAGCCTTTCGGTCGATGCGCTGATCCGTCGCCGGCGGCGCCCCGCGAATGACGTGTCGGACGCGCCCGGTACGTCCGAGATGGCCATATGGCCGTTGAAGGTGATCCACGTCCTGTTTGCGCTGTCCTATTTCTCCGCCGGGATCAGCAAGTTGCTTCACAGCGGGGTGAGATGGCTGAACGGTTACACGCTTCAGGGCCACACCTTCGGCGACGCGCTCGAGCGGGGACATCCTCTGGGCATCTGGCTGGCGCAACAGCACTCTCTGGCGGTGGCCCTGTCCGTCTTCACGATCCTGCTGGAGGTCTTTTTCTTCGTGTCGCTGTTCCTGCCGCGGTGGGCGCCGCTTTTCTTCCTCGGAGCGCTGGCGTTTCAGGTTGGCCTGTTTGCGACGGCTGGATATGACTTCTTTCAGCACATGGTCTTGTTGACTCTGCTTCTGTTCTTCCTCTATCCCGAGTGGTGGCGGAGCTGGTTGAGCAGTCGCATCACTGCCGATGAGGACGTAGCGCGAATCGAAGCCCGCGTCGAGTCGGGTTAGTCATCCCTGACGTCAGCCTTTTGTCATCCTGAGCGAAGCGAAGGAGCCGAAGCGCCGCGATGGTCTCCTTCGCTTCGCTCAGGATGACACTCTCTCGATGACTGCTCGAGAACAGACCGGCGCCCGGACTCACGCCGACAAGCCGCCGGTGGCCGCGCATCGCGATCTCAACAGCTTCTCAACTGGCCGATGCTTCGAGACTTCGACACACCTCTGGCTCGCAGGGACCTGCTCAGGAACGCCGCCGCGGCCGCGGCGGCGCTGGCGTTTCGCGTACCGCTGGCGGCGTGCGGAGATGCAGGTCCCCCGCGGGAGGCGAAGACCGAGAGGTTGGCCGGGGGAACCCCGGTAGATCCGGACCACGCCCGCCTGGCCGACTGGACCGCCGCGCTTCGCGCGGAGGGGCTGTCCCGGCCCGAGACTCCGCTCGGCCGCGCCGCCACCCGCGTCGGCGAGCTGGCGGCGGGCACCCCGTACGAGCCGTTCACGCTCGAGGCATACCTGCACGCCGGCGGCAGCCCGTCGGGCACCGAGCCGCTGACGCTCTCGCTGACCCGTTTCGATTGCGTCACGCTGGTGGAGGCCTGCCTCGCGGTGGGGCGCCTGGCGGACGACGAGGCCGCTCCCACATGGGAACGATTCGGACGGGAAGTGGAGCGGATGCGCTACCGGGGCGGGGAGCGGCGGGGGTACACGTCCCGGCTGCACTACTTCAGCGAGTGGATCACCGACGGGGAAGAGCGTGGCCTGCTGAGAGACTTAGGCGCGGAGCTCGGAGGGGTGGAGGACACGCGCCCGCTTCGCTTCATGACCGAGCATCGCGGCAGCTACCCTGCCCTGGTCAATGACGCCGTGTTCCGCGAGATCGGGGCGATCGAGCGCCAACTGGACGGACGCGCCCGGCGGGTGGTGCCGGCCGAGCGCATTCCCGAGGTCGCCGAGCGGATCGAGACGGGCGACGTGCTCGCCTTCGCGACCGCGATTCCCGGGCTCGACGTGACGCACGCCGCGTTTGCCTACCGGGATGAGGAGGGAATTCTCCGGGTGCTACACGCGCCGCTGTCGGGTGGAGTGGTTGAGGTCACCCGCGCGACGCTCCCCGAGTACGTCGCCGCAATCCGGCGGTCTACCGGGATATTGGTCGCGCGACCACTCTGGGGCGCCACACACTTGTCACCCTGAGCGCAGCGAAGGGGCGGAGTCAAGCCAGGTTCATCTTCTTGAGCAGCGCCTGGAACCGGGGGTGTGGACGCAGGGTCGTGAACAGGAAGGAGCCCTTGATGCCGTACACGCTGCCGCCTCGCTCGTCATAGGCTCGCTCCAGCCAGTCCATCGCTCGGTCCTGCTCGCCGAGGCCGGTGTAGACGTATGCCATGTGGTAGGGGGAGACGTATCTCTGCTGCGACAGCTGCTCCAGCTGGTGCAGCACCTCCCGGGCCTGCTCGACCTTGCCGGCCAGGGCGTACGCCTCGCCGAGCTGGGCCAGATAGAGTGTATTGTCGGGGGCAAGCGTGACCGACTTCTCCAACTCGGCCAGACCCTCGTCGACCCTCCCACTCTTCACGAAGGCCCACCCCAGGGTGGAACGCCCCCTGGCGTACTCAGGCTCGAAGTCGATGCATCGTAGGGCCGCCCGCAACGCCTCCTCGTATCGCCCAGCCCGCAGGAGTGCGGTCGCGACGTCAGCCCGGTGCATCAGCGGATCGAGCTCCTGCGCGCGCGTCACCATCGCGATGGCTTCGTCGTACCGCTCGAGGGCGGAACACAGCCACCCGTAATGGTCGTAGACATCGGCGCCACCCGGGCTCAGCTCGAGCGCCAGCTTGAATTCCTCCTCGGCGCCGGCCCAGTCGAAGTCGTGGACGAGCCTGAGAAGGGCCGACACCGAATGCGCCTCTCCGAGTCCGTTGTCGAGCGCCAACGCCTTCGTGACGGCCTCTTTGGCCCGGTGGAAGGCCACCTCCGGCCTCAGCGCGCCGCCACCCTGGCCGGCGGCGAGCTCGGCATAAGCCAGGGCCACGCCCGCATGTGCCAACGCGTAGGCCGGGTCCTCCGCGATCGCCTGCTCGAAGTACTCGATGCCCCGGCGAATGCTCTCCTCGGTGTACCGACTGTAGCAGTGCCGCCCCTGGAGATAGAGCTGATAGGCGTGAAGATCCCTCGTGGGCTCCCGGCGGATCCGGGTTCGCTCGTCGTGCGAAAGCTCCGCCCGCAACGCGGCGGCGATGTGCAGGGCCACGTCGGTCTGGATCGCGAAGATATCGGTGAGCTGCCGGTCGTAGGTCTCGGCCCACAGGTGCTGGTCGGTCGCCGCGTCGATGAGTTGCGCGACGATCCGCACCCGGTCGCCGGCCCGCCGCACGCTCCCCTCGAGCAGCGTCGCGACCTGCAGCCTCACCCCGATCTCTCGCAGGCTCCGCTCCCGATTCTTGAAGGGCATCACCGAGGTGCGCGAGATCACCTTCAGGGACCGGATCTTCGACAGCTGGGCGATCACGTCCTCCGTGATACCGTCGGCGAAGAACTCGTTCTCCGGCTCCGGGCTCAGGTTCAGGAATGGGAGTACCGCGACCGAGGGGAGCTCCGCGATCGATGGAGAGCGTGGCTGGCCTCCGGCGCGGGTGGTGAGCGCGTCCGCGAAGGCACCGGCGGAAGCGAACCGGTCGGCCGGAACCCTGGCGAGCGCTTTCATCAGCGCCTGCTCCACCGCCACCGGTACCGTGGGGCGGAGACCGCGCACGGCGGGTACCGAATCGGTGAACCGCTTGGCGATCACCGCCTGCGCCGTGGCGCCCGTGTACGGCGGTTCGCCGGCGAGCATCTCGTAGAGCACGCAGCCAAGACTGTACACGTCGCTCGCGGCACCCAGCGTCCGCTCGCCCGCGGCCTGTTCCGGGCTCATGTACGCGGGGGTCCCCAGCATCAGCCCGGTGCCCGTGAGCCGGTCGCTCGGAGCCGCGCCTGCCGCGAGCGCGATGCCGAAGTCGGTGACCATCGCCTCGCCTTCGTGGAGCAGGATGTTCTCGGGCTTGATGTCGCGGTGGATCAAGCCATGGACGTGCGCGTAGTCGAGCGCCGAGGCGACCTGCCGCACGATGCCGATCGCCTCATCGATCGGGAGCTGCGTCTCTCGGCCAAGCTTCTGCCGCAGGGATTCCCCCCGGACGTAGGGCATGACGTAGTAAAGGAGCTGGTCGAGCTCACCCGAGTCATAGAGCGGCAGGATGTGGGGGTGATTGAGCGCCGCGGCGACCTGGATCTCACGGGTGAACCGGTCGGGGCCGAGCGTGGAGCTCAGCTCCGGCCGGAGAACCTTGATGGCGACCTTGCGGCCATGCTTGAGATCGTCCGCCAGGTAGACCGTCGCCATCCCGCCCCGGCCGAGCTCGCGCTCGACGGCGTAGCGGGCGGCCAGAGCGGTACGGAGCCGTTCCAGCTGATCGGACGGCACGGAGCGCCTCCTCTTTCGCTAGCCTGCCAATCGAGTGCCCTCCGGGTCCAAGGTAACCTTTCCTCGTTCGCCTGGTGGCGCGGCCGCTGCGGGGGCCACTGGAGCAGGGTGAGACGTCGCCCGTGGACCGGCGGTCACGGGCGACGGCGACCTGGCGTCTCTAGGGTATGGCCCCTATAAATGGAATGGGGCGATGGCTCCACCGACCTGGGAGGACGTGTGCGGTACCGGCTCATGTTGACGGCCTGCGTGGCAATCGTCGCGGTGCCGGGCTGCGGCGACGGCGCGGTAGATCCCGGCGGAGGTGGCGACGGGCAGGAGATGGCGGCCCGTTTCGAGCAGCTCGCTGATTCCGTGGATGGAGAAGGCTACTCTCCTACGGCGGAGGCCCTTCGTCACGCCGCGGAGATCGTCCGACTCACCGGCAGCGCCACGCCGGTCACGCTCACCATCGACGGCCAGGACCGCTCCTTCCTCGCGGTGGCCGAGCAGCTGGATTTCCCCAACCTCGTGTGCAGCTGGCCCAGCGACACCGGCGTCGTGGTGCCCGGCGACAGCGGCGTCATCGGGCCCACGCCCGAGCTGACGCCCCCCGAGGATGCGCCTGGGGAGTGCGAAGAGGTAGG
>Ga0210377_10004404_pt1 | contig 11872 bp, 12 predicted proteins | sample PLM4_65_b1redo_FD_155480 | JGI IMG/M metagenome (GOLD analysis project Ga0210377, IMG submission 155480) | Groundwater sediment microbial communities from an aquifer in East River, Colorado, USA - PLM4_65_b1 redo | ecosystem: Environmental > Terrestrial > Soil > Riparian zone | place: USA: East... | reverse complement strand
CTCGATCTTCGCCGTGACGTGATTGCCCCAGGCGTTCTTGCCGACCACCTCGACCACGACGGCCTCGTCCTGCTTCGCCTGCACCTTGCCCGTCATCACCATCACGTCGCCGGGCAGGTTCGGCGCGCCGAGCTTGAGCGAGAGCTTGCGGATCGTGGCGTCGGGGCCGGCCCAATCCGTGACGAAGCGCGAGACCCAGCCCTCCGTGGTCAGGATGTTCATGAACACATCCTGCATCCCCGCGGCTTGCGCGGCGGCCTTGTCGTGGTGGACGCGCGTGAAATCGCGCGAGGCCACGGCGCCGGCGACGATCAGGCTGCTGGTGAGCGCCACGCGCAGCTCGGGCAATTCGTCCCCGACCTTGACTTCCGCGAGAGCAGGGGAGCGCAGCGTCATCGCAGCTCCTGCGGCCCGGTTCGGGCCAGATCGCGGCCGAGGCGGACGAGCTGCTTGGTTCCGCCGCCCTGTTCGAGCTCGAGCGCCTTCGACCACAGGAAATACCGGTGGATGGGATAGTCGAGGTCGACGCCCATGCCGCCGTGCAGATGCTGGGTTGCGGTCGCGATGCGCGAGCCGGCCTCGGCCGCCCAGAACTTCGCGACGAGCGCTTCGCGGTGCGCGTCCTCGCCGCGCGCGAGCTTCCAGGCCGCGCGCCAGGTCGTCCAGCGCAGCGCTTCGAGATCGATCCAGGCGTCGGCGCAGCGGTGCTGCACGGCCGGGAAGGAGCCGATCGGCGCGCCGAACTGCACGCGCTGCTTCACGTAATCAGCGGTGATCTCGAGCGCGCGCTCGGAGACACCTAATTGCGTCGCGGCCAGCGCGACGAGCGCGACGTCGTGCAGCCAGCGCAGCAGCTCGCTCGCGTCGGCGTCCTCGTCGCCGAGCACGTCTTGCGCCGGCGCATCTGCCAGGAACAGCTCGAAGGTCGGCCGGCGGCCCGAGATCAGCCGCCTCTCGACGCGCACGCCGGGCGCGCGCGGGTCGACGAGGAAGATGCGCGGACCCGCGTCGCTGGCAGCCGGCACGAGCACGAGCTGCGCGGCGCACGCGACCGGCACGCCGCGCTTCTCGCCGGTGAGCACGAAGCGCGATCCCTCGCGTCGGGCGCGCGTGGCGGGCGCGGCCGGATCGGCCGAGCCCGCGTCGACCAGCGCCGCCGTGAGGATCAGCTCGCCGCGCGCGAGCGCGGGGAGCCAGCGTTCGCGCTGCGCGGGCGTGCCGGCGCGCGCGAGCGGAAGGCCGGCGAGCGCGAGCGACGCCAGCACCGGCACCGGCGCCACCGCGCGCCCGATTTCCTGGAGCAGCGCGCACAGCTCGAGCAGCGAGAGCCCCATGCCGCCCAGGGCCTCGGGCACCGCGATGCCAAGCAGGTTGGCCGCCGCGAGCTGCGACCACAGCGCCGGCGAATGCTCCGCGCCCTGCGCCTCGAGCGCCTTCAAGCGCTCGGGCGTCGTCTCGCGCGCGAGGATCTCGCGCGCGAGGTCGCGCACCAGGACGTGGTCTTCGCCGAAGCTGAAATCCATCGACGCTCCGCTAGTTCGTTGACTTCGCTCGGCTGCGCCTCGCTGCGCGTCGGCCGACTCTCGAGTCGGCCGCCTAGGCGGCGGGCCGGAAGAACGGCAGCCTCATTTCCTCGTCCACGTTCTCGATCGAGAGCTGGACCTTCATTCCGATGTAGACGTCCTCGGGCTTGCAGCCGACGACGTTCGAGACGATGCGCGTGCCCTCTTCCAGGTCGATCACCGCCACCGGCAGCGGGTAGTCGTAGCCGGGAATCGGCGGGTGGCGCAGCACCACGTAGCTGTACACCGTACCGCGTCCCCTCGAGGGGGTGCCCGTCCAGGCCGTGGATTGGCAGCTCGGACACATCGGACGCGGCGGATGCCGGAGCCGTCCGCATTCGCTGCACTTCTGGATCAGCAGCTCGCCTCGGTCGACGGCTTCCCACCACCAAGCGTTGTCGTGCGCACGCGGCGCGCGCAGCCGCCGCGGCTTCGCCGGCGCGCCGCCGGACGCCGACGCCGGCTGCGCCTGCTGCGCGGGTTTGAATTTGAGCACGCGGAACGTGATCGAGCCGAGCGCGGCGCCACTCTGATCCGTGAAGTCGCTGCGCGTCTCGATGAAGTAGCCGGTGCCCAGACCCGTCGCCTTCTCGTCCGAGATCGACGCGATCGTCGTGACCGCCCGCACGCGATCGCCCGGGCGCAGGTAGCGCGTGTATTCCTGCTCGGTGTTGGTGGCGACGACGCCCGTGTAGCCGTGCTCGGAGAGCAGGCGGTGGAGCTCCTGTTGCTTGTTCTTCGGGCCGACGGAGGTATCCGCCATCTCGAGGCCGCCGAGGATCCAGGCTTGCAGCATCACGGGCGGCGCGACGATGCCGCCGTGCACGCTGCGCTTCGCGGCCTCGGGATCGAGGTAGGCGGGGTTGCGGTCGCCCATCGCCTCGCACCAGTGCCGGATCATGGCCTCGTTCACGGCGTCCTGCGCGATCTCGACGGGGCCCTGCACGATCCCCACGTACGCCGCGAGCTGCTTCTCGAGCTCTTCCTTCGTGCTCATGCTCGCCTCACGCGCTAGCGCCGCGCCCGGGGAAGACCCAGACCGGCCATGGCGATGATGTCACGCTGCACCTCGTTCACGCCGCCCCCGAAGGTGAGCGTGGTGGCGCTGCGGTAGGCGTTCTCGAGGATTCCACCGAACAGCATCCCGGGCTCGCCGTGGAGCACCAGGCCCGACGTCTCGACGATCTCGAGCAGCAGCCGGTAGACCTCGATGCATAGCTCCGTGCCGAAAACCTTGACGGCCGACGCCTCGGCCATGTTGGGGACGCCCGCCGTGATCGACCAGGCCGAGCGCCAGTTCAGCAGCTTGAGCGCGTCGAGTTTGGCGTAGGCGCGCGCGAGATTCAGCTGCACCCAGGGCTGATCGAGCATGCGGCCGCCCTCGGGCGCCGGAACCTTCGCGGCCCAGTCCCAGACGCGATCGAGCAGGGCGTCGGCGCAGCCCGGCGAAGCGAGCGTGATGCGCTCGTGGTTGAGCTGCGAGGTGATCAGCGCCCAGCCCTGGTTTTCCGGCCCGACGCGATTCGCGACCGGCACGCGCACGCCCGAGTAGTAGGTGACGTTGGTGCGCTCGCCGCCGAGCGTGTGGATCGGCGTGAAGGAAAAGCCCTTCGCGCTCGTCGGCACGAGGATGATGGAGATGCCCTTGTGCTTTGGCGCGTCCGGGTCGGTGCGCGCCGCGAGCCAGATCCAGTCCGCGTCGTGCGCGTGGGTGGTGTAGCTCTTCTGTCCGTCGATTACGTAGCTGTCGCCATCGCGCACGGCGCGCGTCGTGAGCGAGGCGAGATCGGTGCCCGCGCCGGGTTCGGTGTAGCCCACACCGAAGAAGAGCTCGCCCTTCACGATGCCGGGCAGCAGCTCCGCCTTTTGCTCGGGCGTTCCGAACTGCATCAGCGCCGGCCCGATCGTGTTGACGGCGATGATCGGGAGCGGCGCGCGCGCGCGGTAGGTCTCGTCCCAGAAGATGAACTGCTCGAGCGCCGTGCGGCCCTGGCCGCCGTGCTCGCGCGGCCAGCCGATGCCCAGCCAGCCGTCCTTGCCCATCCTTCCGACCACCTCGCGGAAGACGGGCCCGCCCATCTCTTCCCACTCGGCATCGAGAGCCGCGCGCAGCTCGGGCGTGAAGAGCTCGCGGTAGTAGCCGCGGATCTCCTGGCGCAGCCGCTGCTGCTCGGGCGTGAACTCGAGGTGCATCCGGGCCTCGGCGCTCCGACGGCGCGCCGCGGCCGCCGGGGGCGGCCCCGGGACCGGGGGGCGGGCGAAAAGACTAGAACATGTTCCAACAGCGCGCACAGCCGGGCCGGTGCCGCGGTTGGCGCGAGCCAGGCCATCAGGCGTTCAGGCGAGCAGCGATATGCTGCGGCGGTGACGCGAGAGTCCGACGCCCCGCGCAAGCCCCGCGAGCTGCACCTGGGCGTCACGCCGTGGGTCTTCGAGGGCGAGGGACTGGCGGGCGGGCTTCCCGAGCAGGCGGCGCTGGCCGAGTCGCTCGGCTTCGAGTCGCTTTTCCTTCCCGAGAGTCACTTCGCGGGCAGCGCGTCGATCCCATCGCCACTGCTCCTGCTCGCGGCCGCCGCCACGCGCACGACCCGACTGCGGCTCGGCACGACCTCCTTCCTGCTGCCGGTGCGAAACCCGATCCACGTCGCCGAGGAGGTCGCGGTGCTCGACCGCCTCTCGCAGGGCCGCGTGATCCTCGGCATCGGGCGCGGCTTTCGCGGCGCGCTCTTCACTGCCTTCGAGGTGCCGCGCGAGGAGAAGCGGGATCGCTTCGAGGCGGCGCTCCAGGTGATGCGGCGCGCCTGGGCGGGGGAACCGGTGGCGTGGGAAGACGGCGTCGGCGAAGGGACGGCTCCGTCGCCCGTGCGTGTCGCTCCGCTTCCGGTGCAGCAGCCGCACCCTCCGCTCTGGGTGGCGGCCTTCGGGCCCAAGGCGGTGGCGCAGGCCGGTCGCCTGGGACTTCCCTATCTCGCGTCGCCGATCGAGTCGCTCGCGGCGCTCGAGCAGAACTACGCGCGGCACCGCGAGGCGCTGGCCGCGGCGCCGCCCGGCCCGCCGATCGCCATCCCGGTGATGCGCACGCTCTTCGTCTCGCGCGACGCGGCGCGCGTCGAACGCGCGCGTGCGGGGCTCGCGGAGCAGGCCGCGGCTCTCGCGAAGGCGCCCGCTTCGAGCCTGCGCCGCGCGGCCGCCGCGGTCGTCGCCGACTGGGCGATCGTCGGGGGGCCCGATGAGGTGGCCGAGGGTGTGCGCCGCTATCGCGAGAAGCTCGGCGTCACGCACTTGATCGCGCGCGTGCAGATCCCCGGACTCGCGCGCGACGAGATCGAAGCGTCTCTGCACGAGCTCGCCGCGCTTTCCCTCTAGTTCGCTGAGCTCCGCTCGCCTACGGCTCGCTGCGCGCTTCGCCGGTTGGGTTGACTCCGCTCGCCTACGGCTCGCTGCGCGCTTCGCTTGCTAGCCGCTCGCAGCGGCGAGGATCTCGCGCGCCCGGCGTTCGAGGCGCCGCAGGCTCTCCTCGTCGACCCAGTCGACGAGCCGCTCGCGCTCGAACCAGCGCAGCGCGTTGGATTCATCGCTCGTGCGCAGCTCCTGGCCCGGCTCGGCCACCAGCAGGAAACGCACGTCGAGATGCAGGTGCGCGGGCTCGACGCCGTGCGCGGGAATCGGGTGGATGTCGAGGTCGAGCGGCAGCGGATCGTCCACGTCGGGAAGGAAGCGGAAGCGTTCGAGCCCGGATTCTTCGCGCGCTTCGCGCAGCGCCGCCTGACGCGGGTCGCGCTCGCCATCGCAGTGTCCCCCGAGCTGGAGCCAGCGCTCCAGCTTGCGGTGGTGGGTGAGGAGCGCGTGGCGATGATCGGGCGAGAGGATCCACGCCGAAGCGGTGATGTGGCCCTCGAGGCAGCTGCGCTCGAAGCAATCCGCATGGGCGAGGACGAACTCGCGCACGCGCAGGGCGAGCGCCGCGTCGTCGGGGCGCCGAACGACGTGGCGCTCGAGAAGGTCGAGCAGGAGCCGGCGGTGCATCGGGCCGCGAGTGTGGCAGACGCGCAGCGACGCCGCCTCGCAGGCGCCGCTGCGCGCTCGGCTATGCCGCACTGCCCCTCACGGATTCGCGCTGGCGGCGGCTGCGCAACCGCACGCTCGGTCTGCGCTGGCATCGGCGGGAGCGGCGGCGGGCTCTGCGACGACTGGGCTCGTTCGGTCGACTCCGCTCGCCTTCGGCTCGCTGCGCGCTTCGCCGGTTGGGTTGACTCCGCTCGCCTTCGGCTCGCTGCGCGCTTCGCTTGCGGCCGCCCCGAACGTCTCGCTGTTCGCGAGCACGCGGTACCACTCCCAGCGCGCACCGTCGGGATCGACCGACCAGACCTTGTTCTGCTTCGCGTAGCAGCAGGTCGCATCGAGCTCGATCTCGCGCGGCAGGTCCTCGGCGCCGAGGCGCTCGATCGCGGCGTCGACGTCCTCGTTGCGGAACACCTCGACGCCGAGGTGGTTGAGGCGCTCCGTCGCGCCGGGGTTCTCGAGCAGCACGAGCTTGAGCGGCGGACGGTCGAGAGCGAAGTTGGCATAGCCGGGCTTGCGCTTGTTCGGCGCGGCGCCGAACGCCTTCGAATAGAACTCGACGGCCTTCTCCAGGTCGTTCACGTTGAGAGCGAGCTGTACGCGCATGGCGTTCTCCTCGGGGTGGTGAGACGTATCGATCAACTTCGATATATTCTTTACAACGAATCGAAGTTTGTCAATATGTGGCCCATGGGCACCCGCACCCGACCCGAAGGCTGCTGTCCGCTCCAGGGGGTTACCCCCCTGTCCACCCGTGAGCAGGAGCGCTGGGCCCGGCTCTTCAAGGCGCTGGGGGATCCCACCCGCCTCGAGATCCTGCGCCTGATCGCCGCCCAGCCCGGCCCGACCTGCGTCTGCGACATCGTCGCGCGCTTCGACCTGGCGCAGCCGACGATCTCCCACCACCTGAAGCTGCTGCGGGAAGCGGGGCTTCTCACCCAGTCGCGGATCGGGGTCTGGTCCTTCCACGCGATCGATCCCGGGGGCGCCGAGGCGCTCGGCGGGGCGGCGCAGGCCCTGCTCTCGGCTTCACGCCGCAGCCGCGCCAGGGCATAATCAGGACTTCCGCCTGACACCGTGAGGTCCACGCCATGGCGACCGCCAGCGCTTCCTCGATTCCGGCGCCTCTTGCCTCCGTCCGGTCCTTTCTATCCGAGAAGCACGGCCTGCTGATCGACGGTCGCTTCGCGCCCGCGGCCGACGGCCGCACGTTCGCCGTCGAGAATCCGGCGCAGGAGCGCGCGATCGCGCAGGTCGCAAAGGGAGGGCCCGCGGACATCGAGCGCGCCGTGGCCGCCGCCCGGCGCGCGTTCGACCAAGGACCCTGGCGGCGCATGAACCCCTCGGAGCGCGGCCGCCTGCTCTGGAAGCTCGCGGACCGCATCGAAGACCTTGCCGAGGAGTTCGCGCAGCTCGAGAGCCTCGACAACGGCAAGCCGCTCACGGTGGCGCGAGCGGCCGACGTGGCGCTCACCGTCGATCACTTCCGCTACTACGCGGGCTGGGCGACCAAGATCGAAGGCGAGACGATCCCGATCAACGGGCCCGACGGCGCCACATTCCTCGACTACACGCTGCGCGAGCCCGTCGGCGTGGTCGGCCAGATCATCCCGTGGAACTTCCCGCTCTTGATGGCGGCCTGGAAGCTCGGCGCCGCGCTCGCCTGCGGCAACAGCGTGGTGCTGAAGCCAGCGGAGCAGACGCCGCTCACGGCGCTGCGCCTCGCTCAGCTCGTGTGCGAGATCGGCTTCCCCGACGGCGTCGTGAACGTCGTTACTGGTTTTGGCGACGCCGGCGCGGCGCTCGCGGCGCACGCGGGTGTCGACAAGGTGGCGTTCACCGGCAGCACCGAGGTCGGGCACGAGATCGTGCGTGCGTCGGCGGGCAACCTGAAGCGCGTGTCGCTCGAGCTCGGGGGCAAGTCGCCCGTGATCGTCTTCGACGACGCCGACGTCGAGGCGGCCGCCGCGGGCGTCGCGAATGCGATTTTTTTCAACCACGGCCAATGCTGCTGCGCTGGCTCGCGCCTGTTCGCGGGGCCGAAGGTGCGCGAGGAGATCGTCGAGCGGGTTGCCGACGTCGCGCGCCGCACTCGGGTCGGCGACGGCTTCGATCCGCAGACCGAGATGGGCCCGCTCGTCTCGCGCGAGCAGTACGAGCGGGTCTGCTCCTACATCCGCTCGGGGGAGGAGCAGGGCGGGCGCGTGGTCGCGGGCGGAGCCGCGCGGCCGAAGGGCCTCGACAAGGGCTGGTTCGTGCACCCCACGATCTTCGACGCCGTGACGAACGACATGCGCATCGTGCGCGAGGAGATCTTCGGGCCGGTGCTCGCGGTGCAGGGCTTCGACGAACTCGACGATGTGGTGGCGCGCGGCAACGAGACACCTTACGGGCTCGCCGCGAGCGTCTGGACCAGGGACATCCGCAAGGCGCACCGCGTGGCGGCGGGGCTGCGCGCGGGCACGGTGTGGATCAACTGTCACAACGTGTTCGACGCGGCGGCTCCGTTCGGGGGCTACAAGCAGAGCGGCTACGGCCGCGAGATGGGCCGTCACGCCCTCGAGCTCTACACGCAGACCAAGAACGTGATCCTGAACCTCGGCTGAAGGCTGAGTGCAAGCGGGCGGCAGCCCGCGCGCAGCGAGGCGGAGCCGAGCGAAGTTCATAGACTGGCGGGCGGCAGCCCGCGCGCAGCGAGGCGGAGCCGAGCGAAGTTCCTTGACTGGCGGGCGGCAGCCCGCGCGCAGCGAAGCGGAGCCGAGCGAAGCTCGCTGAATGGAGGTTCCCGTGCAGAGACGGCGTCTCGGTCCCCTCGAGGTCTCGGCGCTCGGCCTCGGCTGTATGGGCATGAGCGAGTTCTACGGCCCCGCCGACGAGGCCGAATCGATCGCCGCGATCCACCGCGCGCTCGACCTCGGCATCGATCTGCTCGACACGGCCGACATGTACGGGCCGTTCACCAACGAGGAGCTGGTCGGACGTGCGATCCGCGACCGCCGGGACCGGGTGGTGCTCGCGACGAAGTGCGGCATCGTGCGAGAGCCCGGGAATCCCCGCGTGCGCGGCGTGAACGGGCGGCCCGAATACATCCGCTCGGCGTGCGACGCGAGCTTGCAAAGACTCGGTGTTTCGCACGTCGATCTCTATCAGCTCCACCGCGTCGACCCGAGCGTGCCGATCGAGGACAGCGTGGGGGCGCTCGCCGATCTCGTGAAAGCCGGCAAGACGCGCGCGATCGGGCTCTCCGAGGCCGGCCCGCGCACGCTGCGCCGCGCTTGCGCCGTACACCCGATCGCGTCGCTCCAGACGGAGTACTCGCTGCTCGCGCGCGACGTCGAGGCCGAGGTGCTCCCCGTCTGCCGCGAGCTCGGTGTGGGCTTCCTGGCCTACAGCCCGCTCGGCCGGGGCCTGCTGACCGGCCGCTGGCGCTCGCGCGCCGACTTCACGGCCGATGACTACCGGCTGTTCCAGCCGCGCTTCGCGGAGGGTGCGCTCGAGCGCAACCTCGAGCTCGTCGAGCGCGCCGCCGTGCTCGCCGCGAGCAAGCGCTGCACGCCCGCGCAGCTCGCGCTCGCCTGGCTGCTGCACCGGGGCGAGGACATCGTGCCGATTCCCGGGACCAAGAGCAGGGCGCGGCTCGAAGAGAACGCGGCTGCGGCATCGATCTCGCTCACTGCCGCCGACATCAAAGCGCTGGACGCCGCGCTCCCGCCGGGTGCGGCGCAGGGCGGCCGCTACCCGGAAGCGATCAAGCCGCACTGGGACTGATGCCGCTCTCGCTGCTCACGCTGAATCTGTGGAACGATGCGGGCCCGTGGCCGCAGCGCGCGGCGGGCATCCGCGAATGGATCGACCGGCTCGAGCCCGACTTGATCGGCTTCCAGGAGGCGCTGCGCGCGAACGGGCGCGACCAGGTGGCCGAGCTGCTCGGCGACCGCGGCTATCACCTCGCGTATGCGCCCGCCACGCGCTTCTGGCGCGAAGGCTCGGTCTTCAGCCACGGCGAGTTCGGGAATGCGATCGCGAGCCGCTTCCCGATTCTGGAGAGCGAGGCGATCGCATTGCCCGATGCGGGCGATGGCGAGCAGCGCTCCGCCCTGTGTGCGACGCTCGACTCGCCGCTCGGTTCGCTCTCCTTCACCTGCACGCACCTGAATTGGAAGTTCCGCCACGGCGAGGTGCGCGAGCGGCAGGTGCAGGCGGTCTGCGACCTGGTGCTGCGGCGGCGGCTGCGCGGGGGCTTTCCGTCGCTCCTGGTGGGCGACTTCAACGCCGAGCCGGAGTCGGCCGAGGTGCGCTTCATCTCGGGCCTGCAGTCGCTCGGCGGCCGCAGCGTCGCCTTCCTCGACGCCTGGCGCACCGTCGGCACGGGCTCCGGAATCACCTGGTCGAACCAGAACCCCTACGCGCGCGTCGCGCTCGAGCCCGACCGCCGCATCGATTACGTTTTCACCGGCTTTCCGATGCGCAGCGGCGTGGGCCAGCTGCTGCACTGTCGCGTGGTCTGCAACGACGAGAAGGACGGCGTCTGGCCGTCAGATCACTTCGGTGTGTACGCGGAGCTGCGCTCCGAGCCGCTCGCGCCGCACCCCTGAGGAGGGAACATGGTCCGTCTGCTGCGCACCATCGGCTGGCTGCTGCTCGGCCTCGCGGGATTCGCGGCGATCGTGGCGCTGCTCGCGCGCTTCTCGGACGGCCCGATCGGGCCCTTCCCGGGCGGGCCGCTCGTGGCCGGCGAGCTCGTCGCCGGACCAGAACCGGACTGGACCTTCGCCGCCGAGATTCCGAACATCGAGATCGAGGTGGGCGCCGAGAACCCGCGCTCGCGCACGGTGTGGCTGATCGTCGATCAGGGCGAGCTATTCGTGCCGGCGGGCTTCGCGAGCCGCAAGTCCTGGCCCGCCGAGGCGGTGGCCGACGGGCGCGTCGTCGTCCGGTTGGAGGGCAAGCGCTACGAACGCCAGGCGACGCGCGTGACGGATCCGGCGCGCCTCGCAGCGCTGGGCGAAGGCCTCGGGCGCAAGTACGGCTTCACGCCGAAACCGGATGGCTCGGACGACACCTGGTTCTTCCACATGGGGCCGCGTCCCGCTTCGTGAGCCAGCGTGTCCCGGTCGTGCTGGTCTCGGGCTTCCTCGGCTCGGGCAAGACGACGCTCGTACGCCACCTGCTCGCCGATGCGCGCCGCCGGGGCGTCCGCGTCGCGGTGATCAGCAACGAGCTCGGCGAGCTCGGGATCGACCGCTCGCTGCTCGCGAATGCACAGGGAGACCTGATCGAGCTCGCGGGCGGCTGCATCTGTTGCCGCCTTTCCGACCGCTTCGTCGAGACGCTCGAGCTCCTGCACGAGCGCGCTCGCCCGCAACGCGTGATCGTCGAGACCTCGGGCGTGGCGCTGCCCTACGAGACGCAGCTCCACCTCTGGCGCGAGCCGGTGTCTAGGTGGGTTGGCGACGACCTCGCGGTGGTGGTGGTGAACGCCGAGCAGCTCGCCGCGGGAATGGCAGACGGGCTCGCGGCGGAGATTTCCGGCGACGATCTCTTGGGTCAGCAGGTCTCGAGCGCCGACCTGCTGGTGCTCAACCAGATCGACCGCGTCGAGGCGAGCGAGCTCCCGCGGCTCGAGGCGCGGCTGCGCGAGCTCGAGCCCGAGGCGCCGATCCTGCGAGCGGTGCACGCGCGCGTGGATCCGGATTTGCTGTTTCCTCCGGACCCGACAGAGCTGCGCGTGTCGCGCCGGGCGCGGGCGGCGGAGCCGGCGTCGCACACGCACGAGAAATTCCACGCCGAGGAGATCACGCTCGCGCCGGGCCTCGCTTGCGAGGCGCTGCGCGCGCAGCTGCGCGCGCTCGCTGCCCTGCGCATCAAGGGCTACGTCGAGACGCGAGAGGGTTTGCGCGTGGTGCAGGGCATCGGGCCGCGCATCGAGCTCGTGCCCGCCGACGCCCCGCCGCCGCGCGAGCTCGTGAACCGGGCCGTGGTGATCCGACGCAAGGGGGTGTGAGCTGCGCTCGCCTGCGGCCGCTCTTATCGACTTCGCTCGCCTTCGGCTCGCACGTCAGGGGGCTCCGCTCGGCTGCGCCTCGCTGCGTGCGCGCTTCGCGCGCTTGCGGGGCGCTCGATCGCGGCGGATGGTTACGGGACGAGCAGCACCTTGCCGAAGTTCTTGCGGTCCTGGATGTAGTGGTGGGCCTTCGGGGCCTCGGAGAACGAGAAGCTCGCGGCGATCACCGGCTTTACGGCGCCCT
>Ga0210377_10004403_pt1 | contig 11874 bp, 14 predicted proteins | sample PLM4_65_b1redo_FD_155480 | JGI IMG/M metagenome (GOLD analysis project Ga0210377, IMG submission 155480) | Groundwater sediment microbial communities from an aquifer in East River, Colorado, USA - PLM4_65_b1 redo | ecosystem: Environmental > Terrestrial > Soil > Riparian zone | place: USA: East... | reverse complement strand
GGTTGGAGGCTAAGGCAGAGGCGAGGGAGGCGATCTCAATTTCGAGATCTGCTTGGGAAACGGAAGCAAGACTGAGCGCGGTTTGAAGCGTTTGCCCGGGTTCGAAGTCCATGCCCTGGGCGAGATATCCTATTCTTAAGTTGGGGCGCGTCGAAGAGACAATCCCAGAGTCGGGCTGTTCGATTCCAGCAAGGATGCGCATGAGTGCCGTCTTGCCACAGCCGTTGGGACCGATAAGACCGACGCGCTCGCTGTTACTGATGCTGAAGGAGATGTCTTGCAGGATGGGCTGGATGCCGTAGGTTTTGTGGATGTGGTGTGCGGTAAGCATAGTTGACCTGTAGTAATTAAAAATAAAAACCGAGGGCAAGCCTCGGCTGTTAAAAAGGCGACATGACGTCGCCCCTACAATTACGCAGCGGGTTAGTGCCCTGAAAAAACGGTTGGACTACAGGTTGTCAGTCATTTGCTTCGCTCCTACTAATTACGGACGGGCAGATTATATCATTGGGCAATGACTTGTTCAAGCAAATGGGTCATCTATTTGGGCGAAAGAAACAACTTCAGGACTCTCAATAATTTCAAGAAGCATCTCCTCAATGCTTCTCATAAAATCTAAGAGTTGATGCCATGCAAAGCCAATTTCAGAGCCAACTATAAAACTATAGGTTATTCCATTGTATTCTATGGTTTCGTTTTTATCGTTATGCGGAAAATACATCCCATTGTTATGAATTGTATTCCTGATGCAACGTAATAAGTCCAACAGATTTACCCATTTCTGGAGTTTCAATCTATCCAATAGCCACGTGTATATCCTCTTAAAATTGTCTTTTCCCTCATTACATGCTTTTGGGTCGAGTGTTCTAACAATTATCCTAAATGAACTTTCAAGGGCAGAGAAGAATAAATGAAAGAAACTTATTTTCAAGAAGATATCGAATTCGTGAATAGAATGGCTAATAAATTCAGCAGGTATTTTATTGGGCGCTTTTGACTGCCACCAATTATCGTCAGTCAAATCAAGCATAATAAAGTTCATTTCCCAAGCCTGCGCTACTAAGCACGTTGATACATTTGGAAAATACAGAGATTCTTACATCTTTGTTTTGATTCCCATGGGATGAGACACAATCAATCGCTCTTTGCTTTTAAAGTATACAAGCCCTATTTCGCTAAGCCTGTTGACTAGTGCTACGTTATCTGGGATGTCCATAATTCCTGCTTTCGCGAGTATTTGAGAGTAATATCTATTGTAATTAGGATTACCATTGCTGAACTAACCCATAATAACCTCCACTCGGCGCGGACGCCAGCAATAGTTCATGCACAGTGGCTACTCTCCAATCACTTCGATCTCCCTCCACGACACCCAGGAAGGGCTTGCGACAGTTTCGACACGTATATATCGAATCCCGGTGATCAGGCTTTCGGGTTTGAAGACCAGTTCATCGCCGTCGCGGGTATTGCCATCGAAAGTATGCAGGAGGATTAATTGATTTTCCGTACCTGCCCCTTTTCCCTTGATTTGGTGTACTGTTTGCCCTTCAGGATATTGACTGATCGTCAATCGAATCTCACTGAGGCTATATTCAGCACCCAAATCGATCTCGATCCATTGCACGGGTCCGCCGCCGGAATTCCATAAAGTTCCAAAATCTCCATCTACCGCCAGGGCTCCTGTAAGATCACCGGTCTGACTTGAAAAGCTGACCGGCTTGCCCAAGGCGATGTTTGCTCCTTTTCCTTCGCGCCGATATCCCAGGCTCGCTTTATCTGTGAAATATCGATTGATAAAACCTGTAAAAGTATAAGGTTCAGTCTCTGGCAGAACCCGATCTGGCTTGTCGCTCTAGGATTGAAAAATAACTTGGTCAGGCTGAACGCCGGTCACCAATTCAAGTTTCTTGACGCGCTCGCCGGTTGCTGAAAGGAAGTCTTCGTCTGTTTTATCAGCTGCATTCCCGTTGTAAATGATCCCCACTGGCACGCCAATTCTGCTGCCGTGTTCCTGAATGGCTTTTACTTCATCAGGCCATTTTGGACGTGACCAGTCAATATCCATGTGAATAAAAGCCAGATGGTATCCATTCACTTTGTAAAATGTATCGAGCCAATCCTGATACTCCTTCGCTCCGGCGGGACCCGCTAATGGTTCTGTATCACCAACCATCACATCTGGGAAAATATTTCTAACCGCCTTTATGAATTCATCCACTTCCCCGGCAATTTTTTCAGCGGTCCAGTGACAGGCGTTGGGTCCATCGTAAAAGTGACCGTAGTAATAGGGCTCATCCAGCGCGATGATATGTAATGTCCCTCCCGCTGACTTGATAGCTCTTGCATTTTGTAAAGCACTATCGATTGTGGAAAATCCTTCAATGCCAACCCCACAATCCGCAGGGTCAGAGGTCCCGTCTCGATTGCGATAGCCAGTCCGCGGCGATTGAGGTCTCCAATTACTTTCTGTAATTGCGCATCTCCAGGATGATTTCCAACCCACTCCCCATAAAGCTTAAATACTTGAATTTTTTCCGCCGCTGTTTTCCATGGAGCATCCAGCTCAAATAGTTGCATAAAATCATCTGAGCCGGTGAAGGGACGTCCTTCCACAACTGGCAGCGGTGGCAAGGGGCCAAACCAATATAATGGACGATGTGCAAGATCAGGCTCTTTTGTTATCAAAGTGGGCGTGGGCATTGGTTTTAATGTTGCATCAGGTTGCGTAGGTGAAGATGCCACTGGTGATATGGGTAGATTGCAAGCGGAGACTGTAACAATCAGAATCATGAGAATTAGAAACAGCTTTTTCATCAACGCATCCTTTATCTGAACATCAACCAGAATCCAACGACAAGCGGGAGGATCCCAGGAACCGAACTGATCAATCCGCGTGCACGGAAACCCAGGTCAACGATGGTGCGGCTGGCCTTGTCAATGAGGTACATATCTCATTTTCAATGAACGAACTATGGATTCCGACATTCATAAATGGGAACAGTGCCGGGGATATTCACCCAGTTACAGCCATTTGCGATGCACGTTCGCTCGTCTGTATAGGATGAGCAGGATGCAGTCACGCTTCCGCAGGCTTTCACGACAATATCCGCCATCACCGGCGTGCGCAGGGATACATCGCCATTGTTCTGTTGGATGACAACCTGATATTGCAGTGTGGCTTCGTCGAAGGGTACCGATCCGCCGAACAGCGAGGTGGGGTTGAGCGTTCTCTCGTAGAGGTCGCCGCCGATGGGATTCATCCCAATGCTCTGAAATTCACTCGAAGAGGAACCGGTCTGGAAGCGATAGAAGAGCACCACCACTTTGATCCCGTTGGGTGCTGTGGCGCGGGCGGTGATCGTCACCTCCAGCGGACCGCAGTCCGCGCGGCCAAGATAAATCAGATTTGTGGAACCTCGCTCGATGGAAACACCGCCGCTCTGCGATGTAGTTGGAGTAAGTGTTGGGATACGTGTTGGAGTCAGTGTCGATGTAAGTGTGGGGGTAATTGTCGGAGTCATTGTTGCAATGGGTGTTAGCGTGGTGGTGGAAGTGATTTCTGGAGTAAGGGTGACATCTACTTGTGGGGAAGTCCGTTGACCTTGAATCACAATGGTGGTTTGAGTGAATTCGCTCCAGATTTGTTTGTTGTTGCGGGCACGCACCCGCAAGGTGTATTTTCCCGGCGTGGGTGGAGTCCAGTTTCGATTGAAGGTAACCAGGCTTGCTTTTGTATCCAGGCTGTTAAACGATCCTGCGGGCTGCCCATTCACCCATAACTCAGCCTGGCTAATGCCGCCCGGGTCGGACGCGTGGAAAATAACCTGCACTGAGGCGAGTGGATGCGAGCTATTATTGATCGGCATGTCAAACCAGGTTTGTGGTGTGTCCGTTGTTTGTTGCGATTGGGGCATATTGCACGCTGCCAGGACAAGACAAAGAATGAGAATAACTGTTTTGCGCGACATGGCTCACCTCACGGTTGAGGACAATTGGGATGGCAAAATTGGGACCAAGCCTTGCCAAGAGGCCCGGCCTGCATGCTGTCTCCCTGAATGGCAATAGAGCTCGTCACTTGCTTGTTGGAGATATTGAAAGTACATGCGCCCGTCGCATTGATCGTGGCGTTCGCACCTTCATAAAGGATCTGCCAATCATCCCAGTGCGCGGGTGTAAAGCCTTGAATGACATAAGTTTCATGTCCCGGTAACCAGTAGGGCTTTGGGTCCAGAATAATTGGAAAACCGATTGAAGTGTTCGGTTGCAGTATTGGAATAAGACCTCCGCCTCCAAGGATGGTGCCTTCGATGGGAACTCCCTTCCATTCGTAACCGGCTGACATTAACCATTGTTCGCCCACGTGCGAATCGTTTTTGGCGGAGACGTTGATGGAGACGTTGCAGGATGTTGGTTGAGGAATATTCTGCGCGTCTGTACCGGGACGGCGCGTGACCTGGACTTCAACAATGGCTGGAGCGGGCTGTCCACGTGGGTCGGGCTTGGTAATGACTCCTTGTGGGGCGCACAGCGGCTCGATGCCCATATCATGAGCCTCCTGCTTTCCAAAGCAGGAGGAGTTATTCATGCTTTGTTTCACTTGCTCGAGGCTGTAATCGATCCCATCTTCTATCGCCTCTCTGCACTTTGCTGGACAGGGAACGCCTTGTGCTTCGAGTTCCTGAACAGCCAAGTCTACAAGATGACCTTTGCCAAGGCTGCTCAATTTATCAAAATCGGGAAGAGTTGGCGGCAATCCGGCGTAGGTTTTCGCCGCGGCGACAGCGAGTTCAGCAGCATAGTGGCAGGCATCTTTTACTTCCCCTTGTCCGGTTTTGATAGTCTGTGTTGTCATATTTGCCGCTATGCATAATGGATTAATCTCCTCAACGAGTTTCACCGCCCAATCCGATAGTTTGTTATATGCTTTTGAGACAAAATCAAATGCCGCTTCAATCCCTTGTGAGAGATCATCCAAAAAGTCATCTTCATCACCTGTATATTTATCCGGGCACACAACATCACCGGGTTTTGCCAGCCCCCATTTGTAAATCAAGGTTGGGTAAAGCGGATTCTTGACGACCTCAACACAATTTTCAAAGGTTGGGTCCGGTGCATGGACGCCAGTAAACTTTATAATTTTCACATCATAGAATAAGACGTTGGGAGGATGGGGATCGTCTATTTTGATCGGTGGCGGTGGCGTGGGATCGTGGGTCATCACAACCGTATTCGATGGCTTGCCCGCCGGCTGGCCGTGATTCATGGGCAGGATGCGGACGTAATACGAAAGGATGCCCTCCGGCGAAATATTCGAGGCGCACGGATCGGGAGGCATAATTGGTTTTGAAGCGTCAAAACCCTCGTTGCCCCAATTGGGGACGTTCACCACTTGCCCCCCCGGCGTTGTCGATTTTTGCGGGGAGTAAGGGGGCGAAAACAACGGCAGGGGATTGAAGTTGACCACGAACGGCGTGTTGATATTGTCAACCGTTGTTTTGGGTTTGATGGAGGAAAAATCAATCGAGAATTCGTATGGAGAGGCTGGAGTCCCGACATCATTGATTGTCTTGGTTAAAAGCAGGCACGCGGGATTGAGAGACGCTTCTTTCGGGAACGGGGAACTTGCCACCTGCCAGGTGCCTTGAGTGGCGTCTATATCTGTCTCCCAGCGGAAAAACTTTATGTCATAATCAAAGCCCATTGTTTTCACCCAATTGTATTTATTCGTGCCGAGGATGGGGACGCCGCGCGCTTCCATGCTGGTTGTAAACAAGTTGTCGAGCGAGGATGGATTGAAAGCTGACGGAGCTGTCGTCGTGGATTTGAATGTTTTTTCAAAATTGCCGAGGAGTGTGGCGTTGCCTCCCACCATTCCCCACACTTCCCCGCGCATGGTGAAACTCCCGGCGAGTTGCGGCGCGAGGCTCGAAGCGACCTGTCCGAAGTCAATGTTCTGTGATTTCTTGATGTAGGTAAATTCCTGCGCGGGGAATCGTTGCGACTTCCCATTGTTGAATGACACGTATAAATAATATTGCTCCACGCCCGCCGGGATGGATGCAAGGTCTGTGATCGTGATTGCTTCACCTGCGCAGGATGGACCGATAATGCTTACGCTGGCGAGGTTACCGGCTGATTCGCTTACGCTGTCAAAAGCGGAGACATAGTATTGGTAAAGTCCATAAAGCCCGGAATCGGTATATTGAATGGGGTCAACCCCATCGTGCGCGGGAAGCGCCTCCAGTTTTGCGAAGGAAGCCGCGCCTGGTTTGAGTCGGTAGATTTGAAATCCACTTTCATTGGTGGAATGATCTGAAATGTTTAATATCGCATTGCACCCCTGGCTGGCGACCTGTATTGTAGGTGCAGAGGGTCCAGTGGGTGGAAGAATGAATTCCATCCTATTGTTTGTAAATTGGAAATTTGGATTCCTGATTTGCAGTGCGACCTTGGAACTGTTTAAAGGGATGGAAGTGCTCTGCGTCGGGCTGATGTGGATGGAAATTTCGTCGCTGGGTGAAAGCGCGCTGTCGGCATTCAGGTTGGGGTTTTGTGCGAGGAGTTCCCCAACCGTGACCCCATGCTCTTCCGCGATACTTTGCAGTGTGTCGCCCTCTTCCGCTTTTGTGATCAAAAGAAAGCCGGGATCGAAGATCCCGGTAATGTTGATGATGTTGGAAAACGCAGTTCCGCCTTCGTTATTAAAAGCTCTTACCATGAGGGCGTGAGCGCCAAGCGTTTCCGGCGACAAGGTCCAGGTATGCGTGAGAAACCCCAGTTTACTCTCGGGTGCTCTATATTCTTCATGTAGTTCCCCATCTGCCCATAGCTCCATGTGAGTGATGGGACTGTCTGAAATCGCCTCGGCGTGGATGGATAACCCCGCGCTGACCGGATATGACTCTCCATCGAGCGGCTCGGTAACGGAAACAAGGATGTTGTTGGATGACTGAGGAGGCTGTGCTGAATCAGAGAGGCGGGATGGAAGCCCACATGCCAGAAAGACGAGCATGAAGACGAGGGCGATAACAGGAAATCGATTCGGTTTAACAAAGCGACTATTGATTCTTTGCATTCGATCCTCCATGAACGATTTAGTGGCTTTCAAGCTAGTCTAATGATTTATTATTCAAAGTCAATTCCCCCGAAAGTCAACCGCTTATTTATCCCTGCGACGATTTGATCATCGGCGTGATCGAGATGGGGAAGTCACGCAGGCGGTGCATTGCGACTGAAAGGAGTGTTGAAATGGCTTCAGTCAGTTCTGGTTTGGCTTGCGTTTCACCGATCCGCGTGATGGGCATTTGATACTCATCTGACTTCGCATACTGGTTTAAGGCACATAGCCCTCGCCATAATCCAGATCTATCCTATTGGGCATCAGAGCGTCAGTTGCTTCCACCAATGCTCCTATTTCAGGCACTTCCACGCCGATATTGTCAACCATATGTTTTCTGCCGTCTGCTTCAACCATGATGAACGCATAAGAGTGGCCCATAGCCATTTGATATTTCGTTTCAAGTTCAAAGAACCTGTTCTGATTGATTGCATCCCACAACTGGCCAAGTTCAGCATTACTTAGATCGAACTTGCCAGTTTTCACGACCTGGTCTGCATCATACGTCACTATGTCGTTTAAGTCATATCGGATTTCGCCACCCGAGTCGTAGACGTCATATTGACCCTTGCCTTTGGCGTTGATCTGTATGTTTATGTGTTGTGCTGACCCACGCTCAGCGCTTCTAACATCCATAAGGAAGGAAAAATCTGAAGGAACACTGCTTGTCTCGTTTGCAGAACATCCGTTGACCAGCATCATGCCTATGAACAGTAAGATCACAGCCTGATATTTCAGAAGTCGTGTCGATATATTGAGGAACATGATCTGTTTAATCCTTACATTCCTCATCTTCGCAACAATCCTCCATGCCCGCGGCTTTTTCGAAGGCTTCCTTTCCCTCGCTGTAGGAGAACCAGATCAACCCCAGCGCGCCGATGGAATCGACAAGGCCGAAACCTGTCAGTTCGTAGATCAAACTCGAAGCCAGCAGTACAACGGACATGTAAATACAAACCATCGTACAGTTGGCATCGGAGAGGATTGGTTGTGAGTTAAGGGCGCGGCCCACTTTGCGCTTGCCTGTGACCAATGCCCACATCATTGCAATGGAAATCACCGAGATGATGAGTCCGGGTAATGTTGTCTCCGGTTTGTGACCGGTGAATATGTTGTAAATGGCTGTGGCGGCTAGCCCAATCACAAGCAGGTAAAAGGATGTGCCTGTGACCCGCAATGCGGTTCGCTCAAATTGCGTACGTGATGTTTCGGGATTTTGTCGAATGCGGATCACCATCGCCAGAATCCCGATGCCTGACATCACTTCAATGAATGAGTCCACGCCGAAACCGAAGAGGGTGAGTGCCTCATCGGAGATGCCGAAGAAGATGGAAATGAGTCCCTCGGCGAGGTTGTAGAAAATGGTGAAAAGCGCCAGCCAAAACGCGTATGTCCAGTATTTGCCTGTGGATGTTTGGGTAAGTGTGGTCATTTAAGATGTCCGTTTCAAAAATCAATTGTTTGGGTATACTACCATAGGTAACTGAAATACACAAAAAGGAGAAATATATGAAGAAGACCCTGTTACTTTTGGTTTTGTTTCTCAGTCTGGTACTCACATCCTGTGGTGGGGCAAAACCGACCACTACGATCAATGTAACGTTGACCGATTTCCAATTTACACCGAATCAATTCACAATTCCTGCGGGAGAGGAGATCACCCTCAACGCCACAAACACGGGAGCGGTTGTCCATAATTTCATCATTATGAATCTTGGTACAACTGCGGGTGAAATCTACGACAAAGATGATGAGGTGAATGTATTCTGGGAGGAGGTTGATATACAACCGGGTGGCGATATCAGCGTGACCTTTGCCGCCCCGGCGGAGCCTGGCGAATATCAAGTCGTTTGCAGGACGTCTGGTCATATTGCGTCTGGGATGGTCGGTAAGTTGATCGTTGTCGCAGGAGAGTAAGCGGAGAATCTTAAAGCCCTCGCAGACTCGAAGTTCCAGAGACTGGCCTATGGAGAAACTGTTAATTACCAGTTTGAGCAATCCGCTCATCAAACGGGCACGTTCGTTACGTCAAAAGAAAGCGCGGCTCGAGAGTGGATTGTTCCTTGTCGAAGGCATTCATCATGTGGGTGAGGCGTCGGAGGCTGGGTGGGATGTGGATTCTGTACTCTACGCGCCTGACCTGTTGACAAGCAAGTTCGGGCGCGACCTGATCGCCCGCCTCTCTTCAATGCCTCAACCCGTATCCACGCAAGTGATGGAATCGCTGACTGATAAGGAACATCCCCAAGGCATCCTCGCAATTGTTCATCAAAAACAAACCCAATTCTCCGAGCTCCAATCTCCAAAGATCTCTGTTGCGCTTGAATCTCCACAGGACCCGGGCAATGTGGGTACGATCCTGCGCACAATGGATGCGGTCGGCGCGGATGTTTTGTTTGTGCTGGATGGCGGCGTTGATTTATATCATCCCACCGTTGTGCGTTCGAGTATGGGGACGTTGTTCTGGAAGCCTGTTATCCAGGCATCGTTCGAAGAATTTATCGCCTGGGCGCGCGCTGGGGATTATCAATTGATTGGCACTTCTACACATGGAGATGTCGATTACCACACGCTTGTTCCGAAATCCCCCTGGATATTGGTACTCGGAAACGAACAGAAAGGACTTTCCCTCGATCAGACAAAAGCCTCCGATGTGACGGTTTCCTTGCCGATGAAAGGGCGCGTCAGTTCGCTGAATCTTGCAGTGGCGGCAGGGATATTGCTATATCAATTTGTTAAATGAGCATGGACACAGCATCCTGTGTCCATGTATTAAACGGGGTCAATTTCCAGCTTGGAAAGCCCGCGCTGACCGAAGGTATCGAAGCGAAGCGCTAGAACTCGTCTTCCTCTTCATCCCACAATTCATCGTCTTCTTCTTCCAGTTCCTCCTCATCCCATTCCTCACCTTCTTCTTCATCCCACTCAGCTTCTGTGGCGGCTGCATCACTGGGGGAATAGGTGGCGCAACCTGTATCGGGATCGATCTCCACTGCGGCGGCACTGCAATAACCTTCATCTAGGAATACACAATCTATGTAATGACACTTAATACGGGGCATTCAATCCTCCTGGAATTAGGGTTGTCGAATCAGGCGGATGACGGAAAGAATGAAAATGATCGTCATCGCGGCCTGGGATGTGAGGCAAAATGGACAATATGCTTTGATGAGTGCGGCCTCCACGTAGATCAACCAGACAGTAAAGAGAAAACCTGTGATGGATAATCCGAAGAATAACATCGAGCCGTTTTGTTCGAGGAAACTGTTTCTGCGCTCAAGGAGAAGGACTGCCAGGATCGCGGTGTATCCGCCAATGCCGAGCACTGCCACGGGAATACCACTCACTTCTGAATAACGGCTGGAATTAACCACTCCACACCCTTTCGAGCCAATGCACATATTTTCGTTATCCGTATATTTATAAATTGTCATGTAGATCGAGACGAGCAAACCAAGGATCGTCAGTGCAATTGCAAGTTGTGAAAGCCGTTTATCCATTCATCCTCATAGCAACCAGGCCTGTAGTTCCTGACCAGCAGGCACGCATTTTACACCAGCGGGGATAATAAGTAAAGCGTTTGCTTGTACCAGGGAGTGCAAATTGCCCGAGCCCTGATGCCCGGTCAAATGGGCGACGAGAACGCCATTTTCTTCATTGACTTTGGCACGCAGGTAGCTTTCCCTTCCATCCGAATCGATCTGCTCTGCGCTTCTCACGCGGACCGTTTGCCTGCCTCCGTTTATCAAGCCGCTTAATCGCCTGAGCGCAGCGCGCACGAAGACCTCAAACCCCACGAACGCCGAAACGGGATTCCCCGGCAAACCAATGAATGGAATATTTTTATATTCGCCAAAAGCCAATGGTTTCCCGGGGCGCATGTTCACGCGCCAGAAATCCATTTTGCCATTCGATTCGATCACTTCCTTGACGAAGTCGAACGCACCCACACTCACGCCCGCGGAGGAAAGGATCAAATCCACTTTGAGTTCCACTGCTTTGTCAACCAGGGCTTTAACGGAGTCGTGGTTGTCTTTCGCCACACCGAGCCTGATCACCTCCGCGTCCGCGGATTCGATCAATGCGGCGATAGTATAGGAGTTTGAATCTCGAATTTTGCCTGATGCCAGAGGAGCATCCACGTCTATCAATTCATCGCCTGAAGAGAGCAATGCAACTTTGGGTTTTTGATAAACCAGCACATTGGACATTCCAAGCATGGCAAGCAAGCCAAGGTCCTGTGGTTTCAGTTTGCGCCCGGTGTGGAGTACAACATCTCCGGCGCGGAGGTCCATGCCGCGCGGACGTACATTTTCGCCGGCTTTTACTGAGTTGAATATTTTTACCTGGTCTGGTGAGGGAATACCTGCATTAAGATTATTGAAATCAGTGATTTCCACAGGGACGACGGCATCGGCTCCCTCGGGCATTTGCGCGCCCGTCATGATGCGCGCGGCTTCTCCTTGTGCGATGGAAATTGTCGGGGAGAGTCCGGCTGGGATATCGGCGACCACGCGCAGGCTGCGCGGTGAAGCGGCCGCGGCATCCATCACATCCGCCGCGCGGACAGCGAATCCGTCCATTGATGAGTTGTTGAAGAGGGGGAGATCGGTGGCCGCGGCAATATCCTGTGCAAGCACGCGATTTGAACACTCTCTGAGTTTCAGAGTTTCAGTGATGACAGGATGAAGATGGGAAAGGATGCGCTCTCGCGCTTCGTTTACACTGAGCAATGACATGTTTGCCTGAAAGCAGCG
>Ga0210377_10004402_pt1 | contig 11876 bp, 10 predicted proteins | sample PLM4_65_b1redo_FD_155480 | JGI IMG/M metagenome (GOLD analysis project Ga0210377, IMG submission 155480) | Groundwater sediment microbial communities from an aquifer in East River, Colorado, USA - PLM4_65_b1 redo | ecosystem: Environmental > Terrestrial > Soil > Riparian zone | place: USA: East... | reverse complement strand
CCAGCCATTAAGATATATGATTGTGTGTTTATTCTTGTTCCAATCCTGAAGGTAGTACTTATCAATCCTTCCACCCCTTTTTATTAAAATTTCCAAAAGCTCCCTAATTGAGAGATTCGCGTTGATGTCCCATTGTATCACCTCTCGACTCGCGCTGCTCGCTCGAGGTTATAACCCCTTTAATAACACCCTATCTCCGCGAACCAGGGCTTCCTTCTTGCTTTTTGACCATTTTTTCAACTGCCATTCCCGCTTCATTGCTTCCTGTCTTGTTTTATATTTTTCGGAATAGATCAGTTCAACGGAATCAAAAGAGCGCGTATATTTGGCGGCTCTCGGGGACTTACTTTTATGTTCTTCTAACCGCTTTTCTAAATTGCCTGTTTGTCCTATGTATAAAGTGTCTTTTGAGGTTCTTAAGATATAGATGAAATACATCGATTGATTATATACAAGTGGCTAAAGCCCTGAGCGTAGCCGAAGGGAGCCTGTGTAATATGTCCCATCTCGGCATAGAAGTATATAAATAAACCACATATTTCCTGGATTGAGCTTACATGTCCGGACTCACTACAGGCAGTCTTTTTCGAGCAATTGTGGAAACCACCCCCATAAATACAAGATAGATAGTTCCGCTCACACATGCTTGCCCCAAATGCGCGGGACGAATAAGCAACATTACAAGGCTGCTTAAAACAGCCCCAAGAGTCAGGAAATATGTAATGCGAAGTTTATTTTTGGAGGGAGAAAGGGCGGTATGAGAAACAAAGGCTATGCTTATAAAAGCGAGTGCGATATGGATAGCTAAAATCATACACCAATCATACCATAACCGACCGCCTCAGATGTGTCATACTTGAGGCTAAATAAGGCAAAAGTCTAAATTGAAAGAAAATCTAAAATTTTGGAGAAGGTTGATTGATTTACGGTTAGCACCTGTCCAGTTTCGGCGGAGACAATCAGATTCTTCGGGACGGCTACATCAAAAACGCCTAACAACTTCTTGTCTTTGACCCCATCAATATTGTAGGATAAACTTCCGTCCGACTCTGTTTTAAGGTCAACTCCGGTTGTTGTGGTAACTATTCCGGAGGCGAGCATATTATCAATTGCTTGCTCAGGCAAAACGGCAATGACCCTGCTGCCGGCCGGAGTGGTCACCGTAAGTTCTCTCGTGGCAGGATTAACCGAAAGAGGAAAATCGCTTTCAACGCTAAATTTTGCCCCATCCTGTTGAAACTCAAATTTATTTTTACCGCTTCTGATTTTAATCTTTGATTTATTAGTACCGTCTTTGACTTCAACCTCATTCTCTTCCTCAAATTCCTCCGGCTCCGGAGTTTCTTCTGGTTCCTGTGTTTCCTCCGGCTCCGGAGTTTCATTTTTCTCATCTTCCTCCTCATCTTCATCTTTGGTTTGCGTAGAAGTTATTGAACCCTCGCCTTTGTTATCTGATTCGCTAAGTACATTTTTTGAAGTAGTCGAAGAATTTCCTCCTTGATTGTAAACCGCGAAGCCGAAAACTGTCAGAAATGCGATAACAAGAAGAGGCAAAACCGAAGCAAACCCCTGAACTCTTATTTTAGACGGCTTCCTCATCAGTGTCTAAAGTTAACATGAGATATTTGGATCTGTCAACCCGTGGTAGCAATTTTTTGTATCTATAAGTCATGAGCGAGAACTATAGCCCTGAGCAGGTTATAATCCTGAGTGAAATCGAAGGAGTCGAAGGGGTATAATACGCTTGTATTTCACATGGGGATATATTGCCCGATCGGCTAACGGTAGGCCAAATGGTTCTGGACCATTTAATCCTCGTTCGAATCGAGGTCGGGCAGCAAGGTTCGCGTGGAGGGGCGCGAAAGCGCACCGACACCAAACTCGAAAAGGGGTTTCCAGCCTTGATTTGCGTACTCGCAGGTGAGTTGACGGTCCTTCAAAAAGAAGTTCGAGCCGACAGTTCTTGCCTGAACTGAAAGTTCATGCAAATTATTTTTTGCGCGCGCGATTTTTGCCCCTGTTTTCGCCTTTTCTACAAATTCAGAAAAGGGTTCGAGCCATTCATTGCCCTTTTCTGTTATTTCTTTGATTTGAGCTTGGAGCGATAGTTTATTTTCCAATAATTCATTTTTCTTTGCCTTGTATTCAGTTTCATCTATGACTTTGTCCAGGTAAGCTTCAAGTAGCCTGTCTATTTTTTCTTCGACATCTTTTAGTTGCCGAGTTAAAATACCGACTTTACTTGATGATTCTAGTTTTTCTTTTTGAGAATCCCTCTCTGCCCACTCAAGAAACTTTTTGGCCACATAATTTGAAATGGAAGTATTTTTGGCTACCACTCGCATTTTTTCTTCCATCTCGCTTCCAGTTGTATATTTTTGGGAACAAGGACCAAACTTTTTAGAACAGCGGTAGTAAATAAAAGTCACAGTGTTATTGGTTTTCGGATAAAATCTGACATGCTTTTCCGCTGTAATACTTCCACCACACTCTCCACATTTAACAAGTCCAAGAAAATCAAATTCAGGCTGGTGATTGTTGTGAGTTCTACTTTTTCTTCTAACTACTTCCTGAACTTTGTCAAAAAGTTTCTTGGTAATCAAGGGTTTATGTATTCCTTCATATAATTCGCCGCCAAATCTCATTACTCCGTAGTAAAAGGGATCTGAAAGCATATGCTTAATTTTATTAACATGGATAACATGACCGGTTAAATTGAAAATTTTGTTCTTGGTAAAGAATTCCTTTATATCAACCTGCATATAGCCTCCGGTTGCATACATCTTGAAAACTTGTTGAACAAAATTTGCCCTCATTTTGTCAACCCGAATAGTTTTTGTACTCTTGTCATTTAAATAGCCAAACGGAGCTTTATTTGGCCACTCGCCACGGCGAAGCTTTTGGCGGTTACCGCGCTTAACGTTTACTGAAAGACTATCGACATAATATTTACTCTGGCCAAATGCGATATTTAACATGAATTTTCCTTGGGGAGTGTTATCAAACCAAAAAGAGGGAAATTTGAGGTCTAAAAGTTTGCCTGTATCAAGTAAATAAATAATTAAACCTCCGTCAATTGAGTTTCTTGCAAGACGATCGGGGTGCCAAGAGATAATTCCGTCTGCAACTCCAGTTTCCAGCAGATTTATTACTTCGGCAAACTTTTGTCGACCAGGCTCTTTGGCGGTTTTGCTTTCTAAAATAAAATCTACGATTTCTAACTTTTCTTTTGCGGCGAATTCTTTTAACTCGGCAACCTGCGCCTCAATAGAAAGTATTTGTCTGTCTGGTTCGTCTGTCGATTTTCTGCAGTAGGCTATGTATTTCATGGCAGTTTGTATTTAAAATTTTTGCGATTTACTTCTTCTTTCTTGCTGCCCGTCAACTCACCTGCAAGTACGTAAAAGAAGGCTGGAAACCCCTTTCGGAATCCCGTGTCGGTGCGCTTCCGCGCCCCTCCACTCGACGCTTGCTGACGCTTTACCGCAAAACTCGAACGTCCTTCTGTCGCAGCTCAGGCTCGCTCTGCTCGCATTCGCTTTTAACTGTCGGCCGAATCGTTTTTGTTCCCAAAAGGAAATCGCAAAAATTTTTCGCTATATTTTTAATGTAGCTCGTGAAGTATGTTTTTCAACTGGAACTTTCTATATTAAAAGCCACATTACCGCGGGCGTGGGCGCATTGCGGTTGAGGCTAGACGAAATAACGAGTATATTAAAGAAGACTCCTGGACGTTTGACTTTACTATGGGGTGGTGTTAACATATGAGCCTAACTTTGAATATATATGGGAAAAGAATTTACGGACGAAACATATCCAAAAGATGGTTTTAAGCCCAAAAAAGATATGGACGATAAATATATGAGCGATAAGAAAAAAAGTTTTGTGTTATCTAGACGTCACGAAGAATCTGTGGGGTCTTTCCGTTGTGCACACTGTAGTTTACCTGTCCCAATATCTGAGGAGATGGGTACTTCACATCGGAATCATTGTAATAGCTGTTTGTGGTCAAAGCATGTTGATGAAAGAACTCCTGGGGACAGAAAATCAGAGTGTGGGGCAGGCATGGAACCTATTGGTATTACACTAAAACGTGAGGGACATGATAAATACAGCCACACAGAAAGATATGGTGACGTTATGTTAGTTCATAAATGTGCAGGTTGTGGCAAGATTAATATTAATCGAATTGCTGCTGACGATGATACAAACGCGTTAATGAATGTCTTTGACCACTCAAGAAATCTAAATATTGGAATAAAAACTAAATTAGCCATACAAGGAATAAAACTTTTTGATGAATCTCAACGCGGATTAATTACGGAAAGAATATTTGGTAAAAATACCGAATAAATTATTGAATAATGAGTCTAAATAAATCTAAAATTGTTGTGGTAGGTATAGGGTATGTAGGATTACCCCTCGCTATTCTTGCAAAAAAGAGAGGCTATGATGTTGTGGGAGTCGATATAAATGAAAACAGGATTAACGATATTAACAATAAAATTTGCCCGCTTGCTGATGAGAAAATATCAATAGCTCTTCAAGGGTTTCCCATAAAAGCAACTACAGATTTTAGTTATGTCGAAGATGCAAGCACAATAATCATATGTGTTCCGACACCTGTTAAAAGTGATCACAAACCTGATTTAAAACCTGTTATATCTGCCTTTGAAGAAATCGGAACGTATTTAAAAAAAGGTCAGTTAATTATACTCGAGTCTACGGTCAACCCAGGCACTATTCGGGAAGTAATAATACCCATACTTGAGAATAAATCAAAGCTTTCTGCAAATAAGGATTTCTATATTGCTCATTGCCCAGAGAGAATAAATCCGGGTAGTAAAATATGGGATGTCGAAAATATTCCAAGAGTAATAGGAAGCTTAAATAGTGTTGGTTTAGAGAAAGCTCTACGATTTTACTCATCCATATTAAAAGGGGAAGTAAAAGCCATGAATTCAATTGAAGAGGCAGAAGCTGTGAAAATACTTGAAAATTGCTTTAGAGATGTAAATCTGGCATTGGTTAATGAATTCGCCATGTCTTTTGAAAAGTTGGGAATTGATATTTTACATGTAATTGATGGCGCTTCTACGAAACCATTTTCATTTTTGGCACATTATCCGGGTTGTGGTGTTGGTGGACATTGTGTCCCAGTTGATCCGTATTACATGATTGATTACGCAAGGTCAAAAGGTTTTGATCACAAACTTCTATCACTTGCTCGTGAAATTAACAACAACATGCCGGAATATACAGTTGACCTTGCCGTTAAAGCCTTAGAAAATAACGGAATAAACATAGCTGAGGCAAATGTTGCCTTGTTGGGCATAGCTTACAAAAAGAATATTTCAGATGACAGAGAGAGCCCTTCACTTGAAGTCTTAAAGATACTCAAGGAAAAAGGGATAAACGTTCGGACTTATGATCCTTATGTTCTGCAAAAATCTTCATCGACTTCATTAGATGAGGTACTACAGGGTGCTGATGCGGTTATATTGGCTACTGATCACGACGAATTTATGTCGTTAAGTCCGCAAAAATTGTTAGAATACGGAGTATCAATCCTTATAGATGGTCGCAATTCTCTTAACAAGGATGTGTTTACAAAATCTGGTATTTATTATCAAGGGATAGGTAGATAATCAATAATTATGAAAAAAAGAGAAATTCCTTTTACAAAACCTCACATTCCAGAGTCTACTCTGCCAGAAATTGGAAAGGTCCTTAAATCAGGATGGATTACGACTGGACAAAAAGCAAAAGAGTTTGAACAAGAATTTGCCAAATTTATCAACACCAAAAATGGTATAGCAGTTGCCAACGGAACAGCTGCTTTGCATTTAGCATACAAAGCAGTTGGCATTGGGCCTGGGGATGAAGTTTTGGTACCCAGTTTTACATTTTGTTCAACAATAAACATGATTATTCATCTGGGTGCTACACCAGTTTTTTGTGATATAGATGAAAAGAGTCTATGTATAGATCCTAAAGACGTCGAAAGAAAAATAACCCAACAAACAAAGGCAATCGTGGTTGTTCATTTTGCTGGCATGCCGGCAGATTTAACAGAAATACAAAGAATGGCAAATAAAAGAAAGATTGCGGTAATAGAGGACGCGGCACATGCATTTATGACTAAACATAATAACCATTATATTGGTAGCGGTCGCAATTTGGCCTGTTTTAGTTTTTATGCTACTAAAAATCTAACAACAGCTGAAGGTGGAATGGTAACTACAAACAATAAACACTTGGGTGAATATATCAGAATGCTTTCCATGCACGGTATTTCCAAACACGCTTGGAATAGATATAGCAAAAAAGGAACATGGAAATATGACGTTCTTTTCCCTGGATACAAATACAATATGACCGATATTCAAGCTGTTATAGGTATTGAACAATTGAAAGTTGCGCAAAAATCAAGGGAGAAAAGACTCAGTTTAATCAACAGATATTTTGAAAAATTAGCAACCAACCCTGCACTCATCTTACCTACGCGTGAAATGAAGCCTGGGAACGAACATGCGTGGCATTTGTTTACAATAAGGCTAAAAGATACTTCTAAAATTAACAGAGATGAATTATTTGAAAAACTAAAGGAATTTGGTATAGGCACAAGTGTTCACTTCATCCCAAATCACATGCAGAGCTATTATAAAAAGACTTACGGAAAGGTAAGTCTTCCTATAACTGAACAGGTATACAAATCGATTCTGTCGCTTCCCCTTTATGAAGACATGTCCTTTGAGGACGTTGATTATGTAGCCGAAGTTGTAAATAGTCTCATTTAAATTTATGGAAAATATCAATTCAAGGATTTTGGTTACAGGTGGCTTTGGATTTATTGGGACCAACTTGATTAAAAATCTCCAAAAACACGGATATAAAAATATAACAGTAATTGACATTGTTCAACCAAGAGTTCGCAATGTTAATTTTGTGAAAAGTGATTTTGATGACAAGAAAACCATATCAGATATACTCGTAAAAACTGATTACGTTTTTCACTTAGCTGCCATGGTTGGTGTTGATCGTTGTAGGTTAGATCCGGCTGGTGTTCATAGAGTAAATGATGTCAATACAAAAAATTTTATAGATCTTTGCGTAAAAAATAACGTAAAAAGATTTGTTTTTAGTTCATCATCCGAGGTCTACGGAAATTCTATTGATCTTCCGTATAAGGAAGATGCTAAATTGGAACCTATTTCAGAATATGCCAAAAGCAAGATTGAAGTCGAAAAATATCTTCACAAAATCCAAAAAGAATCTAAGATGACTGTTGGGATAGTTAGATTCTTTAATGTATACGGACCAGAACAAAGGAAAGATTTTGTCGCTAGAATATTTGTCGACAACGCCTTAAATAACAAACCACTTGTTATTTTGGGTAATGGAAATCAAACCAGATGTTTTACATATGTTAGTGACGCCGTTGAAGGATTATTTAAGGTCTTTAAATACAATCGAACATCTTATGAAATATTCAATATTGGCAACCCCAAAGAATATTCGATAAAAGAACTTGCGAAAATTGTTTTGGCATGCCTACCATCGAGTAAATCTAATGTTATTTATGAAGAATACGGAAATGATATTCGAGACTCAAAGTTAGAAATTAATAGGCGTGTGCCCGCAGTTACCAAAGCCGAAACTCTACTTAATTTTAAGGCTATGACTCCTCTGAAAAATGGTATTGAAAATATAATCCAAAGCCAAATCAACGATGAGAAAACAGCGCGAAACTGATCTTTATTATTCACCTCCGAAAAATACAAATATTGCCTGGATTTATCCTTGGAAAAACGCGCCATTAGACATACTTATTTCCACGTTTAACAAAGGTTTATTAGATGAAAATAAAATTATTGATACCTTGGCAAAGTTTTTTCCACTTAAAGAGACTATTTATTTAGACTCAGGTAGGTCTGCAATAATGGCAGCTCTTAAAGGGTGGAATGTTGGACCCGATGACGAAATCATCCTAAGTACTTTCAATTGCCAGGCGGTAATTGATCCGATAATCAATTTAGGAGCTACACCTGTCCTAGTTGATACAGACCAGTATGGAAAAATAGATGTAGATCAAATAGAAAAATATTCGTCAGAAAAAACCAAAGTAATAATACTCACTAATATATATGGTGTTCTAGATAATTTTGAAGAAATACATAAATTTGCGCTAAAAAGAAAAATCAAAATTATTGACGACTTATGCCAGTCATTGGTTACACCAAAGACGCATTCTAAATACTTCAATAAAAACAATGTTGCCTTCGTTTTTAGTTTTGGATTTGAGAAACATCTCTCTGCAATAGGCGGGGGTGCTTTATTTTGTAAAGATAAGAAATTTATAGACATGATTTTAAGAATATACAAGTTTGAGATATTTTCCAGTTACGAAACCTGGACGGCAATTTTTGCGAGAATCAAATATTTTTTTACCCTCTTTGTTTATTCAAGATTGAACTTCTTGGTCTTACCTCTAAGTTTTTTAGGAATTATTAATAAATTTGATAAAAAGAAGTCACTGAATATAAAAGTCGAGAAAATTTATCCTAAAACGATGAATTTTATACAATTGAGAATTCTTGCAAATAAATTACAAAAATTAAATAAAGATACTATCGAAAATTTAGCTAAGTATAATTTCCTGAAAAATGAGTTGTATGAAAATTCAAATGTTAAATTTATTCCAGGTGCTGTAATTAATCCTCTTTATGCAACAATTATTGCAAAGGGTGAGCGATATGAATTGACTAAATACTTGTCGAAAAATGGAATTCCATCAGTTTGGAATTATATACCATTACATCTTTTTCCAATCTACAGTAAATATGGAAAGGGAAAATTTCTAAATTCAAATAAATTGTGGAAAAATGTAATATCGCTACCTTTCAGAGGATCCGTGAGTGAGAAATCGCTTTATAAAACTGTGAAAACATTAGGAAATTTTTATAATAAATGATGAAAATTAGAGAAATTACAATAGATAATTGGGAAAAAATATTTAATAAAAGTGGTTCGTCTAATTATTTTCAAAGTCCAAAATGGTTAAAACTTCAATCATCAATTTTTGATTTAAGGAACATTTTTTACGAGATTACAATGTCAGGGAAAAGTAAATATATCAGTTTTCAGGAAAAAGGTGGGAGTGCTTATTTTAATTTTATTGGCTACGGAGGTTTTTTGGCTAAAGACGGTGAAACAGAAAACTTGAATTTGATTCATGAAATAGCAAATACTATTGCTAATAAAGATCACTTCGAAGTTAGTAGAATAAAACTTAATCCCCTTTTGAATTACGTAGGTAGTCAGAACTTATTTATTAAAAGTAATACTGCAATTCTTAAGATAGAAAATGATTTGGAAAAGCAAGAACAAAATATAAATAAAAAGACTAGAAACTTGGTACGAAAGGCGATTAAAAATCAATTAATAATAAAAAAAGTATCGGTAAATGATGTAGATTTATTTTATAAATTTTACAAAACTACTATGGAAAGGGTTGGGAGTGAGTATCTGACACCGATCGAATTATTTAAAAAGTTTGCCGTAGCGGATGATGTTGCCTTTTTAGGCGCTTATTTGAAAAATAAATTAGTTGCAGCCAGTGTTTTTTTGAAATGCAAGGATGTAATGTATTATTGGTGGAATTCATCGTCTGACAAAGGAAGACTTCTAGATGCAAACTATTTACTTCTATTCAGCGCCATAAAGAATGCGATTAAAGAGAATATTAAGTTTTTAGACATGGCCTCTTCACACACTGCTACTATTGAAGAACCAAAACTAAAATGGGGAGCCAAAAAAATTCCACTTTACCACTTTGACAAATAATCACTATTTTTTGATTACTTTATTGACCCAAGTAGTAACTTCATTCAAATTTTCTCTAACAGAGTAATCTTTTTCTTTAATCTCGAGTGTAAGATTCATATCATTCCAGTTATTTAATTCCAACAAGACACCCTTCAGGGTATCTTGGTCAAAATCTCCTTCAGATGGGGGCACACCCTCCCTACATTGGCTATTTGAAAATGGATATGTTGTTCCTTTGAAAGAACTAAAATGTGCGTGAATAATTTTGTTTTTTAATTTCAGATAGTCTTTAAATTCACATCTTTCAATATTTATTTTGTTGGAAAAATTATTTAGATTTTGAAGTACAAAACATGTATATGCCCAATGTCCGAAGTCCCAAGTAACATAAATATTTTTAAAGTTTAAGGATTTAAAATCATCTGGGTATACAAATACTGAGTCAAAATCGACTCCAGTATCACCAATAATTGGCATATTCTCGACTCCAATTAAAACACCACTTTTCTCTAAAAAATTATCTAATTCCTCATAAAAAGTCAGAAACTTTTCTCTGACTGCCTCAAGGTTTGTCACACGAAAAGATTTTATATCCTGGATGTAGTTTGAATGTAATACAAGTGTTCCTACTGTATGATTGGAGCAAGTCTCAATAAAGCGATACAGGGCATTTTTCACAAAAGAACTTTCTAAATAATTGGCGTTTTCTGTGGGGAAATGTAAACTTTTAACAACACCTTGATATTTCTTTTGTAGGTAGGATAAGTTTTTATCTAAGAGCTTCCAGTCTGACTCGTTTTTTAGAAGGTTGTAATCAAAAACATTACCCTCAACGAAACCTCCGTTTTTTACAAAATCATCAGGAATTTGTTCTAGCTTTGTTGTTAAGAAGGGGACACTTAGATGAATCATTTGTTGTCATCTAATCTCTCGGAAAAGGAAAAACGGTTCAACTGCAAATGTATTTATTTTGGTTCCCCAGAGTTGTGCATTAATTTTTATTGATTTAAGAGATCTTGGATGTGGATAGTTCCTTAATTCGCTACTATAGCATGACATAGACTCAATCTTTCTAGTTAGCTGTTTTTCTATATTTACGAAATAATTTGGTAAAAAAACATTCATAGCTCTATATCCTGCCATTTCGGTTGAAGACAGTGTTTCAAACATAAAAACTTGTTTTACTGTTTCGTTTTCGGTAGGTCTGCAGGCAATTACTGTTGCCTCAGAACACATTTGATGATCAATGTTTAGATCTCCAAAATGATGTGTGTAGACGGTTTCAGGTTTGAACTCTTGTACATGTTTTGATATTAATTTGGCCAAATCTAGCATTTCCATACTATCGAATCTATTATCAGGGAGGAATTCTTTAATAAAATCAGTAATGCCCAATTTTAGAAGAGCGATTTTTGTTTCCGTGTTTGATCTTTCTAGTTCCTTACTATTAAGTTTTTGGTAAGTATCTTTTCTAGAACTTTTTCCATCTCCTAGAATAATTACCCTAACAGAGTCGCCATCGTCTCTGTGCTTACATAATGTTCCTCCAAGACCTATCACCTCGTCGTCCGGATGGGCTACTATTGCAAGAATTTTTTTCATAAGTCTTTATTCCAATTTATCACGCGAACTTGGAGTCAGATAAATCCCAAACCACTGAAGTTGTTCCGCCAGGTTAATATTGTCTAAGACGAAGTTTTTAACTTTTATACGAAGAGTATCGTTTCCATTGGGATCAATGGCTTTATCCACTGCACATAAAACCTCTGGACCCAAGAATTTCTTATTTTTACCTAACTTTAAACCAAGGTTTGTAAGGAGACTATTGGGGTCTGAATCACCGTTTTTGGCTGAATTATTTCCGGCAATCTTACCCAACAAATCTCTATTACCGCCTGCTTGATGTAAAGGTAAACTGACCTCGAAGTTCTCATCTACGAGAGCAAAAAAAGTTTTTTGGTAAGCATCTCCACGAAAAATTTCACCAAGACAAAATTTACCAGGCATGGATAAGTCGGATCCTTGAATTGATGATTTTTGCCACAACT
>Ga0210377_10004401_pt1 | contig 11876 bp, 11 predicted proteins | sample PLM4_65_b1redo_FD_155480 | JGI IMG/M metagenome (GOLD analysis project Ga0210377, IMG submission 155480) | Groundwater sediment microbial communities from an aquifer in East River, Colorado, USA - PLM4_65_b1 redo | ecosystem: Environmental > Terrestrial > Soil > Riparian zone | place: USA: East... | reverse complement strand
CCCGGATCACGACCGTCGACCGGAGGGTGACCAGACCCCCGACTTGGAACACCACAGTGCGGGGTCCCCGAGCCTCGACCGCCGCGCGGAAGCTGCCCGGACCGGAGTCGTCGAGGTTCCGGACCAGCACGACCCGGCCCCCGCGACCACCGGGGGTCGAGGTGCCGAAGCCCTCGGCCCCGGGAAAGGCCGGGAGCCCCGGCGCGGCCGGGGCCGGCGTCGCGCAGAGGCTCAGGGCTGCGAGAACCCAATTGGTAAGACAAACTATTGACATCGCCCCGTGTGGTATCACAGACTTCGAGCGGTGTCGAGGCCCCGAAAATCGGGCTCTCAAGCGGTCAATGGGCACTATAATGCAGGTGCGAAGAGCCGCTCGGGGCGGAGCGGGGTTTCCCCGCGCGCCCGGCTTTTGGTCCGACCACTTATCTGCCCTGGCCCACGACGGGAGCTTCCCGTACCCGGGGCCGGAGAGTGAGAATGAACGATGCGAGTGATCGCTGCCGTGTGCTTGGCCGTTCTGGGCGCCGCGGTGGCGAGCGGCGAAGGGGCCGGCTTGCGGCTGCGCGTGACGAACCCCACCGACGCCGCCCGTCCAATGGAAACCGTCGAGGTGGCGGCCGCCGCCTTGGCAGGGAGCGTCGCGCCCGGAGACCTGTCGCGGGTGGCCGTGACCGACGGACGGACGGGCCACGAGGTCCTGAGCCAGGCCGTGGACGAGGACGGCAACGGGACCTTTGACCGGCTGGTGTTCCAGTCCGACTTCGCGCCGGGCGAAGCGAGGGAGTTCCGCCTCCAGCGAGGCGAGGCCCGCAAGCCGCGCCTCGCCGACTACCGCGTCTACGGCCGCTTCGTCCGTGAACGCCACGACGATTTCGCCTGGGAGAACGACCGGGTGGCCTTCCGGCTCTACGGCCAGGCGCTCGAGACGTTCGAGAAGGAGCCGCTCACGAGCAGCACCGTGGACGCCTGGAGCAAGCGGACGCGGCGGCTCGTGCTGAACGATTGGTACCTCGTGGACGACTACCACCGCGACCACGGCGAGGGCGGCGACTTCTACCCCGCCGGAAGGACCCGCGGCTGCGGCGGGAGCGGCCTGGTGGTCGACGGCGCGCTCGCGGTCTCGAAGAACTTCCGCACCTCCCGGGTGCTCGCCCCCGGCCCGATCCGGCTCGTCTTCGAGGTCGTCTACCCCGAGTGGGAGAAGGCGGGGGTGAAGGCAACCGAGGTGAAGCGGGTCACGCTCGACGCGGGCAGTCACTTCAACCGCCTCGAGAGCTTCTACACCGTTGAAGGCGACGGGCCGGTCACGTGGGCCGCCGGGATCCGGAAGGCGGAGGGCGTCGTGCCTCGCGTGGACCGCGAGCGCGGCATCATCCGCACCTGGGAGCACCAGACCCGTTACGCGGAGGACGGCTGGCTCGGCTGCGGCCTCGTCGTGGACCCGGCTGCCGTCGTCGAGGCCAGGGAAGAGGGCGGCAGCCAGCTCGTCGTGGCGCGGACGCCGAGGGGCCAGCCCGCCGTCTGGTACGCGGGCTCGGGCTGGGATCGCAGCGGCGACTTCCCGGACGTGGCCGCCTGGGATCGGCATCTCGACGCCTTCGCCGCGCGCCTGCGGTCGCCGATGAAGGTGGAGGTCGTGCGGTGAGACGCCGCCCGGCCGGCGCCCTCGCCGGCGCGCTCGCCGCGCTGGCGATCGTCACGGCCGCCGGGCATGCCGAGGGGCCCGCGGGAGCGCAGGACCCCTGGCCGCGACTGCCCGCAATCCTCGCCGGCATCCGCGCGCCGGTCTTCCCCGACCGCGACTTCCCCGTCACCGGCTTCGGCGCGGTCGCGGACGGGACGACCGATTCGACCCCTGCGTTCCGCGCGGCCGTGGACGCCTGCGCGCGCGCGGGTGGCGGACGGGTCGTCGTGCCTCCCGGGGTGTTCCTCACCGGGCCCATTCACCTCGAGAGCAACGTCAACCTGCACGTCTCCGAGGGCGCCACGATCCGGTTCCGCCGTGACCCCGCGGCCTACCTGCCGGTCGTGCGGACCCGCTGGGAGGGCGTCGAGCTCATGGGCTACTCGCCGCTCGTCTACGCCCACGAGCAGCACGACATCGCGATCACCGGCAAGGGCACTCTCGACGGCCAGGCGGACGCCGGGCACTGGTGGCCCTGGAAGAAGAACGGCCACCCGCAGAGCCAGAAGCCCGACCGCGACCGGCTGTTCGCGCAGGCCGAGGCCGGCGTGCCGGTCGCGGAGCGCGTCTACGGCGCCGGTCACTACCTGCGGCCCCAGTTCATCCAGCCCTACCGCTGCACGAACGTCCTGATCGAGGGCGTGACGATCACGAACGCTCCGATGTGGCTCATCCACCCGGTCCTCTCGCGAAACGTGATCGTGCGGGGCGTCACGGTCGTCTCCTCGGGACCGAACAACGACGGCTGCGACCCCGAGTCCTCGACCGACGTCCTGATCGAGGACACCCTCTTCGACACCGGCGACGACTGCATCGCGATCAAGTCGGGCCGAAACGCCGATGGCCGGCGCCTTGCCGCCCCCGCCGAGCGGATCGTCGTGCGCGGCTGCCGCATGCGCGCCGGGCACGGCGGGGTCACGATCGGCAGCGAGGTGAGCGGGAGCGTGCGCGACGTCTTCGTGGAGCGGACGGTGATGTCCAGCCCCGATCTCGAGCGGGGCATCCGCTTCAAGACGAACGCGATGCGGGGAGGGACGATCGAGAACGTGTTTGTGCGCGACGTGGAGATCGGCGAGACGGGCTCGGCGGTCGACATCGACATGCTGTACGAGGAGGGCGCCGACGGGCCGTTCACGCCGGTCGTCCGCAACGTGGTGATCGACCGAATGACGGTGCGCAAGGCGACGTACGCCTTCTTCGTCCGGGGGCTCGAGGCCTCGCCGGTGCGCGGGGTGACGGTCCGGGACAGCGCCTTCCGGGGCGTGGCGAAGGGGAGCCGCCTGGAGCACGTGGAGGACCTCGTCCTCCGCAACGTGGTCCTCGAGCCGGCACAATAGAAGGGCAACGCGGGAGGAGCGACGATGAACCCGACCTTGACACTCGACCGATGCGTGGTGCGCGGGACCCACGCCCACAAGGGCCGCACGCGGTCCCTCGACCCGACCACAACCGCCGCGCGGCAGCTGCACTACGGCCGCGTGGTGCTCGACGGCGGGGACTCGCCCCTGCGCTTCCCCACCGGTCACCTGGAGACGGGTCTCATCGCCCTGCGCGGGCGCGCCGAGGTGAAGACGGGCGGGCGATCCTTCCCGATGGGCCCCTACGACGCGCTCTACGTGCCGCGCGACTCCGAGGTCGAGGTCATCCCGGGCCCCGAGGGGTGCGACTTTGCCGAGGTGGCAGCCCCGGTCGAGAAGTCGTATCCCCTGCAGTTCGTCGCCTGGGCGGACGTGCAGAAGGACCCCGGCCTGCACTTCAAGGCCGGCACGCCCCCGACCGAGCGAACCCTCAACATCCTCCTCGGCAAGAACGTCGAGGCCGGGCGGATCGTGGCGGGGGTGACGTTCCCCGCGCCCGGCAACTGGATGTCGTGGCCGCCCCACGAGCACTCGGCGATGCTCGAGGAGGCCTACCTCTACATCGACATGCCCGCCCCCTCGTTCGGCATCCAGCTCGTCTACACCGAACCCCAGGCGCCCGAGCTGGCCGTGGTCGTGCGCGAGGGCGACGTCGTGCTGATGCCGGCCGGCTACCACCCGGGCGTCGGGGCTCCCGGCGGCTCGATCAACTTCCTCTGGATGATGGCGGCGCACCGCGAGGGCGTCGACCGCCAGTTCGGGGTCGTCAACGTCCAGCCGGAGTTCGCGGCGGGCGGCTCGGGCCTCGACCCCGGGAGGGCCAAGTGATGAGCTCGTTCTCGCTGGAGGGGCGGGTGGCGCTCGTGACCGGGGCCTCGGGCGGCCTCGGGGCGGCGTACGCGGTGGGCCTCGCCGAGGCGGGCGCCGACGTGGCGGTCCACGACCGCAGCCCGGTCGACGAGACCTGCGAGCGGGTCCGCGCGCTCGGCCGGCGCGCGGCGGCGCTCGGCGGTGACCTCACCGACCCGGAGGTGCCCGACCGCCTGGTGCGCGAGGCGCTTTCGGGCCTCGGGGCGCTCGACATCCTCGTCAACAACGCCGGGATGATCCGGCGAGCGCCCGCCGCCGAGACGAGCGACGAGGACTTCCTCGCGGTGCTCGACGTCAACCTCAGCTCGGTGTTCCGCATGTGCCGGGCCGCCGGCCGCCACATGCTCGCCCGCGGCCACGGCAAGATCGTCAACGTCGCCTCGCTGCTCGCGTTCCAGGGCGGGATCCTGGTCCCCGCCTACGCCGCGTCCAAGGGGGGCGTCGCCCAGCTCACCAAGGCGCTCGCCAACGAGTGGGCGGGCAAGGGGGTCAACGTGAACGCGATCGCCCCCGGCTACGTCCGCACCGACAACACGGCGGCGCTTCAGGCCGACCCGGTGCGCAGCCGGCAGATCGTCGATCGCATCCCGGCCGGCCGGTGGGCCGAGACCTCGGACATCGCGGGCGGCGTCGTGTTCTTGTGCTCGCCCGCCTCGGAATACGTCCACGGCCACGTGCTGGTCGTGGACGGCGGCTGGATGGGTCGCTGACCATGAAGCTCTCGATCGCCGTCACTCTCTGCCTCGCCCTGGGCGGCAGCGCCGTCGCGCAGGAGCGCCCCGTCGCTCCCCCGCCCGATCCCGCCCGCGAGTCGCGGCTCTCGTGGTTCCGCGAGGCGAAGTACGGGCTCTTCATCCATTGGGGTCTCTACGCGATCCCCGCCGGCGAGTGGAAGGGCAAGGTCGTCCCCGGGATCGGCGAGTGGATCATGAACCGGGCGAAGATCCCCGTCCGGGAGTACGAGGCCCTCGCCGCTTCGTGGAACCCCGTGAACTTCGACGCCGAGGCCTGGGTACGCCTCGCCGAGGACGCGGGCATGAAGTACATCGTCATCACCTCGAAGCACCACGACGGCTTCGCGCTCTTCGACTCGAAGGCGAGCCGCTACGACGCGGTGGACGCGACGCCCTTCCGGCGCGATGCGTTGAAGGAGCTGGCCGAGGCCTGCCGCAAGCGCGGGATCCGCCTCGGCTTCTACTACTCGCAGGCGCAGGACTGGCACGATCCGAACGGGGCCGGCAACACCTGGGACTTCGGCCCGGACGAGAAGAAGGATTTCGACCGCTATCTGCGCGAGAAGGCGGAGCCGCAGGTGCGCGAGCTCCTGACCGGCTACGGGCCCGTGGCCCTGGTGTGGTTCGACACGCCGCGGCTGATGACCCCCGGGCGGGCGCAGCGCTTCACCGATCTCGTGCGCTCCCTGCAGCCCGACACGCTGATCGACGGGCGGCTCGGCGCGGCCGGCGACTACGTCTCCACCGGTGACAACGTCGTCCCCTCGCGGGTCGGGGACCAGGCCTGGGAGACCCCGGCCACGATCAACCACACGTGGGGCTACAGGAAGGACGACCACGACTGGAAGTCGCCCGGGGACGTCACGTTCAAGCTCCTCGACATCGTGAGCAAGGGCGGGAACTACCTGCTCAACGTGGGGCCCATGGCGGACGGGACGATCCCCCAGCCGAGCCAGGACACGCTGCGCGCGGTCGGGCGCTGGCTGAAGATGAACGGCGAGGCCGTCTACGGCGCCGGGCCCACGCCGTTCGGCGACGAGCTGGGCGAAACGAGCGCGCGGGGCACGAAGGACCTGCGCGGCAACCCGCTGTTTCTCTCGCGTAACGAGTGGCGCGTGACGACGAAGCCGGGCCGGCTCTACTTCACCTTCTTCCAGGAGCCGCGCGTGAGCTTCGAGCTGCCGGCCATGAAGAACGCGGTCCGGCGCGCGTACCGCCTGGCCGACGGGGCGCCGGTCGAGGTGAAAGCCGAGAACGGCCTACGGACGCTGGCGATCGAGCGCCCGTTGATCGATCCCATGGCCACGGTCGTGGTGGTGGAGATCGAGGGAGACCGGGTCGAGCGCTGAGCCGGCACCGGGAACGACCAGAACGGGCCGTGGCGCTCCGGCGAATCCGCTAGGATGGATGGATGCGGGCCTCGGCGTCCCTCGTCCTCCTTTGCGTCCTTCTCGGCCGTCCGGCCGCCGGGCGGCCGCAGTCCGCGCCGGCGCCCGCCGGCCCCGAGAGGAAGGCCGACGACGAAGCGGACGCGCCGAGGCCCCCGGTCTTCTACGAGACGACGACGGTCACCGCCCGGCCGGTGTCCTCCGCCTCCGGCGCGGTGAGCGTCCTCGATTCGAGCGAGGTCGCGGCCTCGGCCGCGCGCTCCGCCGGCGACGTGCTCCGCCAGGTCCCCGGCCTCAACGCGCTCAGCAGCGGCAGCCGGGCGGGCGTCACGAACGCGTTCCTGCGCGGCGGCGACCCGAACTACACGCTGGTGCTGCTCGATGGCGTCGCGCTCAACGACACGACCGAGCTGCAGGGCGGCGCCGTGAACCTCGAGGAGCTCCCGGCCGGCCTCATCGACCACCTGGAGGTCGTGCGCGGCCCGCTCACGTCCTTCTACGGGACGAGCGCGCTCGCCGGCGTCATCCAGGTCTTCACGCCGCGGGGCGGTCCCGGCCCGCTGAAGGCGCGCCTCGGCGCCGAGGCCGGCAATGCCGACCTGCGACGCGGGTTCGGGCGTGTGTCGGGCCCCGCCGGCCGCGGGGGGTACGCGGCCGGGGCGTCGTGGGACGAGGAGGAGTACCGGATCGCGCAGGACCGCTTCCGGCAGCTCGACGCCTTCGTGAACGCCGACCTGCCCCTCGGGTCCACGACGGACCTCGCCCTGACCGGCCGCTTGGCGAATGGCACCATCGACGACTACCCCGACGCCTCCGGCGGGCCGGTCTACGGGAGCGGCCTCGTGCGCCACACCGACCACCGGGACTTCGCGCTCGGCGCCCGCCTCGGCTTCGGCGACCCGGCCGGCCGGCGCCACCAGCTCAGCGTCGCGCTCTCGCGCCGCGAGCAGGACCGCCTGAGCCCCGCCGTGCCGCCCGTCGTGCCCGAGTCCGACGAGACCACGGCGTTCACGCGCCTGCGGGTGGGCTGGCAGGTGCCCGTGGTGCGCGCGGCACGCACCGTGGTCGACGCCGGCCTCTCGGGCGAGGGCGAGTGGGGCGAGAACGCGAGTGTCCTGAAGCTGCCGCCGTTCCTGGGCGGAGACGTGCCCGGCGACTACGCCGAGCGCCGGGCGAGCGGCGGCGCGTACGCCGGGGCCCGCCACGAGCGCGGAGCGCTCCTCTACGAGGCCTCGCTGCGCCTGGACCTCGCGACCGGCGACGTGCTCCAGGCGAACCCGCACCTGGGCGTCGTCTGGCGGCCGGGCGCGGGCTCCACGCGGCTGCGCGCCTCGCTCGGGCGCGCCTCGAAGCTGCCGAGCTTCTTCGCCCTCGGGAGCCCGCCCGCCCTCGGCGGCAACCCGGCCCTGGAGCCCGAGCACGCGTGGGGCGGCGAGGCGGGGGTCGAGCACCGCTTCGCCCCGGCGCGCCTCGACGTCGGCGCCGCGTACTTCCGGCAGGAGTACAGCAACCTCGTCGACTTCGACTTCGACCGTTTCCTGCACGTCAACCGCGCCCGCGTGCGCACCCAGGGCGTCGAGATGACTGCCCGCTGGCAGCCGCACGCGACGGTCTGGCTCGACGCCGAGGCGACCTGGCTCGACGTCCAGGACCTCGAGAGCGGCGAAACGCTGCTGCACACGCCGACGTGGACGGGCGGAGGGCGGCTGACCTGGCAGCCGAGCCGGGCCGTCAGCCTGCGCGTCCAGGCGAGGGCCACGGCGGGTTACCTCGACGTGCAGTACCCGGTGCCCGATCGCGACTCGGTCGACGGCCATGGACTGCTCGGCGTGGCGGGTTCCTGGCGCTTCAGCCGCCGTTTGTCGGCCCGCGCCCGAGCCGACAACCTCACCGATGCGTCCTACGAGACCTACATAGGCTTCCCCGGCCCCGGCCGCGCGTTCTGGGTCGGCCTGGGCTGGGACCGGTAGCGGCCTCTCGAGCGCGCCCGCCCGGCGGTGGCCCGCCCGTCAGCGGTAGCGCTCGCGGATCGTCGGGATGAGGTACTCGCTGAAGGCCCGGGGCTCGTCGTAGCGGGGGGCGAAGGCCCAGTCCCGGCGCGCCGCGGAGTCGTCCACGTCGGCCGGCCACGAGTCGACGATCTGCTGCCGCTTGAGGTGGGGGGCCCAGGAGACCTCGGCGCCCGGGAAGGCATGGAGCACGCGCCGCCGGATCTCCTCGGCGGAGGGGTTGAAGGCCCCCACGTTGTAGACCGTCCGCGTGAGCTTCTCCTTCGGCGCCGCCGCCAGCGCGAGCAGCGCCTCGACGCCGTCGGGCATGGTCATGAACGGGATGCGCGTGTCGGGCCGGACGAAGCAGGCGTAGGGCGTGCCCTGGGCGGCCGCGTGCAGCATCTCCGGCGCGTAGTCGGAGGTGCCCCCGGACGGCACGGTGACGGCCGAGATGAGGCCGGGGAAGCGCACGCAGCGGAAGTCGACCTTCCCCGAGAGCAACTCCGCCGCGAGCTGCTTGTAGTGCCGGGCGTAGTAGCGCCCGAGGTGCTCGCAGTAGAGCTTGTTGCACCCGTACATGGTGGTGGGGACGTTCCAGTCGTCCTCGCTCACCTTCCCCGCGCGCGCCTTCGCCTCGAGGTCAGGCATGCCGTAGGCGGCGATCGAGCTCGGGTACAGGAAGACGACGGGCCGCCCGTGCGACTCGCCCTCCTTCTGCGCGAACTCCAGCATCCGCAGCATCCCCTCGACGTTCACCTGGTGCGCGGTGGTGGGCGTGAACTCGCCGCGCGTCGAGAGGAGCGCCGCGAGGTGGAAGACGAGGTCCACCTCGTACTCGGACAGGATCCGCTCGAGCAGGTTGTCGTCGAGGATGGACCCCGTGAACTGCCGCTGGACCTTGGAGGCGTGCTCGGGCTCCAGGGGCTTGAGGTCCAGGGTGAGGATGGGACGCTCGCCCTCGCGGGCCAGCCTCTCGATGAGCCCGTGGCCGATCTCGCCGCTGGCCCCGGTGATGAGTACGACGGGTTTGCGCAACACGCTGACCTCCTGCTCCGAGCGGAGGGGTCCGCCCGGCCGCCCCAGTTTCGGCCCGAAGTCTCGTCCGAGGCAAGAGACGGACGCATCTTTGACTCCCCCCGGGGGCGGGCATAGACTCGCGGCCTTGCCGGTCCTCGAGACACCGACCGTGTCCTCCCGCACCCTCACCGCGAAGCTCGGAGCGCTGCTGACCCCGATCCTGGAGGCCCTCGTGCGCGCTCTCGCGCACGTCAGCGCGGACGTGCTCACCATGACCGGCCTCGCCCTCACCGGCGTCGCCTCCGCCTTCTTCGCCCTCGCCGGGGGCCCGGGGTGGGTCAGCCCGGCCACGCTCCGGGTCGGCGGGACGATCGCCCTCGCCGGCGCGGTCTTCGACATGCTGGACGGCCGGGTGGCACGGCTGCGGGGACGGGAGACGAAGTTCGGGGCGTACCTCGACTCCACGATGGACCGCTACTCGGACATGCTCCTCTACCTCGGGTTGCTCATCCTGTACGCGCGGCTCGAGCGCACCGGCCTCATGGTGCTCGTGTGGGTGGCGGCCTTCGGCAGCTTCATGACCTCCTACGCGCGGGCGCGCGCGGAGAGCCTGATCCCCCGCTGCCCGGTCGGCCTCATGGAGCGCCCGGAGCGGGTCGTCCTCGTCATCGCCGGCGCGCTCCTGAACAAGATGGTCGCGGTCCTCTGGATCATCGCCATCCTCTCGAACGTCACCGCCATCCAGCGCGTCGTCTACACCTACGTCGAGCTCAAGCGCGGCTGGAGCACCGTGTTCATGCCGCGCGACGAGAAGCGGGAGGACGAGTGAGCTTCGGGCCGAAGGGCGAGCGGGCCCGCCGGCAGGTCCTGGGGCGCCTGCCGGTGGCGCTGTGGATGTGGAAGACCCTTCCCCTCGCCGCGTTCGCCGGCCTTCGCGTCGTCCGGCTCGACGCCCAGGCGTGCTCAGTGAGCCTCCCGGGCGGGTGGCGCACGCAGAACCCCTTCCGCTCGACGTACTTCGCGGCCCAGGCGATGGCCGCGGAGATGTCCACCGGTGCCCCCGCCCTCGTCCTTCTCGAAGATGCGCCGGTGTCGATCGCGATGCTGGTCGTCGGCCTGCGCGTGACCTACACGAAGAAGCTGGTGGGCGAGGGTGTCTTCACGTTCGAGGACGTCGCCGGCATGAAGGCGGGGATCGACCGTGCCGCCGCCAGCGACCTGCCGCAGGCCCTCGCGGCGCGATCGGTCGGCCGAGACCTCGCCGGCGAGGCGGTCGCCGAGTTCGAGGTCTCCTGGTCGTTCAAGCGGCGCCGCCGGTCGTGAGCGTCGTCGGCTTCGTCGTCGCCGGAGGGCGGAGCCGCCGGATGGGGCGGGACAAGGCGCTCGTGCCCTGGGGCGAGACGGACCTTCTGGGCCACGCGCTCGCGCGGCTGCGGCGGGTGACGGACGACGTACGGATCCTGTGCGGCCCCTCGCCCCGTTACGCCGACCGCGGCGTGCCGGTGGTCGTCGACCGGCTCGCCGACACGGGTCCGATCGCGGGGGTCGTCGCCGGGCTCGAAGCGTGCGGGAGCCGCCCGGGCCTCTTCGTGGCGGTAGACCTGCCGCTCGTCCCGGTCGCTCTTTTCGCCCACCTGGCCGGCCTGGGCGACTCGTGGGACGGCGTGGTGCCCGTTTCGCCGCGCGGTCCCGAGCCGCTGTGCGCCGTGTACGCCCCGTCCTGCCTCGGGCCGATTCTCCGGCAGGTGGCGGCGGGCGAGATGCGGATGACGTCGTTCTGGCGCGACGTGCGCGTGCTCGAGCTGGGCCCGCCCCAGCTCCAGGCGTTCGGCGACCCCGAGGTCTTCTTCCGCAACGTCAACACCCCGGCCGAGCTGTGGAACGCATCGTCAGCGACGAGCGCGGCCGCCCGCAGTGCGGGTCGCCGCCGCCGGCTCAAGGGACGTTGATCGCCGGGATCAGGACGTCCGCGGTCCCGCGGCGGCACCAGGCCTCCCGCGTCGAGCAGTAGAAGTAGACGACGCTCGCCTTGACCTCGTGCGCTCCCTTCGGCGCCGTGGGCGCGATCCCGACCGGGAACGAGACGGGCCTCGCGATGTCGAGGTACTTCGCGGCGAGCGGTTCGTAGTCCGGGACCTGGCTCGAGGCGGGCGCCTGCTTGTCCACGAGCACGACCTGGGTGAGGTCGAGCCTGAGGCGCGGGGCGGGCGTCTCGTTCACCCGGACGTCGGGGTCGAGGGGACGGAACGTCACGACCACGGCCGCGCTCCCGCCGGCCTTCTTCGCCGGGGCAAACGCCGCCGTCACGTCGAAGTGCCGCGCCGGGGCGGCCTGGGCGGCGGCCGGGAGGAGGGCCAGGAGGATCGCCTTTCGGATCATGGTTCCATGATATCGAACCCGCGCGGCCCGCGGGCCGAGGCGCGGCCGCGTCCGGAGTCAAAAGACGTCAACGACCGCGGACGGGCCGCGTGCGCGAGATAACATGACTGGCTGTGATCCTGGAAATTCAGCAGCGCCTCGCCGGCGCGGTGAGAGACGCGGCTCGAGCCGCCTTCGACATCGACCTCGCGGACGTCTCGTTCCAGTACCCCCCGCGGGTGGAGCTGGGCGACCTCGCCCTGACCGCCCCCTTCGACCTGGCGAAGAGCCTGCGCCGCAAGCCTCGGGAGATCGCCGGGCGCCTCGCGCGGGAGCTGGGCTCGGCGCCGGGCGTGAGGCGCGCCGAGGTCGCGGGCGGCGGCTACGTCAACCTCTTCCTCGACCGGGGAGCGTTCGCCGCCGAGCTCGTCGCGAGCCTCCACCAGGGCCGCCAGGCCCCCCGTCGGCCCGGGCAC
>Ga0210377_10004400_pt1 | contig 11876 bp, 14 predicted proteins | sample PLM4_65_b1redo_FD_155480 | JGI IMG/M metagenome (GOLD analysis project Ga0210377, IMG submission 155480) | Groundwater sediment microbial communities from an aquifer in East River, Colorado, USA - PLM4_65_b1 redo | ecosystem: Environmental > Terrestrial > Soil > Riparian zone | place: USA: East... | reverse complement strand
CCAGGCAATCTGCGACCTCCGCAACGGCAAGCTCATCGTCGTCGCCGATGATGTGGACCGGGAGAACGAGGGCGACCTGGTGGGTGCGGCGGAGCTCGCGACGCCCTCGCTCGTCAACTTCATGACGTTGCACGGTCGCGGGCTGCTCTGCCTTGCCCTGACCCCGGAGCGTTGCGAACAGCTCGAGCTCTACCAGCAGGCCGGCCGGAACACCGACGAGCACGGCACGGCGTTCACCGTCAGCATCGACGCCGACCGCCGTTTCGGTGTGACGACGGGGATCTCCGCCGCCGACCGCTCGACCACGATTCACGTCGCCATCAATCCGGAAACCCGCCCCGCCGATCTGCGGCGCCCGGGGCACATCCCACCGCTGCGCGCCCGGCCGGGCGGGGTCCTCCAGCGGGTCGGTCATACCGAAGCCGCCGTCGACCTGGCGCGACTCGCGGGGCTCAACCCCGCCGGCGTGCTCTGCGAAATCCTCAACGCCGACGGCTCGATGGCCCGGGTGCCCGAGCTGCATGCCATTGCCGAGCGCCACGGTCTCACCTTCGTGACCGTGGCACAGCTCGTCGCCTACCGGCTGCGCACCGAGCGGCTGGTGCACCGCGTGGCGGAGGCGATGCTGCCCACCGAATTCGGCGACTTTCGTATCATCGGCTACCGGAACGATGTGGACGCGACGGAGCATGTGGCGCTGGTGCAGGGTGACGTGGCGGGGCAGGCCGACGTGCTGGTGCGGATGCACTCGAAGTGCCTGACCGGCGACGTCTTCCATTCGCTCCGGTGCGACTGCGGCCCGCAGCTTCACGCCGCGATGAAGCTGATCGGAGCGGCGGGGCGCGGCGTGGTGGTGTACCTCGACCAGGAAGGGCGGGGCATCGGGCTGCTCAACAAACTGCGCGCCTACGAGCTGCAGGATCAGGGCAATGACACCGTCGAGGCCAATGAGCGGCTGGGCTTCGCACCCGATCTGCGCAACTACGGCATCGGCGCCCAGATCCTGCGCGACCTCGGACTCTCGTCCATCCGGCTCATGACCAACAACCCGCGCAAGGTCGTCGGGCTCGACGCCTATGGTCTCAGCCTCGTGGAGCGCGTGGCGCTTCCGACCGATCCCACGGCGCACAATCGCTCCTATCTCGACGCCAAGCGCGACAAGCTCGGCCATCTTTTCACCTACTGAGCGTCCCTTGGCCGAATACTCCGGACAGCTCGCCGCGATGCCGCGGATCGGCATCGTGGTGAGCCGCTATCACGAGCGGATCACCTCGCGCCTCCTCGATGGTGCGCGCGAGTGCTGCCGCGAAGCCGGGATCGCGCCCGGGGCGGTGGACGTGGTCTGGGTGCCCGGGGCCTTCGAGCTCGGCAGCGCGCTCGCCGCCCTGGCAGATTCGGGCCGCTACGGGGCGCTGGTCGCGCTGGGCGTCGTCGTCCGGGGCGAGACGCCGCACTTCGACTATGTCGCCGGGGAAGCCGCGCGCGCGATCGGCACCCTGGCGGCCCAGCACGCGCTGCCCATCGGCTTCGGGTTGCTCACGGTGGACACCATCGAGCAGGCGGCCGCGCGCGCCGGCGGGACCGCGGGCAACAAGGGGCATGAAGCGACCGAGGCCGCGATCCGGACCGCCGACGTCATCCGCCGCGCGGCCCAGCATGACGCTTAGACCGGAGACCCGGGCACGTGCTCGCGCGCTCCAACTGCTCTACGCCTGGGAAATCGACGGGCGCGCGGCGGTCGAGGAGCTGGTGCCCGGCGTCGCGCGCATCACCGGCTCTCCGCCGGACATCCTCATCGAGGCGGTGAACCTCGCCGCGGGCGTGATTGCGCGGCGGGAAGAAATCGACGAGGCGTTCACCCGCGCCGCGTCGAATTGGCGGATCGAGCGGCTCGCCCTGGTGGACCGGAACATCCTGCGGCTCGGCGTCTTCGAGCTGCTCTCCGGCGCCGTCCCGCCGAAGGTCGCCATCGACGAAGCGCTCTACCTGGCTCACCGCTTCGGCGGAGTCCAGTCGGCGTCATTCGTGAACGGCGTGCTCGATGCCGTGGCCCGCACGCTCGGGCGGCTGTGAATATTCTCCTGGCCAACTGGCAGGATCTGGAGAACCCCCACGCCGGCGGGGCCGAGCTCCACCTCTTCGAGCTCTTCGGCCGGCTCGCGGCCGGCGGCCACCGGGTGCACCTGGTCTGTTCCGGGTGGCCGGGCGGCGCCCCTGCGGCGATGGTGCGGGGAGTTTCGGTGGAGCGTCACGGCGGCCGGCACAGCTTTGCGATGCTGGGCCGGACCGCGGTGCGCCGTGCGCTGGGGCGGGAGCGGTGGGACATCGTCGTGGAAGACATCAACAAGCTTCCGCTCTACCTTGCGTCGATCACGGCGCTCCCCTTCTGCGTGATCGTCCCCCACCTGTTCGGCACGACCGCCTTCAAGGAGGCGCCCTGGCCGATGGCCGCGCTGGTGGCGCTGGCCGAGCAGCCGATCCCCCGGCTGTATCGCCGTGCCGGATTTCACGCTATCAGTGAGAGCACACGGGACGACCTGGTCGCCCGCGGCGTCTCCACGGAACAGGTGCGGGTGATCCATCCCGGAATCGACGCCGACTCGTGCTCGCCGGCCTCCGGGCTTGACCGGACCGATCCGCCGACCTTCTTATACGTCGGACGCCTGAAGCGATACAAGGGCGTCGAAGTGGCGATTCGGGCCCTGGCGCTGGCGCGGAGGGATCGCCCGGAGCTCTCGCTGGATATCGCGGGAACCGGAGACGACGCAACGCGGCTCCGTGCGCTTGCCGGGACGCTGGGGCAGAGCGGCGCGGTGCGTTTCCTCGGCTTCGTCTCCGAGGAGCGGAAACGGGAGCTCTTCCGCGCCGCCCGGGCCAACCTCTTCCCGTCGCCCAAGGAGGGGTGGGGGCTCACGATCATGGAGGCCGCCGCGTGTGGAACGCCGTCGCTGGCCTCCGACAGTCCCGGCTTGCGCGACTCGGTGCGGCAGGGAGAAACCGGATTTCTGGTGCCCCACGGCGACGCCGCCGCGCTGGCCCGGCGGATGCTCGAGCTTGCCGGCGATTCCGTACTGGTTGCCCGTCTCGGAGCCGCCGCCCGCCGTCACGCCCTGGCCTGGAGCTGGGATGATGCCGCCGCCGCCACCGAAGCGCACCTCGCCGAGCTCGTCGCGGGCCGCGGCCCGCCCCCATCTCGTTCCGGGAGGGCATGATGCAGACGACCATCACCGCTCGTCACCGTGAAGTCACCGAATCGCTCCGGGAACGGGCTCTGGCCGTGACCGAGCGGCTCGCGCAGCTTACGCCCCACCTACTCGAGGCCACGGTCGTCTTCGACGTCGGCCCGCTTGCCCACTCGGTCGAGATCCGTCTCCACGCCCGCGGCCGGAAAATGCTGGTCGGTGCCGGGGAAGGGGCCGATCATCGGACCGCGCTCGATCGCGCCGAAGAAAAGCTCCGGCCCCAGCTCCTCAAGGCGGGGCGGGAGCGCCAACGGATGCGCCGCGCCCCGACTCGGGACGCATGAGTCTTCGTCCCCGCGACCTGCTCGCCCGCCGCGGCGATCCACTTCAGCTCGAATCGCTGACCGGAGAGCAGGGCCTGGACCGGCCCCTCCCCGACCAGGAGGTGGCCAGCCCAGGCCTGGTGCTCGCCGGATACACCGGCCGCTTCGTCCCCGCCCGGCTGCACGTGCTGGGCGAGACCGAGGTGACCTATCTGCAGTCGCTCGACGACGAGGCGCGCAAACGCTCGATCGAGACCTTCATGGGCTTCGAGCTGCCCTGCGTCTTCATCACCAAGGGGCAGGACGTCCCCGAGCTCCTGATCGCGCTCGCCCGCGCCCGGGGCATCCCGGTGCTCCGGACCAAGCTCAAGACCGCCGAGTTCTTCCGGCGGATCAAACCGATTCTCGAGGAGGCGTTCGCTCCGCGCACCACGCTGCACGGCTCGCTCGCCGATGTATACGGCGTGGGGCTCCTCTTTACCGGCCGCTCCGGAATCGGGAAGAGCGAATGTGTGCTCGACCTGGTGGAGCGGGGGCACCGCCTGGTGGCGGACGACCTGGTGCTCGTCTCCCGCAAGGGCAACGATATCCTGATCGGCCAGGGCCATGAGCTCGCCGCGCACCACATGGAAATCCGCGGCATCGGCTTGATCGACGTCAAGGCGCTGTTCGGCGTCCGCTCGGTCCGGCAACAGAAGCGGATCGAGGTGGTGGTGCAGCTGGAGGACTGGGAGAAGGCCAAGGATGCCGATCGGACCGGACTGGTTCGCCAGGACATCAGCATTCTGGAAGTGAAGGTGCCCAAGGTGATCGTGGGTCTGAATCCGGGCAAGAATCTCACCGTGATCTCCGAGGTGGTGGCGATGGCGCACCTCCTGCGAATGACCGGCGTGGACGTCGCCAGCGCGTTCAATGACCGCCTGATCAAGCGGATGATGGAACAGCGCGGCCTTCGGGAGTACCTCCAGGAAGACTACGAATGACCGCGCCCCTCGTGGGCGTGGTGGTCGGGCACGGCGCGGTGGCCCAGGCGCTCGTCGGCGCGGCGGAAGAGATCAGCGGCGTGCGGGGCGCCCTGATTCCGGTGACGAACAGCGGGGCCGACCGGGCCGCGCTGGAACGGCGCGTGATCGACGCGGTGGGCGCCAACCGGGCGATCGTCTTCGTGGATCTGCCGAGCGGGAGTTGTCTCTTCGCCGCGATGCGAGGGCTCTCGATGCGGGAGAATGTCCGGGTGGTGACCGGCGTCAATCTCGTGATGCTGCTCGACTTCCTGTTTCACCGCGAAGAAGAAATCGCCGAGGTGGCCCGGCGGGCGGCGGAGGCCGGGGCGCGAGCGATCGCGGAACGCTGATGCCGATCGTCCTCTGCCGGGTCGATGATCGGCTGGTTCACGGGCAGGTGGTGGTCGGCTGGGGGCGACCGCTCGACCTGCATCGCATCGTGCTGGTGGACGACGACGTGCGGGCAAGCCCGTGGGAGCAGGAATTGTATCGGATGGCCGCGCCTTCCGAGATTGCGGTCGAATTCGCCAGCGCCGCCGAGGCGGCGCCACGGCTCGCGGGATGGGAAGCCGGTCGCGAGCGGGTGCTCGTGCTGGTGGGGACGATCGGAATCGCCTCGGAGCTGGAGCGGCAGGCGCCGGGAGCGCTGCACAAGCTCAACCTGGGCGGAATTCACGCCGGACCGGGCCGGCGCGAGCGATTGCGCTACCTCTACCTGTCGGACGAGGAGCTGACGATGCTCCAGGGGCTGGCGCGGCGCGGCGTGCAGATCAGCGCCCAGGACCTGCCTACCTCGCGGCAGGTGCCGCTGGCGGATCTCGCATGAGCGACTTTCCCCTTTTCTCGCTCATGGTGTGGGGCACGGTCGTCGGACTCGACCTCGCCAGCATGCTCCAGGGCCTCTTCAACCGGCCCCTGGTGGCGGGCGCGGTGGCGGGGGTGATCCTGAACGATCCGATGGCCGGGCTCCGCATCGGGCTGGCGCTCGAGCTGTTCGCGCTGGATGTCCTCCCGGTCGGCGCGTCGCGCTATCCCGACTACGGCGCCGCGACCGTCGCGGCGGTTGCGCTGAGCGCGGGACAAGCGTGGACCGCGGCGCTGGGACCCGCGGTGCTTCTCGGCCTGGTGCTGGCGCACTTCGGCGGCCTCACCATCGTGCTGCATCGGCGGGTCACCGCCTGGGCGCTCGCGCGCGCCGAGACGGCGCTCGACCGGGGCGATCCGGGCGTCGCGCCGAAGATCCATCTGGCGGGGCTCGTCGCGGACCTGCTGCGCAGCGCCGCGCTGGCGGCGATCGGTCTTCTCGCCGCGGCGCTGCTGAAGCATGCGCCCCAGCTCGACGTCGCCACCCAACGCGCGCTGGCCATCGTCGTGGTGGCGGGGGGATTCGTGGCGGTCATCGGCGGTGCGCTCCGCCGCGCGGGAAGCCCCCGGCGCATGGTCTGGCTCGCGGGCGGGATGGCGCTCGGGGTGCTGGGGCTCGGGCTCCGGTGATCGGTCTCGGGCGCACGTTCCTCCGGCTCGCCGCGCTGCAGGCGTCGTGGACCTACGAGCGGATGCAGGGGATCGGCATCGCCGTCGCGATGGAGCCCCTGCTCGCGCCGCTGGCGGACAACATCGAGCGCGCCCGGGCCGCGCGGGCCCGCTCGGCGCAGTACTTCAACGCGCATCCCTTCCTCGCCGGCGCCGCGGTGGGGGCGCTGGCCCAGGCCGAGCTCGACGGGGAGCCCGGCGAGCGGATTCTCCGGCTTCGTACCGCGTTGTCGGGTCCCCTCGGCGCGCTGGGCGATCAGCTCTTCTGGGCGGGGATCGTTCCGGCGGCGATGGGTCTGGCAATGCTCGGGGTGACGCAGGGCTACGGTCTCGGCGTGATCGCGCTGACCGTGCTGGGCTACAACGCGCTCCGGATTGTGGTCACCGCCTGGGGTCTTCGCGTCGGGCTGGCGCACGGTCTTCGGGTGGCGCACGCAATCAGTGAATCGTGGCTACCCAAGGCCGCTCCCCGCGCGGGCGACGTGGCCGCGGTGCTGATCGGCGCCGCGGTTCCGATGGTGGCCGCCTGGCTTCTCCGGGGAAGCGGCGAGCCCGTCCGCGCGACCGTGCTGGTGGTGGCGGGGGCCGTCGCGCTTGGCGTCCTCACCCTGCGGCGGCCGCTCTCCGCGCCGCGGCTCACCGTGGGCGCCGCCGCGCTCACGCTCCTCTGGCGATGGAGTGCCGCGTGATCGAGCGCGAGGTGACCGTGGTGAACTCCCTGGGGCTCCATGCCCGGCCCGCGGCCCAGCTGGTGCGGCTGGCCAGCAGCTTCGAAAGTGACGTCTACCTGGTAAAGGACGGTGTGCCGGTGAACTGCAAGAGCATTATGGGCGTCATGATGCTCGCCGCGGAATGCGGGAGTGTGCTCGTGGTCCGTACCAACGGTGCCGATGCCGAGGCCGCCGCCACCGCGATGGTCGAGCTCATCGCCTCGGGGTTCGGGGAAACATGATCAACGAACGGGCGGCCATTCGCGGCGTCGGCGTCTCGCCCGGGCTGGCGTACGCCCCGGCGGTCGTGCTGGAGTGGAACTTCCCCGCGGTACCCGATCGCTGGGTCTCCGCCGAGGAGGTGGAAGGCGAGGTCCGCCGGCTGGAGGAGGCCGTCGCGTCGGTGGTGCACAGCCTCAACCGGTTGCGGGAGCGGGTGCTCGAGCGCGCGGGTCTCGAGGAAAGCCAGATCTTCGAAGCGCAGATCATGATGGTGCAGGACGGCGAATTCCTCAAGGAAGTCGTCCACCTCATCCGGGATAATCGCTTCAGCGCCGAGACCGCCTACGAGTTCAAGGCCCTCGAGATGCGCGCCAAGTGGGGCGGCACCGGCAACGTCCGCCTCCGGGAGCGGCTCGCCGACCTGCTCGCGACCCAGCTCCGGGTGCTTCGGCAGCTGACCGGACACGACGACGAGGAGCTCTTCGGATTCGAGGACCAGCGCCATGTCATCATCGTGGCGCACGAGCTCTATCCCGGCCTCACGGTGCAGCTCGATCGCGACCAGTTGGCCGGACTGGTGAGCGAGGAGGGCACCCGGACGTCGCACGCAGCCATCCTCGCCCATTCGCTCGGGATTCCGTGCGTGATGGGTGTCTCGCAGGCCGTGGCGCGTATCAAGCCCGGCGCCATGCTGCTGCTCGACGGCACGACCGGGACCATTCTCGTCGAGCCGACGGTGCAGGAGCTGGAAGTGGCGCAGCTCACCGCCACCCGGCGGCACAAGCTCGAGCTCGAGCTCGAGTCCGCGGTCCAGCAGCCCAGCGTCACCCCCGACGGCATCGCCGTGACGCTCATGGGGAACGTCGACCTCCCCGACGAGATCGACATCGCGGTGCGCCATGGCGCCCAGGGCGTCGGGCTCCTGCGCACGGAGTTTCTCATCGCGGGCCGCGCCCACCTCCCCAGCGAAGACGAGCAGCTGGAGTATTTCCGCCGGATCACCTCCGCCTTCGGCGGCCAGACGGTGGTGATTCGCACCTACGACCTCGGTGGCGACAAGTTTCCCGCGGCGTTTGCCGCGCCGTCGGAAGCCAACCCGTTCCTGGGGTGGCGCTCGATCCGGGTCTGCCTCGACCAGCCGGAAATTTTCCGGCCCCAGCTGCGCGCCATTCTGCGCGCTGCCGCCGACCACCCGCTCCAGGTCATGCTGCCGCTCGTCACCCGCGTGGATGAGGTGCTTCGCGCCAGGGAGATGATTGCCGAAGAGGCCACCGACCTGGCCCGAGCCGGCATCCGCGCTGCGGCCGATCTCGCGGTGGGCGTCATGGTCGAAACCCCCGCGGCGGTCATCGTGGCCGACCGGCTGGCCACGGTGAGCGCCTTCTTCTCGATCGGCACCAACGATCTCACCCAGTACACCCTCGCCGTCGACCGCGGGAACGCGCACCTCGCCTCGCGATTCACGCCGCACGATCCGTCGATCATCCGGATGCTGCGCGACGTCCTCGCCGCGGGCACCGCGAAGGGAATTCCGGTGAGCGTCTGCGGCGAGATGGCCTCCGAGCCGCTCTACGCCGTACTGCTGCTCGGGCTCGGCTTCACCACGCTGTCCGTCGCGCCGCCCACGCTGCCCCTGCTCAAGTGGCTGGTGCGGACGGTGCCGATGTCGGCGGCGCGCGACGCGGCGGCGCAGGCGCTCGAAGCGCCCGATCCGGACGCGGTGACCCAGGTGCTCCGCGACGCGGTCGCGCCCTTCCTCGATTTGCGTCTCATCGACCCGAACGGTCCGTTGCCGAGGCGGGGCAGTGGGGCTAGTTTGACCCGATAGCGGGTGAGCGGTGAGGCGCAAGAGGTGAGCGGGAGCCACCCGGTCCGCTCCCGCTCACTTCTCACCGCTCACCTTTCTCTCACCCCGCCGAGCATACATGGCCGTCAAGCGCCACGTCTTTACCTCCGAATCGGTCACCGAGGGGCATCCCGACAAGGTGGCCGACCAGATCTCCGATGCGGTGCTCGACGCGATTCTCGACAAGGACCCGGCGGGCCGGGTCGCCTGCGAGACGCTGGTGACGACGGGCATGGCGATTGTCGCGGGCGAAATCACCACCACGACCTACGTTCATATTCCGGACATCGTGCGGAAGACCGTCGAAGACATCGGCTACACCGACGCATCGTACGGCTTCGACGGGCGGACCATCGCGGTGCTCACCTCGATCGACCGGCAGTCGGCCGACATCGCGCGGGGGGTGAATTCCGGCAAGTCCAAGGAGCAGGGCGCCGGAGACCAGGGCATGATGTTCGGCTATGCCACGCGCGAAACCCGCGAGCGCATGCCGCTTCCGATCGTACTGGCCCACCGGATGGCGGAGCGCCTGGCCGCGGTTCGCAAGGGAAGCAAGACCTATTCCCCCATCGAGTGGCTCAGGCCCGACGGCAAGACCCAGGTGTCGGTGACATACGAGGGCGACCGCCCCGTATCGGTGGGCACCGTCGTGATCTCCACCCAGCACTCCGAGCGGTTCGGACGGCGGGTGCTGAGCCCGAACACCATCAAGGCGACGATGGTGTCGGAGGTGATCCGTCCGGTACTGGAAGACCTCGGCTTCACCTCGCGACGCACCAAGATCCTCGTCAATCCGACCGGTCGGTTCGTCATCGGCGGACCGCACGGCGACGCGGGGCTCACCGGACGCAAGATCATCGTGGACACGTACGGCGGCATGGCGCGCCACGGCGGCGGCGCATTCAGCGGCAAGGATCCTTCGAAAGTGGACCGCTCGGCGGCCTACGCGGTCCGCTGGGTGGCGAAGAATATCGTCGAGGCAAAACTCGCGCGGCGCTGCGAGGTGCAAGTGGCGTACGCCATCGGCGTGGCCCAGCCGGTCTCCATCATGGTGGATACCTTCGGCACCGGGACCCTTCCCGACGCCCGGCTGGAGCAGATCGTGCGCGAGGTGTTCGATCTCACGCCCAAGGGCATCATCGATGCGCTTCACCTCAAGCGGCCGATCTATCAGCCGACCGCGACCTACGGACACTTCGGTCGCAAGACCAGAGAAGTGCGGGTCCACGACCGGCGCGTGAAGCTCTTTCCCTGGGAGGAGACCTCCCGGGTCCGCGCCCTGCTTTCCGCGGCCAGGGTGTGACACGGGGGCCGGCGGCGCGATGGTCCGAATGCGGGTGGCCCACCTCGGGCTCGACCGAACCACCAACACTCCGGTGGTCATCCTCCAGGAAGAGGAGGGGGAGCGCACCCTCCCCATCTGGATCGGTGCGTCCGAAGCGAACGCCATCGCCCTCGAGCTGCAGGGCGTGCGCCCCGAGCGGCCCCTCACCCACGATCTGATGAAGCTGCTGGTCGCCGGCCTGGGTGGCGAGCTCCGCCGGGTGGTGATCGCATCGCTCCGGGAGAACACCTACCTCGCCCAGCTGCTCATCTACCGGGGAGGCGAGGTCTTCGAGGTCGATGCACGCCCGTCCGACAGTATCGCGCTCGCGCTGCGCATGAATTCCCCCATCTTCATGAATGAGGAGCTGCTCGAGCGCGGCAACGGGGGTGACGTCACCCCTCCCACGCCTGCCACCGACCCGGACGCGCTCAAGCGCTTCCTCGAAAAGCTCGACCCCCAGGACCTGGGCCGATTCCAGCCGTGAGGGCGCTGGCATTCGCCGCGCTCACCGCCGTCTTCGCGCCGGCGCTCCAGGCGCAGGCGCGCGCCGAAGGCCGGATCGTCCGGCTCTCCGGTGCCGATACCGTCGCCGTGCCGGCGCTTCCAGTGGTGCTCCACCGCGTCGGCCCGGAGCGGCAGGGACCGGTCGATACCGTCCTCACCGATCCGCGGGGCCGGTTCCGGATTCGATTCGCACCCGACAGCGGCGCCGAATATCTCCTCAGCGCCCGCTACGCCGGCATCGAGTATTTTTCGCGGCCGATCAGCGCCGATCTCGTGCTTCCCGATACGGCAGTGACCCTCATCGTCGCCGATACCTCGAGTCTTCAGCCGGTGACGGTGCGCCAGCGCACGCTGCTGGTGAGCCGTGCCGACGAATCCGGCAGCCGCATCGTGATCGACTGGCTCGTGCTCGGGAACCGGGGCCCCTTCACCCGCTCCGCACCAGATAGCGTGCGGCCTTCCTGGGGCGGTCCGCTCCCGGAGGCGGCGCAGAATGTGGAGATGGCGGACAGCCGTCTCAGCCATTTCGCGGCGGAGGCGCTCACGTTCCGGGGCGACAGTGTGCTGCTCTTCGCGCCGGTCTCCCCGGGCGACAAGGAGCTCATGCTGCAGTACCGGATACCCGGGGAGCTCCGCCGATTCCGGGTCCCGCTGGTGGCGGATGATTCGGTCTTCGTCCTCCTGGAAGAGGCGGGCGCGCGGGTGGCGACGCCGGTACTCGCCGTCGCCGATTCGCAGATGATCGAGGGGAGACCGTTCCGCCGCTTTGCCGGCACGATGGCGGGGGCCACTCTGCTCGAGATCGAGCTCGCGGGCCGGCGGTTTTCGTCCGACCAGCTTCTGGCGGTGCTCGTGATTCTCCTCGCCGCCGGATTCGTGCTCCTGGGGTGGCGCCTTGCCAGGCGCTCCCCCCGCTCCTAAGTTCGCGCTCACCACATCACGACGCGGATGCTCGGAAGCCGGTGCAAGTCCGGCGCGGCCCCGCCACTGTCAGGGGCGATGCACTCCCCGCTCACCACGCCACTGGGAAACCGGGAAGGCGAGCGGGAGCCCCAAGCCAGGAGACCTCCGCCGTCGTGCCACCCGCATTTCCCTCGGGGGAGGGTCAGGGTGCTTCGCAGAGGCCTCGCGCTCGCGCTGTTTTTCCTTGCCGGCTGCACCGACGCTCCGGCGCCGCCTGCCGGAAATCTGGTGGACGACGCCGGCAACCCCGTCCTGCTCGCGG
>Ga0210377_10004399_pt1 | contig 11877 bp, 7 predicted proteins | sample PLM4_65_b1redo_FD_155480 | JGI IMG/M metagenome (GOLD analysis project Ga0210377, IMG submission 155480) | Groundwater sediment microbial communities from an aquifer in East River, Colorado, USA - PLM4_65_b1 redo | ecosystem: Environmental > Terrestrial > Soil > Riparian zone | place: USA: East... | reverse complement strand
GTCCCCATCCCCACCGCGCGCAAAGGTGACGAGTTGCCCGTGTTCAACGTGGCGAGGTGACGACCGATCCAACCTGAGGCGGGACCGCGCTCATCGTCCACGCCGCGCTCCATGAGTTCCATGGCTTTGAAGTGGCTACGCGACTCGTCCGGTGCGCCGCAGGCGTGGATGATGGCAAGTTGTCCCGATTGCCATACATCGGTCAAGGCACGCATAGAGGGGTGAAAGCCAAAGAAACCATCCAGATCAACAACTCTTTCATCTTTCTTCTTTCCTGAATCATCAGGTCGCGGAATGCCGAGCGATGGTCGCAATTGATAATAAGCGTCTTCGCCATGTGGCACGACCATGTTGAGAATGTCCGCTGCGCCGCGTAGGAAGATGACAACTAAGGTATCGCCGCGTGGCATGGTGTTTTGAGGGGCAAAGGCAAGGCGGGGCATCCAGGTTGGGAGGGTTTGAGTGAGGGTGGTTACCATTATTAATCTCCATTTCAAACGGTGGTCGAGTAGTCAGTGTTTGTCCGCCATACACTTGCACCAGCACGCAAGTGCAGGTGTCGAGACCACACTATGCAAATATTTTTCACTTGTTATTGGTGGTCTTGATACGCCTTCGGCTACTCGACCACCGGTGCTATCTCCATTGAAACGCAGGCGAAGCGATCAAACTCGCGGCAACGATTTGCAGAGTCTCTTCTTCGGTAGCACCAGCCAAAATAACGGAATCAATCAATTCATCGCGGATGATGCGTTCCATGGGTACGCCTAGCAAAAGCGATGTAAGCGCATCTATATCGTCTTGTAAAACGCCAGTCAAGGCGACATCCAATAGAGAGTTGAGATTGTGTTTTGTACCTTTGATCTCGTTACGAATTAATTCAAAGGCAAATTGCCAGCGTGGCATAAGGTTGCCCTGCCAGGCATCACTGTGATCAGGGTAGCCGTCGGGTGTGGGCCAATTGAAATAAGATTGTCCCATTCGGAGCAAATGTTCTTGAATCGCCGCGCCATCGGTTTCAACATTGAGCATTCGCAGAGTGGACAAAACAAAATTCGAAGGGCGTTTGTATTTTGGTTGTGCAAACGGAAGTCCATCCAGCAGGATGACCCGCAAAACCGATTTGATATCACCATTGGTTTGGAGGAATGTTTGCGCGGCTTTTTCGACGATCACTGGCGGAGGCTCATCGGCGATGAAACGACGCGTGAGCTTGGTGGCGATGAATCCCGCCGCGCTGGGATGTGTGACCAAATGCTCGAGAACTTGCTCCGCTTCCTTGATGCCCGCTGGCTGGATCGTGAGTCCTAAAACATTTTTCAAACCTGTATCGTGAAGGTCTTCCTTGAAGACGAAATCACCGAGCCAGAAATGCTCCTTGACGTTCCAGCCCGTGAGACAGCGTGCCAATTCCATGACATCCTGCTGGGTGTAGCCGCCATCCACGCCGAGGGTGTGGAGTTCCATCAGTTCACGCGCATAATTCTCGTTAGGATGACTCTTCTCGTTCGCCTGGTTATCGAGATAGACCAGCATCGTAGGCGAATGAGCGGATGCCCACACCAGATCGCGGAAGGAACCCAATGCATTCTTGCGGATCACTTCGCGATCATCGACGGTTTTGAGATAAAAGCAATTGCCCTTTTCCACGAAGATATTGAAGTGGTCGCTCCAAAATTCGACCATCACTTCGTAGAGTTGACGTTTGCTGTAGAGTTGGCGCACCAATGTGGCTTGGCGTAATTCATTCGGCACTTTTTCACGATCGTAATTTTCGAAGAGTTGATTACTGATGGCCTCCAATTCGTTCGCCGCCATCTTTAAAGTGTTGAAGGTTGAAAGTTGCAGGTTGCAGGAAAAATCGTCAATGGCTTCGAAGTCAAGTTGTTCTTCGATGTAGGCTTGCAATCCGATTTCTGTAAAGTGGGCACGCTCTTCCACGCGTGGACCGAAAGTGAGGCGGTTCAAGGCGAGGAAATCACTTACGTTGAGTGCAGCCCACAGGACGATGGGAAGATCACAGGCGAGACGGCGATATACTGGAGCGCATGAGGCAAGCGCTGGTGCTGGCTGTGACGAGGCGCCAAGTTTGAGGAAATCTCTGCGAGAAAGTGACATAGTGAAAAGTAATCGGTTAGCGGTAGAAAGTAGCGAGTAGAAAGTGGAATAATGAAAGAAGTTAAGCGTGAGATGGTGAAGTAGTTGCAGAGGGAATTTGGGTCTTCTCACGTGGCAGCCAGTTGAGGAGGGCAAAGCCGGTGGCGCCGAAAGCGGTAATGAGTGCCAAGGGCCAGAGGAAGAACCATCCCAAGACAGGAAAGAAGGCAGCAAGTTCAAGGACCACTGATCCACGAATGAAGGCGCTGAGAGGAGAATAATTGCTGCCCGTTTGTTTCATCCGTTCGCTGAGGTGAGCAGCGATGCCAGCGGATCCGATGGAGGAAAGTGCCAGAGATACGGCGAGCAGAATCCAGCCGAGGAATTTGGCGGGACCAAATGGAAGGGCAAGCAAGATGACAATGGGGATCGCCAAAGCGATGACAATGACCAGTCCCAACCAAAGGGTGCGGAAGAGAGTCTTTTCGACACAGACTTGAGCGCGAGCTATTACAGATGGGAACAACAGCCACCATGCAGTCAGCATAGACGGAAAGGCGAGCGAAATGATGAGCAGGATGAAAAAGATGGCGGATATGTCAGCCATGAGACGTGTCCTTTCTTGTATTTGATGTAAGGGATACAGGGGATGATAGTGAAAAGTTGCAATCCGTAAGAACACAAAGAGCACTAAGTTTAAAAATAAAGACGCACCTCTACGCGTCTTTGAAGTAAAACCTGACAGGTCTTCAGGATGATATTGTTATCGGGACATTTGCGCGGACAAAAATACATGACGGGAAAGCTATTAATAAGACCTGTCAGGTTTATTCGCTGCGTTGGAAGGATCCCAAGATCGTCGCACCAACACCAAGACAGACAATATATGGTAGAAGCAGGAACCAACCGACAAAAGGCAGGGCGCACGCAAAAGTTAGTATGACGCTCCCCCACACAGTTTGTTTCCACGCGACATAGTCAGGGAAGAGCCGGACACCAAGTTCATTAACAATACCCGACAAGCCAAAAGTTAACAATAAGATGAGAAAACCGGTAATGATCAAAGCCGGGACGTTTAGCACGCCGCTTACAAGTCCACTGCTGGTGCCGGCAATGGAGAAAAAAACAGCGGCAATCACCCCGAAGAACAGGATATTGACAAATCCCACACCGAAAGAACGCCCGGGCGTTTGGTTGACAATGCGTTGCGTCTTCGTCACACGATTGGAGAAGAGTGCACCAATGGTGAGGAAATATGCGGCAAGTGTGATGGTGAGCAGAACAATGCCAAGAAAGAGTCGAAGGATATCGGTCATGTAGGGTCTCCTATGTCATTCGCCCAGAGCGGAACGAAGTGAAGTCGAAGGGCGCTTCGACTACAAGTCTCTACTTGCATTTGGCTCTCCGCTCAGCGCGAGGTTTTATTTGATATGTTTCCTCAACAACAATCCATTCCCCACCAGCCAGAGAATGGATGCGCCACCGAGTGCAATTGCGATGTACAAGCTGGATAATTCGACGAATGGAAACTCAGGCAGGGTCGGCATCTGGAATTGCGAAAGTGCATCAAGCCAGGCAACCCATTGAGACTCAGCTTGGAATAGGATTTCTGTGAACGATGGCATTTGCAAGCTGATGAGGTACGGCGAAACATATTCCGTCACAAAAGGTGCGGCGATAATGATGGCAATCACGGCGAGGGCAGCTTGCAGCGTCACTGCCAGACGCAGGGAACGCGGAAGTGTGGCAGGCAGATGAGGGCTTGGAACGAAATGGGCGGCGATGTCGTGCGATAAGGTTTCTTCAGGGAGAGAATCCAATTCAGCAAATAATGCCTGTAACGCGGCGAGACGCGCTGCACAATCTGCACAGGTAGCAAGATGTTTTTCCACTGGCGCGCGGTCGGCGAGCTCGTTGTCCAGATATTCGTTCAGGATTTCATCGGTCAGATGGTTCATTTGAGTTTCTCCGCCAGCAGTTTGCGGGCACGGAAGAGATGACTCTTCACATCGCTGAGGGGGATATTGAGCTCATTCGCGATCTCGTCATAAGAGAGTTCCTGATAATGACGGAGTTCGACCACGGCTCGATAGTTCGCGGGCAGAGACATGAGCGCGGCACGTATCTGTTCGCTTCTCTCGCGGAGCTCGATGGCTGATTCCGGTTGTAAGCTTTCACCAGCATCCCGTTCTTCATTAAATTGCGCAGTGACCTTTTGTGACTCGAGATGGTTGAGGCACAGGTTCGCCGCCGCCCGCCGTACCCAGGGACCAAACTCACGCTCGAGGTCGAACATGTCGAGCCGGGAGTAGACCCGCAGGAAGGTTTCCTGCGTCAGGTCTTCGGCTTCGCGGCGCTCGTCCGTCATGCGGTAACAGACATTGAACACACCGGTCTGGTAACGCGTGACCAGTTCGCCGAACGCGTCACGGTCTCCGCGGCGGGCACGCAGGATGAGGTCGCGGTCTGTGGGCACGGTCATGGCTACAGTGTAGTACAGCTCTAAGGGCAAAAAAGTTGCAAGAAAAACCACTCTTCCCATGAGCAAGATTCAAAAAGAGCGTCTCCCAGGGAGTCGCTCTTTCAATGTCGAATATCGGTTTTTATTTCGCTTCTGTCATTGCCTGCTTGAAAGCCACCAATGCCTGGATCGGTGTGGGGTCCACGCCGTAAGCCATCGCCAGATAGTACGACATGTAATCACCAAAAAGGATCAACGTCCACATGTGAGCGAGGGGAGTTTCACCGCGCGCATCGGCAACATCGGTGTTCATGCCTTCGAGCATGAAGGCATCCTTGGTCAAGTCGGTGCGCAGACGGTTGCGCGGATGATCGGATGGCGAGCGCAGGAAGATGGTCATGGTGTGAGGGTTCAACACTTCTTCGGGGTTGACCGTCCCAGCCAGGGTGTTGTGATCGGCTTCGGGCAGGAACTCGAAATTCGCACCGGCTTTTGCCACCTCGTTGAGTTGTCCCTTCCAGCGGCGGGCAACCGTAGTCAACAGACCGGAACCCACGATTGTGACCCACCTGCCCATCAATTGACCGGCATAGCGTTTGGCAGGGTTGGTTGCGGCAGGGACATCGACCTTGAGGTGTTCCTGTGACCTTTTCATCGCAGCCAGCGCATCATCGATGGCAGATTTTTGGTCGGGGATGAATCCCAGGCGCTGGAACATCGCCAGCAATAAGCCGAAAGAGAATCCCACCGCGGCGCGCGGCTGACCGGCGTGATCGAACGTCCATAACGGGAGCCTGTTCTCTTTGGCGAGCTTGCCGAGTTTGCCGCCCGTGCAGACTACTATGATGCGGCATTCGGCTTTGCGCGCGGCATCGAAGGCATTCAGCGTTTCTTCGGTGTTGCCGGAATGTGAGGAGCAGATGACCAGCGTCTCCGCGCCGTGCGCAAAGAGGGGTAGTCCATAGTCACGGTGAACGGAAACAGGGATCGGGGAGAGAGAAGCGCAGTACGAGGCGAGCAGGTCGGCGCCGATGGCAGATCCGCCCATGCCCGCGATGACTACCTGCTTGAAATCCTTCCAGTCAGGCAGTTGCTGTTTTAGGCCTAGCTGGTAGGCATAGCTCAGTTGGTCGGGAAGATTATCAATTTCACCCAGCATATTTAGGGTGTCGAGTTGTTTGAAACGAGCAAGATCATCAAGGTTCATACGTTCTCCAATGGAAAGAATGATTGATTTTACAACAAATTTCGTTCGTTTTTAGTATGGCGCTTTGAATGAGAAAGTCAAAAAGCTTTGCCGCGAATGGCGCGAATTATCGCGAATGAATTTTAAAATTCGTGCCAATTCGCGCCATTCGCGGCAAAGATCGGTTCTCAACGATTAATTGCCACGGAAGGAAGAGCCATTTTGCATTGATATTGTCAGGTTGGCACGGGAGGATTTTAATGTCTGGAGTTCGTTTTAACGCTACGATGATTATGGATTCACCCTGCCGGGAGAATGTATCGCGGCTGGCAAGATAACAGGAGGACCAATGTTCAAACGGCTACTTGGCACGATTTTATTGGTGGGGATACTTATGACTCAATCGGTACCACAGGCACAAGTATATGCGCAAACTCTTTGCGATCAGGCTCAATTTGTCTCGGATGTGACCGTCCCAGACGGCTCTTCCTTTGCACCGGGGGCAGCATTCACGAAAACCTGGCGCTTGAAAAATAGTGGCACTTGCACATGGACTACTTCGTACACTCTGGTCTGGGCGGGCGGGGATCAGATGGGAAGTCCGGTCTCCACTGTCCTACCGGTCCAGGTAGCTCCCGGTCAGACTGCCGATCTTTCGGTCAACCTGACCGCCCCTGCTGCCAGCGGACATTACAAAGGCTTGTGGAAGCTCGCCAACGCATCGGGCGTTCAGTTTGGCATCGGCGATGCGGCAAACACAGCCTTCTGGGCAGACATCAATGTAGTTGATAACACGACCGTGCAAAACGCTGTTCAGAATGTTGCTGCCGCTACAACCTGGACGGCATTTGATTTTCTCGAGTATGCACCCAGTTCCTCCTGGTGGAGCGGCGCAGGCGCATTGACCTTCCCTGGTGTCACCGGTGACAGCCGCGGCTTTGCCAATTTTGTGGACCAGCCTCATCTCGAAGATGGAACGTTCGACACATCCAAGGGTTTGTTGATGGCGCCGCAAAATAAGACCGACGGCTACATCCAGATGACCTCGCCCGGCGTCCTGATCGCTGCAGGCGATAAGCTTATCACTCGCGTGGGCTGTGAATATAGCGCCACGAGTTGTTATGTCACATTCCGTATTGACTACTTGAAATCGAATGGAGCTCAATATAAGTATTGGTCATGGAAGGAAGCCTACGATGGTCGTTACTATGATGCCAGCATCGATCTGACCCCGCTGGCCGGGCAAGGCGTGCGCTTCGTCTTCATGACGCTTGCCACCGGATCGGCAAGTGGCGACCGTGCCTTATGGGTGGCACCGCATATCGTGCGCACCACAGGTGGAACGACCCCGGTTCCGCCTACGGTGACGCCTGGTCCGGGTCCGACACAGCCCCCCTCCTCTGGAGGCGTTGTCTCAAACCCCTACATCCGACAATTGTTCATGAAAGACACTTTCAATGGATGGGCGCTCGGTGATTCCTATTTATTGAGAACCACCAATGGAGGAACGACGTGGATCAACGTCACCCCGCCGAATGCGACCTTCGCGAACGGCGCGACGGGATACTTCTCCAGTTCCAGCACGGGCTGGTTCCTGACCGGTGAGAGCAAACTCTATCGCACCACCAATGGCGGTCTCCAATGGACGGCATACAGCGTTCCATTCAGCAATGGCTATGTTCGATTTACAGACAGCTATCACGGCTTCGTGTTATCCATTATAGGGACGGGGATGAACAAACAAGCCGTCACTCTGCACAAGACCAATGACGGCGGCGCCACCTGGATCAAAAATTACGATAACACGCCCACACTTCCGAATCCCAGCACCAGCCTGCCCTTCAGCGGGCACAAGAATGGCATGACCTTCCGCGATTCGCTGGCGGGCTGGGTCGGCGGCGATATTCCGATGAATGGATACTTTTATTTTTACAGAACTACCGACGCCGGAAAGAACTGGTCACAACAATCTCTGAGCATTCCAGCAGGGTATGAATCTGCCTACATGAATCTCACAGCCCCCACTTTCTTTGGCATATACAATGGCATTCTGCCAGTGTGGATGGGCAGAACCGAAGGTAGAGATCTGGTCACGTATACGACTACCAACGGCGGCATTTCATGGAATAGATCCGCTGGCTTTGCCAAAGGAGCCGAATTCGTTGATTACTTCTCTACGAAGGGTGGTTTCACTTGGGACCATTCAGGTATCTTCCAGGTGACGAGCAATGCTGGGGGAACCTGGACTCACATCAGCCCAAACATCAACTTTGGCGATGACTTCCGCGGTATGGACTTTGTCTCGACGACAACCGGTTGGGTCATCCAGGGTCACCCGGACAATTCCACGTCGCTCTACAAAACGACCGATGGCGGCGTAACATGGACTCTGCTTTCCACCAACAAACCTGGTGGTACGCCAACCGACACTCCAGTTCCATCCGCTTGCGATAAGGCGGCATTCGTCACAGATGTCACCATCCAGGATGGAACAGTGTTCGCACCGAACGCACCCTTCACAAAAACTTGGCGCTTGAAGAATGTTGGCACTTGCACGTGGACCACATCTTATAAGTTGGTTTTCCAAAGTGGTGACCAGATGAGTGGACCTGCTTCGCTCAACTTGCCGACCAGCGTTGCGCCCGATCAGACGGTGGATATTTCCGTCAACCTGACTGCTCCCGCCACCGCCGGACACTATCGCGGCTACTGGATACTAAACAATGCCAGCGGCGCATCCTTCGGCATCGGCACAAATTCAACTTCGCCGTTCTGGGTGGACATCAACGTTGCAGGCGATACTCCCACCAATACCGCCTTTGACTTCACTGCCAACATGTGCGCGGCGCAATGGAAGAGTGGCGTGGGCGTACTTCCCTGCCCCGGTGCAGATGGCAGTTCAAGCGGATTCGTCGTCAAGCTGGATGCGCCCAAGCTGGAAGATGGTTCAACCAGTGCGCCGGGTTTGTTGACTTCCCCGCAAAATAAATTTGACGGATACATCCAGGGTTTCTATCCCGAGTTCACCGTGCAAGCAGGTGACCGCTTCCAGGCAAAAGTCGGCTGCCAACAAGGCCAAAATTGTTACGTGACGTATCGCCTTAACTACATGACCACCAGCGGCTGGATAGGGACCTTCTGGCAATGGCGCGAATCGAACGACGGCAAATACTACACCGCCGATGTAGACCTGAGTCCGCTGGCTGGGAAGAAAGTCAAGTTCATTCTCACGATCCTTGCCACGGGAACCGCGACAGGCGACCGCGCCATCTGGAGCGCACCGCGCATCTACCGCGCCGGAGCCGGGACTCCGGTCACGCCTCCACCGCCGACAGCGGGTCCCACCTCCCAGACATCCGACTGGCCCTTCTTCACCAGCCCACAATATGGATTCAACTTCCAATATCCGCCGGGATCGGTGGTCTTTAACTCGGTGCCGGAAAGCGCCATCATCAATTTGCCGATTGTGACAGGGACAACACTGGTTGAGAAATATCTTAGCCTCAACGTGGTACAAAATGCTTCCACCTGCGCTGACCCAACCACAGGTTCATCGCCACCCCCTGAAAGCGTAACGATCAACGGCACCACCTTCCTCAAAGATGTGGGTTTAGATGGTGGAATGAGTCAGACACGCGCGGTAACTTCGTACACGACAACACGCGGCAACTTCTGTTATAGCTTCCTGTTCGTGTTGCATTCTATCCATGCCTCCGACCCACCTTTACCCGACTACGATGCAGCCGCAGAATCGGCAGTCATCCAGCAGATCATGCAGTCCTTTGGCTGGCTGGCATCTGCGCCAAACACATCGACTTCCACCTCCATCACTCCAACAGCCACATTCACAGCCACACCTCCTACCACATCTGCGGCAGCCTTTGCCCAATCCATGGTGGATGCGTTGAACGCGCGCAATTTTGATGCCGTAAAAGCCAAGATGGGTCAAACCTTCGCAACAGCCTTCTGGGAATCGCAAGGGACTTCTTCCACACCCGATCAAGCAATCGATGCATTCCGAAATCTGTATGTCGGCACAGCCCCGATCACATCGGACTCTGCAAAAGATCTAAATTCCCTGCTAGGTGGATTGAATCCAATTGGGATCATGGGACTGGACCCGGCAAAGACGTATGCGCTGTTCGTCTCGGGTTGGGGTCCGGATGGTCAGTCGGAGGCGATTCTCTATGTTGTTAGCCGAACGGATGGGAGTCTGTTTTTCTATGGCATGCTCTACGCCCCGACCAAGTTTATCCACGAAACACCTTCGCCCACACCCACATCCGCGTCTGTCACGTTGACGGGACCGTATGCCGTTGTGCGCGTCGCGCCGGGTGATGTGTTGAACGTCCGCTCGACGGCAGGGAGCGGCAACCCGGTCGTCGGGACGTTCGATACGGAAGCGACCAACGTCATGAGAACGGGACCAACCACAACGGCAGAAGGAGCCGAATGGGTCCAAGTCCAAAATCCAAATGGCGGGACCGGTTGGGTCAATTCATCCTATCTGACCGAGCAGGTCACGCATGATGCCTTCTGTGGCGATACACGCATCCAACCGTTCATCGACAAGTTCACGCAAGCCCTGAACTCGTCTGACGGCAATCTGCTTTCGACGCTGGTCAGCCCAACACACGGAGTTAATTTCCGTTTGTGGAAGTATTCGGCAGGTGCTGATTTCACGCCAACAACCGCCAAGGATATCTTCACCAGCACCACCTCCTACGATTGGGGCGGCGGACCCAGCGGCACACCGGACGTGGGCACGTTCAGCAATGAGGTCAAGCCAAATTATCTGGACGCGTTAAATGCTTCGAATCGCGAGATCTATTGCGACAATCTCACCAAGGTCTTCCCGCTTTCCGACCCGTGGCCCTTCCACACCATCCGCTACTACAACATTTACAAACCCGCCACGCCAAACATTTACTTTGACTTCCGCACACTGTTGATCGGAGTCGAGTTCATCAACAACCAGCCGTATTTGTACAGCGTGATCACGATCGTATGGGAGCCATAAAAACAAATGCTCTTTCGGGGCTTAGCCCCGAAAGAGCATGGTAGAGCATAATAAAATGCGACCATGGAGTGGTCGCATTTTATTATTCCTACATCGACCCTTTTATAAACTTCCCCAGATCCTTCTTCAACTCTTTCAATGATGGCATGTGGATGTACATCATGTGCCCGGCTTCGTAATACTCCATTGAGATATTCTTCTGCAGCTCCGCATCCAACCCCAAATGATTGAAGGTGTACTCGGTGGCGAAATACGGCGTGCCGAGATCGTAATATCCGTTCGCCACGAAAACTTTGAGATACGGGTTATACGTCATCGCCGCGCGCAGAGTTTCCGCCACATGCACGTATTGATTCTCGAACTCCTTGAATGACCACGGATGCACAAATCCACTCAGGATCTCATATGGCAGATCCGATTCGAACTTCAACTCGCCGCGGATGTAATCGTAGAATGCAGCGGTATAGGGTCCCATCACGTTCGTCAGTAGCGGATCGTATTCGGCTTTTTCGGTGATGCCCAAGCGGTCGCGCCCGGTGAAGCGCGCATCCAGCCTGCCGACGGTCAATCCGCGTTCGCGCAGGAGTTCCTTGAAGTAATGCTGGTCGTTGATGCGCAGGTTCGAGCGGTCGATGAACTGTTCCGAGATACCGGTAAACTGCGAGAGGCGCTTCACGATATCGGCGCGCTCCTCTTTCGTCAATGCCGCGCCTTTGAGCAGGGCTTGGGCATAATCGCCGAGTGCGAACTCCTCCGCTTCCCTGAGCCAGGTCTGCAACGGCTTGTGCGGCTGGAGCACATTGTGATACCAGGCTGTGGCCGTGTACCCCGGCAGGAACATGATGAACGGCAGGTCATTGTTGATGTTGAAATCGATGGTCGTGAAATCGAGCACGGCAGAGATAAGCATGATGCCGTTGAGATACATGCCATGCCGTTCCTGCAAATAGCCTGAAAGCCCGGCAGAGCGGGTGGTGCCATAACTCTCACCTGCCAAAAACTTGGGCGAAAGCCAGCGCTGGTTGCGCGTGGCATACAAACGGATGAAATCACCGACCGACTCGATATCCTTTTTGAAGCCATGCCATTCCCTGGGCTTGACCCCTTCCACCG
>Ga0210377_10004398_pt1 | contig 11878 bp, 4 predicted proteins | sample PLM4_65_b1redo_FD_155480 | JGI IMG/M metagenome (GOLD analysis project Ga0210377, IMG submission 155480) | Groundwater sediment microbial communities from an aquifer in East River, Colorado, USA - PLM4_65_b1 redo | ecosystem: Environmental > Terrestrial > Soil > Riparian zone | place: USA: East... | reverse complement strand
TTAAATACACACCTGAGGGCGGTGCCATTACCGTTGCGCTGGAAGAACATGAAAATACCCTATCGGTGTATGTCAAAGATACCGGCTATGGCATCCCGTCCAATGATCTGCCATTTATTTTCAATCGTTTTTACCGCGTCCGTAACAATGGGCACGATCAAATCGAGGGCAATGGTCTGGGGTTGGCAATTGTGAAATCCACCGCCGAACATCATGGCGGCACTATTGCCGTTGAAAGTGAATTGGGTATAGGCTCTTGCTTCACTATTTCATTACCATTGATTTCACTTGTCCAGAAATAAATGGAATCGACTGCTATTGTCCAATAACATCGATAAAGAAGGAATTGAACTATGAAGATCCATCGCATCCTTGTACTACTCACCAGCTTAGCTCTGGTGTTGGCAGCCTGCAGCCCTTCCACTACCAAAGTGGAAGCAACAGCGACCATGCTTCCTGAGCCTGCCGTTGCTTCGGTCAAGCCTTTCCGGGTGGCAGTAATTATGCCAAGTGCCGTAAACGATCTAGCATTCAGTCAGAGCATGTACGATGCACTAAATCGCATCCAGGAGGATATGGGTGGTACTGAGAAAATGCAGTACGTGTATTCTCAAGGCATGTTCATCCTGGATGATGCCGCCGCGGCCATCCGCACCTATGCTTCGCAAGACTATGACCTGGTCATTGCGCATGGCTCACAATATGGTCAAGCCGTAAAAGAAATTGCTCCTGACTTTCCAGCGGTCAGCTTTGTGTGGACAAATGCCACCGGCCCTGTCAACTTGCCGAACGTCTTTGAAGTTGTTGCGGCTGCCCATGAAGGCGGTTATGTCAATGGAGTTTTAGCAGCTACTCTGACTACAACCAAGATTATCAGCATCATTGGCCCGGTAGAGACTGGTGAACCCAAACAATACATAGAGGGTTTTAAAGCCGGTGCGATCTCGATCAATCCAGAAATTCAATTGAACGTGACCTATATCGGTTCATTTTCGGATGTGGTCAAGGCATCTGATGCGGCAACCAATGATATTTCTGCAGGTGCAGATGTTATGACAGGTACCTCTCAAATGGTGGTTGGACCCATTGGCCAGGCAAATCAGAACAATATATTGTGGTTTGGCACTCAGTCTAATCAATCCTCGTTGGCTCCGAAAATTGTAGTAGCCAATCAGGTCTATCACTGGGAAGTGGTGCTCAAAGAGCTATTTGCCAAAGAGCAGGCAGGCACAATCGGAGGCGAGAGTTTTACCATCAATCTCGCCAATGGCGGCGAAGTTATTGAATACAACCCGGGCTATGCTCTTCCTGCTAACGCCAAAGCACTGGGTGATGCAACCATACAAGGGATCATTGACGGCACAATAAAGATTCCCCTGCCCTAATCGATAACGGCAAGACAGGCTCGCCAGGTTATTATGCCTGTCAGACTATTATCCATAAACGGAATAAGTCGATAACCATAGAAACATCAGCTGCCAAACACGAAGATATTTTGTCCAACTGGAGTAGTAGATTATGAGCATTAATAATCCATCAAAGACCGATGTGCAGTCCACCCAAAAGAGGGGCATAAGATCATCCATTCGAACAAAGATCACCCTTTGGGCAGGATTCTGTTTGGTGCTGCTATCACTGATCCTGATCGGGTATTCGGTTGTAACGCTTCGCCAGGCAACAATTAACAACGCCACCAACGAAGTTCTCGCCATTACAGAGGCAAAAGCTGGTTTAGTCCAGAATCAGCTTGATCAGCCTCTCTTTATAGCACGCTCGATGGCGCAATCTCTCAGTGCAATTAAGGATACCGCCATCCCGGTTTCTTTGTCTCGCGATCAGGTCAATGCCATGCTCCGGAGGACCCTAATCGAAAATCCTTCCTTCCTGGGAACCTATACTCTTTGGGAACCTAATGAATTCGATGGAAACGATGCTCAATATGTCAGGGCAACAGCCCACGATAATACCGGACGATTCATCCCCTACTGGGTAAGAGGCGATGAAGGAATTATCCATACCGAGGCACTAGTACAATATGAAGTACCTGGTCCGGGTGACTGGTATATCAAGCCGCGCAGTACCAAGCAGGAAGTGATGATTGCCCCGATTTTTCGTCGGATCCAGGGAAAAGAGGTGGTTATTGCCTCGTTCATTGTTCCTATTGTCCAAAATGACAATTTTTATGGAATTGCCGGGGTTGACGCACCCATTGGTTTTGTACAGCAACTAGTGGATGATATTGATCTCTATGATGGTACAGCCAACGCTGTTTTATTTACCGATACAGGCAAATTGATCGCTGTCCGCCAGCAGCCTGAATACACAAGCCTATCTGTAGATTTAATTTATAAAGATTTTGATGCAATTCAGAGCCGCCTTGATACATCGTTTACCAGATTAAGTCCTGATGGAAAGTACTTGCAAATATTCTCACCCATTGACGTTAGTGGTGGTGAAAAACATTGGGTATTAGGACTCATAATCCCGTTCGACAAAATCACGGCGCCAGCCACCACTGCCGCGGTCAGGCAGGTAACAATCAGCGCAGGATTAATCGTCCTGGCGCTGCTCCTGCTCTGGTTCCTGGCTGGTCAAGTTGTGCGTCCAATGTTGGTTTTGACAAACGCGGCTACGGCTGTATCACAAGGAGATTGGGCGGTAAGAGCTGCTGTCCATAGCAACGACGAAGCTGAAGTACTGGCTGACGCGTTTAACGCAATGACGTCGCAGTTGCAAACCGTATTTGGCACACTGGAACAGCGTGTGGCAGACCGTACCAGGGCTCTTTCATCGGTGGCTGAAATCAGCACCGCCGCATCTACCATCCTTGAAACCGACAAGCTTCTACAGCAGGTTGTGGATCTTGCGAAAGAGCGTTTTGACTTCTATCATGCTCATATCTATCTATTGGATGAGACGGGTACATCCCTGGTGCTTTCCTCCGGTGCAGGTGCTATCGGGCGGCAGATGGTTGTCGAGGGGCGTTCGATCCCTCTGGACCGTGAGCAATCACTGGTTGCACGTGCAGCACGTGAAAAGAAGGGTGTTACCGTCAATGACGTGACTACCGAGCCGGATTTCCTCCCCAACCCCCTGCTGCCCGATACGCGTTCTGAATTGGCTGTACCGCTAATGGTTGGTGATGAGGTTCTCGGTGTTTTCGATGTACAGTCAGAAGTGGCTGGGCGTTTCACGGACTCAGACATAGCGATTCAAACCACGCTTGCATCCCAGGTTGCTTCTGCCGTGCAGAATGCACGTTCCTATACCAAAATTCAGCGCAGTCAGGATCTTTTGTCCGAAGCATTAAGCATTTCCCGTCTTGCCAACTGGGAATACGATGTGGACAAGGACCTGTTCACCTTCAATGACAACTTCTATTCGATCTTCCGCACCAGCGTTGAAAAGGTCGGCGGATACAAATTATCTTCTGCCGACTACGCCCGGAATTTTGTCCATCCGGAGGATGCGGCACTGGTAGGGACTGAGATTCAGAGAGTGCTCGCATCCAAAGAGCGTCATTTCAAAACGGACCTGGAACACCGCATCATCTTTGATGACGGCGAAATAGGCTATATCTCTGTCAAGATCAATGTGGAACGTGATGAGAATGGAAGAATCCTGCGCTGGTATGGTGCCAACCAGGATGTTACCGAGCGCCGCCGCCTGGAGGAAATCAACCGCAAACATGCCATTCAACAGGAAGCCATCAACAAGATCACACAAAAAATTCAAAGCACGACAACGATCGAAGCCGCTTTACAAATCGCCGCACGTGAACTCGGTCACGCGCTGGGAATGAAATCCACGCTTGTGGCGCTGGAACCGGAAGCGGTTCACGGCAGTGCACAAGCCAGGATCAACTCACAGTCCCCTTCCAAAGAATCTGAGACGATGGGCACAGGAGTTTCATAATGACCCAATTCACTTCAAAATCGATGTTTCGAAATCTTGGTAGTTTCCTGCGATCTTCCATCCGCAACCGCTTGATGGTCATTGTGGTGAACGCTGCCATTATCCCTGTGTTGCTGGTCAGTATTATCCTGGCAGCCACTACTTATGTGCAGGTTCGAAACTCCCTCACACGAGAAGCTTTCAACAAGCTGGAAGCAGTGCAAACCATCAAAGCCAGTCAGATCACGAACTACCTGTCAGAACGTCAAAGCGACATGGTAGCCTTGAGCGATACAATGGCATCAGTCTTACATGAAGCCCAAGCGAAAATGGAAGCGATCAACATCCTCAAACGCGATCAGATCGTTCGCCTTTTCCAAACCTGGGATGCTGATGTGCGCGATGTGGCATCAGACCCTGGCGTGGTCGCAGGTATACGTGATCTGTCATTGGGGTTTCAAGATATTGGTCCCGATCCGGCTCGCACGCTGTATCTTGGCAAAAGTGATCTTGCCATTGCAACAGATGGAAGCCCATATAGTAATGCCCACCTTGAACAACATCAGTTCTTCCAGGGATATACAGCCATCCATGGCTATGAAGATGCCTTTTTGATCGACCCGGATGGCAACGTCGTGTACAGCGTACACAAAAAGGATGTGTTTGGTACCAACTTGCTGTCAGGAACATACAAAGACAGCAACCTGGCTAAGCTTTATAAGAATCTTGTGATGACGCAACCAGGAACCACATACATCGCTGATGTGGCAACTTTCGAAGGGTCAAATGCCATGTTTATTGGCGCTCCCATGTACGATGGTTCCACCTTTGTGGGTATCCTGGCTTATCAATTACCCCTGGATGTGATCAATAACATTATTACAGAAAAGACCGGGCAAGGCACAACAGGCGAAACATATCTGATTGCGCGGGAAGATAATGGTCACATTACGTATCGCAGTGACAGAACCACGGCCGGTAATGGAGAGTTTGTGATCGGCTATGACCTCACAAATATCGCAACCCAGTTTATGAAAAATGCACTTGATGGGGAAATTGGCGGCGGACTTATTATTAGCAGCACCGGAGAAGCTGTTCTTAATGCTTATCGACCATTGGAGGTTGAAGGGCTGAATTGGGCAGTGTTATCCAGAGTAGCAGCGGAGGAAGCCCTCTCCCCGACTCAGATAGCCGGTGAAAAAGACTTTCTTACCACGTATAGGGAAAACTATGGATACTATGATCTTTTCCTGATTGAACCCAATGGCTTCGTCTTTTACACAGTTGCTCATGAAGCCGATTATCGCACCAATCTCCTCACCGGAGAATACAAAGATACAAACCTTGGCTCATTGATAGCTGATGCAATAAACAGCAAATCATTTGAGTTTGTAGATTTCGCTCCCTATGCCCCGTCCGGCAATGCGCCAGCTGCATTCTTTGCCATTCCCGTGCTGGATGGAAATGGCAAGGTGCAAATGATCGTGGCGGCACAAGCATCTCTGGAACAGCTCAGTGCGATCATGGAGGAAGCCACGGGACTGGGTGAAACGGGTGAAACCTACATTATTGGACCGGATAAACTCCGCCGAACGGAAACACGCTTCCTGGCAAGTTTGGGCGTGGATTCAACCGTTCTGAACCCTCAATTCAAAGTGGATACGGTCGCATCAAGTTCGGTTTTGGCAGGGCAATCGGGTCAAGATACCTATATGGACACAAACGGTGCTCCCGTAATGGCTGTCTGGTCACCCATCCACCTTACGGAATCAGAGACATCCAAACCTGATGCACAGTTGTGGGGCGTCATTGCGAAAATCGACGTATCAGAAGCATTGGCACCAGTCAACCAGCTGGCAAAAGCGGTCGGTCTCGTGATCGGGCTGGCTGTCTTGATCATCGGCGCTATGGCAGTTGCAGTGGGTACACGTTTTGCCACCGGCTTTGTAAGACCAATTCTTACATTGGCTGACACAGCCACCCAGGTCGCCGCCGGCAACATGAACCTGCAAGTGAAAGAAGAATCGACAGATGAAATCGGCACCCTGTCACACGCCTTCAACAGCATGACATCCCAGTTGCGCGATTTGATCGGCAGCCTGGAAGGGCGCGTCGCTGCCCGTACCAAGGATCTCGCCACTGTGGCTGAAGTGGGTACGGCGACAGCCACCATTCTGGAAACAGACAAACTCTTACAAGCTGTTGTAGACCTCTCCAAAGAACGTTTCCAGCTTTATCACTCTCACATTTATCTCCTCGATGATACTGGTGAAAGTCTGGTGCTGACCGCAGGCGCCGGCGAGCCGGGGCGCGTCATGGCGGCAGAGAAACGCTCAATCCCGCTTGACCGTGAACAATCTCTCGTTGCTCGTGCCGCCCGCGAACGAAAAGGTGTTACCGTGAACGATGTGACCCAGGCTCCAGACTTCCTGCCCAACCCCCTGCTTCCTGACACACGATCCGAGTTGGCTGTGCCCATGATCGTCGGTGGCAACGTGATCGGTGTGTTCGACATTCAATCCGAACAGGTTGGACGCTTCACCGATTCAGATGTCAATATTCAGACAATCCTGGCGGCGCAACTGGCTACATCCATTCAAAACGTGCGCTCGTTTGAACACTCTAAGAAACAAGCGGAATTGGAGTCGCTGGTCAATGTGATCGGTCAGAAAATTCAGCGTACCACATCTATCGAAGAAACACTGCAAACAGCCATCCGAGAAACGGGACTGGCTCTGGGTGCATCACGTGTCACTGTCCAGTTGGGTAAATCCAGCCAGGCTGGTAATGAAAACAACGGTCATTCCTAACCTATGGGCAATAAAAACTTTCCAAACCATATGCTTGAGTAACGAGGTGTTTTATGTTTGCTTTTAGGAATCTAAAAATCGGAGCTAAGCTCTCACTGTTGGTTATCATTAGTTCAATTGGTTTTGCCGCCTTTGCCGCCTACGCGTTTTATACACTTGGAGTAGTCCGAGTAAACGGTCCAATCTATCAGGGTCTTGCCCGTGACCAGGAATTAGTGGCAGATATTTTGCCTCCCCCTTCCTATATCATCGAATCCTACCTGACTGCGTCGCAAATACTGGACGCTGCCAAAAATAACGAGACCAACTCTGTCAATGCCTTACTTAAGAAGGCTAGCTTCCTCCAAACGGAATATGAGACACGTCATACCTATTGGACAAAAACGCTCGCATCCAGTACGAACAAAGAAATTAACCAGACTCTCCTGGTTGATTCCTATCAGCCTGCAGAGACATACTTTAAGGTATTTAACGATCAATTTGTAACCGCTGTCCAATCAAGGCAAATTGAAAAAGCAGATACAATTTTTCGTGATCAACTGACACAGGCGTACGAAGCACATCGTGTCGCGATCGATAAAGTCGTAACATTACAAGATGCGGCAATCAAAAACAACGAATCGCAGGCCGAGGCACTGGTGGGGCGATCCACCATCTTGCTGGTTGTGCTGGCCATATTAACGATTGGGTTTGTGATTGGCTTGGGTGTTTTCATTTCTCGTTCCGTAACAGTGCCTGTCAGCCAGCTAACTGATGTAGCCAACCAAGTCACTAGCGGCAAACTTGATGCTCGAGCGCCCAGTGACACAACAGATGAAGTAGGTATTCTGGCTGGTGCCTTCAACAGCATGACCAGCCGTCTCCGTGAGATCCTGGAAAGTTTGGAACAGCGGGTGGCTGCCCGCACTCGTAACCTGCAATTGGCAGCTGAAGTGGGCCGCTCCATATCACAGGTGCGCAACCTGGATGCCATGTTGAAGGATGCCTGTCAACTTATTCTTAAGGAATTCGATCTGTATTATGTACAGGTGTATCTGACCGACCCCAACCAGACAACATTGAGACTGGAAGCCGGCACTGGGACTGTGGGAGAACAATTACTCGGACGCTCTCATAGCCTGCCAGTCAATACCAATTCGATCAATGGACGCGCCGCAGTGGAAAAACGCTCTGCGGTGATCTCAGATACCACCCAAAGCGCCGCCTTCCGGCAAAACCCGTTATTGCCCGACACGCGCGGTGAAATGGCTGTGCCACTCATTGTAGCGGACAGAGTAGTAGGCGTGCTCGATATGCAGAGTAGTGAGGCCGGCATATTGACTGAGGAAGTCCTGCCCGCTTTCGAAGCGCTGGCTGGTCAACTGGCGGTTGCGATCCAGAATGCAAACCTGCTTGCAGAAGCCGAACAAGCCCGTGCTGAAGTGGAAAAACAAGCCCGCCGCCTGGTACGCACCGGTTGGAGCGAACATCTGGATGCCATTCACAAGCCTGAACAGATGGGCTTTGTGTTTGATCACAATCAGGTCGCCCCTCTTATGGATATAGATGCATCTCAACCTCTTGAAAATGAAAAAACTGTCTCCGCCTCTATTTCTGTGACTGGCGAATCATTGGGCTCGCTAATCATGGAGATTGATGATATATCCCGGCGCGAACAAGCAAGTGAGTTGGTCGGTGTGGTTGCCCGTCAGGTGGCGCAACAGATCGAAAACCTGCGTCTGCTGGAAAGCGCCGAGCGCTATCGTTACGAAGCGGAACAGGCTGCTCGTCTCCAAACAATAGAAGGCTGGCAGAAATACATGGAAGTACGAGCGACAGAAAGCCTGGGTTACTTGTACAACACCAATGAAGTACTTCCCCATCATGATGGCTTGGAAGAGGATAAATCCCGGTATGCCTTGCCGCTCAAAGTCCGTGATGAGACCATCGGCAAACTCGTTGTTCAGGGATTGGATGCGGATGACGCTGAATCTGTAAGTCTCGCCAACGCGGTAGGGGAACGTCTGACGGCACACATTGAATCTCTGAGACAGTTCGAAGAAACCAAACGCGGTCAGGTTGAATTGAATAAACGGGCTCAACGTGAACAGACTTTGCGCCAAATTACGAGTGCCTTGCGCAGTTCCACTGACCCTGAAATAATCATGCGTACAGCAGTACGCGAATTGGGAAGCATCCTGGCACGCAGGACCGTCGTTCAGATGAAGTCTCCCGAGCAGGGTTCCCAGGCAGGATCTGCTGAAGACAATGGAAATAGTTGAAACTTAACTGTTGACTCGCTTAAATCGGCATAGTTGGAGATATGAAATGCAAACACCAAACAATAAACTGCCAGGCAATACGTCAAAATCGGCTGACCCGATAATGCAACAGGCAAACCTGCAGTTACTCCCGTTGATCATGAACAATGTCCCTCAGGCGCTCTCTTGGAAGGGCCGTGATTTCGTCTACTTGGGATGTAATCAGGCATTTGCCAAAAGAGCCGGGTTTTCCTCGCCCGAGGAAGTCATTGGCAAGACAGATTTCGACATGCCCTGGAAAGACCAGGCTGAGCTTTACCACGCTGATGATAGGAAAATCCTGGAAAGAGGCGAAGCCAGGCTGAACTTTGAAGAGCGGCAGACGGCTTCTGACGGTTCGGTTATCTGGTTCCGAGCGAGCAAGGTCCCAGTGCATGAGAGCGGCGAGATCGTTGCCATATTGGGCATCCATGAGGACATTACGGAACGCAAGCATGCCGAAGAAGCCACGAGGATCAATGAAGAAAAGCTCCGGGCAATTTATGAAGGAACCAATGATGCGGTCATGCTCCTCAATGAGCAGGGCTTTTTCGATTGCAATCAGCGTACGCTGGAAATGTTCGGTTTTAAGAACAAGGAAGAATTCACCACGATTCGTCCGTCGGATGTGTCGCCTGATATTCAACTGGATGGGCGGGATTCTCTATCGTCATCTCAGGAGCACATTCAAACTGCCTATCAGAAAGGATATGACCGTTTTGAGTGGGTCCATCGCCGAATGAATGGTGAAGATTTCCCGGCAGAGGTATTGCTGTCGGCTCTGGACTTTAGCGGGCAAATAGTCTTGCAAGCCACAGTCCGGGATATCACCGAGCGTAAGCTGGTCGAGCAAAGGCTGAATGAGAGCGAAGAAAGATATCACCGCCTTGCTGAGGCTTCGGTGGAAGGGGTTGTCATCCACGATAAAGGCATCCTGCTGGACGCGAATGAAGTGTTTGCCATAATGTTTGGGTACGAGCTGTCTGAAGTGATCGGGATGATGGCTGGCGAATTTCTAACTCCGGAAACGCGAGAGATCACTGCACAGAATATTCGTTCGGGATATGAAAAGCCCTATGAGGTTATGGGTCTAAGAAAAGACGGGTCAACGTTCCCGGTGGAAATTACCGGTAAATCCATTCCATATCAGGGGCGCACAGTTCGTGTGACCGCGTTACGCGACATTACAGAACGCAAACGACTGGAACAGGAAATACAAACAGCCTTCGAACGCCGCGGCAGACAGGTGCAAATCTCCACCCAGGTCTCTCAAGCCATTGGCACCGCCGCCAGTCTGGATGATCTTTATCAGCGTGTGGTGACTGAGGTGAAGGAACAATTCGGTTATTACCATACACAGCTTCTCCGCTATGATGCAATGCAGGATGTGGTTGTTCTCGTCAGAGGCTATGGTGAGATAGGCGAAAAGATGCTGGCTACAGGTCATCACCTGCCTATGGGCAAAGGTCTCATCGGTACCGCCGCCGACACCGGAGATACCATGTTGCGCCCGACGTTGGAAAATGACCCGAATTGGCAGCCTCACCCTCTGCTGCCCGATACCAAAGGTGAAATTGCGGTGCCGATCAAGTTGGGAGACAAGATCCTCGGTGTACTTGATGTTCAGAGCGATGTTGCCGGCACCCTCGCTGCAGACGACCAGCTTCTGCTGGAAGGTCTATGCGGACAAATTGCTATCGCGATCGAGAGCACTCGTCTGAGTCAGGAAATGGCTGAACGCCTCAAGGAAATCAATCGTCTCTATCGCGCGATGAGCCGTGAAGGTTGGCAAACCTATTGGCAGACGACCGATGTCCCTCTGGGTTACATGTACGATCAAGGCGGACTTCGAGAAGTTAAAGAGACCGCACTGGCAGAAGAGCTTTTCGTGAACATTCCGCTCGCCGTGCCTGGCGGTGAAGTGATCGGAAACCTGGCCATCATGGATGATCTGCAACGTCCTTTGTCTTCTGAGGACAAAGATTTTGTGCAACAAGTTTCGGAACAGATTGCACTGGCATTGGAAAGCGCACGCCTCTTTGAACAGACCCAATCGGCTTTGGCAAGTACACAAGACAGTGAATCGCGACTTTCAGAAGCGCTCAATATTGCCAAGGAAGCGTTGGATATTGCCAGGCTTGCTCACTGGGAATACGACTTTGAAAAAGACCTGTTCACGTTCAACGATCAGTTTTACTCCATCTTCCGCACGAACGCGGAACAGGTAGGTGGGTATCAGCTGTCGTCAGCGCGCTATACCGAGTTGTTTGTCCTCCCAGAAGATGCAGCTGTTGTTGGCAATGAGATCGGAAAGGCACTTTCCAGCACCGAGCGACACTTTGCCACGAAACTGGAACACCGCGTTATTTTTGCAGATGGCAACATGGGTTACATATCTGTAGAAGTTCACGTTGAGCGAGATGAAAATGGCAAAATCATCCGCTGGTACGGAGCAAACCAGGATATTACCGAACGTAGAACGGCACAGGAAATGATCGCCAAACGTGCTCGGGATCTTGCAGCCGTCTCCGAAATCAGTTCTGCATCTACAAGGGAACTGGATATTGAAAAATTACTGGAAACCGTGGTGCATCTTACCCAACGTAAATTCGGTTTGTATCACGCCCATGTCTTCCTCTATAACGAAAAAGCAGATGACCTTGAAATCGCCGCATGTGGTTGGAAGGAAGGCGACGAGCATGAAGGTACTCACGGAACAACATCTATTCCACTGGCGCAGGAGCAATCTCTCGTAGCTCGCGCTGCACGCACACAAAAAGCAGTTATCGCAAATGACGTTCGCAACGAGTCAGGCTGGCTCCCCAACCCACTATTGCCAGACACTGCAGCCGAGTTGGCAGTGCCACTGCTCATCGGTGATCGTGTTCTCGGTGT
>Ga0210377_10004397_pt1 | contig 11878 bp, 10 predicted proteins | sample PLM4_65_b1redo_FD_155480 | JGI IMG/M metagenome (GOLD analysis project Ga0210377, IMG submission 155480) | Groundwater sediment microbial communities from an aquifer in East River, Colorado, USA - PLM4_65_b1 redo | ecosystem: Environmental > Terrestrial > Soil > Riparian zone | place: USA: East... | reverse complement strand
TCGCCGGCGGCAGGCGCCGATCGGGAACGGATCGGACGGTTGCGGGCACGGCGGAGCGGTCGGCGAGGGCGGTGATCGCGGCGCCAAGACCGGCCTCGGTCAGGATCGCCGGGTGGATCCCGCGGGCCAGCTCGCGCAGCTCCTGGATCGCCTGTTTCAGCTCGGACGCCGCTTCGTCCGAGGCGCCGACGGCTTCGGCATCCGGCTCGGGCACGGCCGTTAGGCGGCCCTGCACCCGGCGGAGGGCGAGCGACACGGACACGAGCCGCTGCTGGGCGCCATCGTGGAGGTCGCGCTCAAGCCGCCGCCGCTCCTCGTCGGTCGCTTCGACGATCCGCGCGCGCGAGCGCCGGACCTCGGCCTCCACCGCGCGGACGTCGGTGAAGTCGCGGATGATCGCCGTGACCTCATTGGGGCCGCTCGGCGACACGCGAGCCTCGAGCTCGAGCCGTCCACCTGGCAGGTCCAGGGCGAAGTCATAGGCCTGGAGACGCCCGGTCTCGAGCGCGTCAGCCGCCGCTCGAAGCGCGCGCGGCCCGGCGACCGCGAACATCGCCTCGTGGAGGCGCCGGCCCACCGGCACGGCCAAGTCGTGCTCGCCGGGCTCTGCCGCCCGCGGGAGGTACGCGCCGTCGCGGTCGAACCGGACCATCCGGTCGGGAATCGCATCGACGACCGCCCGCAGGCGCCGCTCGCTCTGGCGGTAGAACCCGATCAACAGGGCGACCGGGATCGCAGCGGGGGCCAGATCGCGCGCGGCGATCAGGACCGCCCCCGCATCGTCCGGCACGTCGGCGATCCTCCGGATGAGATTGATCACGAGCGTGGCCATGAAGACAAGGCCGGCGACGAGGACCGGAATGAGTTCACGTCGCACCCGGGCCGGGGCGACCAGCCAGCGGCGCGCGATCACGCCGGTCGTCATCGTCGCCAGGGTGAGCCCGCCGTACAGCCCTGTCGGGCCCGGATCGATCCCGAACAGGGTCATCGAGAAGAGGACGTTCAGGCCGGTCGCGCCGATCGCCAGGATCGCGACGGCGGCTCGATCGACCGTCGAGGCCAGGCGGCCGCCCGGGTACGCGAGGACGAGCGCGAGGAGGATGACGGTGGCCGTGTCCTCGAGGCCGAGGCCGATCTCGTTGAGGACCGGGATGTCCGAGTGAGCGATCGTGCCGATGAACCAGGTCAGCCCGACGGCGGTCATCAGCCCGCCGGTCCGGTTCGCCGGCTCGTGGTCCCAGATCGCGAGCCCGCCGTACAGATAGGTCAGGCCGATCGCCAGGTGGAGCAGGCCCGCGCTGGGTGCCTGGCCGCTCTGGAAGCTGAGCGCCTCGCCCGTCAGCGCCCAGATCGTACCGAGGATCCCGATGGCCAGACGGAGGCTATGCCCGCTCATGCGGCCACGATGACACACGGATTCCGCGACCGGAGCAGGGTTACCCCCTAGTGCACCTCAGGGTGCAGCCGGAGGACGGACCCAACAGCGCCGTGCCATCGTCGGACACGTCCGGGGTAACCCTGTAGGCGGGTGCCATCGCACCTGCCACGATGCATGCATGAACACCATCCTCATCGTTGATGACAGCGCTGGCTTCCGCGTCCAGGCACGAGCCATCCTCGCCGCGGAAGGCTTCGACGTCGTTGGCGAGGCCGCCGACGGGCTATCCGGTCTCGATGCCGCCCGAACCCTCCGGCCTGACCTCGTCCTCCTCGACATCGGATTGCCCGACGTCGAAGGATTCGAGGTCGCCAGAGAGCTCGCGGTCGACGGCCCGCCGCCGTTCGTGGTCCTGACCTCCAGCCGCGAGGCGGGTGCCTACGGACCGCGCCTCGCCGCCAGCCGCGTGCTCGGGTTCATCCCCAAGGACGAGCTGTCTGGTGCCGCGATCCGGGCCCTGATCCCCGCCTCATGACCCTCCGGATCGCGCTCGCCGACGACTCCGTACTTCTACGCGAGGGGATCGCACGGCTGCTTGCGGAGGCCGGCTTCGAGGTCGTCGCCCAGGCCGGTGACGCCAGTGCCCTCCTGGCGGCGGTCCGCGAGCATCACCCCGACGTCGCGATCGTCGACATCCGGATGCCCCCGACCCACACCGACGAGGGCCTCCGCGCGGCCGAGGCGATCCGCGAGGAGCACGGCACCGCGGTCGGCGTCCTCGTGCTCTCGCAGTACGTCGACACGACCTTTGCGCTCCGCCTCGTCGCCGACGGTGCGGGCGGGATGGGCTATCTCCTCAAGGACCGAGTCGACGACCTCGAGGACTTCGCCGACGCCGTCCGCCGGATCGCACGTGGCGGCTCGGTCATCGATCCCGAGGTCGTCGCCCAGCTCGTCGGGCGGCGCCGCGCGCGCGTGCCGATCGACGACCTCTCCGAGCGCGAGCGCGAGGTTCTCTCGCTGATGGCCGAAGGCCGCTCGAACCAGGCGATCTGCGATCGACTGTTCCTGGCGCCCAAGACCGTCGAGGCGCACATCGCCAACATCTTCTCGAAGCTCGAGCTCCTGCCCGCACCCGACGACCACCGCCGCGTTCTGGCGGTCTTGGCGCACCTGCGGGGCTGACCGCGCGCTCCCGGATCGTCCGGGCAAACCCTCGCCGTCGATGCCGGGTTCGCCCGGTCGACCAGCCAGGCCGTAGCCGGGACAGTGATCCCTCGAACGACCCCCGCTCTCGAGGTATCCAATGGCAACCGCCGTGCCGGCGAGAAGGCCCGCTGTCACCGTCCCAGTCGATCGCCTGGCCCCGGCGATCGAGCCGACCGACCCGGTCGGCGGACTGTCCGTCATCGAAGCCGACCGTCGGCGACTGGCCGGGATCGGCAACGACTACCGGACCCCGACGAGCCGGACGTATCTCGACATCTTCCGGGACAACAGCTATCCGCTGATCAACGGGCCGCTGCTCATCGTCGGCGCGGTCCTGGTCGGTTTCGGTGCGGTGACCGAGGCTCTGATGACAGGCCTGCCCGTCCTGGGCAACATCGCGATCGGTGTGATCCAGGGATCGCGAGCCAAGCGCCAGCTCGATCGGGTCGCCCTGCTCAGCGAGGCGCCTGCGCTCGTCATCCGCGACGGGATCGAGCATTCAATACGCCCGGCATCGGTCGTGCTCGGCGACATCGTCGTCGTCAATCGTGGCGACGAAATCCAGCTCGATGGACGGATCGTCGGGAGCGGGTCCGCGTCGATCGACGAGTCGGCACTGACCGGCGAATCGCACGCGGTCCAGAAGAATCGGGGCGATCAGGTCGTGTCGGGCAGCGCCGTCCTCGGCGGCTCCGCCCGGTACGAGGTCACGGCCGTCGGCGCCGGGCTGTTCGCGAACCGCATCCTGTCGACGGCGCGCGGCCATCGCGTCGCCCGGACGCCGCTCCAGGCCGACATCGCCAGGGCGTTCGTGGCGGTGGCCGTGCTCATAGTCCTGACGGCCCTCGTGGTCGTGCTCTCGTCGCGGGCCACGGCCGCTGCGGCGCCGCACGAGACCGTGTTCGCTGCGGCCGTACTGGTGACGCTCGTTCCCCAGGGCCTCGCCCTCATGCTCGCCGTGACCTACGCGGCCGCCGCGGTGCGGATCTCGCGCCTGGGAGCGCTCGCCCAACGCCAGAGTGCGATCGAGGCGATCAGCCGGATCGATACGTTCTGCACGGACAAGACCGGCACGCTGACCACGCACCGGATCGAGTTCGGATCGATCGAGGCCGTGCGAGCGGGCGACGACCCGCCCGCGATCGAGACGATCCTGGCCGCCGTGGCCGCGAGTACCGTGGCGCCCAACGCCACCACCGAGGCGCTGCGTGCGGCCTTCCCAGGCCAGGCGCGGCAGATTGTGACCGAGGTGGCGTTCTCGTCCTCCCTTCGCTGGTCCGCGGTCCGGTTCCGTGCGGCACCGTCGCCCGACGTCGACGCGGGCGACACCTTCGTGTTGGGGGCCGTCGAGGTGATCGCGTCGGCGATGGAAGGCGGTGACGCGGTCCTGGCTCGAGCGACGGAGCTCGCCGCGATGGGTCACCGCGTGCTCGTCCTTGCGGGCGGGTGCTCCGAAGCCGACCTTGGGACGGGCGACGCAGCGACGATCCCAGGCCCGCTCCGCGCCATCGCCCTGCTGACGTTCATCGAGGAGCTGCGGCCTGAGGCCGCCGCGACGATCGCCGGGCTTCGGGAGCGGGGCATCGACGTCAAGATCATCTCGGGCGACGACCCGGTGACCGTCGAGGCCGTCGGCCGCCGGCTCGGTCTGGCCATGGCCGGCGAATCCATTTCCGGCCTGGAGCTGGCTGCCCTCAACGACGACCAGCTCGCGACAGCCGCCATCGACGCGGCGGTCTTTGGCCGAGTGGACCCCCAGCTCAAGGCGCGGCTCGTGACGGCGCTCCGATCGCGCGGCCGCTACGTGGCGATGACCGGCGACGGGGTCAACGACATTCTGCCGGTCCGTACCGCCGACGTCGGGATCGCGATGCAGAGCGGCAGTCCCGCGACTCGCGGCGTCGCCGACCTGGTCCTGGTCCGCGACGATTTCTCGATCCTGCCCGAAGCGGTTCGCGACGGACAGCGCATCGTGGCGGCGATGGCCGCGACGCTGACCGTCCTCCTCGCACGGACCTTCTACGTGCTGCTGATCATCGTGGGCGCCAGCCTCCTCGCCCTGCCGTTTCCCTTCACCCCGCGGCAGAACTCCATCCTCGCCTTCGTCACGGTCGGCGTGCCGATCCTGGTCCTCGCCCTGTGGGTCAAACCGGGGCCATCGCGATCGGGCCTGCTGGCGCAGACGATGAGGATCTCGGTGCCGCTGTCGATCGGCGTCGCCGCGGTTGCCCTGCCGGTCTACGTCACGGCGATCCACAGCGGCGCGACGGCCGAGGCGGCACGGACGATGTTGACGACCATCGCCAGCTTCATGGGCATCGGCGCCCTGGCGCTGATCCCGGTGGCCGCCGACGACGAGGGTCGGATCCGGATGCCTGCCTGGATGCGGACGGCAGTCCTCGCGTTCTCGCTGGCGGGGGCGTACCTGGTCGTCCTGGCCACGGCAACAGGTCGCGAGTTCTTCCAGCTGACCCCACTACCGGTCGAGATCGTGGGGCTCCTCGCCGCGACCGCCGTGGCCTGGACGACGGCGGTGCTGTTGATCCAGCGGACGAGGATCGTCCAGCGCGGGATCGACATGGTCGCGGGTCTTGCACCCGGCGGGCTCCGGGCCTCGGCGCCATGACCAGGCGGTCCGAGTCGTCCCGATCAGGCCACCTCGAAGGCGTCACCGCGCGTTGGCCGGCCATCGCGCGCGACGGCCTGATCCTGACCGGCGGCGTGTCCATGGTGCTCGGGATCGCAGCCATCCTGGCGGCCAGCATCTCCGCGGACGCCGACATCGCGCATTTGTTCGTGGCCGGCGGGTGCGCGTTGGTCGCTGTCGGCGTTCTGGTGACACTACGGATCGGCGAACGGGTCGCCCTGGCAATCCTCACCGGTCTGACCGGCGGGTCGTTCGCCCTCGTGCTCGCCGACATGACATCGACCTCGATCGACGCCCCGGGTCGATACGCGGCGCTGCGCTGGGTCGCCCTCCTGGCCGCGAACCTGATCGGCCTGCTCGCCTTCCAGGACGGATTCCGGAATGGTGTCGGTGTGGGTGACCCTCCCGCCCCGCAGAAGCCGCAGCCGCGAGCACGCGGATCCGGCCGCGGCCGCCGACCCGATAAGGGCTGACCCGGGCGCCGAATCAAGGGTCGGCCCGCATTCGACTTGATCGGACACCTGCGACGGTGTCGGAGTCCGGAAGCACAAGGAAAGGAGCTCGGAGATGCGTGAACCTCAGGTCTTTCGCCCAGGTCGACAATCAGGCCGTCCCAGCGGGTCCGCTCGCGGGCTCGTTCTCGCCGCGATCGCCCTCGGGATCCTGGCCGCGGGCTGCATCAAGGACCACGACCCGCGGAACGACTCGTCGCGAGTCGAACAGGCCCAGCCTATGGTGTCGACCGCTTCGATCCACGGCCTCACAACCCGATGACCTCGTGCCGGCGGGCCGCGGTCGCACGGGCGGGATGCCCGGTCCGATCACGCCGCGCCGGTTCGGGCGCGACCGTAGCCGGCAAGGAGACGGGTCGTCAGTTGGGCGATCGCCCGTGGACGGGGTCGTGGCGCTCCTTGCCGCAACCAGGCACGGCGCAACGTGTCCCGCGCAGGAACGCCGTGGTCACGGCCCAGGTGTTGGCCAGGTTGCCCTGGTAGGCGCCGCTCCCGCTGGCTGCCGCGGCGATCCCGGGATCGTCCGTCTCCAGGTACGCGTGGGGCTGTTTCGGGTCCTCGGCTCCGTGCCGCTCGGACCCTAGCCGCCGGACGATGACCCCACCAGCCGTTCGAGGAGCCGGCGCACGCGGCTCGGCGGCTCGGGTTCCGGCACGCGATCGGAATCCTCGGGCTCGGACGGTGCGTCCCGGTAGTCGTCGCTGAGGGTTCGCATCGGCACGGGAACCGTCATGTCCGGACCCAGAAACGCCCCGGCGTTGTGTTCCGGACGTCGCGGCTTGGGTTGGCGCATCGGCAGGCCTCCGCCCCCAGCCTGGACCCGACCAGCGGGGCGGTCAAGGGCCGTACAGCCCGCCGCGACCGACCCACCTACACTCCCCGGATGGATCGACGCTCGGCGATCGTGCTCCTGATCGTGTTCGGGACGGGCGTGTTCCTGGCCGGCCTCGAGCTCATGGTCACCGCCGTCGCGCTGCCGTCGATCCTGCTCGACCTGGCCGACCCGAGCGGGGCATCGGCCTGGATCGAGCTGCGCAAGGCTAGCTGGATCATCAACGGCTACCTGCTCGTGTACATCGTGACCATGCCCCTGGCCGGGCGGATGGCCGACCTGTGGGGCGCGCGCCGCCTGTTCATGGGCGCTTTGGTCGTGTTCGTCGCCGGCTCGGCGCTCGCCGGGGCCGCCCAGGACCTGGACCAGCTGATCGGCGCCCGGTTGCTCCAGGCAGCCGGCGGCGGGGTGCTCGTGCCGGTCGGCACCGCCGCGGCATCCCACCTGTTTGGCGGCGCGGCCCGGCCCCGTGCGCTCGGCGTGATCGGCGCCCTGACCTTCCTCGGGATGGCCACGGGCCCGGTTGCCGGTGCCGCGATCCTGAGCGCCATCCACGCGGACAGTGCGCTCGGCCTGACCGCCGGTGGAGCCGCGAGCCCGGTGGCCGACCTGCTCGTCCCGGCCTGGCGCTGGGTCTTCTACCTGAACGTCCCGGTCGGCCTGGCCGCGCTCGCCCTGGCCTGGGCGGCGTCGCCGGGCTGGGAGACGGAGCGACGGACCGGGCGGATGGACGTCCTCGGTGCCGTCTGGTTCGGCCTGGCGCTCGTCGCCGGGCTGATCGGGCTGACCCTGGTCGGGAGCCGCGAGATCGTCGGCACCGACGTGGATCCGATCCTGGTCACGGCCGCCCTGCTCGCTCTGGCGGTGGTCGCGGCGATCGTGTCCGTCGTGCGCGGCCTGCGGGTCGACGATCCATTCCTGGAGCCACGACTCTTCCGGAGCCTGCCGTTCAGCTCGGCGGCCCTGGTCTCCCTGCTGACCGGCTATGGCTTTGCCACGGTGATCATCGGTGGCGCCGTCTTCGTCGACCGGGTGATCTACGGCGGCCCCGACCAGCAGCGGCTCGCGCTTGGCGCCCTGGCCGGGGCGACAGCGCTCGGCGCCCTGGTGTCGGGCTTCGTAGTCCGGGTGCTCTCCCTGCGCCTGGTGTCGGTCGCCGGCCTGGCGATCAGCATAGGTGGACTGATGGCCATGGCGTCGTGGGACTCGACGGTGTCGATCGAGGGCGTCGCGCTCGCGCTCGGCGCCTTCGGCTTCGGCTTCGGGCTCACGGTCACGCCGCGATCGACGGCCGCCGTCGAGGCCGCCGGTCGCCGCGCGTTCGGGGTGGCCTCGGCCGTGGTCACAGTGGCGCGGATGATCGGGATGGCGGTCGGGCTGGCGATCCTGACCGCCTATGGCTCCACGACCATCGACCGGCTGGCCGACGAGATCTACGCCACGCCGACCTCGTACCTCCAGTTCATCCCCGAGACGCTGCGCGACCGGCCGCTCAAGGACTCGTTCGTGGTCCAGGCACTCGAGGAATGGGCGTCCCGCGAAGCGGCTTCGATCATGGTCGGGCTGTTCCTCGTCGCGGCGCTCGTCACCGCGGTCGCCGTCCTGCCCTCGCTCGCGCTGGGTGGCCCGGTCGGTTCGCGGGCGCGTATGCTGGGCCGCGGCCCGGCCTCGCTCGACGCGACCCACGCGCCCGGAGCGACCGGTTCGGGCTCCGCGGGAGGACCCGACGTCGATGGCCACGAGCCACCCGAACCCGGCCTGGCGCTCTGAGCCGGCCTCGCGATCGTGAACGCCGCCGCTACTCCGAGTGCCATCCGCGTCGTGACCGTCCGCGATGGCGAGGTCGCCGAGCTGGTCGGGGACGCCGCCTTCGCGGCGCTGCCCGACCTGTTGCACGAGGCCAATGCGGCCACCTGGGTCGACCTGACCTCACCGACGCAGGAGATGGCCCTCAAGGTCGGCCGCGCGCTCGAGCTGCACCCGCTGATCGTCGAGGACGTCCTCGAAGGCAATCAGCGGGCCAAGATCGAGACGACCGACGGGCTGATCCACATCGTCCTGTTCAGCCTGGCCTACGCGGACGGCGTGCAGGCAGCGGAGCTCGACTTCGTGCTTGGCCTCGGGTTCCTGCTCACGGTGCACGACGCCCGCTGGGATCCCCGAGCCACCAACCACCTGCGGTCCGGCCCCGGCCCGGTGCTCCGTCACGGCCCGGACCACCTGCTCTGGGCGTTGGCCGACGACATCGTGGACGGCTACTTCCCTTTCGCCGATCGGCTCGGCGACGCGATCGACGACGTCCAGGACGAGGTCATTCGCACGGCCAATCGCGAGACGGTGGAACGGGTCTTCCAGCTCAAGCGCGAGCTGATCGAGGTCCGCCGGGCGGTCAGCCCCGTCCGCGAGGTCTTCAACCAGCTGACCAACCGCGACATCGCGATCATCGACGCCGAGGAGCTCGTCTATTTCCGCGACATCTACGATCACATCATCCGGCTGACCGACGAGCTCGACAACTACCGTGAGCTCGCATCCACGACGCTCGACGTCTACCTGACCCAGGTCAACAACAACCTGTCGGTGATCATGAAGCGGCTGACCGGAGTCACGGTGATCCTCGCCGGGATCGGGGCGATCGCCGGGATCTTCGGGATGAGCGAGGCGGGCGCCGCGCTCGGCGGTGCTGAAGGTGGCGGCTTCTGGATCGTGACCTTGATCACAGTCACGCTGGCCGCCGGCGCGGCGGTCTTCCTGCGTCGGATCGACTGGATCTAGGTCGGCGGGGCCCCGGGTCGGGCGGAGGCCGATTCCCGCCGCAGCGCGCGGGCCATCGACGCGAGCAGCCGGGCCGCCTCGAACGGCGTTTCGAGGACCACGTCGGCCGCCGCCCGGACGTCGTCGGGCATGCCGTGCGGCCCGGTGACGCCGACGGCCAGGCCGTCCAGCTCACCGCGGTCGCGGGCCGACCGCAGCACGCCAAAGGCGTCGGCGTCGCTGCTGTCGTCACCGAACGCGACGAGCGTGGCGGGTCGGAGCTCGGCGAGCAGGCCCTCCAGGGCCTCGCGCTTGCCACCGGCGGCGCGTGGCCGGAGGTCGACGACCAGCCGGCCTCGGTAGTGGGCCAGGTCGTGGGCTGGTAGCTCACGATCGGCCGTCTCGATCGCCCCTTCCACGGCCGCGCGCGCCGCCGCGCGATCCTCGGCCTGGCGGACGTGGAAGGCGACGGACGGGCCCTTCCGCTCCACGAACAGCCAGGCCGGGTGACCGAGCAGCTCGGGGACGCGAGCCGCGAGCCGCGCGGCCGGCTCCACTGAGGCGTCGTGGCCGGCCTGGAAGGCCGTGGCCAGGCGCTCCGGCCGGGTTCCGCGGGCATAGCTGCCGTACTGGAGCCCGTGGTCGCCGAGATATCGGATCCCGCCGACCCGGATCCGGGACGCCGCGTCAACCACGGTCCGACCGGTCAGGACGGCGACGGCCAGCCGGTCGGGTCGCGCGGCGGCGACCCCGGCCAGGCGGCGCAACGCCACCCGGGCGAGCGGGACGATCCGGGTCGCCGCCGGATTGCGCGAGCCCTCGGCCAGGGTCCCGTCGAAGTCGGACAGGATCAGCAGGCGGCCGGGCCGGCCGAGCAGTCGCGCCACCCACTCGGTCGCGGGGTCCGATTGGGTCAAGGCGTGACGTCGACGCCGGGCAGGATCGTCCGCAGGCCCTCCGCCATCACGTCCGGGCCGATTCCACCGAGCGAGCCGTCGCGGACGATCCCGTCCTTGTCGATCCAGAAGTGGACCGGGAGCGCAACCGCACCCCAGGCGGCGGCCGCCGCCCCGTCGCCATCGAGCCCGAGCGGGAAGGTGGCGCCGAGGCCCTGGGCGAACGCCGCGACCACGCCCTCCTCCTCCTTGACGTCGATCGCCAGGACGACCAGGCCCGTGTCGGCATACCGGTTGGCGAACCCGTTCATCAGCGGGAACTCGTCCTGGCAAGGCGGGCACCAGGTCGCCATGAAGTTCACCCAGACCGGCTTCCCGCGGAGCGCCGCAAGGTCGATCGTGCCGCCGCCGACCTGCGGGACCAGCAGAACCGGTGCCGGCTCGCCGACGTGGAATGGCCCGGCAACCTCGGACGCCACGGCCGATGGGCGGGCGGTGGCCGCCGGCGAGGCCGAGGCCGTCGCCGCCGGCGTCGGTGGCGTCGTCGGTGATGGCGTTGGCGAACTTGCCGTCAGCGACGGGAGCGCAACGGTCGGTGCGGCCGTCTCGAGCTCGGGCGCGAACGCCAGCACGCCGGCGAGCAGTCCCATGGCGGCGAGGATGCCCGCGAGCAGGCCGGCAGCGATCGACAGACGGGGGCCGAGGGATGCCACGAGCGCGAGGGTACCAGTACGAGCGGCCGGGGGCGGCGAGCGCAGGCCGCTGCTACCATGCCGCTCCGATGGCCGACCTTGCGGCTCGAATCCGCCTCCGTCTGATCCCCGCCGTGCTCACGGCGCTGGGCGTCGCCGGCCTGGCGGGCGGGGTCCTGTCGCTGACCGCGCCGGTGGCCGCCGAGCCGCTGACGACCCCGTCGCCGACGGTCGCGGCAACCGTCGAGCCGACGCCGCCGCCGCTGATCACCTTCCCGCCGCTCCCGACCGAGACGCCGGCAGCCTCCGCCAGCCCGACCGCGCCGGCGGACCGGGTCGCGACACGGGTCCGGGTCGCCGCCCTCGACATCGACCTCCCGGTCGTGAAACCGCCGGGCGGCGACGACGCCTACCCGCTCTGCGACGTCGCCGAGTACATCCAGCAGCTCGGCCAGCCGGGCCAGGGCCGGGCGGTCTACCTGTACGCCCACGCCCGCGAGGGCATGTTCCTGCCGATCCTCGACGCCTCGCTCGTCCAGAACGGCAACTCGATGCTGGGCATGGTCGTTGAGGTCTGGACCAGCGACGACCAGCGGTTCCTGTACGAGATCACCGAGGTCCGCCGCCACCAGTTGGACCTGGAGGACGCCATCAATGCCGCCGGCGAGGAGCTCTGGCTCCAGACCTCCGAGGGGCCGCGGGGCACGCCCGGCAAGACCCAGGTGATCGCCCTGCCGATCTCGCAGGAGGCCGCCGGCCCGGGCGACGCGCACCCGGAGGCGAACCCGGTCGCCTGCGGGTAGGCCAGGGGCGGACCGGTCCGCCGCCGCGACCTCAGCCCGGGACGAGCGCCTGTGCCGCCTGACCGGCTGCGTCGAGCAGGGCCGACGGGAAGAACCCGAGCAGGATCGTGAGCGCGGAGGCGGCCGCCAGTCCGCTCCAGAGCAGTGCGCCATGG
>Ga0210377_10004396_pt1 | contig 11878 bp, 9 predicted proteins | sample PLM4_65_b1redo_FD_155480 | JGI IMG/M metagenome (GOLD analysis project Ga0210377, IMG submission 155480) | Groundwater sediment microbial communities from an aquifer in East River, Colorado, USA - PLM4_65_b1 redo | ecosystem: Environmental > Terrestrial > Soil > Riparian zone | place: USA: East... | reverse complement strand
CGTGCCAGAACTCAATTTTGTGGCGTCGAGGGAGGGGCAGTCCTGCGGGTCGGCTGCGCTTTATTTCGCCTCCGCCCACCCCCCGCCGCCTCCCTCCGAAGGCCCGCAATGTCGGATCAGGGCTAGTTCGTAGACTCCGCTCGGCTTCGCCTCACTGCGCGTCGGCCGACTCTCGAGTCGGCTGCCTAGCCCTGGATCAGGCGGGCATGCTGATCGAGGCTGCGCAGCAGGCCGTCGCGGTCGCCGGCGAAGGCGAGCAGGATCAGCTCGTCGACACCGGCATCCCGGTAGCGGGCGACGTCGCCCTCGCGCAGCGGCTTCAGGTAGGGCGAGATGCTCACCTGCACGTCGGAGAGCGTGCGGCCGCGCAAGGCGAGCAGGCGCTCGAGCCGCTCGATGCCCTCCCGGGCCTCCTGCGGATCGCGATTGAACCCGTACCAGCCCCGGCCCAGATCGGCGACGCGGCGCAGCGCGGCGTCGCTCTCGCCGCCGAAGTGCAGCGGCGGGTGCGGCCGCTGCACGGGCTTCGGATACATCCGGCACGCAGGCAGCTCGTAGAATTCGTCCTTGTATTCGGACACCGCGTCGCACCACAGCGCGCGCATCACCTCGACGTAGGATCGGCAGCGCGCGCCGCGGTGCTCGAAGGGCGCGTTCACGACGCGGAACTCCTCGGCGAGCCAGCCCACGCCGATGCCGAGGTCGAGCCGCCCCCCCGACAAGAAATCCACGTTCGCGGCCTCCTTGGCGGTGTAGACGGGATTGCGCTGGGGCAGCAGGCAGATGCCCGTGCCCAGGCGCAGCGTCTTCGTCACGGCGGCGAGAAAAGCGAGGGCGGTGAACGGCTCGAGCATGCCGCTCTCGGGCGGTGCGGGGATGCGCCCGTTCTCGGCGTACGGATACGTCGAACGGTAGTCGTCGAACAGCACGACGTGCTCCGCGACCCATACGGAGTGGAAGCCGCGTTGCTCCGCGGCGCTGCCGAGCGTCGTCAGGTATTCGGCGGTCGCGAAGGGGCCGGCGAGCGGAGCGAACAGGCCGATGCGCATCGGGGGGCCTTCCTCTTCGGTGCAGCGGGCCGCGGAGCGGCCGGTTTCAGCGCTTCCACCAGAAGCCGTGGAAGCTGCCGCAGCCGAGGCTACCGAAATCCGCGCCGGGAATCTGCGTCCCGGCCGGGACCGGGGCCGGCTTGCCCGCGTCGAAGCGCTGGTCGATGACGCCGTCGAAGTTCGTGTCCTCGTCCTGCCGCGAAACGGCGCCGCCCTTGAAGTACTGGATGACGTCGGGCTTGCGATCGGCGTTGGTGTCGGCGTCGAGCCGGACGCGCTCGCTCCGCTGGTAGACCTCGCGCGTGTCCGCCACGCCCTTGCCCACGCCGTCGATCAGCACCTCGGTCACGACGCCGCCCTCGACGACGGCGCGCGTGTCGAGCTTCTTGGTCTGCGGATTGAAGAGGCACTGCGCCACGACCGCCTCGCCCGGGCCGAGGAAGAGCTTCTTGTCCGGGCCCTTGCCGTTGGTCCCGGTCGCGACCTCCTGCTGCACCGCCTTGCCGTCGGGGCCGAAGAAGTTGAGCGCGTCGGGGTTGCCGTCGCCGTTCGTGTCCTGGCCGAGGCGCGCCAGCTTCGTGTTCTCGTAGAAGCTCCACTGATCGAACTTGCAGTCGCCATTCGTGTCGCGGGATTCCGCGCTCACCTGTTCCTTTGCGTCGAAGGACTGCTTCAGGTCGATGCAGCCGCGGCCGCCGGTATCCTGCTCGAGGCGCTGGCGCTTGCCGCTCTTGAACCAGGCGACGAGGTCGGGCTTCCCGTCGCCGCTGCGGTCCTCCCGCCTCTCCAGCACGGCCCCGCTCGCGTCCGTCGTGATCCAGGTGTCGATGCGGCCGTCGCCGTTCGAGTCGGCTTCCTGGGTCTGCGAGCCTTTCTCCCCCGCCTGGGTGCGCTTGTCGATGCTGCCGTCGAAGTTCGCGTCCTCTTCCTGGCGCACGATCTCGCCGCGCTGGTAGTACGCGAAGAGATCGGGCTTGCCGTCGCCGTTGCGGTCGCCCTCCGTTCGGCGCTTCTCGCCCGCCTCGAAGAAGGTGATGACGTCGAGGCGCCCGTTGCCGTCGGAATCCTCCTCGATGCGCTGCGGCTTCTCGTCGGCGTCGAAGGTCGTGACCACGTCCGGCTTGCCGTCGGCGTTGCGGTCCTCGCGCTGGCGGGTCTTCTTGCCGGCCGCGTACTCGACCGTCACGTCGAGTTTGCCGTCGCCGTCGGAATCCGCCTCGGAACGCACCGGCGCTCCGTTCGCGAACGTGGTCTTCAGCTCGAAGCGGCCGTCGAAGTCCTCGTCGGCCTCTTCGCGCACCAGCACGCCGTTCGCATAGCTGCGCACCACATCGGGCTTCTGGTCGGCGTTCTTGTCGATCTCTTCGCGCTCCGGGCGCTCCTGCGCATCGAAGCGCACGACCACGTCGGGCTTGCCGTCGCCGTTCGTGTCCCGACTCTGCGTGGCCTGGCTGCCGCCCTTGAACTGCAGCACCGAGTCGAAGCGCCCCGTGCCCTTGGTGTCCTGCTCCTGCCGCACGGCCACGCCGTTCTCGAAGATCGTGACCACGTCGAAGCGGCCGGTGCCCTTGGTGTCGCGCTCCTCCCGGGTCTTCTGGCCGCCCGCGTAGGAAACGCGCAGCTCGAAGCGGCCGTCGCCGTCCGCGTCGCGCTTCTCGACGACCGATTGGCCGGCGGAATCGAGCTCGCCCTCGAGATCGGGCTTGCCGTCGCCGTTCGTGTCCTCCTCGAAGCGCGCGGGCTTGCCGCCGATGAAGGTCACCACGCGATCGGGCTTGCCGTCGCCGTTGCGGTCCTCTTCGAGCCGTTGCGGCACGCCGGCTGCGTCGACTTTGCGCACGGAATCGATCTTGCCGTCGAAGTTCGCGTCCTTGCGAACCTCGAGCTCCTTGCCGGACTTCGCATCGAGCGCGATCCAGGTGTCCACCTTGCCGTCGTGGTTCGCGTCCTGCTCCTGGCGGACGAGGGCGCCGCTCGCGTCGTGAAAGTTCCACAGGTCGGTACGACCGTCGCCGTTCTCGTCGAGCTCGGCCTTCGCGAGCTTGCCGTTCTCGAAGCTCTCGATGCGCTGCGCCGCGCCGCTCTTGCCGGAGGCGACCGTGCGCTTGGCGAGCTTTCCCCCGACCAGCTCGTTCGTGATCTCGAAGCTGCCGTCGTGGTCGTCGTCGAGCTTCTCGGAGACGACCGTGCCCTTGGCGTCGAACGCGTAGCGGGCGTCGATGTCGCCGTCGCCGTCGCGGTCCTCCTCCTGGCTCACCTTCTCGCCATGCTTGAAGTCGATGAAGGTGTCGCGGCGTCCGTCGCCGTTGGTGTCGGCCTCGCGCCGGATCGGCGTGTCGCCGTCCCAGGTGGTGATGACCTCGGGCTTGCCGTCGCCCGTCTGGTCCTCCTCCTCGCGCACGCGCTTGCCGCCGGCGAACACGCGCACGAGGTCGGCGCGGCCGGCCGCCTTGGTGTCGACCTCCTCGCGAATCTTTCCGCCGCGTTCGTCGAGCAGGATCACGAGCTCGGGCTTGCCGTCGCCGTCCTTGTCCTGCGCCTGGCGCCGCTCGATTCCCTTCTCGTAGCTCGCGACGCTCTCGAAGCGGCCGTCGTGGTCCGTGTCGGCCTCGCGGCGTGCGACGCGATCCCCCTCGTAGTGGGTGATGACGTCGGCTCTTCCGTCCGCGTTCGTATCCTCTTCGACGCGAATCTTCGCGCCCTTCGCGTAGTGGATCGTGACGTCGTACTTCCCGTCGTCGTTCGAGTCCTGCTGCTCGCTCTTCTTCGAGCCGTCGGGGTTGAACTCCGCCAGCGCGTCCGGCTTGTCGTCGAAGTCCTTGTCTTCTTCGATGACGGCGGGCTTGCCGTCGCGGTAGACGACGGTGCGGTCCGTGCGGCCGTCGAAGTTGGCGTCTTCCTCGAGCTTCTCGGGCTTGTCGCCGGCGAAGTAGAGCGTCGAGTCGGCCTTGCCGTCGCCGTTCTTGTCGTCGAGCTGGTTGCGGGGCATGCCGTTCTGGAGCTGGATCCAGCGGTCCCGCCTGCCATCGCCGTTGGTGTCGATCTCCTGGCGCGCGGGCTTGGCGTCGGGGCCGTAGACGATCCAGAGATCGACGCGGCCGTCGAAGTTGGTGTCCTGCTCGGCCCGCTGGGGCTTGCCGTCCTCGTAGAAGACGACCTGGTCGGGCTTGCAGTCCTTGTTCGTGTCGGTGCGTTTCTCGGAGATCTGTTCGGCGTCGTCGTACTTGAGCTCGACGGCGGGGCAGGTGCCCTGCGCAGCGGCGGACGCCGCTTCGAGCAGTGCGAGACCCAGCCAGAGCGCGAGGCTAGCCCGCAACGGGGTTGCTGAACGTCGCCGTGATCGGCACGCGTACGAGGCAGCGCGCAGCATCCGGCATGCCCGGGAAGGGCGACGCGGAGCGCAGCGCATCGACGGCGGAGAGGCCGAGGGCGTTGTCCGATGCGCGAATCAGGGAGACGTTCGACGCCGAGCCCGCGACGTCGAGCTTGAAGCGCAGCGTCACCTGCTGGTCCGCGGAGACGCTCGGTGGCAGCACCCAGCGCTCGAGAGTCCGGTTCTGCACCTGGGAAAGATAGGCCTGGACCTCGGGCTTCTGGAAGCACGCCGTCTCGGAGACGACGCTCTCGCCGCTGCCGCCGCTGCCGCGCAGCATGCCCTCGCCGACCTTCGTGTCGACGCTCGCGAGCGGCGCGCCGTTGGGCGAGCCCAGGACGTCGCGGTTGGAGACGACGCCCTCGCGGACGGAGGAGCCGCCGCCGATCGCGATGCGCCCGGTGCCCATCGAGGTGCCGCCTGCGGCGACGCTCACCTGGCGCGGACCGGCCGAGGGCCCGGCCGGGAGGTCCGCGCGGACGGGACCCCGCACCACCGGCCCGGCGGCGCTGGTGACGTCGACGGCCGAGGCCCGGGCGGCGACGATCGAGTTCACCGCCGAGACCCGTTCGACCACGGTCGCCGCGCGGTTGATCTGCTTCGGGGCCACCACCGAGCTGACGGCGTCCATCTGCAGGACCTCCGCGCTCACGGCGGGAGCCGCCTCCGCCACCACGCGGGGGTTCACGATCTGGGGCTGCATGGCCTGCACGGCCGGCGCGTAATCGAGCGACCGGCGCTCGGCCAGCGCCTTGGGGGCCGGAGCCGGCTCCTGCTTGGGCGGCGGAGGCTCGTCCTTCAGGATCTGCAGCGGGATGATCACGTCCTGGATCGCCGGTGCGAGGCTCGCCAGGATCACCAGCAGGGCGACGGCGCCCACATGGACCAGGGTCGCGAGGCCGCCGGTCAGCAGCGTGCGGCGGGCGCTCTCCGGATCCTTCAACGTGAGGCCCGGGAAGTCATAGGCGACGCCCACGCTCGCAGCCTTCTCGAAGGCGGCGCCCATGCGAGCGGCGGCCATCGTCGTGCTGCGCCTGGGCCGGTGGAAGATGCGGAGCTGCTCGTTCATGCGGGCGCGTCCGGTGCTAAGGGGGGCGGCGGTCATCGCCGCCGGGCTTCGTCCATTTCCCAGCTACAGGCTGTGTCGGACATCACAATCTGCCGACTTTCATCGGCCGAACCCGCTGACCTTCGCAGCATTTTTCGAGATTAAGGTGAAAGGGTCGGTCCGACGAAAGAATGACTGAACCTCACCCCGCCCCGTAGTGGAAAACAAAGTAAGAAAGCCGCTCGGGGGTGTCAACGCGCATGGGCGTGCTGCCTCCCCCGCCGCGATCCGGTAACCTCTCGTCCCGCAGCGGGAAAGGCCTCGCGACGGAGCGGGAACAAGCGCAGCCGGTCGGCTCTCGTTGACAGGAGAATCGCGTTGGACGCGAAAACGATTCTGGAGCTTCTACAGCAGGGCGGACTCACCGTCTACCCGCTCACCGTGGGGTCGATCATCTGCCTCGCCATCCTGATCGAGCGGCTCTGGCGATTCCGCGGCATCGATCGCGGCACTCGCAAGCTGACGCGCGACACGATCGAGTGCCTGGTGCGGCGCGACCTCTCGGGAGCGCGATCGCTCTGCGAAAAAGCGAAGACCCCCATCTCCGAGATCTATCTCGAGGCGATGCGTTGGAAGAACGTGGCGCTCGAGGATCTCGAGCGCGTGCTCACGACATCGCGCCAGGAGGCGGCGCAGGAGCTGAAGCGCGGGCTGTGGGTCGTCGGCACCGTCGGGTCGCTCGCGCCCTACGTCGGACTGTTCGGCACCGTGGTCGGCATCATCCGCGCCTTCCACGACATGGCGGTGCACGGCGCCGGCGGCTTCGAGGTCGTGGCCGCGGGCATCTCCGAGGCGCTCATCGCCACCGCCGCCGGCCTCGCCGTCGCGATCGCTGCGCTGGCGATCTACAACTACATGCAGGTGCGCGTCGGTCAGATCACCGCGACCTACGCACGCTCGTGCGAGCGCTTCGTTCAGGCCCTGCTCTACGTCGAATCCGCGACCGGTGCAGCGGGCGGCGGAGCTCCGGAGGTTTCCAGTGGGCGCCTCGTTCCGGCCTAGTGAGAGCGATAACGGCGACGAAGGCGTCGTCGCCGAGATCAACATCACGCCGCTGACGGACGTGTTCCTCGTCCTGCTCATCATCTTCATGGTCACCACCTCGGTGATCCAGAACCAGGGCAAGAACATCGATCTGCCCGGGGCGGAGGTGAGCGACTCGACGCCCAAGGGCGTGACGGTGACCGTTTCCCCGGAAGGCGGGATCCTCGTGAACGACGAGCCCACGAAGGAGAGCGACCTCTTCAAGGTGCTCGAGGCGAAGCTCAAGGACACGCGCGACAAGATCGTGATCCTGCGCGGCGATAAGAAGGTCCTGCTCGGTCAGGCCGTGAACATCCTCGACCTCGCCCAGCAGGCCGGTGCGACCGGCATCGCGCTCGCCACCAAACCTCCGCCCAAAGACGGCTGAGCCAGCGCGCGGAGCGAGTGCGCAGCGAGCGCAAGGCGCGCGGAGCTCACTCGAGGCTGCTGCTCACGCCGTGCGTCGGCGCAGCCAGACCAGGCCTCCCGCGAGCAAGAGCAGCTCCGGGACCAACAATCCCACGCCGTGGAACGTGCGCAGCGTGTTCTCGAGCGGCAGCGGGAACTGCTTCGGCGTGCGCAGCTTCGGACGCAGCGTGATCTCCGATTCGCGCTCGACGGCCCAGTGCACCGCGTTGAGCGCCAGGTCGAGATTGTAGAGCGCTCGCAGGTAGCGGTTCGAAGCGAAGTCGCTGTCGCCGAACACGACGATGCGCGCCTCGCCGCCGGGGCGCGGGTAGCGGCCCGCCGCGGCGATCGTGTGGTAGTCCTGCGGCGCCGTGCCGGGCTCGAGCCGACCGCTGCGGCGCGAGAGCAGCGAGAGATCCGGGGATACCCAGGAGCGCGGGCTCGCGAGCACCACGCGCCGCACGCTGTCTCCGGCGCCGACGTTGTGCGGCACGAGGGGGCGCGCGCCGGCGAAGAACGTCATGCGGTCCGGGTTCAGGCCGCGCGCGAGCGGATGCGCCTCGTAGTTGTACGCGATCGGGTCGACGCCGGGATCCCCGCCGCTCGAAGCTCCCGCCGCCGGGTCGACGATCACTCCATCGGGGGCTTCGATGCCCCAGCGCGCGAGCAGCGGCTCGATGCCGCTCTGCGCACCGGGCTCGAGCATCGCCACGAGCCGACCGCCTCGCTCGAGGTAGCGCTCGAGGGCCGCGATCGACTCCGGCAGCAACGCGCGCCGCGGACCCAGCAGCAGCACGACGTCGATGTCGGCGGGGACTTCGGCGAGCGAGGAGGTGACGAGGCTGTGCAGCTCGTAGCCCTCGGTCGCGAGCGCGGCCGCCAGGCCCGAGAAGCCGAGCTCCGCCGAGCTCGAGACGTCGCCTTCCCCTTCGCCACGCAAGACCCCGATCACGCCGTGGGTGCGAGACCGCAGCCGGTAGAGCGCCTCGTAGAGCGTGGCTTCGAGCGGTCGCTCGACGGTCTCGAAGCGCGAACCGAGCGTGAGCACCACCGTGTTCGAGCCCGCGATTCCGAAACGATCCACGTCTTCGGGCGCATCCGCGAGCAGTCGCTCGCGCACCGTCACCGGCCCGGCCTCGGCGAGGCTCGCGAGCAGGAGCCGCGTGTTGCGAGCGCGCGGGTCGAAGCGATCGTGAAATAGCGTCGCCGTGAGCTCTCGGGGGAGCTCGGCGAGCGCCTTGCGGGTCGCCGGGGCCAGCTCGAAGCTCTGCTCGAAGGTGAGATCGCTGCGCCAGCCGGACCACGCGGCGGCCCGCTCGAGCGCGATCGCGAGCGCGAGGGCTCCGGCGACGCCGAGCAGCCCGCGCAGCAGGACGCGGCGTGAGTGCGAGCCTGCCGCGAAGCGCAGCCGGCGCAGCGCGAGCAGCGCAGCCGCCGCGAGCGCGAGCGCCCCCGCCCCCAGATTCAGCGTGGCGTAGAGCGTGCGCTCTCCGGTCGCGTAGTACGAGCCGAGCCCGAAGGCGAGCGCGATCAGCCCGGCGAGGGCGAGCGCGCGCATCAACCGCTCACGCGCCGCAGGTCGAAGGAGAAGCGCGCCGCGGCGAGACTGACCAGCGCGATGCCCGCGAAGTAGATCACGTTCGCGAGCGAGACGACGCCGCCGGCAAAGCTCGAGTAGCGTGGCTGAATCGAGAGCGCGTCGAGGATCTCGGCGACACGCTCTCCGACGAAGCTGCTCGCCCAGGAGAGATCCCAGAGCAGGAACGCGATGGCCCAGGCCGAGATCGCCGCCACGAGCTGGCTCGAAGTGAAGGCCGAGCACACCAGCCCGATCGACGCGAGCCCGATGCCGTGGAGCACGAGCCCCAGGTAGACGGCGCTCAGGTGCTCGAGCCCGAGCCCTCCCTGCTCGATCGCCATCACCGGATACAGGAAGCTCACCGCCATCATCGAGGCGACGAACAGATAGGCCACGCCGAACTTGGCGAGCACGATCTGACCTGGCGTGAGGTGGGTCGTGAGGATCAGCTCGTCCGTGCCGCGCGCGCGCTCCTCGGCGAAGGCCCGCATCGTCACGAGCGGGACGACCCCGATCAGCGTCAGCCCCAGCGTCTCCATCACCGGGAAGAAGACGCTGTCCCACAGGTTCACGTAATCGGGGATGGAGTCGGTTGCGAAGCCGCCCATCGTCGCCGAGGCGTACACGAACAAGATCTGGTTGTAGAGGCGCAGATGGTCGAAGAAGATCAGCGCGGTGACGAGCGCCACCATGGTGAGCGCGAGGTAGGCCGTCGGCGTCCCGAACAGGCTCGCGAGCTCCTTGCGCACGAGCGCGCGCAGCGCCGTCATGTCGCGCGCTCCACGCTGGCTCGGAAGAGCGCGAGCTCGTCGGCGCCTCCCAGCAGCTCGGAAGGCTCGCCTTCGGCCACGAGCCGCCCGGCATGCAGCACGCCGACGCGCGTCGCGAGCGTGCGCGCCTCTTCGAGATCGTGGGTGCACAAGAGCAGCGTGCACTTGCCGCGCAGGCCGCGCAGCAGCGCCTGCACCTCGCGGCGCTGGACGGGGTCGAGCCCCCCGGTGGGCTCGTCGACGATCAGCAGCGGCGGATCGTCGAGGAACGCCTGCGCGAGCGAGACCCGCTGCTGGTAGCCCTTCGAGAGGTTCCCGACCAGCCGCGACGCGACCGGCTCGAGCTGGAAGCGCGCGAGCGCCGCGTCGACGGCGCGAACGAGCGCGGCTCCGGCGAGCCCGCGGGCGCCGCCCATGAAGCGCAGGAAGCCCCGCACGCGCATTTCCGGGTAGAGCCGCGACGTCTCCATCACGAAGCCGATGCGCGCGTGGACCTCGGCCGGTCGCAGGGCCGGCGAGATGCCGTCCACCGTGAGGCTCCCGGAGGTCGGAAGCAAGGCGCCGGTCACCAGCCGGATGAACGTCGTCTTGCCCGCCCCGTTCGCCCCGAGCAACGCGAAGCTCGCGCCCCGCTCGATGCGCAGCGTGAGCGCGTCGAGCGCGAGGCGCTCGCCGAAGCGGCGCGTGAGGGTGTGTGCCTCGATCGCGATTCCGCGCCCTGGAAGGGGCAGGGCATCGACGTCCGCGCTCGCCACCGCTCCGTTCATGTCCGGCCCCGCTTGCCGATGCGCTCCACGTCATTACTCTACGCGCGCGTGATCGACCACCGTCCCATTCTCGGAAACGGATCCTGTGCGCGCTGCGGCGACAGCCTCGACCTCGCGTCCCTCAAGCTCGGCGACGCCTGGTACTGCAGCTCCGCCTGCGCGCAAGGCCGCGTCTCGGCCGAGCGCGCCGAGCCGAGCGTACCCGAGACCTGGCTCTACGCGCGGCCCCGCCGCTTCTTCGCGGCGCGCAAGCCGAAAGAGCTCAAAGCCTCGGCGGTCCGGCATTAGTTTGGAGACGCCGCGGTCAGCGCGGGGGTTCCGCTCCCGCGGCTGACGCCGGGAAGCCTGCTTGCGCTTTCGCATGCGAAACCGCGGCGGCATCGACCCAAGATCAGGATCCAGAGGCGGGTGAGGTGTGACCCGCAGCGCGCGCGGCACCCGCAACCCGCTGGATTCGCACCGAATCCGAGGCAGTTCAGGGTGGCACCCCAGCGAACCATTCCCATGCGGATTGGCTTCACTTCCCCACGCGTACATGACATGATCCCGACACACAGGCCACGCGGCGCATCGCGTCAGCGATCCGGGACCACGCGAACTGGAGGTACTGGCATGCGCCGCTTCGGACTCCCCGCGTTCCTCGCCGCCGGAAGTCTCCTCGCCATGCCGGCAGGCGCCGTCGCCCCCTCCTATCTCCTCTTCGAGAGTGGCCCGGTGCGACCCTTGGCCCTGTCGCCAGATCAGACGAAGCTTTTCGCCGTCGACACGCCCGACAACCACCTCGAGATCTTCAGTATCGACGGCGCCGGCGCTCTCACCCACACCGGCTCGGTGCAGGTCGGCTTGGAGCCGGTGGCGGTGGCCGCGCGCAGCAACGACGAGGTCTGGGTGGTGAACCACCTGTCGGACAGCGTCAGCATCGTGAAGCTCACGCCGACCCCGCACGTCGAGCGCACGCTCCACGTGGGCGACGAGCCCCAGGACGTGGTCTTCGCCGGCACGACGGACGGCGGGGGCTTCTTCAAGCGCGGCTTCATCACGGCCGCCCACCGCGGCCAGAACCACACCCGCGGCGCGGGCCACACGGACCCGCTGGGCCAGTTCGCGTCGGCGGGGGTCGGCCGCGCCGACGTGTGGGTCTTCGATGCGACGAGCCTTGGGAGCGGCCTCGGCGGGGACCCTCTCGCCGTGATCGGCCTCTTCGGCGACAAGCCGCGCGCCCTGGCCGCCAACGCCACCGGCACCGTGGTCTACGCCGCCGTCTTCCACTCGGGTAACCAGACCACGACGCTCAGCGAGGGGCTCGTCTGCAACACGGACGCCCCCCACTTCACCGCGGGCACGGTGCAGCCCTCCTGCACCAACGCGGGGGGCGAGGCGAGCGCCGGAGGGATCCCGCTTCCACACAAGAACCAGAGCCCGGACTCCAAGACGCGACCCGAGACGGGCCTGATCGTCCAGTTCAACCGCAACGGCGCCACGTCGAACCACTGGCTCGACGAGCTCGGCCGCAACTGGGACGCGAGCGTGCGCTTCAGCCTGCCCGACCGCGACGTCTTCGAGATCGACGCGGACGCGCCGACGCCCGCCGCGGTCAACGGGCTCGCCACCTGCGCCAACGGCGCGGGCTGCTGGGCCAACGTGGGCACGGTCCTCTTCAACATGATCGTGAACCCGAGCAACGGGAAGATCTACGTCTCCAACACCGACGCCAAGAACCAGACGCGCTTCGAGGGCCCCGGCACCGTCGCCAGCGGCGTCAAGCCCGGGGGCGAGCCGCCCACGGTGCAGGGCAACCTGG
>Ga0210377_10004395_pt1 | contig 11879 bp, 7 predicted proteins | sample PLM4_65_b1redo_FD_155480 | JGI IMG/M metagenome (GOLD analysis project Ga0210377, IMG submission 155480) | Groundwater sediment microbial communities from an aquifer in East River, Colorado, USA - PLM4_65_b1 redo | ecosystem: Environmental > Terrestrial > Soil > Riparian zone | place: USA: East... | reverse complement strand
TTCTTTTCACCCAGCAGCAGGGCGTTATCAAGAGGGACAGTTGCAAGGTCAACATATCTTTGGGCCTCTTTGTTTGTCTTTTGAAGGCTTTCCTGGCTCTTGTTCGAGGCAGTATCGATCTCGAAGATCGGCCCGCCGACAATGTATTTCTTCGAAAAACCGATGTACATTATCCCGTGCTGACCCTTGTTATCGAGGGTGACCTCCCAGAGCCCCTTGAGCGGACTCATCTTGATATCAATCACCTTTGCATCAGGCGCCTGTAATTTCTCGAAGATCTGCTGGACCTCCTGGTTGCTCAGGTTATGGCACTTCTGGCAATTTTCCTCGCAGCCGCCAAAGGCAAAAACAGGCGAGACATAAATGACAGAAGAGAATAAGATAAGCGTTATAAGAAATTTTTTCATAGCTGCTCCTTCTTAACTTATAATCGAAACTTTTTTAGTATACAAAAAACTACCCTCTTTCGTATTTAAATTGAGGGAAAGACTTCTTCACCACAGAGAACACAGAGAAAAGAATGAATAAGACTGAAAAAATATATAATCAAGCCAGGAAGCTGCTTTCTGTACTCTTCCTAACTTTAACTCTGTGTTCTCTGTGGTGAAGCTCCTTTCTGAAGTCTCAGCGCTTTACCCGCAAAATCCCTTCCATCTGGTTGATTTTCTGGATAAGGGTCTTCAGTTGTACAATGTCCTTCACCTCAATGATAAAAGTAATATGGCCTCTCTTGTCCTGGGTCGACATCGCCTCGAGATGGCTGATATTTATGTCCAGGGAAGATATCAGCGCACTAAGGTTCGCCAGGATTCCGGGTTTATCGATCGTCTCGACAAAAAGCTTGGTGAGTGCGGTCGCGTCTCCGGAAGTCTGCCATTCGACATCAACAAGCCGGGCGTCTTCACCCGCAATCCTGCCGAGGTTCGGGCAATCCTTGCGGTGGATCGTCACCCCCTTGCCTATAGTAACAAACCCGGCAAGGTTGTCTCCGGGAATGGGATAACAGCACTTTCCTGTATGGTAGAGTATATTGTCTATCCCTTTAATGCTGATGCCCTTCTGTTCTTTCTCTTTTTTCCGTACCTTGACAACCTCACCCTCTTCAGCCGGCTTCTCGGGCATCAGGCGGTTCACTACCTGATGGGGAGATATCTTACCGAATCCCACAGATACAAACAGTTCTTCAAGGGAGTTGATTCCCAATGACTTGGCAACACGGAGGATTTCATCGGATTTCATCAGGGCATTGCTCATATTACGTCTTCTCATTTCGCTTTCAAGCAGCTTGATGCCGAGTTCCACGCTCTGGGACCTTTCTTCAGTCTTTATCCACTGCCTTATCCTGTTTTTTGCCCGTTGTGTCACAACAAATTTCAGCCAGTCCCTGCTCGGCCCATGGCTCGCGGATGTTATGATTTCGACGGTATCCCCGTTTTTCAACCGGTATTTAAGCGGTACGATCTTGCCGCTGATCTTTGCACCGACACACTTATGTCCCACCTGGGTGTGGATACTATATGCAAAATCAACCGGGGTAGATCCGATCGGCATCTCTTTTATCTCGCCTTTAGGGGTGAAGACATAGACAACTTCAGGGACAACCTCACCCTTTATCGCCTCAAGGAAGTCCATGGCGTCGGGCGTCTCTTTCTGTACCTGGACAATGTCCCTCAGCCAAGAGATGTATTTGCTGCTCTTATCGTCAACACCGCCTTTTTCCTTGTACTTCCAGTGCGACGCAATCCCCTCTTCAGCTATCCTGTGCATATCTTCGGTCCTGATCTGGAACTCCACCCGTTCACCTTTCGGACCTATCACCGTTGTATGCAATGACTGGTACATATTAGACTTCGGAACTCCGATATAGTCTTTGAACTTCCCGGGGATAGGGGTCCAGAGGGAATGTATCAGGCCGAGGACCGCATAGCAGTTCGCCTTGGTATCCGTTAATATCCTCAACCCCAGGACGTCGTGCACCTCTTCAAAGGTGATCCTCTGTTGCAGCATCTTCTGGTAGATCCCGTAGTAGTGCTTCACCCTTCCGGAGACCCTGCCGGGCAAACCTTCTTCTTTCAGCTTGTGATTCATCAGTTGTATGACTTCCCTGAGGTATCCTTCCTGTTCTTCCTTTCGCCTGGCGACCTTCCTGACCAGTTCGCTGTAAAGCTCCGGCATGAGATACTTAAAACCGAGATCTTCAAGCTCTGTACGCAGCCACCCGATACCGAGCCGGTTGGCTATGGGCGCATAGATCTCGATCGTCTCGGCCGCTATCCTCTGTTGCTTGTTCTCCGGGAGGTGCTGGAGAGTCCGCATGTTATGGAGTCTGTCAGCAAATTTTATGAGTATTACCCTTACATCCTCTGACATCGCAAGCAGCATCCTGCGAAAATTCTCTGCCTGCTCCTCTTTCTTTGTCTTGAATTCCACCTTCGAGAGTTTTGTCAGTGAATTGACGATAAATGCTATTTCATCGCCAAAAATTCCCTTGATGTCTTCTATGGTTACGCTCGTATCTTCTATGGTGTCGTGGAGCAGGCCTGCTGAGATCGAAGGCACGTCCATTTTCATGTCAGCAAGGATAGAGGCCACCGCAAGGGGGTGTTTTATATACGGGGAACCTTCACTTCTTTTCTGGCTGCAATGCGCCTCTCTCGAAAAGTGATAGGCATTATTGAGGATCTCCAGGTCAGCATCAGGACTATACGAATGGATCTTTTCAATAAGCTCTTTCAGTGATAACATCTCACGCATGGCTTATTATACAACTTTTTAAAGACCGTGATGCGTAATGGGTAAAGCGTGAAGGGGAACAGCCCAAAAGACAGTGACGAGTGAGGTATGATGAGTAATGAGTTTAAAACTCTTCTTTAGCCTTTGCTCATTACCCGTCACTCATTACTCATCACGCTGAAGGCCTGACAGCCTTCAGAATGAGCTGGAGGCATCTGCCACCGTTCCAGTCATTGATCGCCGGGGTGAACACGGCGTCCACAACAGCAGAATCCTGCAGTTCCTCTAAGAGGCCTCCCATATCAAATCCGATGGCATCCAACGACAGGGATTCTCTTTTCAGCCTCATCTTAAGATGCTTATTCCCTACTATTCTGGGACTGACAACCGCAAGGGCTTTCGATCCCAAAAGCGGCTCGGGGTTCCCGAAGCCAAAAGGTTCGAGCAGGCTGAGCTCCTGAACAAGCTCAGGGGTCACTTCGGACAGCCTGATATTCGCGTCAATTTCGAGAGCCGGCTGCAGATCAGACGCATCCAGGCTGTCTTGAACGATCTCTTTGATCGCCTTTTCGAAGGCAGGCAGGTCTTCAACCTTCAGCTTTATCCCTGCTGCCTGTTTATGTCCCCCGAAGGACAGGAGAAGACGGCTGCTTTCGGCCAGCCCCTTACAGATATCAAACGAAGGGACGCTTCTTGCAGAACCCTTCGCGACGCCGTTTTCCACGCTGAATATAAAGGTGGGCCGGTAAAATTTCTCGGCTATCTTTGACGCAACAATCCCCAGAACCCCCTGGTGCCAACCTTCTCCCGCAAGGACGATCGCTGAGGTCATGTCGGTCTCCCTGAGCCTTTCAAGGGCCTTCTGGTAAACCTCCTCTTCTATCTGCTGCCTCCTGCTGTTCAGGCTGTCCAGCCAGGAACTCAGCTCCTGCGACTCTTCCTCGATTTCCGAGAGCAGGAGCTTCACAACATCCCTAGCATCCGCGATCCTGCCCGCTGCATTTATCCTCGGCACAAGCGTGTAGGCAAGACGTCCTGCCCTTGTCTCTTTTCCGTTCAGACCTGATACCTCTTTGAGCGCCCTGATACCCGGCCTTGAGCCGTCATGAATAAACTTCAGGCCTTCTTTCAGAATTGCCCTGTTCTCCCCTGTTAACGGGACAACATCCGCCAGTGTCCCCAGGGCAGCAAGATCAAGCAGAGGGAGGAGATCATCTCTCGAAAAAGGCAACCCTCCTTCCATGGCCAATGCCTCTGCAAACTTGAATGCAACCCCTGCTCCTGAAAGATTGGAAAGTCTTGAGTTACAGTCTCCGAGCTTTGGATTGACCACGGCTATAGCCTCCGGCAGCTTAAAAAGTTGATGGGTGATAAGTGATGATCGATGGGGAAGCTCTTTTTGCCCCTTGCCCCCTGCCCCTTGCCCCTCGCCCTTTAGCGGCTCATGATGGTCGGTTATAATGACATCGATTCCGGCTTTATTTGCACAGGAGACCGTTTCAAGGGACGTTATGCCGCAATCAACGGTTATAATGAGTGATGCTCCAAGCTTCTTTGCCATGTCGACGCCAGGATTATGAAAGCCATAGCCATGAAGTATCCTGTTCGGGACAAAATAATGGACATCGAGGCCGATCCTTTTCAGCGCCTGCAGCAGTATCGCTGTTGCCGTCAGGCCATCTGTGTCGTAATCCCCATGGACAAGTATCCGTTCCTTGCGTTGTAGAGCGGCTTTCACCCGCTCTACAGCAGTGCGCATTGACGGGAGTTCATAGGGGTCGGAAAAATGCGTTAGGCCGGGACAGAGGAAATCATTGATATCTGCAGCGGTCTTAAGCCCCCTGTTTATCAGGACCTGCGCAAAGACAGGAGATATGGAGGCCGACTGTGAAAGGTATCGGACATATTCGGGATTTGTCCTGTTTGTCAGCCAGCGGCTATGCATGAAAGACCGCTACAAATCAGGCGTGACGCGTAATGAGTTGAGGGAAAAGCTTCACCAAAAAAGGTTTTTCTATCTTTCAACCCGTTACGCGTCACTGATTACTCATCACTATTTTTTTTCAAAAGGCCTGTTCTTTTTCCAGAGGAGCAATATCGGGCTCGCAACGAATATTGAGGAATAGGTGCCGATTATAACTCCCAGCAGAATAGCAAAGGCAAAATCATGGATAACTTCGCCACCCAGAAAAAAGAGGGCGGCAGCAGCCATGAAGACAGTCAAGGAGGTTATGATCGTCCTTGAAAGGACCTCGTTGATGCTATTATTGATAACGTTCGGCAGAGGTTCCCTGAACTGTAATTTAAGATTTTCCCTTATCCTGTCATATACGACGACCGTATCGGTCAATGAATAGCCCGCTATCGTCAGGAGACCGGAGACAACGATGAGATTTATCTCCTTTCCCATAATATAGAAGATGCCCAGTATTGCAAGGACATCATGGATTGTCGCGATCGTCGCGCCGACCCCGAATTGAAACTTGAATCTTACAGCGACATAAATAAGTATGCCTAGAGTGGCCATAATGATGGCCTTCACTGCATCGTTCCTCAGCTTGGTCCCGACCTTCGGGCCTATCGAGGTTGTAGAATCAATGACATATTTATGCTCGGACATGTTTTGGTCCAGCACTGCGGTGATCGAATCAGCTATCTTCGATAGATCACCCTCAGACTGCTTTGTCTTGATCATCACCCTGTTCTCTGCAGGGATGTCCTGGAGTTCAAAACCCTTTACGCCGCCGGCATCCAGGGCAGATCTGACAACCTGAAGGTTAACAGGTTTTTCGAACCGCAGCTGGACCTCTGTGCCACCGGCAAAATCAATACCCATATTTGCCTTGCCTGTTGCTATCTGTATGATTGCGATAATACCAATAATCGACAGGGTGCCGGTAACAATAAGAGTGATATATTTCTTGCCGATGAAATCTATGTTGGGTTTTTTCAGTAGTTCTAACATCTCGCCTCCTATATGCTCAACCGCACGATTTTATATTTGCTGGTAATCAGGTCAAAGATCGATTTTGTGCCCACAAGTGCGGTGAAAAGGTTGATGGCAACACCCAGGCTGAGGGTCACGGCAAAACCCTTGATAGGGCCTGTCCCGAACTGAAAAAGGACTGCTGCAGTGATCAGCGTTGTTACGTGAGAATCCAGAATCGTAGCAAACGCCTTGTCATAGCCGGAATCAATCGCCGAACGCGGCGGTTTGCCCGTCCTGATCTCATCTCTTATCCTTTCGAACATAAGGACATTTGAATCAACCGCCATACCGATGGCCAGTATGATCCCGGCAATGCCCGGGAGCGTCAGGGTCGCATTAAGCGATGCCATTGCACCAAAAAGAAGGACAATATTCAGTATGAGCGCGAAATCCGCTATCAGACCTGAACCCTTGTAATAGATCAGCATAAAAATTATCGTCGCAAGCGTCCCGACAAGGCCGGCAAGCTTGCCTGCATTGATCGAGTCCTCTCCGAGTGACGGACCGACAGTAACATTCTGGAGCATCTTCAGGGGGGCCGGCAGAGCGCCTGCCTTCAGCACTATTGTGAGGTCCTTGGCCTCATCCATGCTAAAGCTCCCGGAGATCTGTGCGTTTCCACCTGATATCTTCTCCTGTATGACAGGGGCTGAATATACGGTATTGTCGAGGATGATCGCGAGTCTCTTTTTGACATTCGCGCCGGTCACCTCTTCAAACCTCCTTGCCCCCTCCTCATTGAAGGTTATCGATACGTAGGGCTCGCTAAACTGGTTGTCCAGGCTCACCCTTGCCTCACTCAGAAGATCGCCGGTCATGACCGCCTGCTTTTTCAGGAGGATCGGGGATTTTCTCACGACACCGGTCTCCCTGTTCACCCTTTTCTCAAAGAGTATCTCGTCGCCTTCCGGCACTTTGTCTGCAAACTGGCTTAAAAGGCCTTCTTCTTCACTGGGTGCTACTGCCTGGGGGAGCTGGGCAGCGAGCGGCGACTCTTCATCAAGAAGCTTAAACTCAAGCTGGGCTGTCTTGCCTATCAGGTCTATCGCCCTTCTCGGGTCTTTGACCCCCGGCAGCTGCACCACGATCTCGTTCTCGCCCTGACGCTGGATCGTCGGCTCGGAAACCCCGAACTGGTCTATCCTGTTCCTGATAGTCTCGAGCGCCTGGTTGGCGGCGTTGTCCTTTATGGCGGTCTTTTCTTTGTCAGCCATGGCAAGGACAAGGTTCTGACCTGAGGTCGACATATTGAAATTGGGGTAATTTTCCTTGACAGCCGTTGATATCTCCGGGCTCGAAGGGGTTATTTCTATCTGCAGGCCGTTCCTCTTCACCTCTGCCTGCAATTTCTTTTTTTGAAGGGTCTCTTTTATCAGGTATGTGAATCTTTCCGTAGATGCCTCAACCGCCTTGTCACCTTCCACCTCAAAAACAAGGTGAAGTCCGCCCTGCAGATCGAGCCCGAGGACTATCCCCTTGCTCGGCATGCTCTTTTTCCACCAATCAGGCATAAACTTGAAAAGAGGTGTATTGGGAAGGAAGAATATCACCGCAACAAGTACCGTGACGCCGATAAGCGAGAACCTCCATAGAACATTTTTTTTCATTAATCCTCCACACAAAAAATAATAATTATATTAAATATCGAAAGCTGTTGCCGTTTAATTACTCTGTTAACAAATAGGGGAACGTAATTTTTCTTAATACAATAAATATAAAGCGAAAAAATGCGGCATTTTATTCATCATCGGATTGTCTCAGCGCAACAATGTAAGCCTTGCCGTACTTCACCCTCACGTTCTCCGCAATCTTCAGGATGACCGTATTGCCTTTCACCTCTTCGATGACTCCGTATTCGCCTCCGGACGTTATTACCTTATCTCCTTTTTTCAGGTTGTCCAGCATCGCCTTCTGTTCCTTGGCCCTTTTTTGCTGAGGCCTTATGAGCAGGAAGTAGAATATTACGAATATAATAACCAGGGGGAGAAATCCCATCAATCCGCTTCCCTGTCCCTGTCCTGCCTGCGGGTTCGCTCCCATAGCGTAAGCCAATCCTGTCAACATCTTCACCTCCGTGAATATTTATAGTCTGCTAATATACCCGCTTTGCTGGTTTTTTATCAAGGGCAGGAAGTTCCCGCTTCTGCACTCAGCATCGATTTTTCTCCCGCAGACCTGTCGCTCTCTGCGGTCGCTCCGCCTCCCTGTAAAGAAAAGATTGTCCAGCACTGCCGGGATGAGAATATTATCATCCTGGTGTTATATTTTTCGCCCGAAGACTTGACTTTCATGAAAAATACCGATTATACTTTTCGCTCAGGAAAAAACTATGGGAACTTATACAACATATCGGCCACATAAGAAGAAAAGGAAACGTACTCTCGGGTTTCTTGTCAGAATGCGTTCAGTTGGCGGGCGTTCCATAATAAGAAGAAGAAGGAAAAAAGGACGGAAAAAGCTGTCTGCCTAAAAGGCAAAAAGGTTTTCTGCTCTATCACGAAACGCAGCGATTTCAAGAAGATCTTTGAACTTGGATCGAAATTTCCTTCAAAATTTTTTATTATTTACGTGTTACCAAACGAACTGCCCTACTGCAGACTCGGACTAGCTGTAAGCAGGAAAGTCGGGAATGCCGTTGTTCGAAACAGGATTAAACGCCGCCTGCGGGAAATCTTCAGAAAGCAGCTGAAAGACAAGCCCTTGCACTATGACTGTGTTGTCGTTGCAAGAAGCGCGTCTGCTGATGCTGAATTCGCTGATTTGCAGATGAGCATAACCAAAATATTTCCCAGGCTTGAAAAAAATGAAGATACTGTTAATAGCGATAATTAGATTATATAAATACATCTTCTCACCCCTCCTGCCGAACAGCTGCAGGTTCGTCCCGACCTGTTCGGAATATTCCATGGAAGCGATCAGCAGATACGGTGCGCTGAAGGGGGCTTATCTGTCTGTTCGCAGGATATTACGGTGCCACCCTTTTCATCCCGGGGGCTTTGACCCGGTCAGGTGACAATGGAGAAAAATACTCTTTTAGCCATAATCCTTTCTATCGCGGTAATTCTCGGATACCAGCTTTTGTTCCCTCCTCAACAGCAGCCCGTGGTCAAACCAGCCCAGCCTGCTGTCGAAAAAAAGGTGGAGGCGCCTGCTTCGGTAATCATCCCTGTCACTCCCGGAACAACAACTGCAACGGAAAAAGAGATACGGGTAGAAAATAACTACTACTCCGCAGTCCTTTCATCAAAAGGCGGCACGATCAAGTCATGGGCCATCAAGGCATATAAAGATAAAAAAGGACAGGACGTTATTCTCCTGAAAAAACCGGGCGTTCTTCCTGCACTCAGCCTCGGGGCAAGCGATGCCTTTGACCTGGCCGCAGTCGATTTCAGCGTATCAGGGACCGACCTGAAGCTTGACAGCAATAAAAACTCCGGGGCCATCGTATTTGAATACTCCCATGAAGGTGTCTCCATAAGAAGGACGTATACCTTTTACGCAGACACCTATAAAGTGGATATCAGCGATGAGGTTGCAGGCCTTCCTGAATACTGGATATCGCTCGGTTCTGATTTTGGGATATACGAAGGAGCTGCAAGCAGCGGCGACCAGATCGGCCCTGTCCTGTTGACCGGTACAGACCTGAAGGAGTTGAACGCAAAAAAACTCAAGGAACCGAACATATTCAAGGAAAATCTGAGATGGATCGCCCAGGAGGACAAATATTTCTTTTCCGCACTTGTCCCGGCAACCCCTGTCGACGAGGCAAAGGCCTGGACATACAAAGACTCCCCTGTCATCGCCTTTAAGGCTAAGCCGGGTGTAAACAAATTTCTTCTCTATGCAGGCCCCAAGGAGCAGAAAAGACTTGAGAAACTGAATAACGGGCTTGAATATATCATAAACTATGGCTTCTTTTCGATCATCGCACGGCCGCTCTTCTGGATCCTGATATTCTTCAACGGTTTTCTCGGTAATTACGGATGGGCTATCATCCTGCTCACGATCGTCACCAGGCTCCCCTTTGTCCCACTCCTGAACAAGGGACAGAAATCCATGAGGAAGCTCCAGGACCTCCAGCCGAAGATGGCCGAGATAAGGGAAAAATACAAGAAAGATCCGCAGAAGATGCAGCAGGAGATGACAGGTCTCTATAAAAAGCACAAGGTAAATCCGGTGGGCGGGTGTCTCCCCATGCTTCTTCAGATGCCTGTATTTTTCGCGTTATATAAGGTCCTTCTCGTATCCATAGAACTCAGGGGCGCGCCTTTCCTGCTCTGGATAACAGACCTGTCTGCACCAGATGCCCTTTTTGGGCAGATCGCAGGCTTTTCTCTCGGCGGACCGTTGCCCTACCTCATGGGGATAACCATGGTGATCCAGCAAAAGATGACCCCGTCTACTATGGACCCGAAACAGGCGAAGATGATGATGCTCCTGCCGATTGTATTCACATTTATGTTCCTGAACTTCGCTTCGGGCCTCGTATTGTACTGGCTGGTAAACAATATCCTCAGTATCATACAGCAGTTCTTTGCGAACAGAAAACTCGCGAAGCAGCCGGCCTGAACCGCAAAAAAGCTGGAAACATAACCACAGAGTGCGCAGAGGCAATTTCTATTTAAAAAACTTCTGCTTTTCAAATAGTTCTCTGTGTTCTCGCTGAATATATTTTTAGAGATAATTAACTTTGACGTTGCATAAAACAGTGCAAATAGAAAATTATAAAAATAGGTTGTTTTTATTTTCTTATCAAGGTATTCCTCTGTGTCCTCTGTGGTTAAAATATCTTTCTTCATCTAAGTTGTTTTTCATCTGATGCGTTTCGAAAGCGATACCATAGCAGCAATTTCAACCCCTGTCGGACAGGGCGGCATAGGGATCGTGCGTATCAGCGGGCCTCAATCTCTTGAGATAGCGGAAAGTATCTTCCGCCACAAAAAGGCAGACTCTCCCTCTGGCGCGCGCTCAGGCTCCTTGCTATACGGACACATCATCAACCCGGCCGACAACGCAATCATGGACGAAGTACTCCTCGCGGTAATGCGTTCTCCCCATTCCTATACAAAAGAAGACGTGGTCGAGATCAATTGTCATGGCGGCATGATCTCTGTAAAGAGGACCCTGGAGATTGTGCTTGCACAGGGCGCACGACTCGCAGACCCCGGTGAATTCACAAAAAGAGCGTTCCTGAACGGCAGGATAAACCTGGCCCAGGCAGAGGCTGTGTTCGATGTTATTACTGCAAAGACTGAAGAGAGCATGAAGATCGCGCTCGAACAGCTTCAGGGCGGATTATCGGAAAGACTCGGCGATATCAGAGAAAAACTGATCGATATCAGCGCATGCGCCGAGGCATACATCGATTTTCCCGAAGACGATATCGAGACGAAGACCTCCCTTCAGATCCGCGACCGGCTGGCAGAAGTCAAAGAGGAGATCGATGCCCTTTCAGCAACATTTCAGGAAGCGAGGTTTTTCAGGGACGGGCTTTCTGTAGCGATCGTCGGCAGGCCGAATGTCGGCAAATCATCCCTGCTCAATATACTGCTGAAGAAGGAACGGGCGATCGTTACCGAGCTGCCCGGGACAACAAGAGACCTTATCGAGGATTACCTGAATATCAGCGGTCTGCCCATACGGATAATGGATACTGCCGGCATAAGAAATTCCGAGGAGCTTGTTGAAAAAGAGGGGATACGGCGAAGTCTGCATGCGATAAACAATGCTGATTTCATCATAGCGCTTCTGGATGGAAGCGAACCGCTGGAGGAGGACGATCTGCAGCTCATGGAACTAATCAGGGGGAAGAAGGCTGTGATCGCTATAAACAAATCAGATCTGCCGGCGAAAATATCCCTTGAAGCGATCCGGGGAAACGGGAAAGAGTCCCTCTCGCTCTCGGCTCTGTCCGGCGAAGGCGTTGAAAAGTTGAAATCTCTTATCTTTCAATCAAATCTCCGGAACTGGAACGAAGAACGTGAAGGGGTTGTTGTGACAAACATACGCCACAAGACAGCCCTTGACAGGACTTCTCTATCGTTGGGAAGGGCGATCAGCCTCTTCTCATTAGATCAGCCTCTTGAATTCTTCACGATAGAGTTGAGAGAAGCCCTTGACAGCCTGGGGGAGATAACGGGTATGGTAACTACAGAGG
>Ga0210377_10004394_pt1 | contig 11881 bp, 6 predicted proteins | sample PLM4_65_b1redo_FD_155480 | JGI IMG/M metagenome (GOLD analysis project Ga0210377, IMG submission 155480) | Groundwater sediment microbial communities from an aquifer in East River, Colorado, USA - PLM4_65_b1 redo | ecosystem: Environmental > Terrestrial > Soil > Riparian zone | place: USA: East... | reverse complement strand
CGCGGCCTGCTCGAAGGACTTGGCGCTGAAGCGGGCCACGTCGAGGAGGCCGGCGCGAGAGGTGAAGAGGCCCTTCTCGCGCCTATGCAGGACGATGGCCTTGGCCAGGGCGGGCCCGATGCCCGAGACGTGGGCGAGAAGCGGCTCCGAGGCGGTGTTGAGGTTGACGCCCACCTGGTTGACGCAGGAGTCGACGACGCCCTCGAGGCTCCGCTCCAGGGCGCGTCCCGCCACGTCATGCTGGTACTGGCCCACGCCGATGCTCTTGGGCTCGATCTTCACGAGCTCGGCCAGCGGGTCCTGGAGGCGCCTCGCGATCGAGATCGCGCCCCGCACGGTGACGTCCAGCTCGGGGAACTCCTCGCGGGCGATCTCGCTCGCGCTGTAGACGCTGGCCCCCGCCTCGCTGACCAGGACCACGGACGCCTCGATCCCCTGCTCCTTGAGCGACTGGCGGACGAACACCTCGGTCTCTCGCCCGGCGGTGCCGTTGCCCACGGCCACGGCATGAGCCGACGACTCCCGCACCAGCTCCGCCACGCGCCCCTTCGCCTGGGCCTTCCCCTCCTCGCTCTGGAGCTGGATCACTTCGCTCTTCAGGTAGGTCCCGGAGGCGTCGACCGCGGCCAGCTTGCAGCCGGTGCGCAGTCCGGGGTCGATGCCGAGCACCGGCTTCGGGCCGAGGGGCGCGGCGAGAAGCACGCGCCGCACGTTCTCGGCGAAGACCTGAATGGCGGCCTCGTCCGAGGCTTCCTTCAAGTCGCGGTGCACCTCGTTCTCGATGCTCGGCAGGACGTGTTCCTCGAAGGCCCGCCGCGCCGCTCGCAGCAGGAGATCCTGGCCCGGCGAATCGGGGACGCCGCAGGCGGCCATCTCGAAGCCGCGCACCAGGTCCTCTTCGAAAGCCGCGTCTCCCGGAGGGCCGCCCAGCGACAAGGTCAGCTCGCCTTCCGCCGCACCCCGGCGCATGGCGAGGTACCGGTGCGAATGGGCGGGATCCCGGAGCCCCGCGGTCTTCTCGTGGTGATCGAAGTAGTTCTCGTACTTGCTGTTGGGCTTGGCCTTGTCCGTCTTGCGGGAAGAGAGAAAGCCGCGTGCCCAAAGGGCCGTGCGCACCGTGTTCCGCAGAGCCGTGAGCTCCGCGAGCCGCTCGACGAGGATGTCCTCGGCGCCACGGATCGCCGCTTCGACGTCCGCCACTCCTTTTTCCGGGTTCCGGAACGTGAACGCCCAGATCTCGAGGGTCTGTCCCGGCTGGGGGGTCTCGGTGCCGTGGGCGCAGTTCCAGATCCAGTCGGCCAGGGGCTCGAGGCCTGCTTCCCGGGCCACGGCCGCCTTGCTCTTCCGCTTCTGCTTGTAGGGAAGGTAGAGGTCTTCCAGGGTGTCGAGGTCGAAGGCGGCCGCGATCTTCTCCCGGAGCTCGGGGGTGAGCTTCTTCTGCCTCTCGATCGCGTCCTTGATCGCGGCTTGGCGAGCCGTGATCCGGTCGAAGCGCTCACGGGCCAGGAGCGCCTTCCGGATCTGGACCTCGTCGAGGTTGCCGGTCTTCTCCTTGCGATAGCGCGCGATGAAGGGAACGGTGGCGCCGTCCTTGGCGAGGTCGATGACGGCGGCCGCCCCCGGGAAGGGAATGTCGGGGTGTTGGACCCGGAACCACGACTCGAAGGTCGGCGCGACCGTGGCGGTAGAGCTCATGTATCCAGGCTGCGCCAGAGGGGGATGGGCATGCGAGCCGGCGAGGATCAACCCCGGACCATGGCCGGGGGGCCGATCCGCGGGCGGCACGAAGCCGGCCCGGGGCCCGGAGGGATGTCGGAAAGGGGTGGAGCGCTGGCGGTCATCGCGGCTTGCTGTACCGCGGCATTTGAGCACAACCGGCGACGTAGTCAACTGCGATCCGTCCCGGAGCCCCGGCCCCCGGTTGGCGCGTGGCGCCGGCCCTTGCTAGCATCAAAACCCCGTGGCCCGCCTCAGGCTCTCATGACCCTCTACCGCAGCGACCTCGCGGAGCGAGTCCGCGCCCTCCCCAAGGTCGAGCTTCACCAGCACGTCGACGGCTCGATCCCCGCCGAGGTGACCTGGAAGCTCATGAAGCACTACCGTCTCAACCCGACGGAGTCGCTGGACGAGATGAGGACGCATCTCGAGATCCAGTCCGGGGAGGAAGGGTCGCTCCTGGCCTACCTCGACAAGATGTACTACCCGCTGTGGGTGACCCAGTTCTACGAGAACATCGTCACCGCCGCGGAGGCGATCGTGGAGGCGGCGGCGGCCTCGGGGGTGACGACGCTGGAGCTGCGCTACTCGCCCGTCATCCACACCTACGCGGGGCTGACCCCGCGCCAGGCCATCCGCGCCGTGCTCTCGGGCATGAACCACTCCCAGAAGCGCCACCCGCACCTGAAGCTCGGGCTCGTCATCATCGCGATGCGCCAGCACGGCCCGCACATCGCGAAGATCCTGGCCCGGCAGGCCCTGGCCGAGGCCCAGCACCTTCACGAACGGACCGGGGTCGTGGGCTTCGACATCGCCGGCCCCGAGCGCGGCAACCCGCCCCGCCTCTTCAAGAGCGCCTACGAGATCGCCCGTCTCGGACGCCTGGGCCTCACCGCCCACGCGGGCGAGGATGCGCCGGTCGACTACGTCTGGCAGGCGGTGGACGAGCTCGGGGCGAACCGCATCGGCCACGGCTGCGTGGCCACCCAGGACAAGGAGCTGCTCCGGCGCCTGGCCCGGGACAGGATCGCGGTGGAGGTCTGCATCTCGAGCAACTACCACACCGGGGCGGTGCCGCGGGGCACGCCCCACCCCCTCCTGGCGTTCCTCGAGGCGGGGGTGCCGGTGGCGATCTGCTGCGACAACAGCACGGTGTCGAAGACCGACCAGGTCCGGGAGGGCGTCCTGGCCGCCGAGCAGGTGGGGATCGACGCGGTCGAAGCCATCCACCGCTCGGCCGCGACCGTGGCCTTCATCCGTCCCGAAACCGCCCTGCCCCCGGCCCACCGCTGAGCAGAGAGCTACGTGTCCCCTTCGTAGAAGTTCCGCGGCCAGGCGTGCTGCTTCAAGGTGGCGAGAAGGCCGGGAGACAGGCGCCGGCCGTCGCCCACCGCGCAGTTCTCTTCGACGCGGCCCGTCCTTCGCATCCCGGGGATGACGGTGCTGACCGCCTCGTGGCTCAGGCAGAAGCGCAGGGCCAGCTCCGTTAGGGACTTCGCCTCCCCGTCCAGGAGCTTCTTCAAAGCCTCGCAGCGCTCGAAGACCTGCCGCCTGCGCTCGCCCCCGAAGTAGCCGGTGCGGAAGTCGCCCTCCGGAAACGTGGTGTCAGGCGTGATGAGGCCGGTGAGCCCGCCCTCGTCGAAAGGAACCCGCGCCAGGACGCCCAGGCCATGCGCCTGGCAGAGAGGCAGGAGCCGATCGGCCGGCCGCTGCTCGAAGATGTTGTAGAGGATCTGCATGGCGTCGAACAACCCCGACGACGCGGCGCGGAGGGCCGAGTCGGCGTCGTGCTCGCCCACCGAGATCCCGAGCAGGCGAACCTTGCCCGCCTTCTTGAGGCCGAGAAGAGCGTCCCTCCACCCATCCTGGTCGAGATAGGCGTCCTGCCAGACGTGGAGCTGCAGCAGATCGAGGCGCTCCAGGTCGAGGTTCTTGAGGCTCTTCTCGCACATCCTCTCGATGTGGGTGGCGGGAAAGGTCTCGCGGACGGGCACGTCCTTCGAGGCCGGCCAGACGAGGTTCTTGGGCGGCACCTTGGTCGCGACCACGATGCCCTCGCCCTTGCGCTCCTTGAGCAAGCGGCCGATGAGCCGCTCGCTCTGCCCCTTGCCGTAGGCGAGCGCGGTGTCGATGAAGTTGAGGCCCAGGTCCACGGCCCGGTGCAATGCGCGCAGGCTCTCGTCGTCCGTGGCCCCGATCCACTGCGCCCCGCCGATCCCCCACGCTCCAAAACCGATCTCCGAGACCTCGAGACCGGTGCGCCCGAGCGGCCGTCTGTTCAATCTTCGATCCCCCACCCTGTCCCTCCCCACGTAGGGGGAGGGGACCGTTGCTGGCTTACGACCAGTCCCGCTTTTCCGGCCCCCCCCAGCTCCGACTATTCATGAGGCCGGTCTTGGCTCCTCATGAATAGTCCGAAAGACCCCGACTCTACGCAATCGCCCAGGCATCCTACCCGACGGTCCTTGGGGGGATTGTTCCAACGGAGCGGTGCTGAATAGGGCGGCCCGCGGGCCCTATTCAGCACCGTCCAGCAGCAGCAGCTCCCGCTGGATGTCGCCCGTGACCTCCGCGTGGCCTTCGCCCACGTACATGTCGATCTCGCTCCGCACCCCGAACTCGGGGAGGTAGACGCCGGGCTCGATGGAGAAGCAGACGCCGGGGACGAGCGTCCGGCTGTCCCGGGTCTCCAGGTTGTCGATGTTCACGCCGTTGCCGTGGACCTCGTAGCCGATGGAATGCCCGGTGCGATGGAGGAAGTACGGCCCGTAGCCGCGCGCCTCGATGTAGCCGCGCGAAACGTCGTCCACCTCGGCGCCCATGATCGTCTTGGCGGAGGAGATGGACCGGGTCACGAAGTCCACCGCGGCATCGCGCGCGCCCCGCACCGTCTCCCAGACCTCGCGCATCTTCGGGGGCACGTCCGTTCCGCAGTAGGCCATCCAGGTGGCGTCGTAGTAGACGGCCCGCGGGTCGTTCGCGACCTTGGCCCAGAAGTCGATGAGGACGAGGTCGCCTTTCCGGATCGCGCGGTCGTTCGGACCGGGGCCGGTCTCGAAATGCGGGTCCGAGGCGTGCTCGTTGACGGCGACGATGCACGGATGGTGAGTGAAGAGGCCCTCCTCCGTGAAGCGACGAGCGATGAGGGCCTGGACCTCGCTCTCGGTCACCCGGGCTCCGGCCGCGAGCCGTTCGCGGATGAGCGCGAAGCCCGCGTCCTTCGCGGCGAGGCATCCCCGCGCGGCGCGGTCATGAAGGGCTTTCTGGTCCTTCGTCCACACCGCCTCGAAGAGCTGCACGAGGTCGGCCGAGCTCACCACCTCCGGCCCGGCCGCCCGCACCATCTCCAAGGTGCCCCCGTCGACCCGCGCGACGTACGGGATGGCCGCGCCCGGGCTGTACTCCATCGCCACCCGACCGAGACCTCGGAGGTGCTCGCGGAGCAGCGCCTCGAGGTCCTTCCAGGAGCGATAGAGGACGGTCTTCCCGGGCGCCCCTCTCGTGGCGTGGGGCTCGATCACGTGCAGGATCGCCACCGGCTCGCCGCGCGCCGGGATCAGGTAGAACCAGCGTCGCGTGCCGATCTGGCTCTCGTCGAACCCGATCACGCTGCGGGCGATGGGATTCGACCCGCGGAAGTCGTAGAGCAGCCAGCCGTCGGTGCCGCCCGCGCGGAGCGCCTCTTGGATTGCCTGGAGGTTCATCTCGGGTCCGATTATAAGCCGCCTCATTGACGCTCCACGACCGCCGTCGTAGTCTCGACCGCTTCGAATCCTCCCATGCCGAGTCCCGCCTGCAGCTTCTGTCAGTCCGACGTCGGCCCGAACGGGGCCACCACCGCGGGTGCGCTCGACCCCGAGGTCCTGCTGGTCGTCCTCGCCAACAACCCCTGGTGGAAGGTCGAGGACGGCCTCTGCGTGGAGTGCGCGCGCCGGTTCGAGGAGGCGGTTGCGCATGCCCGCCGGCACTATCCGGCCTTCACCCACGTGGGGGTGCCGATCCTGCCCACCCCGGTGCGTCTCTTCGCGTCCGACGATTTCACCGGGCGCGGGGTCACGATCGCGTTCCTGGACGCGGGCTTCTTCGCCCACTCCGACCTCGCGGAGCCCCGCGACCGCATCCGCGCGTTCGTGGACATCAACAACCCGCGCGCACGCAAGGGCGACCTTTGCCACCCGGACGAATCCAGCTGGCACGGCATGATGACCTCGGTCGTGGCCTGCGGGAACGGCCGGCTTTCGAACGGGCTCTATCGGGGCCTCGCGTCCGAAGCCGATCTCGTGCTGGTCAAGGTCGGCACCGCGCGGCGGATCAAGCACGACGACATCCGCCGCGGGCTCGAGTGGGTGATCCGCAACCGACGCCGCTACGACATCCGGGTCGTGAACGTGAGCTGCGGCGGCGACTACGAAGCGTCCTACCTTCACGACGAGCTCTCCCGGGCCGCGGATCGCGCGACGGCCGAAGGCCTGCTGGTGTGCGCGGCCGCGGGTAACCTGGGCCAACACCCTCGGCATCCCGTGATCCCGCCCGCTTCCGCCCCTTCGGTGCTCACGGTGGGAGGAGTCGACGACAAGAACCGTCTCGCATTCGCGGGCTACGAGATGTACCACTCGAGCTACGGGCCCACGATCGACGGGCTGCAAAAGCCGGAGGTGATCGCACCCGGCATCTGGGTGGCCGCCCCCATCCTGCCCGGCACCCCCACCGCGACCCAGGCCGAGATGCTGGCGTCGCTCGCGGCGACGCGTGACACGGACCTCCATTCGTTGATCGCCGAGCGCCCGGGCGTCGATCCCGCCCTCGACGCGGCCCGCGATCTCGACCCCGCGCTCCTGCGCCAGCTCGTCCTCGCGAAGCTGCGTGACGCGAACGTGATCTCCGGCGCCTACAAGCACGTCGACGGCACCAGCTTCGCCGCCCCGATCGTGGCCTCGGTCGCGGCCCAGATGATCGAGGCCAACCCGGGGCTCACCCCCCAGGAGGCCAAGGGAATCCTGATCAGGACCGCGCGCCGGCTCCCCCACGTCGACACCGACCGACAGGGGTGGGGAGTCGTGGATCCGCGCAGGGCCGTCGACGAAGCCCTTCGCCTGCGACCCCGAGCGACCCCTTGACCTCCACGTCCGGGCGGCGTCTACTTTAGCCGTGCGACCATTGGGAGGATGTGCCTGATGACGAAGCTCGTGGCCTTGGCTCCTCGGGGACGACAGGCGGTACGCTGGGTGGCGGCGACCCTGGGCTTGGGCCTGGGGTTGGCGCTCACGGGTTGCGGAGAGACGAACCCACTGAACCCGAACCCGCAACCGACCCCGACTCCGACCCCCGCGAGGGCCAACGTGACCATGACCCTCACCGGAATCAGCCTCGAGAACGACAAGGCGGCGGGTTTCTTCTGGGCCCTCGTGGCCAACGTGAAGCTCAACGAGAGCGCCGGGGTCGCGGCCACCATCGATTACATCCGTCTCGACATGTTCCTGCCCAACAACACCCTGCTCGAGCGCACCCAGCTGAGCGGGGCCCAGATCCCGGGAGGCAACGCCCTGAGCGCAAACGGCGTCCGGGACTTCCCTGCCTTGGCCCTGGGTTTCAACCAGGACCCCATCACCGGCCGCTACCTGGTCGTGAGCGTGGCGACGACCGACGCGCGCGGCAACGCCCAGGTGACGAGCTCGGGACAACTCATCTTCGGTTGAGTCATCAGGGTTGAGCATCAGGGGGTCCGAGCCGAGGTCGAGTCCGAGGGCGTGGGAGTCCTCGCCTGAATCGCCGGTGTCAAAGAATTAAGGGCGCCTTTCGGCGCCCCTAATCTCTGTCCTGTGGGAGGATCCCCAAGTCGGGGGGGAAGGGAGTTACAAGCGGGAGTTGAAGTAGGTAGGTCTAGCCATCAGGAATGTCACCATGGCCTTCTTGATCGATTAGACGAAGCAAGGCCCATGCCGGTTGATCCAAGAATGTCAATGTTTGTGAAGCCATTGATAACAATGGAGTTACCAGAAACGCGAGTCGCACATACTTCGGGGCAGGCGGTGAGATTTTCGCTGGCCTGATTGTAAGAATGGAAAAGGCGTTCCGGGGAACGAACGGTATAATGCGCCTCTCAGCGTATTCCCAAACCCAGAAGAAGGAAGACGGAGCCACTTCAATGAAGCTTGTGTTCGCGTCGGTCGCCCTGCTGGCCCTGCTCGCCTCTCCGGCGCGAGCCGACAAGAAGCTCGACGATGCCGTGGCCAAGGCCGAGGACCAGGTGGCCAAAGGCAAGCCTGAGGAAGCCGTGAAGACGCTGCAGAAGGCCGCGGCGCAGACGCCGGGCAGCGAAGGCCAGGTGGCACTCTGCAACCTTCAGGCGAAGCTCGGCAATTTCGACGAGGCGACGGCGGCCTGCGCGAAAGCCAAGGACTTGAGCGCCACCGAACCGGCGGCCACCAAGGCGGCGTCGCTTGCCGCGGTCGCGTCCTACCACCTCTCGCTGGGAGCGGCCAAGGACGCGCTCGCCGCGGCCCAGGCCGCGGCGCAGGCGCAGGAGACACCGGAGGCGCTGGCCACGCTGGCGCGGGCGCAAGTGCGCAGCAACGACGCCCCGACGGCCATGAAGACGGCCGACAAGGCGATCGCCGCGAACGGCTCGAGCGCGCTCGCCCACGAGGCCAAGGCGGTGGCCCTCGCGAGCATGGGCCTCGTTGCCGACGCGGCCGCTTCCTTCCGCAAGGCCGCGGAGCTCGATCCCAAGCTCACGCGCGCGCGGGCCGGGCTGGCCGCGATGCTCGCGAGCAGCGGCAAGGGCGCGGAGGCGGTGGCCGAGGCGAAGAAGGCCACCGAGGCCGACCCCAGGTCGGCGGAGGCGTTCGCCGCCCTCGGTCTGGCCATCCTGGCCGACAACCCGAAGGCCTGGAATGACGCCATCGCCCAGGCCCAGCAGGGAGCGTTCCTGAACCCGAAGAGCCCGATCGTCCAGAACGCCGTGGGCAAGATCTTCGAGGCCAACGGCAATTACGAACAGGCGGTTGCGGCCTACAAGAAGGCGCTCGAGACCGATCCCAGCTTCTCGCCGGCTCGGCTCGCCCTCGTCAAGGTCCAGGACCTCCAGGGCGACCGCAAGGGCGCGCTCGCCGAAGCCACGAAGCTCGCGCAGGAGATGCCGAACAACGGGGAGGCGCAGTTCCTGGTGGGCCGCGCGATGATGCGCGCGAGCGACTACGCCGCGGCCTTGCCCGTGCTCGAGAAGGCGGCCGCGCTCGCCCCGGGCAACGCCGAAGCCCACGCCCTCCATGCGACCGCGGCCTTTTTTTCGGGGAAGAACGACGTGGCCGTCGCCGCCTACAAGAAGGCGCTCGACCTCAAGCCCGACAACGTCCAGTGGCGCACCGACTACGGGCTCTTCCTGGCCCGCAACGGCGACATGGAGGCGGCGGCCACGGAGCTGAAGAAGGTCGTGGCCACGCCCGGATACAAGGACGCGGCGGGCTTCGTCAACATCGGCTACGTCTACCGCAACATGAAGCCGCCCAGGCTCGAGGATTCGATCGCGGCCTACAAGAAGGCGCTCGAGCTCGACCCCAAGGAAGAACAGGCGGCCCTCGGCCTCGCCTGGTCCTACCTCACGGCACAGAAGTACGACGACTCGATCGCCGCCTACAACAAGGTCATGCAGATGGAGCCGAAGCTCGCACCCGATGCCTACAACGGGCTCGGCTGGAGCTACTTCTTCAAGAAGGACATGGCCCAGGCCGAGTCCTTTGCGGCCAAGGCGAAGACGGCCGGACGGCTGGACACCCGCCTCACGGAGCAGATCGACCGCTTCAAGAAGGCCGTGGCCGCTGGCGGGGACGCGGCGGAAAAGCAGTTCGAGGAAGCCAAGCGCGCCCGCGAGGCGGCGGGCCGCGTGGAAGGAATCAACGAGAGCCTGCGCAGCAAGAACCCCGGGACCCGGTCGCGTGCCTTGCGGGACCTGGTCGCGGCCGCGGCGCCGTCGGAAGCGGTGCAAACCCTGATCTGGTTCCTGGCCAACGACAAGGACTGGGGAGTGAAGCAGACGGTGGCGACCCTGCTAGGAGGCATGGGAGCGGCCGCGCGGCCTGCCCTCCCCTACCTCAAGCAGGTCACGGTCCCCTGCCTCGACACGTTGAATCCCACGAGGCAGGAGCTCGAGGAGAGCATGCTCTGCGGCGACCTGCGCGGCGTCGCCCTTCAGGCCCTCGCCAAGATCCCGAAGTAGGGCGGGCGCTCAGCTCCACACCCCCGGGACGGTCGCCCTGCAGTCGGGGCAGCGGCCGTCCCGGATCCGGTTCTCCCGGACCCGGAAGCCCACGCGTTCCACGAGCCGGCTCCCGCAGCCAGGGCAGTAGGTGTTCTCCCAGTTCCGCACCGAGCCGGGCAGGTTGCCCGCGTAGACGAAGCGCAGTCCCTCTCCCACCCCGATCTCCGCGGCGCGGAGCAGTCCGGTCGCGCTGGTGTTGGCGGGGTCCGTCATCCGGTAGTCCTGGTGGAACGCGGTCACGTGCCAGGGAATGTACGGCGACACCCCGACCAGGAACCGGGCGATGTCCCGCAGCTCCTCGTCCGAGTCGTTGAAACCGGGCACCAGGAGGGTGACGACCTCCACCCAGAAGCCCTGCTCGTGGAGAGCACGGATCGTCCAGGTCACGCGCTCCAGGGTGCCGCCGAGGTCCCGATAGGGTCGGTCGCGGAAGCTCTTGAGGTCGACCTTGTAGAGCGAGACCCACGGACGAAGATAGTCGAGCACTTCGGGGGTGGCGTTTCCGTTCGATACGTAGGAGCAGACGAGCCCCGCGGCCTTCGCTTCCTTGAAGACCGCGACCGCCCACTCGCTGGTGATGAGCGGCTCGTTGTAGGTCGAGGTGACGATGCGCGCGCCCTGCGCCAGGGCCGTGCGCACGATCTCACCGGGCGCAATCACCTCCGGGAGCGTCCCCGCATTCTCGTCGCGCAGGGCCTGGGACGTGAGCCAGTTCTGGCAGTTCGACGCCGCGAAGAATCCGGCGAGATAGCTATGTTCCCCCTCGACCTCCATGTTGTAGACGTCGCCATCGAAGGGCTCGCGGCGAACGCCACGCACGGGCACGAGAAAGTGCTCGGGCGTCTCCACCATCCGGCGCCGGATTCCGCTCTCGGAGTACCACCCTACGGTGTACTGGACGGGAACGCGCTTGATTCGACGTCCCTGGATCACGCCCAGCGGGCCCACCTCGGCGGCGTAGACAGAGGGAAGGTAGCCGGCCCGGAGGGCAAGCCAGGCTACGCCGTATGCCAGGCTTCGTGAAACGGTGGTCGCGCTGATCTTGCCGCTCGGATATCGGTGGCCGTCGCCGGCGACATAGGCGTCGAGGAACGCTCGCACCACCTCCAACGGAGCGCCTGAGATGGCGGTCGGCACGCGCTTTTCGGAGCTGCGATGGCCGGCCAGCGTCTTGAAGAGGAGAGCCGCGGTGCCCTTGCCTGTGGCCACGGCCAGAGTGGTGTCGCGCTCGACGAGGTACGCGTTCACGCCCAGGCACTTCTTCAGAAGTGCCATCACACGGTCGGCCAGCTCTCTCTCCGCGGGCGAGAAACTGAAATTGAGCACGTGGCTGTTCGGCCGCTGGGGGTTGCGCACCACACAGCCCTCAGCGCAGTAATAGCCGAGGAGGGCCGCGAAATCGGCGTCGATCGGGACCTTCGCAGGAATGCCCGGTCGACGCTCGCCTGGATAGCGAATCGTGCCCGCTTCGACGAACGGTCCCCCGGTGCGGGAGCGCGCGGTCAGCCCGCGGGCAACCTTGCTGCGCACGTGACGCACGTAAGAAGCGGACTTGCCCACCACCAGTCCGATGGACCGCGAGGACTCCCCGGCGGCCGAAGCGCGAGCGATCAGGTCCTGCTGGTTTTCAGTGAGCACCCAGCGAACCCGATGGGTCACGAGGCAGGCGCCAAGCACCTCCGCGGCGTCGAGGGTCGCCTGTCCGCCGGCCGTCAGCCGCCGCGGGATCGCCAGGTAGTGACCGACCGTGAGATCCCGGGCCGGCATGGGCGCTGGTGCCTGCCCCGGTAGGGTGGTTGCGTAGACGCGGTGGTCGGGCGTACAGCGGATCGGGGGAAGGTAGTAGGGCCGTACCCTCACCAGGTCGCCCTGATAGCGGTGCCGCACGACTCCACGCAAGCGGCGCAG
>Ga0210377_10004393_pt1 | contig 11881 bp, 9 predicted proteins | sample PLM4_65_b1redo_FD_155480 | JGI IMG/M metagenome (GOLD analysis project Ga0210377, IMG submission 155480) | Groundwater sediment microbial communities from an aquifer in East River, Colorado, USA - PLM4_65_b1 redo | ecosystem: Environmental > Terrestrial > Soil > Riparian zone | place: USA: East... | reverse complement strand
AGTTCGAGCGCGCTGGCGGATTCTCGGCGGACGCCGAGCTTCGCGCGACCCTGGTCGGGCTCGGGCTCGGCCCGGAGAAGTGGGAGCAGCCGCTGGCCAAGCTCTCGGGCGGCTGGCTGATGCGAGTGGAGCTCGCGAAGCTCCTGATCGCGCGGCCCGAGGTCCTGCTTCTCGACGAGCCCACGAACCACCTCGACCTGCCCTCGATCCGCTGGTTCGAAGGCGTGCTCGCCGACTATCCCGGCGCCGTCGTGGTCGTCTCGCACGACCGCGTCTTCCTCGACCGCCACTGCAACCGGATCGCGGAGCTCACCTCTTCGCGGCTGACCTCGTACAAGGGCAACTACTCCGCGTACGTCGAGCAGAAGGCGCTGCGCGTCGCCGAGGCCGAGGCGCGGCGCGACAACATCGAGCGCGAGATCGCCGAGAAGGAGCGCTTCGTCACGCGCTTCAAGGCCAAGGCGAGCAAGGCGAGTCAGGCGCAGAGCCGCGTGAAGCAGATCGAGAAGCTGCGCAGCGAGCGCGACGCGCTGCCGGTCGAGGCCCACGAGCGCACCATGCGCGTGCGCTTCAAGACCTCCCTGCGCTCGGGCGAGACGGTGCTGCGGCTCGAGCGCGCCGCGAAGGCCTACGGCGAGAAGGTCGTGTACCGCTCGCTCGACTTCGAGATGCGTCGCGGCGAGCGAGTGGCGCTGGTCGGACCGAACGGCGCGGGCAAGTCGACCTTGCTGCGCCTCGCCGCCGGCGCGTTCCCGCCCGACAAGGGCACGCGCGAGCTCGGCCACAACGTGCGCTGCGGCTTCTACGCGCAGCACCAGGTCGACGCGCTCGACCCGCGCCGCACGGTCCTGCGCGAGATCGAAGCCGACGCGAGCATCGACGACGTCCCGCGGCTCCGCAGCATCCTCGGCGCGTTCCTGTTCTCGGGCGACGACGTCGAGAAGAAGGTGTCGGTGCTCTCGGGCGGCGAGAAGGCGCGGCTCGCGCTGGCAAAGCTCCTGCTCGCGGGCGGCAACTTCCTGGTGCTCGACGAGCCGACGAACCACCTCGACATGGAGGCGCGCGACGTGCTCACCGCCGCGCTGGCCGGCTACGAGGGAACGCTGCTCTTCGTGAGCCACGACCGCCGCTTCATCAACGCGCTCGCCACGCGCGTGGTCGAAGTCACGCCGGGCGAGAGCGAAGCGAACGTGCGCGAGTTCCTCGGCGACTACGACGTGTACGAGGCCGCCCTCGCGCGCGAAGCCGCCGAGCGCGCCCCGAAGCCGCCTGCGAAGACGAAGCCGGCGGACAAGCCGGGCCCGGCCGGCAATCGCCCGCGCGAGAAGGCTTCGCGCAAGCTCGTCGAGCGCAACGCGGAGTTCGAGAAGAAGATCGAAGCCGCCGAAGCCGAGCTCACGCGGCTCGACTGGCTCGCCGCCGAGCCCGCCACCGCGCGCGACGGCGAGCGCATGCGCGAGCTCGCCCAGGAGCGAAAGAAGCGCAAGGACGAGATCGCTGCGCTCTACGCGGAGTGGGAGCGGCTCACGAAGGAGCTCGAGGGGTAGTATCGGGAGTCGGAGTGAGCATGGGGCCGCGCCGAATGAGGGTCGCCTCGGCGGCGCCCGGCAAGCCGACAGGCCTTGTTGACTTCGCTCGGCTGCGCCTCGCTGCGCGCGCCGCTTCGCGTCGCTTGCCGGCCGCACGCGAGGGCGGCCTCGCGTGCAGCCGCCTGCTCGCGCACGCCGGCTTGGCAGCGGTTTGGCGCCTCCGCTAGGATCGCGGCCGTTCGCGCTTCCACCTTGCCCAGGTGGTGAAATTGGTAGACACGCGAGGTTCAGGGCCTCGTGTCCGCAAGGACGTGCTGGTTCGAGTCCAGTCCTGGGCACTCGCCTCATGGGTCCCGGCGCGTGGACGGCCACGCGCCACCCACACTTCGCTCGCCTTCGGCTCGCTGCGCGCTCGCAGCTCGCTTGCCGACCTTCCCGTCGTACCGTGGCGCGACGGCGTAGCGCGCGGACGCCCGCGCGCGGAGCCGCAAGCGGCGAAGCCGCGCGCAGCGAGGCGCAGCCGAGCGTAGTCAACCAGTCACGACCTGCGGTCGAGCTCCACCGCGTAGCGCAGATCCGCCAGGAACTCGGGAATCGCGGCGCTCACGCGGTGCCAGTTCGGGATCAGCGGCGCGCGCATCGGGTCGCGCACGAACGCGAGGCCGGCCGCGCGCAGGCCCGCGGTGAAGGTCTCGACGACCGCCTCCTCGTCGTGCGGATCGAAGCGCAGGCCGTTGATGCGCGAGTCGTCCGAGTAGGCGGTGATCGTGTCCTGCGCCTGGCGCAGGTAGGCCGAGCAGAGCGTGTTCAGGAAGCCCGCGTCGAACTGCACGCCGACGCTCGCCAGGTTCCGGAACAGGGAGGTCGCGATGTCGATCACCATGCGGTGTAGACCGCGCGACGGATCGAGCGGCGAGAGCTCCTGGTGCTTGTGATCGTAGTTGTCGCAGAGCTCGACCTGGCAGATGCGCTGCGGCGACGCGTTGCGGAAGACCTCGGCGAGCAGGCCGACCTCGAGCCCCCAGTCGCTGGGGATGCGGATCTGCCGCGCCAGCGCGGTCTTCATCGAGAACTCCCCGGCCAGCGGGTAGCGGAAGCCGTGTACGAACTCGATCAGAGGCAGCTCGCGGCCCAGCGTGCGCTTCAAGGAAAGGATCAAGGGCGTCACGAAGAGCCGCGTCACCCTTCCGTGCAGGCGGTCGGTCGCGCGCCCGTAGTAGCCCTTGCAGTAGTCGTAGTCGAGGTGCGGGGACAGCACCGGGTAGCAGAGCCGCGCCAGGAACTCGCGATCGTAGGTCAGGATGTCGCAGTCGTGGAAGGCGAGCGCGTCGGCGTCCCCGAGCGCGATCGCGGCGCCCGCACCCAGCCAGACCGCGCGGCCCTTTCCATCCGGGCCGGGCTCGAGACCGCTCGCGCGCTGGCGCTCGAGCAGCTCCCCCACGGTGGGGCCGCTGCCCCAGACGCAGACCGCCTCCGGCAGCGAGCGGAAGAAATCGCGCACGCGCCGGAACTCCTCGGCGTCCTTCGTGCCCGACACCGAGACGATCACCCGGTGCAGGTACGAGACCTCGCGCAGGACTTCGACGATCCCGCGCAAGCCCGAGCCGTTGATCTCCGTGTGCAGGCACGGCAGCACCAGCGCCATCGGCCGCTCGCGCGCGTAGTGCTTGAGCTCGGACTCGAGCCGCGACAGCGACGGCGGACCCAGGCGGTGCAGGGTCGTGATCACGCCGTTCTGATAGAAGTCGCTCATCGGGGGGCCTGAGCTTAGCGGGAAACCCGGCCCTTTGGGAAACCCGCCTGTCAGGAAACCCCGCCCGACAGGAAGCCTCGGAGCCTACTTCGCGTTCGGCTCCAGCTCGTAGCCCTCGGGCAGGTTGCCCGTGAGGAAGCGGAGCGTCTCCGGGTCGACCTCGGTGAACGAGAGCGCGACCTCTTGGGTGAAGCCGTCGAGCTCGGTCACGCGCACGAGCTTGCCGACCACCGAGACCGTGCGGTCGCCGATCGTCAGCAGCACGCGCAGCAGCTCGCCGAGCTCGACCTCGAGGCCCACGCACTGGAAGCGGATGCCGCCGATCGAGACATCGAGCGCCTGTGCGAGCGCCTGGCGCGTGTCGACCCGCGCGATGGAGACGAGCGACTCCGTCCGCACACGCGGATACTTGCGACGATCGAACGTGCTGTCTTTGTCCAACGAGGCCCTCTCGCCCCTCGTTTCGGACGGGGAGCGAGAGCGGCTGAAGCTCTGGACGACGTTTTGCGGCGGGCTGGCGGCCGCGTCTCAGAAAAGTCGCAGCTGACGCGGCTCGGCACCGGGCGCGGCGCGCTCGAGTCCGGCCAGCGCGAGCCGTAGCCGCCGCACCGCGCGCGCCCCCGCCTGCGTGCGCGCGAGCAGCGCCTGCGCCGCGTCCGCGAGCTCGCGCGCTCCACCCGCGGGCGAGTCGAGCGTCTGCGTCCGCGAGCTGCGCGTGCCGTCGAGGTACGAGACCGCGAGCGTGACGGTGCGCGCGGTGCGGCGTTCGCGCGCGAGCACGCTCGCGAGGCGCTCGGCCAGCGCCTCGATCTCGTCGCCGAGCGAGCGCAGATCACCGCTCGGCTCGTCGAGCGTCTGCTCCTGCGACAGCGTTCGCGCGCGCGGCTTCGGTGCGAGCCGGCCGCGATCTGCGCCGCGCGCGAGCTCGAGGAAGGACGCGGCGCGTGCGCCCGCGACCTCGACCAGGCGCGCGCCGTCGAGCGCGCGAAGCTCCGCAATCGTGTGTACCCCGAGCTCCGCGAGCTTCGTGGCCGTCGCGGGTCCGAGCCCCCAGATCTCGCTCACCGGGAAGCGTCCGAGAAACTCCGCGGTGTCGGCTTCGCTCACGAGCCGGATGCCGCCCGGGCCCGCGTGGCGCGCGGCCAGCGCCGCGACGAAGCGCGTCGGCGCGATGCCGGCGACCGCAGAGACGCCGAGCTCCGCTTGCAGGCGCACGCACAGCTCGGCCGCGCGCGCGAGCGCATCGGTCTGCGGCGCGAGCTCGAGGAACGTGCCCTCGAGTCCGAGCTCCTCGATGCGCTCGCTCTCGGCGCGCAGGAGCTCCCGCAGCTCGGCGACGAGCGCGCGGTAGCGCTTGAGGCGCGTGCGGCGCAGGGTCGCGTCGGGGCAGAGCTCGAGCGCGCGGCGCGTCTCCATGCCCTCTTCCACACCGCGCGCGCGCGCTTCGCGGCTCGCGCTCGTGACCATGCCGCGCTTCGCCGGATCGCCGCCGACGATCACCGGCCGACCGCGGAGCGCGGGATCGTCCGCTTGCTCGACGGCCGCGTACAGGCCCGGCACGAGGATGAATACGATCATGGGTCCGCGGGGTGCAGCTCCCAGGTTCCCTTCTGATGATAGGAGACGTCGCTCGCGTGCATCCACAGCGGCCGCGGGCGCCCGGCCAGCCAGTCGGCGAGCGCGTCCGCGTAGTGGACGGATCCGGAGTGACCGGACTGTCCGCCGGCGAGCCCGAAGAGTGCGTGATCAGGATCGCCCAGATCTACCGCGTAGCGCAGCGCAGGCCCGAGCTCGAGGGCGTTATCGGGGAGCTCGCCGTTGTACATCGTCCAGGCGGAGTCGGGATCGCCCGGCGCGGCGAACGGACCGGAGCCGAGGCGCCAGCCGACCCAGGCGAGCGGCCCGCTGCCGAGGCGCTCGAAGGCGTGGCGCAGCCGCAGCTCGTGCAGCTCCCCCCAGATCCACTTCTTCGGATTCGCCGAGACGCGCGTGCGCAGGAAGCTCCAGGTCTCGTCGAGCGCGGCATCGCGCGAGGCCGCGGTCTTCTCGCGACCGACCCGCTCGAGCGCGCGCGCGAGCGCGATGCCCGGCGCGGGCTCGGCCTGCGCGAGCAGCGCGCGCGAGCCCTCGGAGAGGCCGAGACCCTCGACGAGCTTGCCGGTCAGGCGCTGCCGGAAGACGTGATACAGCGACGCGCCGACGGAGTCGGTGGCGGTCGAGCCGTCCCACTCGAGCAGCATCGCCTTCACGCGCTGTGCGGTGCTCGAGGCGGGCTTCAGGTCGTCGAGCAGGAGCCGCGCCGTCGCGGGGCCGCGACGCGACAGAGTGTCGCGCTGGATCGCGACCAGATCTTCGACGTCGAGCTCGCCCGGCCGCGAGAGCAACTCGAGCACACGCTCCGCTCCGCCCTGGCTGCTCCACAGCCAGGCGACCGGAGACTTGAAGCCCGCGGCGTCGGGATGCGGAGAGACGACCTGCACGCTCGCGTTCGGGCCGTAGCTCGACGGCAGCGCGTCGAAGTCCATCACGCCGCGCCAGTCGTAGTAGCGCGACGCGCCCGCCAGCGGGAGCAGACCCGTGTCGATCGAACGCACCGGCAGATCGCCCGCCACCTGCGTGCCCGTCGCCCCCTCCGCATCGGCGTAGAGGAACGTCGCGGCCGGCGCGCGCACGTCGCGCAGCGCCGCGCGAAAGCAGGTCCAGTCGGTGCAGCGCTGCAGGCGCAGGAGCGCGTCGACGCTGCTCGACTCCGCCAGTCCGGTCCAGCGCAGCGCCAGCGCGTTCGCGCGCGGCTCGTCGGGCCAGACCGCGCGCAGGAGCGGGCCGTGCTCGGTCACGATCACGTCGATCGGCTGCGACGCGCGTCCGCGCACCGCGATCACCTCGCTCCGGACCTTCGCGGTCTGCCAGCGGCCGCCGCGCTCGAAGCGCCGCGGGTTCGCGGGGTCGAGCGTCTCCTCGAACAGGTCCGACGCCGAGCCGTGTAGGGCCACCTGCCCCCACGCGATGTCGCGGTTCGTACCGGTGAAGAAGACCGGAAGCCCGGGCCAGGTCGCGCCCGAGAGCTCGAAGCGTCCCGCGCGGAGCGTCGCCATGTAGAAGACCGCGGGCGCGCCGAAGGCCACGTGCGGGTCGTTCGCGAGCAGCGGCTTGCCGCTCTTCGAGCGCGCCGCGGGCACCAGGAAGCCGAGGCTTCCCGACGGTCCGCCGAGGCCGCTCGTCCGCGCCAGCTCGTCCGAGACGAGGCCGAGCTGCACCAGCCCCTCGAGCGGATCGTGCGTGCCGTCGCTCGGCCGCACCGGAAAGAAGTCGCGCGACGGGACGCCGCCGAGCTCCGCGACGAGCCGGTCCAACAGAAGACTCGCCGACAGCGAGCGGCCGAGGTCCCACGCGCGCAGGCGCGCGATCGCGAGCGAGTCCTCCGGGGTCCAGGGCGCCGGGTCGATCGCGAGCCAGCGCAGCTCGAACGGGCGCGCCGCGCGATTGGCCGCGATCTCCGCGAGCCAGGCGTTCACGCCGGCGGCGTAGGCTTCGAGCGCCACCCGCGTCGCCCGGTCGAGCGCCGCCGCCTCGATTCGTGCGGACTCCGCGAAGCCGAGCGTCCGCGCGAGCCGATCCTGCGCGAGCGCGCGCTGCCCGAAGAGCTCCGCGAGCCGCCCGCGCGCGCTGCGCCGCGAGAGCTCCATCTGCCAGAGGCGGTCCTGCGCGTGCGCGAAGCCGAGCGCGAGGTACGCATCCGCCAGGTTCGCCGCTTCGACGTGCGGAACGCCGAACGGATCGCGCACCACGCGCGCGGGCGCGCGGAGGCCGTTCGCCGAGAGCGCGCCGCGTGCCGGGGGTCCGGGGTCGCGGCCGACCAGCGCGAGCACGGCCGCCACGCCCGCCGCGGCGATCAGCAGCGCGACGAAGGTCGCGGCCACGGCGCGGGTGAAGAAACGCCTCACGAGGGGGCCGCGCCTCCGGCGCCCTCGAGCACGATCTGCGCGAACGCGTGGGTGCGCGTGTACGACGCGCCGACCCACGCGCGCGCGAAGCCGCGCTCGCGCGCGATCTCGAGTGCGCAGCCGTGGATCTCGACGCGAAGCCCCGCCTCGGTTTCGAGGGTCTCGAAGTCGCGCCAGCCCACGCCGCGCCGCCAACCGGTCCCGATCGCCTTCATGCCGGCTTCCTTAACGGCAAAGCGCAGCGCGAAGTGCGAGGCCGACCTCACACGCCGCGCACAGTCCGCGATCTCGCGCGGCGTGTAGACGCGGTTGCGCAGGCGCTCGCCGCGGCGCGCGAGCGCGCGCTCGATGCGCGCGATCTCGACCACGTCGATGCCGCCGCCGATGATCAAAGAAGCTTCGCCGCGAGCACAGCCATTCACTCGTAAGCTAGCGGATTCACTTCGATTGACGCTGCCTGGCCCCCTGGCTATGCTGCGCGCCGATCGTCGGCAGGAGGTCGGAATGGCAGCGCGAGTGCGAGTGGGGATCAACGGCTTCGGACGCATTGGACGCTGCGCGCTGCGGGCCGCCCTGGGCGATGCGAGCCTCGAGTTCGTGGCCGTGAACGACCTGACCGACGCGAAGACGCTCGGCCACCTGCTGAAGTACGACTCGGTCCACGGCCGGCTCGACGAGAAGGTCGAGGTCGTCGACAAGGTGATCCGCATCGGCGGGCGCGACCTCAAGGTCATCGCGGAGCGCGACCCGGCGAAGCTCCCGTGGAAGGAGCTCGGGGTCGACATCGTGATCGAGTCGACGGGCCTGTTCACCAAGCGCGCCGATGCCGCCAAGCACCTCGCGGCGGGCGCGAAGAAGGTGATCATCAGCGCGCCCGCGACGGAGCCCGACGTCACGATCGCGCTCGGCGTGAACGAGCAGGTCTACCAGCCCGCGTCCCACCACGTGATCTCGAACGCGTCGTGCACGACCAACTGCCTCGCGCCGGTCGCGAAGGTGCTCCACCAGGAGTTCGGCATCCGGCGCGGCTGGATGACCACGGTCCACGCGTACACGAATGACCAGCAGATCCTCGACCTGCCCCACTCGGACCTGCGGCGCGCGCGCGCGGCGGCGGTGTCGATGATCCCGACCTCGACGGGCGCGGCGAAGGCGGTCGGGCTGGTGCTGCCGGAGCTCGCCGGCAAGCTCGACGGCATCGCCATCCGCGTGCCCACCCCGGACGTGTCGCTGGTCGACCTGGTCGCCGAGCTCGAGCGCAATGCCACCGCGGAGCAGATCAACGAGGCGTTCGCGAAGGCTGCGGAGGGTCCGATGAAGGGGATCCTCGCGATCACGAAGGAGCCGCTGGTCTCGATCGACTTCCTCGACGACCCGCACAGCTCGATCGTCGACGCGCAGAACACGAAGGTGCTCGGCGGGAACCTGGTGAAGGTGCTCGCCTGGTACGACAACGAGTGGGGCTACGCGAAGCGCGTCGTCGATCTCGCGCGTCTGGTCGCTTCGAAGCTGTGAGCCCCGCGATCCGCCTGCCCTCGGTCGCGGATCTCGATCTGCGCGGCAAGCGCGTGTTCATCCGCGCCGATCTGAACGTGCCGCTCAAGGGCGCCGAGGTGGCGGACGCCTCGCGCATCGACGCCTCGCGCCAGACGCTCGACTTCGTGCGCTCGCGCGGCGGGCGCGTGGTGCTCGCGTCGCACCTCGGCCGGCCCAAGGCCGCGCCCGAGGCCAAGTACTCGCTCGCGCCCGTCGCGAAACACATGGGTCTGCGCCTGGCACCGGATTGTGTCGGCGCGGAGGTCGAGGCGCTGGTCGCCGGCTTGCGCGACGGCGACGCGCTGCTGCTCGAGAACCTGCGCTTCCACGCGGGCGAGGAGAAGAACGACCCCGCGTTCGTGGCCGCGCTCGCGAAGCTCGCCGACGTGTACGTGAACGACGCGTTCGGCACCGCGCATCGCGCGCACGCGTCGACCGCGGGGCTCGCGCACGCCTGCCGCGAGTCCGCGGCCGGGTACCTGTTGCTGCGCGAGGTCGAGGCGCTCTCGCGCGTGCGCGACGACCCCGCACACCCGTACGTCTGCATCCTCGGCGGCGCGAAGGTCTCGGACAAGCTCGCGGTGCTCGAGACGCTGGCGAAGCGCGCGGACTCGATCGCGATCGGCGGCGCCATGGCGTACACGTTCCTGCTCGCGAAGGGCGAGCCGGTCGGCAAGTCGCTGGTCGAGCGCGAGCTGGTCGACACCGCGCGCAAGCTGCTCGGCGGGAAGACGGAGATCCTCCTCCCCGTCGATCACGTCGTCGCCGCGGGCCTCGACGACACCGCGGGCGCGCGCGTGGTCGAGACGATTCCCGACGGCGCGATGGCGCTCGACATCGGCCCGCGCTCGCGCGCCGCGATCGAGCGACGCCTCGCCGACGCGAAGACGGTCTTCTGGAACGGGCCCCTCGGGCTGTTCGAGAAGCCGCCCTTCGACGCGGGCACGCGCGCGGTCGCGGAGATGCTGGCACGAAGCTCCGCCTACACCGTCGTGGGTGGCGGGGACTCGCTGGCCGCCGTGCAAGCGGCGGGGGTCGGCGCGCGCATCTCGCACCTCTCGACCGGCGGAGGCGCGTCGCTCGAGTTCCTCGAGGGACGCGAGCTGCCGGGCATCGAAGCGCTGCGGATCCGCCGGTGAGAACGCCGTTCATCACCGCGAACTGGAAGATGCACAAGACCGTGGCCGAGGCGGCGGACTTCGCGAAGGCGTTCGTGCCGCTCGTGCGCGACGTGGCGGACGTCGAGATCGCGATCGCGCCGCCCTTCACGTCGCTCGCGGCGCTCGGCGCTGTCCTCCATGGCAGCCCCGTCGCGCTCGCGGGCCAGAACGCGCACTTCGAGCCGAAGGGCGCCTTCACCGGCGAGATCTCGGTCGAGATGCTCGCCGACCTCGGCTGCCGCTACGTGATCCTCGGCCACTCGGAGCGGCGCGCGCTCTTCGGCGAGACGGACGCGCTCATCGCGCGCAAGCTCCGGGCGGCGCAGGCGGGCGGCCTGCGCCCGATCCTGTGCGTGGGCGAAACCCTGGCCGAGCGCGAGGCCGGCCGCACGTTCGACGTGTTGCGCACGCAGCTCGAGGGGTCCCTGGCCGAAGCCGACCTCGCGCGCGCGACCGAGCTCGTGGTCGCCTATGAGCCGGTCTGGGCGATCGGCACGGGCAAGACCGCCACGCCTGAGCTCGCGCAAGAGGCGCACGGCTTCGTCCGGTCCCGGCTCGGCGACCGCTTCGGCCGGGCGGCCGAGAGCATCCGCATCCAGTACGGGGGCTCGGTGAAGCCCGAGAACGCAGCCGAGCTGATGGCAAAGCCCGACATCGACGGCGCGCTCGTGGGCGGCGCCAGCCTTGACCCCAAGAGCTTCTCTGCCATCATCCGCTTCCGCGACCGCCGCGCGGGGAGCCCCGGGTGATCATTCTCCTAAATGTCCTCTACTTCTTCGTCTGCGCAGTGCTGATCGTGGTCGTACTGCTGCAGCACGGGAAAGGTGCGGACATCGGCGTCTCGCTCGGCGCCGGCTCGAGCAACACCGTGTTCGGCGCCCGCGGCGCCGGGAACTTCCTGACGAAGCTCACCACCGCGTGCGCGATCCTGTTCATGGTCCTCGCCTTCTCGCTCGCGCGCTTCGCCGCGGACGACAGCGCGGAGGACCTCCTCTCGGTGCCCGCGAGCGAGGCGCCCGCGGTGCCGCAGGAAGCCGCGCCGCCGATCGAGGAACCCGCGTCGTCCGCACCGCCCAGCGAGCCCGGCGGCGCGCCGTCGGGGTTCGAGTCGATCGAGACGCCCGCGACACCGCCGGCCGAGGCGCCCAAGCCCGACGCGCCCGCTCCCGCAAAACCGCCGAGTTGAAAGCGCGTTCGCGCGCTCCTATAACTCAGGCCCACCTGCCCAGGTGGTGAAATTGGTAGACACGCCAGGTTGAGGGCCTGGTCCCAGCAATGGGGTGCTGGTTCGAGTCCAGTCCTGGGCACTAAGTCTTACGGGCCCCGGCGCGTGGACGGCCACGCGCCACCCGGGCTCCGCTCGCGTTCGGCTCGCTGCGCGCTCGCGGCTTCGCCGCTCGCTTGCGTTTTCTTCCCTGGAGACTCGACTCGATGATTGCGCGCTCGTTCGTGACTCTGGCTCTCGTTGCTGCTTCGATCGTGCTGAGCCCGGTCGCCCGCGCGGAGATCTCGCCGGAGCTCGCGGCGGCAATCGCGCAGGCCCAAAGCGCGTACCCGAAGCTCGTGCAGATCCGGCCGGGCGACCGCTACCTCGGGACCGTCGATGACGCGCAGCTCGACGCGATGCTGGCGCGAATCGCGAAGGGCGAGTGGGACGCGTCCACCGAGGCGGCGGTGTGGGTCGTGCTCGACGGCTTCTCGCGCGAGCAGGGGCCGGCGGCGACCTACGGGCGCTCACTCACGAGCCAGGTTGCGGGAACTGCGGCGGCGGGCGGGAATCGCGAGGCGCTGCGCGGGATGGCGCGAATTCTCGGGGTCTTCCTCGAAGACCAGAGCCACGCGTACTCGATCCTCGCGCAGGGCCTGCTGTCGGAGAAGATCCGCTGCGGCGCGGCGTCGCTTGGGGACGACGAGCTCGTGCAGCGCATCACCGCCGAGGTGAATCCCGTTCGCGCGTTC
>Ga0210377_10004392_pt1 | contig 11882 bp, 7 predicted proteins | sample PLM4_65_b1redo_FD_155480 | JGI IMG/M metagenome (GOLD analysis project Ga0210377, IMG submission 155480) | Groundwater sediment microbial communities from an aquifer in East River, Colorado, USA - PLM4_65_b1 redo | ecosystem: Environmental > Terrestrial > Soil > Riparian zone | place: USA: East... | reverse complement strand
ACGTTCAACTGCACGTGATACACCGTCGCCTTCATGCCTCTGGTCGAGCGGCGATCAAAAGGGTCCAGATGCTAGGCGCCGACGCGCGACGACTGAGGCGTGGGCCGCCCACGCCGCAGGGAGGAGCAAGGAGGCAACGACGCAGATGGGCCCTTTTCATCGCCGCACCGCCTACCGTCGCAGGACGAAGATCTGCGCGGGGTCACGCATCGGGTCCAGCTCCACATACCCTCGCGGCCCGCGCCACTCGTAGGTGATGTCGCTCAGTAGCTCGTGCATGTAGTACGGCTGGTCCGGCGCAATGCCGAGGTCGTGGATCGGCACGTCGACCATGGCGGCGTGGGCGCCAAAGACGTCCAGGTTGGCGGCCACGAACACCACGTCGTCGCGCGCCGGGGTCATCTTGCTGTACCAGAGGACGTGCGGGTCGTCGGAGGCGTGGAACGTCAGGTCGCGATAGAGCTGCAGCGCGCGGTGCTCGCGGCGGATGCGATTGACGCGCGTGATGAGGCCGGCCAGGTTGCCGGTCGCGTTCCAGTCGCGCACCTTCGGCTCGTACTTCTCGGAGTTCAGGTACTCCTCGGAGCCGGGCGCGAACGGCTCGTTCTCGTAGAGCTCGTAGCCACTGTAGATGCCGTAGAGCGACGATAGCGTGGCCGCCAGCACCAGGCGCAGCCGGAAGGCCGGCCGCCCGCCGCGCTGCAGCGTCTCGTGCAGGATGTCGGGCGTGTTGGGCCACAGGTTGCCACGGAAGTACTCGGCCACCGGCGGCGCCGTGATCTCGGTCAGGTAGTCCTGGAGCTCCTGCTTGCCGGTCCGCCAGGTGAAGTACGTGTAGGACTGGGTGAAGCCGGCCTTGGCCAGGACCCGCATCATCGTGGGCCGCGTGAAGGCCTCGGCCAGGAACACGACCTCGGGATGCGCGTCCTGCACCTCGCGGATCAGCCACTCCCAGAACCTGACCGGCTTCGTGTGCGGGTTGTCGACACGAAACGCGGTGACCCCGTGGTCGATCCAGAACTCGACGATCCGCTTCATCTCCCGCCACAGCGCCCGCGGGTCGTCGCCGTAGAAGTTCAGCGGGTAGACGTCCTGGTACTTCTTGGGCGGGTTCTCGGCGTACTTGATGGTGCCGTCGGGCCGGTGGAAGAACCACTCCGGGTGCTCGCGCACCCACGGGTGATCGGGCGAGCACTGGATCGCGAAGTCGAGCGCCACCTCGAGGTCGAGGCTTCGGGCGCGGCGCACGAAGCGATCGAAGTCGGCCAGGGTGCCGAGATCGGGGTGGACGGCGTCGTGCCCGCCCTCGACGCCGCCGATCGCCCACGGGCTGCCGTGCTCGCCCGGCTGGGCCGTGAGCGCGTTGTTGGCGCCCTTGCGATGCGCCCGCCCGATCGGGTGGATGGGCGGCAGGTAGACGACGTCGAAGCCCATGGCGGCCACGCGCTCGAGCTGGGCCTCGGCGTCGCGGAACGTCGCGTGCCGTCCCGCCACGCCCGAGCGCGGGAAGAACTCGTACCAGCTGGCGAAGCGCGCGCGCTCGCGGTCGACGATCACCTCGTACTCGCGCTCGGCCCAGGTGGCGTCGGTCCGGTCCAGGTGTCGATCCATGAGCGTGGCCAGGGTCGCGTCGCCCGCCGCCGCCACCGCCTCGGCCTGGCTCGGCGCCTCGTCCAGCCGCCCGACCCACGCCCGCAGCGCGGTGGCGTCGTCGCCGGTGGCGCGGCCGGCGGCCGCCCGCACCAGCGCTCCGCCCTCGCGCAGCTCGCCGGCCACGTCCTGGCCGGCGGCGACCCGCTTGGCCAGGTCGGCCAGCCACGAGCGGAAGGGATCGGGCAACGCCTCGATCGTGTAGAGGTGGCGCGCGTTGGCTTCGACCGTGAAGATGCCCGCCCACCGATCGTTGTCGACGAAGCCCATCGGCGTCTCCCGCCAGGTCGGCTCGTCCGCGCGCTTGTACTTCAGGAAGACGACGAGGACCTCGTGGCCCTCCTTGAAGACGTCGGCGCTGACCTCGACGCGGCCGTCCACCTCGCGCTTGATGGGATAGCGCCCGCCGTCCACGGCGGGGGCGACGTTCTCGATGACGACGGTGCGGCGCAGGTCCTTGGCGTCGAGCATGGGAGAGCCTATCGCCAGTGTTCCACGAGATAGCCCTTCTGTCGCTCGAACGCCGCCGCCACGCCGTCGAGCTGCGCCTGGGTCGCGGCCACGCCGGCGCCGCGGGTGGCGAGCACGAAGGCGGCGGTGCGGCCGAGGTAGAGCGGGGTCAGCGAGCGGAGCAGGTGATCGCGATGCACGACGGAGTAGTGATGGCCCAGCGCGAAGTCGTAGACCACGCGCGCCCACAGGTCGTCGGGGAAGCGCAGCGGGCCCTCGCCGTCGAGCGCCAGCACCTCGGCCAGCGTGTCGGGGGCCAGGATCAGCTCCCAGATCGAGGTCAGGTCGCGCGCGCCCTGGCGGAAGGCCTCCTGCATGAGCTCGACGTCGACCGTCATCGGCTCCACGCCGGGCGGGATGGGCTCGCCCACCGCCGGGATCGGCTCGCTGCCGCGCACCTCCAGCCACAGATCGCCGTGTCGCTCCATCACGGTGAACGCGGCCCCGACGGTCTGCGCGATCATGGCCGGCAGGTCGATGGCGCGCGTGCGCGAGCGCACCTGATGGGGCCCGAGCCACGCCTCCCACACGCCGAAGCCGTCGGCGATGGCGGTGCCGGTGATCCACAGGTCGCTCACGTCGGCGCCGGTCCCCGACCACCGGGGATGGATGAGCAGGTGCTCGACGAGGCGGGCGGACAGCGCCTGCTGGCCGCCGAAGGGATGGTGCAGGCGGCGGCCGTACAGCGCGCGCACGAGCGGCCCCAGCACCAGGCGCGAGATGGTGCCCTCGTAGCGGTGACGGGCGTAGGCGGCCGTCACGAAGTCGGCCTTGTCCTCCAGCACCGGCCCGGCCAGTCGCTCGATCCACGCCGGCGTGGCCGACACGGCGTCGGCCTCCAGCAGCACGAGCGCGCGCGCCCGCAGCCGCTGGGCGACGGTGAACGCCGCGCGCAGCGCCGCGCCCCGGCCCGGCACGCCGTGGAAGGGCACCGCCACCCGCTCGCCGGCCGGCGCCTCGTGCTCGACCACGACGGACGGGATCGCCGAGGCCGCCGCCCGCTCGCGGGTGTCGTCGGAGGAGCCGGCGTCGGCGACGATGAGCGCCGCCCGCACGCCCGGCAGGCGCTCGACGCCGGCCGCCGCCACCGCGAGGACGCCGTCGATGGTCTCGGCGTTGTTGAAGGTAAGCAGCCCCACCGCGAGGTCGACCGGGGCCAGCCGGTCGGCCGGCGCCACCGCGGCCTCGGACAGCTCGTGCCGGGCCATGGGCGTCAGCGCGTGAGGTGGATCAGCAGGGCCATGTAGTCGGTCAGGTGCCGGGTGACGAGGAAGGAGCGGCGGACGTGCTCGCGTCCCGCCGCGCCCATCCGCGCGATCAGCTCCGGGTTGTTGAGCAGGTGGCGCAGCCGGAAGGCGGCGCCCTCGACCGAGTGCACGGTGTAGCCGGTGACGTCGTAGACGATCTGCTGGGTGAGGCCGCCCGCGACGCCCCCCACCACGGGCTTGCCCTTCCACATCGCCTCGGCCGCGCCCAGCCCGAAGCCCTCGTGCACCGACTTCTGCAGCACGATCGTCGCCGCCCGCTGCAGCGCGTTGATCTGCACGTGGGCGTCGGGCGGCAGCTCCAGCACCGTGATGTCGGGATCGTGGCTGGCCGCCTCGCGCAGCTCGGCCAGCGTCTCCCGGCTCTCGCGGTCGGCGTCGCCGGTGCCGGCCAGCACCAGCCGCACGTGGTAGTGCTTGCGCACCAGCCGGTACGCGTTCACCACGCCGAGCGGATCCTCGGCGGCCGTGAACGGCGCCACCTGCAGCAGGATCGGCCGGTCCTGGCTGACGCCGAGGCCGCGCAGGATGGTGGTCACCTCGCGCGCGGTCAGGTCGCGGTTCTTCTCCGACAGCGGATCGATGGAGGGCGCGATGATGTACTTCGGGATGCCCAGCCGCCGTCCGAACTTCGGTAGCGAGAAGACGGCGGCGTCGAACTGGTTGACGTAGGGCCGCAGGAAGGTCCACGCCCGCCGCTGGGCGTGCGAGCTGTCGAAGTGGCAGCGCCACACCCAGCGGCCCTGGGCACCGCGGTGCTCGACCAGCGTGGCCGGCAGCACGTCGTGCACGAGCACGAGGTCGGCGTCGAGCGCGATCTTCTTGGCGTTGACGCGGTTCATCTCGACGTAGTGGTCGAGCGCCTCGTCGGTGAGCACGCGCTCGGCGCCGTCCAGCGCGGCGCGCAGGGCCGCGGCCGTCGCGTAGAAGCCGGGATCGCCGCCGGTGATCTCCCACGCGGCGTCCACGCCGAGGTCCGCCATCATCGGCACCAGCGTGTGGAGGATCTCGGCGGGGCCGCCGCCGAACCGCCCGCCGCTGACGTGCAGCAGCCGGCGCCCGCGCACGCGCTCGGCCAGCCGCAGCAGCATGTCGATCGCGCCCGGCGGCGCCACCCGCCGATAGTCGTCGATGGCGATCACGCGCTTGCTTCCTCCAGGGCTCCATCGACGAGGGCCAGCACCCGGGCCCGCACGCGCTCCAGGCTGGTCATGTAGGTGTCGATCCGCTCGATGCGCTCGGCCAGGGCCGGTAGCTGCAGCGAGGTGCGGATCCACTCGGCGAAATCCCCCGAGCGCCGGCCCAGGCGCGCCCGCGCCTCCACCATGTGGAAGTAGATCGCGCTGGCGTCCACCTCGGCGAGGCCGGCGCGGAGCTCGGCCAGCGTGCTGACGGCCGGCCCCAGCGGCACCTCGACGATGTGCGATTGCTGGAAGTGGAACGCCTCGCCGAACTCGACGCGGGGGATCGTCGACAGCCGCAGCAGGTGATCGTGGACGGCCGACATCAGCTCCTCGCGCAGGTCCTCCAGGCTGGCCATCTCGAACGGGTTGATCACCGCCAGCCGCTCGGCCAGCACCTGATCGCGCACCTGCACCGCCGCCCACGCGGCGAAGTCGTTGCCGTAGGCGGTGGTGATGGGCCGGTGGCGCAGGAAGTAGCCGTGGGTGTGGTAGAAGACCGAGCCGGCCGGCACGTCCTCCAGGCGGTCGAGCAGCTCTCGCTCGTCCCGCGCGCGGTGATCGAGCGCCTGCCGCAGCTCGACGCAGCCGATGAACTGAAACGGCGCCGGCGTCGTCATCGGGCCCCCTCGCGCAGGAGCAGCGCCGCCGGGAACGCGGTGAGCGCGTCGGCCAGCGGCAGCGCGGCGCCGTCGCCGGCCTGCACCATCTCCGCCGGCTCGCCGGTGAGGGCGTTGGTGTAACGCCCGGCCAGCTCGCGCGGCAGCTCGAGCCGGGTGTCGGCCCAGTATTCGGGGCCGAGCGGCAGGGCGTCGACGCCGCGGCGGGCCAGCAGGCGGGGGATGATCGTCACCGCCGCGGCGTCGCCGGCGGTCCGCGCGAAGGCGCAGACGTGCTCGCTCCAGGCGCCCCGGGCCTCGAGCGGGCGATAGGCGCCGCCCTCGAACAGCGCGCGGTGGGCCCGGCGAACGGCGAGGCCCTCGTGGATCACGAAGAGCTTGACGCGGCCGTCGGCCTTGGTCTTCACGAGCTCGTGCGCGAGCGCGGCCCGATCGGGGGCGGCGGCGACCGCCGCCACCACCTCGGCCAGCAGGCGTGTGCGCTCGGCCCAGTCCACCGGCCGGCGGTTGTCGGGATCCACGAGGCTGAGGTCCCACAGCTCGCTGCCCTGGTAGAAGTCCGGCACGCCGGGGGCGGTGAGCTTCACGAGCGTCTGGCCCAGCGAGTTCAGCGCGCCGAAGTGGGCGACGCGGGCCTGGAACAGCACGAGGTCCTCGAGGAACGCCGCCGATCGGTCGGGGTCGAGGATCGCCTCGGCGAACCCCACGAGGGCCTCGTCGTAGCGCGCGTTGGGATTGGTCCACGAGGTGTGCACCTTGGCCTCGCGCACGGCCTTGAGCAGGTAGTCGCGCAGCCGGGCGCCGCCGATCGGCCACGCCCCGACCAGCGTCTGGTAGATCAGGTACTCGGTGTTGGCGCCCGGCACCGGAGCGCCGTCGACCATCGTGTGGTGCTTGCGGTTCAGGCGCCGCCAGACGGCCAGGCGCGCCCGCCACTCGGCCGGGATCTCCGACAGCACGTTGATGCGCGCCCGCACGTCCTCCCCGCGCTTGGTGTCGTGGGTGGCGGTGGCTGACAGCGCGTGGGGCGAGCGGCGATGGCGCTCGACGTTCTCGGCGTGGAACTCGGCCAGCGAGGTGCCCAGGCGGCTGGGGTCGCCCCCGACCTCGTTGAGCGAGACGAGCCGGTTGAAGCGATAGAGCACGGTGTCCTCGTAGCCCTTGGCGGTGATGGGGCCGGTGATCTGCTGAAAGCGGCGCACGAAGTCCAGGCGCTCCTGGCGGTCCGCCTCGCCGGCCCACTCGGGGAACTTCAGCGTGAGCACGTCCTGGATCCAGTCGTAGACCGAGTCGTTCATCGTCGGTGTGCGCCGCCTGGCCTGGCTGACCGCGCGGGCGACGTACTCGCGGTCGCGGTTGCCGTCACTGCTCTCGCCAATGTACGTGCGATAGACCGGGAAGGCCGCGATGATTTCGCGCAGGGCGGTGGTGAGGCTGCCGAGCGTGAAGTCGCGCGAGGAGCGGTGCTTCTCGGAGATCCGATTGAGCCGGTGGCCGAGCATGTTGACCTCGGAGGCCATCGAGGTCTCCATGATGAGGCGCTTGCACGCGTAGACGACCTCCGCGAACGGCGGCCGCACGCGGATCGTGCGCGCGTAGATCTGCTCCAGGGCCCGGGCCTGGGCGCGGTCGACGAAGATGCCGTTGACGAGGTTGAGGAACTCGTAGCCCGTCGTCCCCGCCGTCGCCCAGCCCTCGGGCAGGTGCTCGCCCGGCGCCAGGATCTTCTCGGCGACCACGTAGAAGTCGTCGCCGCTCTCGCCGCCCCGGGCCCGGGCGCAGCCTTCCTGCAGCCGGCGGAAGTACTCGGCGGGCGCGTACAGGCCGTCCGGGTGATCCACCCGCAGGCCGGTGACGATGCCCTCGCCGACGAGGCGGAAGATCAGGCGGTGCGTCTCGGCGAAGACCTCGGGCGCCTCCATCCGGATCGCCGCCAGCTCGTTGATGTCGAAGAACCGGCGGTAGTTGATCTCCTCGCCGGCGACCCGCCAGTTCGCCACCCGGTAGGCCTGGTCGTCGAGCAGCCCGTCGAGGATGTCGAAGCTGTGGGGGTCGCCGGGCGTGCCGTTGAAGATGCGCACGTTGTCGTCGACGAACGCGCGCACGGCCGGTGAGGCGGCCAGGAGCGCGGCGAGCTTCTTCCGTCCGGCCTGCCGATCGCCCTCGCCCCCGGGGGGGATGGTGGTGAACCAGGCGATCAGCGACTCCAGCTCGGCCAGGTCCGGGTGCTCGGCGCCGAGCTTGCGCTGCAGCTCGGCGAGGCGATGGCCGAGGATCCGCGCCCACGAGCGCGTCGCCAGTGGCAGCACCGTCTCGTAGTAGCGCACGCTGAAGCCCTCGGCGTCGAGCGTCAGCCTCAGCTGTCCGGAGTCGAGCACCGCCCCGTAGTGGTCGCCCAGGATCGGCAGCAGGACCTTGCCGGCCAGCTCCGCCTTCACCGGCGCCCAGTCGACGTCGAAGTACACGGCCGACGGCGCGGCGGGGCCGTGCTCGAGCACGTCGCGCCAGCGCGCATTGCGGTTCTTGGCGATGCCCATGTGGTTGGGCACGAGGTCGATCAGCAGGCCCATGCCGCGCGCGCGCAGCCCGGCCGCGAAGCGCCGGAACGCGGGCTCGCCGCCCAGCTCGTCGCGCAGGCGGTTGTGGTCATTGACGTCGTAGCCGTGGCTGGCGTCCGACGCGGTCTCGAAGAACGGCGAGGTGTAGCAATCGCTCACGCCCAGCCGCTCGAGGTAGGGCAGCAGGGCGGCGGCATCGTCGAAGGTGAGTCCGGGTCCGAGCTGCAGCCGGTACGTCGCCAGCGGCACGCGCATCACGCGGGCTCCGCCGCCAGGTTGAAGCCGAGCGCGGCGCCGAGCGGGGCCAGCGCGGCCCGGGCCTCGGGCCGCGCCCGCCAGATCTCGAAAAATCGGTTCTGCGCCTGCCACAGCCCGAAGCGCAGGCTGAGCGCGTGGGCGTCCTCGATCAGCCGCTGGGCGGCGGCGACGCGCGCGGCCACGGGCTCGGCGGCCACGACGGCGAGCGCGCTCTGCACGGCGAGCTGCAGCGTCGGCTTGGCCGGCAGGAGATCGAGCGTCAGGCCCAGCGCGCGCGCCTCCAGGATCAGCTCGCCCACGCGCTCGGGCAACGGCCCGGCGCCCTCCACGCGGGCCAGCGTGGCCAGCGCCTCCTGCTCGAGCACGTGGCGGGCGACGATCGCCAGCGCCTCGGGGATCGGCGCGTCGGCCTGGCGCAGGTAGCGGACAAGCTGGCGCTGCTCCTCCCAGATCGTGCGGAACGTCTCCTCGTGCTTGTCCAGCACGGAGGCCATGACGCGCGCCAGGGCCCCGCGGCGCTCCTCGAGGAAGAGCTGGGGCAGGGCGAACGGCTCGCCCGGGAAGTGCTCGTCGAGGCCGCGGACCATGTCGGCCAGCGAGTACCGCGCGAAGCGGCCCAGCAGGTCGTCCTTCGTGCGGTCGTAGGCGGCGTGACCCTCCCAGGCCCGCAGCGCGCAGGTCACGTCGTGGCCGCCGAAGTGCAGCAGCGCGTACATCGCCTCCCAGGTCTCGCCGGTGATCTGCGACTGGGCGCGGACGTGGGCGATGCGCAGCGCGGTGCCGCCGGATGCCTCGCGCGCCTCGTCCAGGCGCGCCACGCGGTAGGCGTAGACGGTGGCGTCGTCCGGGTGGTCGGTGAAGAGGCCGCTGATCGCGTAGTGCGCGACCACGCGGCGCAGGTCGACGCCCGCCGGCGTCACCAGCCGGCGATAGACCTCGGCGCCGTCGCCGTAGTCGGCCACGTTGCTCGGCGCCGCCGCCAGCCGCTTGACGAAGTCGGGCTCGTGGTGGCCGCCCCCGAGGTCGCGCACGTATTGCAGCGCCATCGCCGCGTAGCGGAGGATCTGCGCCGGCTCCAGCCCCGAGATCTCGTCGAAGAACCAGCCGCACGAGGTGTACATGAGCAGCCGGTTGCGCTGCAGCTCCAGCAGGCGCCGGACCTCCAGCCGGGCGGCGGCGTCGAGCGGGGCCCGCTGATGGGCCGCCAGGAACGATCCGAGCTGGGCGGGGCCGTGGTCGAGCACGACGCGCACGTAGTCGTCGCGGGCCGCCCACGGGTCGCGCAGATGGACGGCGGCCCGTTCCGCGTAGAACGCATCGACGAGGTCGCGCAGCCAGTCGAGCGCCTCGCGGAGGGGGCCGCGCCAGCGCTGGTGCCAGTCGCCGCGAACGCGGCAGCCGCAGTCGGCGCGCCAGCGCTCCACGCCGTGGGCGCACGACCACGACGTGCGCTGGTGGATCTGCGCCTCGTGGGTCGGTGGATGCGCGGCCAGGAACGCGCCGTAGTTGGTCAGGGTGACCGTGTCGTCGCCGGCGAGCTGCTCCAGGGCGGCGGCCAGCGCCATCTCTCCGAAGCGGCTGTGGTGGCCGTACGACTCGCCGTCGGTCGCGCAGTGCACGAGCTGCGGCCAGTCGCGCGCGTCGGAGAACGCCGCCCGCAGCCGGGCCACCAGCTTCTCGCCGCGCTCGAGCAGGTTCTCGAAGGCGATCGCGCGGGAGATGGGCCCGTCGTAGAAGAACAGCGCCAGCGACAGCCCGCGCGGCCCGCGCCAGAGATAGGGGCGGCTGGGATCGAGCGCGTGATCGATCTCCTCCCAGGCGTCGCCGTCGAGGGGGCGCACGCGGCGCGCCTGGGCCGGCGCCAGGATCGTGAACTTCACGCCCGCCTCGGCCAGCACCTCCAGCGTCTCGTCGTCGACGGCCGTCTCCGGCAGCCACAGGCCCTCGGCCTCGCGGCCGAAACGGCTGCGGAAATCCTCGAGACCCCAGCGCACCTGCGTGACCTTGTCGGCCCGCGTGGCCAGCGGCATGATCTGGTGGTTGTAGACCTGCGCCAGCGCGTTGCCGTGGCCGCCGCGGGCGGCCACGCTGGCGCGGTCGGCCTCCACGATGGCCCGCGCCACGGCGGGCGCCTGCCGCTCCAGCCACGCGAACAGCGTGGGCCCCACGTTGAACGAGATGCGCTCGAAGTTGTCGACGATGTCGAGGATGCGGTTGGCGTCGTCGACGCGGCGGGCGGCGGTGTTGGGCGCGTAGCACTCCGCGGTGATGCGCTCGTTCCAGTCGTGGTAGGGGGCGGCCGAGTCCTGCACCTCGACGGCCTCGAGCCAGGGGTTCTCGCGCGGCGGCTGATAGAAGTGTCCGTGAATGACGATGGCGCGGGCCGCGGCCACGGTGGCGGGTTCCTAGAATTCCTCCAGCCCAAGCAGGAACTCGCGGCGCCCGCCCCGGGGGACCACGACGATGCCCGAGGGATCGACGTAGTGTCGCCGCCGGTCGATGACCGGGTCCACGCCGATCTCACTGTCGGCCGGGATGATGTTGAAGCGGTCGACGATGGCGCGCTTGAGGCGCGCGCCCTTGCCGACCGTGGTGTGGTCCATGATGATGGAGTCCTCGATCACCGCGCCCTCGTTGACCCACACCGAGCGGCCCAGGATCGAGTTGCGGATGGTGGCGCGCTTGATCAGCGACGCCTCGCCGATGTGGGCGTTGTCCACCTCGCCGCCAATGAAGCGGGCGGCCGGGCCCGGATGCTGGCCGGTGCGGATCGGCCACCAGCGGTCGTCGAGATCGAACCGGGGCGCCTCGCCGAGCAGGTCCATGTGCGCGTCCCAGTATGCCTGCACGGTGCCGACGTCGCGCCAGTAGCCGTGCTCCTCGTAGGGCTTCACGCCGGGCACCTCGTTGGTCTGGAAGTCGTAGGCGTACACGCGCCCGGTCGGCACCAGCTCGGGGATGATCGAGCGGCCGAAGTCGTGGTCGGTACTGCGCCGGGCGTCGGCCAGCAGCGCGTCGGTGAGCGCCTGGCGCGAGAACAGGTAGTTGCCCATGGAGACCAGCGAGCGCTCGGGGTCGCCGGGCATGCCCTTGGGGCGGGCCGGCTTCTCCTCGAAGGCCACCACGCGCCCGCTGCGGTCGATCTCCAGCACGCCGTACTGGCTGGCCTCGGTGCGGGGCACGGGCCGCGCGGCTACCGTCACCTCGGCGCCCGACTCCTCGTGGAAGGCGAGCATCTGGTTGACGTCCATCCGGTAGATGTGGTCGGCACCGAAGATGGCCACGATGTCGGGATTGAAGTCGTCCACCACGTTGAGGTTCTGCAGCACGGCGTCGGCGGTGCCGCGATACCAGGCGGGGCCGAAGCGCATCTGCGGCGGCACCACGGTGATGAAGTAGTCGGGCAGGATCCCCGAGGTACGCCAGGCCTGCCGCAGGTGCTCGATGAGCGACTGGGACTTGTACTGCACGAGCACGTACAGCGCGGCGATCTCCGAGTTCACGAAGTTGGAGAGCACGAAGTCGACGATGCGATAGCGGCCGCCGAACGGCACCGCCGGCTTGGAGCGGTCGCGCGTGAGCGGATGCAAGCGCTCGCCCTTGCCGCCGGCCATGATCATGCCGAGCACGCGCGTGCGTCGCCGCATTATTGGAGCGGGTGCCGCGCGGCCGGCGCGGTCATCGCGTGGGGGCCTGAGCCCATGTCAGATCCAGGTCTGGGAACACGAAGTCTTCGCGCTCGAGGCGGCGCAGGGTCTCGGCGGTGTCGGAGGAGAGCGGCTGGCCCTGGCGCAGCGTGTGCGCCATCTCGCTCAGCCGCTTGAAGTCCGCGTAGTGCTC